>Ga0315550_1001662_pt1 | contig 13717 bp, 13 predicted proteins | sample SalMarSW160190MG_2_FD_203100 | JGI IMG/M metagenome (GOLD analysis project Ga0315550, IMG submission 203100) | Salt marsh sediment microbial communities from the Plum Island Ecosystem LTER, Massachusetts, United States - Salt Marsh Sediment SW1601-90 ... | reverse complement strand
GAGCGACATTTGGGCAACCGGATAATATCAAAACAGGCTGCGGTTTCCCCGTCGCAAAGATAGTGACCATGTTTAGCTGGGCGACTGGAGCGGTCCGGGATGTAGCCATTGGTGTTTATCGTAGTTCTGAATTGATCCTATGGCGCCAACTGTGGGGACAATTACAACCCGGCGACATCGTCTTGGGAGATCGTTTATATTGTGCTTATTCCTATATGTCGGAACTACTCCAAATCCGTTGTGACGGCGTATTTCGTTTACATGGCGGTCGTTCTCGTGCTCTTAATTTCCGCCAGGGAAAGCGTTTGGGTAAGAACGACCGCCTTCAGATATGGACTCGCCCGATACAATGTCCTAAAGGCATCTCTCAAGCCTGTTGGCAATCCCTTCCGACGACACTGACGGTTCGCGTGATACGTTTTGCCACCCAGGTGCCCGGCTTTCGAAGCAAGACCATTATGGTCGCGACGACCCTCTTGGATCCGAAGGCATATCCCTTGGAGCATATAGCTGCTCTATACCGAGATCGTTGGACAGCCGAATTGCGTCTGCGAGATATTAAAACGACCTTACGCATGGATGTTCTACGATGCAAGAGTCCCCAGATGGTAAAGAAGGAAATATACATGCATTTCTTGGCATACAATCTGATTCGTGTTCTGATGTGGCAAGCGTCTCGAATCCACCGTCGCCCCTTGCATCGTTTAAGTTTCGCAGGTACTGTTCAGCGTTTTGAAGTCATCTGTCCTTATCTCTTACTGTTTTCGGGGACTCAGCACATTACTGTGCTCTGCAAGTTACTCCTGAGCTGGATAGCGCATGACGTTTTACCAAATCGTCCTAACCGTGTTGAGCCGCGAGCTTTAAAGCGCCGCCCCAAACAATACGATTTGTTGAACAAGCCAAGACATCTGATGAAGGAGAGACGCCGAAAATGAACTCCGAGGCTTATCTTCATGCCATTCGGCAGACGGGGGGAAATTTGTGCCTCTGGGGCCCCGAACGATTTTTCTCGATCGTCCGAAACGCCCAATACACCTACCCATTATTCGGAAGAGCCATCAATTTCAGTAAGCCCTTGAAAAAAAAAGTGCCAAATTGACAGCTTAGACAGGTTAATGATAGGGCAAAAAAGCCCTTTTTTCGCTGTTTTTAAGCATTTATCGCCAATTGAAAATCTGGCACGGTGTTTGCATATTGAGTTTAATGGAGTTTGTTTAGTTAAGGGAATTTGAAAAGTATAGATTGAGAAGAATTTGAAAGGAGGTGTTACTATGACACTGGTAAGATTTAACAAAGGAAACAGAGGCAGTTTGGCAAGGCTTCACGGCGAAATGGACGATTTGTTTGACAGCTTCTTCAGAGGCCTGGACAGGCCGTTTGCCGGATACAAGGCCTGGCCCGCAATCGACGTCGCCGAGGAAGAAGATGCGATTATTGTTAGCGCCGAGGTCCCCGGCTGCAAGGCTGAAGATATCAACATCTCCGTCTATGGCAACACATTGACCATCAGCGGAGAAAAGAAGCTGACCGAGGAGAAAAAGGAAAAAGGCTACTACCATGTTGAAAGCACATATGGCAGCTTCAGGCGAGAGGTGACCTTGCCCACCGATGTTGACCAGGGCAAAATCGATGCAACCTGCAAAGACGGCGTACTGAACATAACGCTGCCGAAGGCCGAAAAGGCCAAGGCTGTCAAGGTCAAAGTCAAAGGTTAATACCACTGAACTGTCGAATACTAAAGTACCGAATAGATAATTGAGTCCTGTTCGTTGTTCAGCGTTAATGGTTCCTGTTTTGCGAGGGATTGCAAAATGGGAACCATTTATTTTGTGCCGGCGCCGATTACCTTAAACCATTTCTTGCTGAACTTGGAGCTGTTATTATATTGCTACATCGCAAAAAATTGGTCGATGCGGCCGACTAAGTCGGTCAGGTAAGCCTCATCGCCACCTCTCAGCTCAGTCGTCAGGTATCCGTCATAGCCGATTTCGTCCAATGCCCGGCGCACCTGGGGCCAGTTCACGTCGCCATCCAGCAGATTGGTCCATTTATAGCTACTTCGTTTGAAATCTTTCAGATGGATTTTGACGATGCGTTTGCCGAGCGTGCGTATCCAGTCTTGCGAGTACCCGAAGAGGATTACGTTGCCGATATCGAAGTAGGCCTTGAGCCACGGGCTCTCGAACTCATCTACGTATCGTGCGAATTCGAGCGGGCTCAGCAGAAACTTGTTCCAGACGTTCTCGACCGCGATGACCACGCCGAGTTCCTCAGCTAACGGCAGCAGTTTCCGGATGTGCCTCTGCGAGCGCTTGTAGGCCTGCTCATAGCTTACATTCTCTTTGACTACCGCGGGCACCAACAGCACTGTCTCAGCGCCTAGCTCCTTGGCGCTGCGCAGGGCTGTCTCCATTCCTGTCAGGCCCTTCTCTATTACCTTTGGGTCGGGGTCGGAAAACGGCGCACCCCAGCCGCCATACACGATTGAATGAATCGGAACCCCGGCCTGCCGTGCCAACCTGCCAAGCCGCCGCGCTGCATCGAGGTCATCCATTGGAGAACCTTCGATGCCGTCGAATTCGCATTTCTTCGCAAGTTTGAATTTTTCAGCATCTGGAAGTTTCTTCGGCAGCATCCCTAATTGAAGGGCTTTGCGCAGTTTGGCGCCCTTCTGACTGCTTCTGGCAAAGCCGGACTCACCCAGCAGGCCTGTCCCAGCCGTAACCGCAGTCGCATACCTCAAAAAACTGCGACGTCCGATAATTTCCTCTTTCATAAATCTGCCTCCTAATTTCTATATATATCCGGCGATCGCACCCATTACACAAACCGGTGCACTACGTTTTATCTACGTCTCTGCACAATATACCAGTTTACCGGAATAATCCAAACTGAAAAGCCGGCTCGTTGAGAGAAAATAGGTTTTTTTGTACTGGCAATGGAAATTATCGATACCGGCGGGTGCCATCCTCAAGCTCGTCCCGAAGAATCGGGACGAGCTTGAGGATGGCATGGGACCCCCTTTTGTGCCTTTTCATAACTGTCAACAGCCCGGTAATATCGGCTGTCCGTGTGGGAAGTTATGTTTTTATTGGCCCGTCCCATAAAAAGATAAAGTTTTTTGTATTTTTTTGCCGAATAATTAAAAGGTGTTTAGTTGTTTTTATAGTGTTGAAAAGCCGTTTTCTACAGCAAAAAGGAGTTGTTCGGAATGTCATTTTAGACCGGAACCTGTTTTGCAGTAAATTGCGAAACAGGAACCCGGGGCTGGAGAGAAATTATGAGAACCATAGCGGTTGTTAATCAAAAAGGTGGTTGTGGCAAAACAACGGTATCGATAAACCTGGCCAGTGCTCTTGCCGGCACGGGCCAGGGAGTCCTGCTGGTCGATATGGACCCACAGTCACATTGCGCGGTCGGCCTCGCTGTGCCCGAGGAGCAGATCGAACAAAGCATCTACGATGTCCTGATAAGCACAAGCAGAAACGAGCCGATTAAGCTCACGGAAATACTCTGGCAGATTAGTGACAGGTTGGAGCTGGCGCCGGCCAGTTTCGACCTCTCTGCGTTCGAGCAGCAGATGGTCGGGATCGCCGAACGTGAATGCTGCCTGAAAGACGCCCTGGACCTGATAAAGAACGATTATGACTACGCAGTAATCGATTGTCCACCCGCCGTGAGCCTGCTGACCTTCAATGCACTAAGAGCAGCCACTGATGTTATTGTTCCCGTCGAGACCGGCTACTTCGCGCTCCACGGGCTTAGCAAGCAGCTTGAGACTCTCAGCATACTCTGCAAGCGGCACAACCAGCAGGTCGATGTCAGGGTCTTAGCCAGCATGTATGATATAAGGACTAAGATGGCCAGAGAAATTTTGGCCGAATTGCGAAGCCACTTCGCTGACAAAATGTTCAAGACAGTTGTCAGTTTCAATACCAAGATCAAGGAAGCATCCAGTTTTGGCCAACCCGTCAGTGAGTACGACCCGGCCAGCAGGGGCCATACTGATTTTTGCTCCCTCGCCGAAGAGGTCTTGGGCTCACAGACCAGAGAGCACCACCACGAGTTTGTCAACACCTTGGCCGACCAGCTCGAATCCATCAGCGCCACCGCCGACGAATTGCTTCAGTCTTCAAAGCCACCGGTAGAGCTTGAGCTGGCCCCCCAGACCGACGAGCTACACCTGGCCCTTCCCGTTGAGGAGTTTACTACTGCTGAAGCGGCCCCCGAAACACCGAAGCCCCTCGATACCGCCGCCAAGCTTTCTGAATATTACGGCGTTAACCAGGTGAAGGATGCCGTGGTATTTGTAACTCTGTATCCACGCGCCGGCAGTGTGCAGGTCGCCGGCGACTTTAATAATTGGCAGCCGGAACAAACACCGATGCAAAAGGTCGGTGACAGCGGCGTCTGGCAAACGGAGATGAACCTCTCTCCCGGACGATATCGATATCGCCTGGTTGTTGACGGACAGTGGCAGCAGGACCCATATAATGAATTGACCGAATTAAATCCCTTCGGTGGATTTAACTCGATCGTCGAGATTAAATAGAATTTATTTGGGTTCTGTTTTGTAACAGATATCGCTGGAATCTTTATCAAATATCGCTTGTATCGGTTCTAATCTCAAGTTTTCGGTATAATATCCTCTTGCTGCTGAGGAGGAGGTAAAAATTTTTCTTTTTTTTCTTTGCAATCACGTCCGATAATGTTATAATTGAAGTTACATAGCCACGATTTTCCAGGAGGGTGATTGTGATTGTGTAACATTTGTTGGTGGGTTGAGAATGGATGCTCTCAGCGGATTAAAACGTATTGCGGCATCTCTGTTCGCGCAGTTGATGTCTTGTTACCCTCTATTTGCCTGTTCGATTTCTTCTCGCAAAGGCGGCTTAAATCAACCAATTCCTGCCCAGCCTGATACTGGTAAAAGTTGGATATTTGATAATAATTGTAATTTTTTGGGGGAAGGAAGGAGGCGATGCCGGCAAGGAAAACAACACTTATTTTGATACATCAGGAGGGTGTTGATAAGTGTTAGTTTAATGAGAAAGCGAAATTTATATTAAGGAGAATAATGATGAAAAAGCTGATTGCAACGTTAGCCCTCATGCTGATGCTTTTTGCGAATTCCTACGTAGAAGGACAAACCGGTGATCTCCCAGGTAGCACTCCCGAAACAGTGGTTAATGTAAACACGGATGTCGCTACAAGCCAGTCTCAGGATGTTTCTGCTGTAGGCGGTGACTCCGATTCTTCTTCCAGTTCGGAGGTGAGTATCAATTCCACCTCAATTTCGAACTACAGGACACGGACGCCGCCGATTACAACGTTCCCTCCCTATTTGCCCTATTGGACTCATGGAGGCTGGGGGACTATAAAGGCATACTTCCCGAATGGACCTAATAGTGATGACCAGGTCTATGAACGGATATTCAATCCTCGTAGCCAAGATGACATGAGAGGGCTCAGGGGTGTTCTTAAATCATTACCTTATGAAAGCCCGTTTGGTGTTTTCGGCGGCTTCCTTAATAGTGTTGGGACCGTGTTTGGTGGACCTGATAATTATCATCACGGCAGGGGTTTTGAAATAGCAAATTCACTTGTTCGTACTCGCAGACCCGGGAGAAAGCCTCTGTTGGTCTTTATTGACTCTAATGTGGATACAAATCTTTTGAGGAAAGCCGGTTACGCTTATGTTGGAAAGGTAAGCCTGGAAGGAGCGGTGGACCGCAACTGGGATCAAGTCTATGATGCCGCAGTAGCAGAGGCCTTGCCATGGAATGTTGATATTCTGCTTATCTCCGGCGGAATGAAAGGTGTTACCGTTGGCTCAAATCTTTCTTTTCCTGGAGCCGGCGGTGCTTACAGCCAGTCTAACTACTCTATTTCTATGTTTGGTGCTGTCTCGAGCGGGATTACGGAAGGCAAAGGCAAAGCTGTTGTCAGCGCTGCAGGTTACAGGTATTGCCCGGCACTTGTTAATAGGAGAAGAATTCCTAAGGCATTCTATGAGAAATTCCACGCAAAGTTCTATAAAAGACCTGTTCAGGAGCCTGCTGAAGAACCGGCTTATATACCAGCTCAAGAGCCTGAGCAAATACCTGTTCAAGAGTTTGATCTGGTGCCTGTACCGGTGATAAAAAAGCCGGTGTCAGAACAAAAAGCGCCTCAGTCGAAAGTTTCTCCCGAAGAAGTCGAAGAAGCTGAAGAAGCTGAAGAAGCTCCTGCCACTTTTCCTGCTAAAAGGAGACGTTACATCCCCGGTGTTGAAATGAGCCAGCAACTTTATGACATGGCGGGATTTGGATTACATCAGAGAGTGCAAAACGTAACAATAAAGTAACTTTCATAGAGATAAAAATCTCTAATGAGACTGATATGAACTCTTCGCTGTGAAGGAGAAAGGAGGTCGCAGATATAGCGAAAAAGGTTGTTTATAGTGTTGTAATTGCTGATGCTTTGTTAGCAGTTAGAAGGAGATCTGAAAAAATAAAAAGAAAAGGAGTTTAGTATGCTTAAGAAATTCTTAATCTACGTAGCGGTTATTTTGCTACTGTCCTCTGGTGCCTTTGCCGATATTGGCCTGACCCAGGATTTTGAAATTGGCGCGGTGAATAAGGTCAAGGTAGTTGGAGGATTCGGGAAAGGATGGGGAAGAAACTATCTGGAAATTGACCAAGAACAGGTGGAAAGCAAGGCTTGCTTAGGCAGTGCAGCCATCAAGCAGGGAGGTATATTTACCCAGCTTGCACGTGTTCGGGCCCGGAGTGGTGAAGTTGGTGTTGTACAGGATGCTTCGGTCAAAGGTTCGCAAAACCCGTTTATCGGCCATGGACATGGACGTAGAGTCTCACAAACTCAGGGGCAGAGTCTGAATCTGAACTTTAACACCATTGCCCGCAAACCTCTTAATGCTGTTGGCCGCGTAAAAGGCTCACAGAGTTTCGTTGGTGGACAAAGTCAGAAGCAAACCTATCGCGGAGGATTTAGTGAAAGCTCTCAGTTTGTTCAGGCCGAACAAGATGTTAAGATTAAAGGCGGCCCGAACTCTAATGTTGTTGTAGATAATACTCTGGATGTTAAGATGAGCCAGGGCAATACTGTTCCTGGCGGCTCGGCTCCCAGACCCCCAAGGCCCCATTGGGATCCATAGTTAGTGACCGGCTAAATGTCGAAAAGTTAAAAAGACCTTTTTCTTAGTTTTTAGTTAAAAGGAGCCTTAAAGAGACTTCTTGCGCGAAAGAGTGCTTAATCTCTTTAGGGCTATTTTTTTTTGTTCCCCACCGGTTTTTTTCATTTTTTCGTTTGCCGAAAGGGTCTTATAAGGTTACAATTCCCAATATTGTAAGATGATTTGGCAGCATATAGTTGTTTGCCCCGTAAGATAAACTACCAGCTTACGGGCTTTGACTATAAAACCTGCTGACAGCTTGAGAATGGAAGCTCGCAGACGCGCACGATGGACTGTTGCAATTCTTTTGGGGGTAGGGGCTTTTTGTTTGCCTGTTTTTGCCGACGAGGTTTATAAATACGAAGGCGAATTCAACTTACAAATTCCTGCCGATCCGGACTCCAGCAAAGGCTGGATGGCTGACGCAGTTATTGAAATCGACTGCCATTTAACTATTCTTGACCTCGACGTCGGCATCAATTTGACGCATTCCAACGTCTTTGATTTGCAAATCTCTTTGCAAAGCCCTGATGGAACGACCCTGTCCTTAAATGCGTACGATCCTGATAAGGAGTTTTTTAAGGGCGCAGATTACTCACAAACCATATTTGACGATGAAGCCCAGACCTCCATCGGCCAGGCCCAGCCGCCTTTTACGGGCCGATTCAGACCTAATAACGGTAGCCTGCTGGAAATTTTTGATGGCCAGGACGCTTTCGGCCCTTGGCAGCTCCAAATCTATGATGCCTATTATCACGACACCGGCACCTTAGAAAGTTTTGAGCTTACCATCGCAACTCCCGAACCGGCTACCGTGGTGCTCCTAACACTCGGCACAGGTTGTGCAGCACTTTTACGACCCCGCCGAAGACAATAGTTTTAAATTTAATCCACAGCCAATTTGTAATTGCGCACGCAGCGCGGCAATCTCTATTTCTTCACAGGTTTGCTTGATGGTTTTCTTTGACCCCAATTTTTTGGGTGGCGTTTAGCCGTCGCCGCCAAGCCTGCCATGAGCTTGCCGAAGGGACGCTGAAAGTCCGCCGAAGGAAGTGCGGGACGCATTCTCAAGCATAGTTAGCCCCGCAATTTATTACGGAATTATTTTTCTGCTTGGAGTTTTTCTTTGTCTTCCCATAGCCGGGCGTTGGCAATCTGCAGTGCCACGGTTCGTTTCTACGGTTTACCAACGTCCACAGCCGCAAACCGTCTCCTTCCCATAGGCTGGCATACAAGCCTGACTGGTTGGTTGGCACCAGCGGAGTCCAGTTCTCCCCGGCAAAGAGCGCGGAATAACGCCGCTGAATCGGGAGCATCGCGCGCAGGATCGAGCGGTCGCGCGGGCTCCAGGGGACCCACGCTCCGAAGACATTCTCCCACACCATCATCCCGGAGCCGTTCATCCAGGCGGTATGGAGTTCGGCGGTGTGGTCGTAGTCCCATCGCTTGACTTGATGTTGAATGTGGCGGCGCTCGAACCATTTATTTCGTAGCACGCCAGGCACTTCGCTGTCTTTGAACCATTGCGCCCAGGACGCGTGATGATCGTGGATGTTCTCCAGCGGCAGAGCCCCTTCGCCCTCCAAAATCACACCGGTCCGCGCCGCGTCAAGCCGGGCCCGAAATTCACCAGCGCCTCTGTTCATCGTGTCAAGGAAGATGCCGTCGGCCTCGATGGCGGCGACCAGTTCGGCGAGCGTCTCTATATCGTTCGTTCCCTCCCGGCGCGTGCCTGTGTCCCACGGGTTGTAGTCAATGAAAATTTTCACGTTGAGCCGGTGGCATCGGCGGCTGAGCTCGCGCAGGCCGTGCAGCCCGCCCGGCATGTCGCGGTAGAAATCGAACTGGTTGCGATCGTCCACGCCAATCCGCGGGTAGGCATGCCACAACACAAGGCTGTCGTAGCCACCGAACTCGCGCCAGCCGTGGTCGAGGAACGCATCCGCCGTGTAGGCGCCCGAGAGCGGATCGTAGAACGTCTCGTCGCACATCATCAGAAAACAGCAGGCAAACGACGCGGCCGCCCAGGCGAACTCCGGCTCCCGGTAGAGCACATCACTGTAGTTCAGCCGCCGCTTCGTCTGCTCGCGCCAGCCTTGCAGTTGCTCCCGGAATGCGGGCCAGTCTGCCGGATTGGCGGGCGCGGGGATGATATTCTGGTCCGGTTTGAACTCCCAGGGTGTTGACTCGACAGCCGCGAGGATGGGTAATCCCCGCCAGACCGCGACGGTGGCAGCACCTGTTATACTTCGCTGGAGAAAGGAACGACGCGAGAGTTTCATAAGCCGATATTTCCCATATTAAACGCTTGGCTACGCAAAAAAGACTTCCAATACTGCAATAATATCAAAATCTTCCCCGGATAATAATCCAAAGTCTTTTTTACGAATTTTATTGCTAATTCCGCCAAAATCCAAACGCTTAGACTTAAAAATACTGTAGAGGCGTGTTTTTTTGCAGACCTCAACGACCAGTCTTTTATCTTCTTTGGCAAAGCCAAACGCCTAAGAAAATTGCCGAGATTGTAAGCCAAAGCAAATATCCCCAACAAAATTATATGATTGATACATTTCTTTTCATCCGGCTGCTTAATCCGAAAAAAATGAAAAACTACAAAAAATAGTTGATTTTTTGGCAAATATTTGAGGTTTGGTGCTTCCATTAATCATCAAATTTGACATCTGTGGAGACATTTTGGTAGCACGAATTTTAAAAGAATTCTTGCCTTTTTCTGCACATGTGAAGTCCCTGCTGGATCAATAATGCAGCGGTCAGATGCCTGCTTGACAAGCGCAGGAAATCCCGGATAATATGCCTGATTACTTTTAACATTTTTGATTTAACGAGAATTGGTGGTTGACCTATGTTTCAACATGTTCTTTGCGTTTACCCATATAGATATGACCTCAAAGCCATGCCGTTCTTTCCGCCTTTGGGCCTCGAACATATTGCAGCCGTCATTGAGCCGCATGCCCACGCGCTCGACGTGGTTGACCTACGACAGGAAAAAGGCCGGACGAAAGACTTTCTCCGCCCCGAAACCGACCTGGTCTGTTTTTCCGTCAACTGGAAAACCAATGCTCAGTTCATACGTGAGGAGATCCTCTCGGTCGGTTCGAAGGCTCTCGTTGTAGTCGGCGGACGTCATGCCACCGAGGATCCCGAATACTGGCTGTCCCAGTGCCCCAACATAAACGTCCTGATCCGCGCCGACGGCGAAGAAGCAACCGAAGATTTATGCTGCGGCCTGCCGCTCGAAGAAATTGCCGGTCTCAGTTTCCGCAGGAACGGCGACGTGTACCACAATCCCAACCGCACCATGGGCTCGGTCAGTGACACTATCCGCCCCAACCGAAGCCGCCGCCGGTACAAGTATGAAATCGACTTCCAAGGCCTGCGCACCGGCATGACGATCGACACACTATCGTCCTCACGCGGCTGCCCGTTCAACTGCGTGTTCTGCTCTTTCAGTCGCAATCCCTGGGGCGGCAAACGGGCCTGGTCCGCACGCTCGCCCGAATCCGTCGTCGACGAACTCGCCCAAATCGATGCCCCTATCGTAGGCTTTACCGACGACCTGTTCACTCTGAAAATCGATCGCGTCGAGAGAATCTGCGACCTTATCATTGATCGGGGCATCCGTAAGAAGATGATTGTCAACGCGCGTGTCGAGATCGCCCGCCGTCCTGACGTGCTTCGCAAAATGGAAAAGGCAGGATTCCTGATGCTTATGCTCGGGATCGAGTCCGCCTGTGACAAGACGCTTCGTTCCATGAGAAAAGGATTCGATACGGCAGGCCTTCGCGAATATTTCAAAGTTCTCCGTAAAAGCTCCATGTTCATTCACGGCTATTTCATCGTCGGTAATATCGGCGAGAGCATGGAAGAGATGCTTCGCATCCCAACTTTCGCTCACCAGCTGGGTCTCGATACAATTGGCCTGTCCACACTGCGCGTCGGCGTGCATTCCGGCCTCGAAGAGCTTGTCGCAAACAGTCCCGGCTACCACGTTTCGTCCGCTGGAAAGGTCTATTCCGACCAGTGCTCCGGCAAGCAGATCAGACAGCTCCGCCGCCGCATGTTAAAGGCCTTCTATTCCGCACCTCAATTGCTACGATTGTTGCGAAAGGGTGTCCGCAACGGCGCATTGCGCCTGCTTCCGCGTACGCTGATCCGCCTGCCAAAAATCGCTCAGCTTCTAGCCATGCAGAGCCGAAAGCATAAGTAAAAAAATACTGTCGAATCCCCTGTCCGCCGTGTTGCAGCCACTAAATGAGAATAATGCTTTACATAGTATTTTTGACAAATGAATGTATTCGGAATAATAAATATCACTACTGTCCCATTAACTTATAACCCAAGTGTTGTAAGGTAAATAAATTCAATAAGTTACGATAAATAATGGTTGTTGTCGATTTGAGCTCGGATATAGACTTTGGCCAAAAAACCTTTGCCGCAAACAGGAAAGGGTTGGCCAATGTATACGGGACGAATTGTTTTCTCGCAGCTGATAGACTTTCTACCGAGACATCAATTAGACAAGTGCGTCCGACGATACCGAGGCAACTATCGAACAAAGACCTTTTCATGTTTCGATCAGTATCTGTGCATGGCTTTTGCTCAGATAACATATCGGCAGAGTCTTCGGGACATCGAGACATGCCTGCGGGCAATGCAATCCAAGCTTTACCATTGCGGTATTCGCGGAAACGTGTCACGCAACACGTTGGCGAATGCGAACGAAAATCGAGATTGGACATTACCGACGTCTCTACTATCGCAAGGTCGACAAGACAACTGGCCTTCGATGCGATCAAATGATAAGACTCAACGGCTTTTATGCTTCACAGGATTATCCTGCTATTCTGCGACGAATCGGTTATTTCGACGTCGAAACGGACAAAAAGTTTATATTCCTAACGAACAATTTTACTCTGCCAGCCTTGACAATTGCTCAACTCTACAAATGCCGCTGGCGGATAGAAATCTTTTTCAAGTGGATCAAACAATATCTTCGAATCAAAACATTTTTTGGCACCAGCGGGAACGCGATGAAGACTCAAATCTGGATTGCCATCAGCGTTTACATTCTGGTCGCAATCGTCAGGAAAGAACTCAAAATCGAACTGAGTTTGAGCGAAATCTTGCAAATTCTCAGCATTGTACTTTTCGAGAAAGTCCATATTACACAAGTACTTATGAAACATGTTTTGCAAAACAGAAATAGTCAGTTTCATAACCAATTGTTATTATTTGACTTATAATGGGACAGTGCTGCAAGTTTAATAAAAAAAGATAGAGAAAAAAACTTTTCGAGTCTCTATACATGTGGTGAAAGAGAGATTTGTTAAGAAGAATCTTATTCGATAATTTAGCAGTCGAGACCGATCTGTAGCGATAGGATTTTCCTCACGGCCTTGCGTTTCTAAGCGAGCCAATTAAAATAGCAGTGTACATACTTGTCGGCTGGGCCTTAATGTTAAGTTCCGGCGCTGAATACATATGGGAGGCTAAATAGAGGGAGGACACCCTCAAATGAGGCGATCAGAATTAAGCGAGAGGGTAAACAAGTGATGTCATCCCGCTAATCATATTAAAATTAAGGAAAATAATGATGAATAGAAGGGAAATGCTTTTTTCGATCGGAGGTTGCATAGCCGCATCGACACTGAGAGCTCCGGCATGGGCAATCGAATCTGTAATATCTGAGAATACAAGCCTGGGCATTGATGACTTCTCCTATAATATTCGCAGTCGCGCAGAACAAGCCGGATACACACCCAAGGTAACACATGATCCTCTAACCTTCCTCAAGTACTGCCATTCAGTTGGAGCCGGCGGCCTCCAGTGCGTCATTGGAAGGCGAGACAAAGCGTATGCAAAAGAGCTGCGAGCCTACGTAGAAGACAATGATTTGTTCATAGAAGATTCGGTATGGCTGGGTGGCAAGGTGGACCTGGAGCGCTTTGAGGCCGGCGTCCGCAGCGTTAAAGCAGCCGGTGCCAGAGCAATCCGCGGTTTCTGTGGCGGTCGACGTTACGAGCAATTCGACAAACGTGAACAGTTTGACGAGTTCGCCGTTCGCTCGTGGAAAACGATTGAATCGGTTGCGCCCATCGTCGAAAAACACCGAATTCCCCTGGCGATTGAGAACCACAAAGATTGGCTCATCCCTCACATGTTGGAGATGCTCAAGCGCATAAGCAACGAGTACGTGGGTGTTTGCATTGATAACGGCAACAGTTTCTCCCTTCTGGAAAACCCCATGGATACAGTGAAAGCCTATGCCCCGTGGGCGCACTCGGTCCATCTGAAGGACATGGCAGTCTGCGAATACGAGGACGGATTTCTATTGGCTGATGTAGTATTTGGCGAAGGTACACTCGACTTGCCCAAGATAGTCAAATGACTACGAGCTTTTTCATGCTCCGGCCGGTGACAGGTTGGGAAACGATCCATAGTCAAATGACTACGAGCTTTTTCATGCTCCAGCCGGTGACAGGTTATGAAACGATCCATAGTCAAATGACTACGAGCTTT
>Ga0315550_1001659_pt1 | contig 13734 bp, 11 predicted proteins | sample SalMarSW160190MG_2_FD_203100 | JGI IMG/M metagenome (GOLD analysis project Ga0315550, IMG submission 203100) | Salt marsh sediment microbial communities from the Plum Island Ecosystem LTER, Massachusetts, United States - Salt Marsh Sediment SW1601-90 ... | reverse complement strand
TTAGTGGTGTTTGTCCGCCAAATTGGACGATGACTCCAATAGGTTTCTCTTTTTGGTAAATACTCAAGACGTCCTCAACGGTCAGCGGCTCAAAATACAGTTTATCTGAAGTATCGTAGTCAGTAGATACCGTCTCAGGATTGCAGTTTACCATGATAGTCTCGTAACCCATATCGCGCAGAGCAAAGGCGGCGTGGACACAGCAGTAATCAAATTCGATACCCTGACCAATACGGTTAGGCCCGCCACCTAAAACCATCACCTTCGGCCGCTGGCTAACTAAGTTCTTATCCGGTGCATTATACGTAGAATAGTAATACCTAGCATTTTCTGTCCCGCTGACTGGAACAAAGTCCCATGATTCCAATAATCCTAACTCAACACGTTGTTTGCGCACCTCTGCCTCATCTACGGCGAGCAATTTGGCTAAATATTTATCAGCAAAGCCATCTTTCTTAGACTGAATAAGTAAATCACTTGGTAGTTTTCTGCCTTTATAACTAATGATTTTCTCTTCTTCGTCTACCAGTTCTTTCATTTGCTGGATGAACCAAGGCTTAATAAAAGTTTTCAGATAAAGCTCCTGAATATCCGCACCTTTGCGCAGGGCTTCATACATAATAAATTGCCGTTCACTGGTAGCGTAAGTAAGCATTTTCATTAATTCTTCAAGTGGTCTTTCATTGAAGTCTTTAGCAAATCCCAGACCGAACCGTCCTATCTCAAGAGACCGGATAGCCTTCTGGAAAGCTTCTTTATACTTTTTACCGATACTCATAACCTCGCCGACAGCACGCATTTGGGTACCAAGCCGGTCCTCTGCGTCACGGAATTTCTCAAAAGCCCAACGGGCAAACTTAACCACTACGTAATCGCCAGAAGGGGTGTATTTTTCCAAGGTACCCTCTCTCCAATATGGTAACTCGTCCAGAGTCATACCGACGGCTAATTTGGCTGAGATTAGGGCAATGGGGAAGCCGGTGGCTTTCGAAGCTAGAGCAGAAGAACGTGAAGTGCGCGGGTTAATCTCAATTATTACTACTCTTCCGGTTTTGGGGTTGTGTGCAAATTGTATGTTAGTACCGCCGATAATCCCGAGCTTTTCTACTACCTTGTAAGAATACTCTTGGAGCTGTTTTTGCAGCGATTCACTAATAGTAAGCATTGGAGCAGTACAGTAAGAATCGCCGGTGTGGACGCCCATAGCATCTACATTTTCAATAAAACATACGGTAATAATCTGGTTCTTGGCATCCCGGATGATTTCCAGTTCCAGTTCCTCCCAGCCTTCTACCGATTCTTCAATTAACACCTGGCCAACCATACTGGCAGCGATACCGCGGCTTGCAATTACGCGTAGCTCCTCAACATTATATACCAGACCTCCACCAGTACCACCCATTGTAAATGCCGGCCGGACAATTACTGGATAGCCAAGCTCGGTAGCAACTAATTCAGCATCCTCAACACTGTAAGCAATTTTACTCTGAGGAGTAGCGATACCCAGTTCTATCATCGTTTCTTTGAAAGCCAAACGGTCTTCACCGCGATGGATAGCTTCCAAATCTACGCCAATTACCTTCACGTTATATTTGTCCAGGGCTCCACAACTTGACAGACTCGAACTGAGGTTAAGTCCGGTTTGTCCACCTAAATTGGGTAGTATGGCATCCGGTCGTTCTTTCTCGATGATTTTAATCATCGTCTCAAGATTAAGAGGCTCGATATAAGTGACATCCGCCATATCGGGGTCAGTCATAATTGTTGCTGGATTTGAGTTAACTAACACAATTTGGTAACCTAACGATTTCAAGGCTTTACATGCTTGGGTACCAGAATAATCAAACTCACAAGCTTGACCAATGACAATTGGTCCGGAACCAATAATCATAATCTTCTTTAAATCATTACGTAAGGGCATAGTCATCTCTCCATTTGATAATATTAATCTCTATTTATTTCCGTTTACATTCCTTGCCACAGATATGCAATACCATCTAGAAATAACTATAGTGGAATTGATACTAATCACTACGAATATGCGCGCGCATTATTTGTAGTGTTTTTTAATATATTATATACTAAATTTTATAGGTATATTAAGTAACAATAGATTAGGAAGATGGTTATATGCCAACGGCTTTTGTGATGATAAACACGGAGTTAGGTTCTGAAAAAGAAGTTTTAGATGAGATAAGGAAGATTGATGAAATCAAAGAATCTTGCATAGTTTACGGTATTCATGATATAGCCGCTAAGATCGGTGCAGATAGTATGGATAAACTCAACGAGGTTGTTACTTGTGTGAGAAGTCTCGATAAAATTCGAGCAACCGTTACCCTGATCTTAATCAAGGAAGAAACGTAAATTACCCCATTTCTATACATTTTTAAAAAAAGGGGAGTTGCGGGATTTTTTGTGTTTCGGGTGACATCTCCACTGTAGGTCTAGTTCAAATCTCTTCAGGCCCACCACTTTACATTCTCCATAAGTCATAAAAACAAACTTGGATAATATGGGAATGAGCGAGGGAAACGGAATGTCTGGGAAGAGTTTTTCTTGGATGGATTTTGTTCTGGTGACCCTTGTGACAGTTCTTTTCATCTCCCAGATTGCTGTCGGCGTTTATTTGTTGTCTGATGTGTCTCAAATTGATGTTCTGGCGTATGCTGGAGCGGGGCTCTATGCTTTTGCGGGTCTAGTTTTTGGGGGTCTTCCAGTGTTCGAGTTTCGCAAGAAAGGTGGAGTAAGCAAGGGAGAAAGCTACATTCACACCACTCAAGTTGTCGACACCGGAATATACTCTATTGTTCGTCATCCGCAGTATGTGACTTTCATGTTGTGGGCAGTAGCTGGGGTGCTGCTTTTCCAGCATTGGATTGTTGTCTTGCTGGGGGTTCCTATTTTCCCGTTGACATACATTGATTTAATCAAGGCTGACAACGACGCGATTAAGACGTTCGGAGACGAGTACAGAGACTACATGAAAAGGGTTCCTAGGGCAAACTTTCTGCTCGGAATTACACGGCGATTCAGAAAGAGTGAACATGTTGAATGAAGAAGCGCCTCATTCAAGCTACTCTTGGAAACGTGACCCTCTGTTTTGGCTGTATAGTGTCTTAATGTTCTTGCCGATCATACTGGTCTTTGTATTCTCCAACTATTACAGCCTCGATTTCCTTGTTTATGCCGGATGGATTCTGCTGATGTTCAGTATCGTCATCATCTTCTTGGCTGGCGGCGAATTCAGAAAAAAAGGTGGAGCGCCAAAGGGCGAAAGCATTGTTCACACTTCCATTCTCGTTGATGGCGGAGTTTACGCTGTTGTTAGGCATCCGCAATATCTGGGTTTCATACTGTTTGTGCTTGCGCTGGTTCTAATGTCTCAACATTGGCTAAGTGTGGTTTCTGGAGTACTGGGGGCTGCTCTGTTTTACAAAGATATACTGAAAGAAGAGCAGATGAGTGTTGAGAAGTTTGGCGATGCTTACAGGCGATACATGGAACAGGTTCCAAGAATGAATCTTTTAATCGGCATCCTGCGATATTTGCGACAGAGACGAAAGTAGTCTCAGGCGCGCCCATGCAGTGGGATTACACCATCAGCAGAGTTTGCAGTCAATCTCCCTCACGGCGATGCGGAATCGAGCACTGGCGGATAGACGTCAGCGGGGAATTCCACGTGTAACAAGAGCATGAGCCCCAAGATCGTGGAGTGCCACTGCCAGTACTCCTCGTCCTTGCCATCGTTAGAATGCCCCCAACTGCCATCGCCATTTTGGCTCACTATGACGCGCTCGACAAAAGAATCGTCAACCAAGTCGCCTTGCCCTGCTAGGTAGAGAAACGCCGCGGCTTCGAGCTTGAGATCGTCCACAGTCTTCGGGTCGTTGTTGATTATCGCAGCGTTGGCACTGTACACCGCATCGATAAACCCGTCGGGCAGTGCCAATTCACAGCCGTTTTCCTGAACCCAGATCCAAGCCAGCAACACATGCGTCAGATGATACCCTCCCTCCCCCGCCTCTCTGTCAAGCATCCTAGGGTAATCGATGGGTAACCCCCGTTGATCGCAATAGAGGGCATGGACAATGATGATGTCAGATGTCAATGACACCGCCTGCAAATCCTCAGTCTGTAGCGGGTTGTCGTAATCGGCGATGCGACGAAACACACGCAATAAAGATGCCTCTTCTGGTTGCTCGGTCAGTAATTGGTCATAGCGTTGCAAGGCGTCTGCGAACTTGTCGATTCCGAAGCGCCGGTGCATCACATCGAGCCAAAGCAGGGCGTACGGCTCGTTTCTGTCCTCAAGGAAGTCGATTGCCTTCGCGGTTGCTGTATGCAAGTCCGGTTCAGGATGCTGCAGTAGGGGTACTGCTACCAGAAGACTGCACAATGCGGTTATACAAAAAGCCAACAAGAGGGCTCTACGTTTACTGAGTTTCATGAATGTTTTCCACGCTTCATTTTTGTCCGTGTATAATTAGAGTTTTGTTTTCACCCACCTATTAAATGTGGTTTCTAACATTAAATGTACATTATATCTTCGAGGAAACAATAGACTGTTTACCCAAGAGAATTTGAATGCACGTGCAGAAACAATAGCAAAACAAAAAAAGGGTTTTAATATCGGAGTTAGAATTGTTGACTAAATAGGAAAGCAACACACGTAAATCGAGTCGAGTCCCCATGAAAGAGTCCTCAAAGAAAGAAGAATCAGATGAAACAGTGAAGAAGCTCTCGGAAAAATTGGAGGCAGAACAGGAGAAAAGCAAAGAATACTTGAACCGCTTGAAGTATCTGCAGGCAGACTTCGAGAACTACAGGAAACGTGTGGAAAAAGAGGTTCAAGAAGCGGTTCAAAGAGGCAACGAAAAACTAGTTGCATGCCTTATCGACATCATGGATGATCTGGAGAAGGCAATTTCAGCCGGAGAATCAACAGAAAACAAAGGCGCTCTTCTAGAGGGAATAAAGATGGTTCATAAAAATTTGGATAAACTATTAGAAAAAGAAGGATTAGAACGACTCGATTGTGTTGGGCAAGCTTTCGATCCGAACGTGCATGAGGTTCTAGCTGAGGTGCCCACAAAAAACCATCAAAGTGGAACTGTTGTTGAAGAAGCTAGAAAAGGCTTCATGTTCAAAGGAAAAGTGCTTAGACCAAGCATAGTGAAGGTTGCTTGTGAAGATTCAGAAGAATGTGACAAGAAATGAGTGAAACAAAAAGAGAAAGAATATTAGGAATAGACCTTGGAACCACCAACTCGGCAGCAGCCATTATGGAGGCTGGAAGGCCAGTTATAATACCCAGCGCGGAAGGACCAACCATCGCAGGTAAAATGTTCCCGTCGGTGGTCGCCTTCACAAAGGATGGGCAGCTGCTTGTTGGTGAACCTGCTAAGAGGCAGGCTGTAACAAACCCTGAAGGAACCGTTTTTGAGATTAAAAGGAAAATGGGAACTGACTACAAAGTAAAACTACAGGGCAAAGAGTACACGCCCCAACAAATCTCAGCCTTCATCTTGCAGAAAATAAAGCGGGATGCAGAAGCGTTCCTCGGCGAAAAACTAAAGAAATGTGTAATAACCGTTCCCGCCCACTTCAACGACAACCAAAGGCAAGCCACCAAAGATGCAGGTGAAATCGCGGGTTTTGAGATTTCAAGGATCATAAACGAGCCAACAGCCGCCTCCCTAGCCTATGGTCTTGACAAACTGGAGGAGATGAAAATCTTGGTCTTCAGTTTCGGTGGAGGAACCAACGATACTACCATCATGGATTTTGGCGGTGGAGTCTTCGAGGTTTTAGGCACCAGCGGCGATACACAGCTGGGAGGAACCGATCTGGACAATGCTGTGGTCAACTATCTCATAGAGGAGTTCAAAAATCAGACCGGCATTGATCTAAGTGATGATCCCATGGCAATGCGGAGACTCAAAGAGGCGGGTGAAAAAGCGAAGATTGAACTCTCCACTCTATTGACAACAGACATTGACCTGCCCTTTGTTGCCTCCGATTCCAGTGGACCCAAGCACCTACACACTACACTAACCCGAGCTAAGCTTGAGCATCTTACCAGACCAATTGTTGAAAAAGTAAGAGCCCCAATAATGAGCACTCTGAAAGACGCCAAGCTCAAACCAAAAGACATAGACAAGATAGTGCTTATCGGCGGACAAACAAGAATGCCGTTGGTAAGGAATTTCATGGAAGAAATAATGGGAAAACTCGCTGAACAAGGCGTAGACCCCATGGAGTGTGTCGCTGTGGGCGCAGCTATCCAAGGAGGCGTGTTAGCTGGTGAAGTGAAAGATCTGCTTCTCTTGGATGTAACTCCCCTCTCACTGGGCGTCGAAACCTTAGGCGGTGTCTCCACCAAAGTCATAGAGAAGAACACGACGATACCCACAAAGAAGAGCCAAATCTTCTCCACGGCAGCAGACAGCCAAACGACAGTAACCGTTAATGTGCTACAGGGAGAAAGAGCCATGGCTGCAGACAACATCTCGTTAGGCATGTTTAACCTAACTGGAATACCCCCTGCGCCTAGAGGTGTGCCCCAAATTGAGGTTACCTTCGACATCGACGCCGACGGTATACTGAACGTCTCTGCTAAAGACTTGGCTACTGGAAAGGAACAAAAAATCACCATAACCGCTTCCACAAAACTCTCGGACAACGAGAAAGAGCGGATGGTGAAGGAGGCTGAACAGTTCGCTGAAGAGGACAAGAAGAGACGAAAAGAGGTTGAAGTCCGCAACGCGGCTGACTCACTGCTCTATACTGCTGAGAAGACCAAGACCGATTTAGGCGACAAAATTGGAAAGGAGCAGATAGAGAAAATAGACAAGGCAGCAGCTGAGCTTAAAGAGACCGTGAGCGGCAAAGACGTTGACAAAATCAAGACTAAATCTGAGGAGTTAACTAAAGTTCTGCAGGAGGTTGGCACCGTAGTTTATCAGCAGGCGGCTGCGGCGGCGAAACAGGCAGAACAAGCAAAAACAGAACAAGCTGACCAGACTGAAGAGGGCAAAGAGAAAGTTGTGGACGCAGAATACGAGGAAGTAAACGAAAACAAAGAAGAGTAACCCCGCACTCTTTACAGCTAGGCTGATATTCTGATGACCAACAAGCGCGACTACTACGAGGTTCTCGGCGTACCAAAGGATTCGTCAAAACAGGAGATGAAAAGAGCTTACCGAAAGCTGGCGATGGAGTATCATCCGGACCGAAACAAGTCGCCTGACGCTGAGGAGAAATTCAAAGAAATCTCAGAAGCCTACGCTGTTCTTTCCGACGACGAGAAACGCAGACAATACGACCAGTTCGGACATGCCGGCATAAACGGAAAATACAACTGGGAAGACATCTACAGAAGCACAGACTTTGAGTCAATTTTCAGAGACTTGGGTTTCGGCTTCGGCGGCTTTGGCTCCATCTTTGACATGTTCTTCGGAGGCAGAGGTCGACGAAGAAACGGTCCCCGAAAAGGGGCGGACCTACGATCTGATGTCGAAATAACCTTGGAAGAAGCTGCGTTCGGCATAGAAAAAGAGCTGGAGGTGCCAGGTTTTGATGCTTGCGAATCATGTCACGGTAGCGGAATGAAAGCCGGAACCAATTCTCAGAAATGCCCCAAATGCAAAGGAACCGGCGAGATACGTTATGCCAAAAATTTTGGCGGTATGTACTTTACGCAAGTGCAGCCTTGTGGCGAGTGCAACGGGAGAGGTGTTCCTTTAGGGAATCTGTGCCCAGTCTGCAGGGGTACCGGAGCCACTCAGAGCATACACCAGATAAAATTGAAAATTCCCGCCGGAATCGAGGATGGATACAGCCTTAGGTTACCGGGTGAAGGGAAGCCGGGATTAAAAGGTGGACCTAGAGGTGACCTGTATGTTGTTGTGCATGTTAAGTCTCATGAAATCTTCGAGAGAAGGGGAGACGACATTCTTTATGAGGCTAAGATAAGTTTTCCTCAGGCAGCGTTAGGAACCAAAATATATATTCCAACCTTGCACGGAGAGGCGAAGCTGAAAATTCCGTCTGGAACCCAGAGCGGAACAATTTTTCGGTTAAAAGGGAAAGGTGTGCCTCGTCTGCATGGATGGGGGAAAGGTAACCAGTTTGTCAATGTTGTTGTTCGAACCCCTAAAAAATTAACTGAACAGCAAAAGAAGCTGCTGAAGAAGCTGGAGAAAGAACTGAAAGAAAAGTAAGTTCAGATACCAAGTCTCCAGACGCTTCTTTTTTTAAGATTATGTTTTGCATGATTAGAAAAAGGATTGTCGTGAAAGATGTTTTAAGCCAACCGCTTCAATAAGGGTTGTTTGTTTATGACCTGACTGTTTACTGGAGGTTCTAGGATTATGGTTGAAAAGGGAGTTTTTAGTAACGGGATTCAGTATGTCCGCTTCGGCAAAGGAGACGACACACTTCTTGTTTTCAGTGGTGGGCCTGGTAGCACTCTTCCCTCAGGTTTCATGCTTCGAGTGTTTGGTCAATTTAAGCACGTATCCAAAAGTTACGTGGTTTATGTGTTGGGTCGCAAAAGTGAGTTGCCTGAAGGTTATACTACTCGGGATATGGCTGAGGACTATGCAGCAGTGATTAGAGACGAGTTTGATGGTGGACCCCTTGATGTGATGGGCATGTCGTATGGCGGATTGATTGCGCAGCATTTGGCTGCTGACCATCCTGAACTGATCCGCCGTTTAGTCATAGCTATGTCTTGTTATCGATTTAGTGATGAAGGGAACGAGTTGGACATGAGGTATGCCCAGTTGCTTAGTGAAGGCAAAAAGAGGGCTGCTCTCAAATGTTTGTATCCCATACTTGATGGTGGCAGAATAAAGAAAAGCATTCTAAAGTTTTTCATGGGGTATGTTGGTCCTCTCTTGTGGAGCACACCCGAACATCCATCAGATTTGTTGGTGGAAGGCAAAGCAGAAATGGCGCATGACACCAAAAACAGGCTTGCTGAAATCAGGGCTCCCACCCTCGTGATTGGCGGCGACAAAGACTACTATTGTCCAGTGGAACGGCTTCGCGAAACAGCTGCCGGAATCCCAGATTCTAGACTTGTCCTTTACGAAGGTAAGGGTCACATGACAATGGGAAAACAGTTTGATGAAGACGTTCTTGCATTTCTAAATGAATAGTAAAAGCGAGGTTTTTACTGAATAAAACATGGATTTTGCGGAATGATGTCTCTATTTGTCGTGGGTTCAAATTTCTCTAGGCCCCTTTTCAATTCTCTTGAACTACTTTTAAAATACTTTTTGTGGTTATTTGCGTTTTTTGAATAGCGTGATCTAATCGGGTGTAATGTGGATGTACGCGAATCTGTTCTCTATTAGCTGGTGTGCTTCTTGGCTGTCTTTGGTTGTTTTTATTGTGTTGAGCATTTCATGAATCTAAAAGTCCTCTTATGTATGCGCCTATAAACATAGCAGCAATTCCAACCAAAACCGGCAAATTGCCCGTGCCAAGACTTGCCACCGCAGAACCCGGACATTGACCTGAGATTCCCCATCCCACTCCAAAGATAACTGCACCGATTATGATGTTCCATGACAGAATTCTGCGCCTCGGCTTGAATTCGCCGCCGAGAACTGGCTTTTTTTGAAATTTTGCCAACACGTTAATTGCAAATGCTGCAACCAATGCTGCGCCTCCCAAGACAAATATTAGTCCCAAATCTTTTAATTGGAGAAAACTTAGGACAATTTCTTGTTTGGTCATTCCGCTATAGGACAGACCGAAACCAAATAGAATGCCGCCAATGAGCACTATTATGTTTCTTTTGTTCATGGCGAAACCCCTAACAGCTGAACTATGTTTGCTGTGACTATAGCCACACCCATAAAGACGATTACAGCATAAAGAGAGGTTTTAGAAAGCGATGCCAATCCACTTATGCCATGTCCAGAAGTGCATCCGCTGGAAAGTCTTGTTCCAAAGCCTACAAGTAATCCGCCTAAAAACAGTCTCCACAATTGCACTGAGGTTGTCCAAAACCCAGTTGGTGAAAGTGTGAGGGTGTGAATGAGTGCTCCAATCACTAGCCCTGTTGCTAAGGTTAGTCTCCAGCCTCTTTCTTTGATGTTTGATTCTTTCTGGAAGTGTTTTCGTTTAGAGAACCAAGACAACGTAGTCGTGAAGAAGCTGCTTTGTGTTGCATGCAGTCCGGTTATGAGGTATATTAGTCCTACTCCGACGCCAATTATTATTCCGCCCACTAAATAAGGTTCTATTCCCAGAGGAAACATGAATAGTCATGAAGCTGCGTTTTCAATTTAAGCTTTTCAGGTGGTTACTTGGTTAATTGGAAACCAGCTTTGACCCAAGCACTTGTTCCACCTAAAACGTTGTAGACTTTATCAAATCCTGCCCTCAACAGTATGCTTGTTCCAAAACTTGATCGGTTTCCTGTTTTACAGATTACAATTATTGGTACATCACGTGGAAGTTGGTCTGTTTGTTTTGGAAGGTGACCTAAATAAATACGAACAGCCCCCTCAATATGCCCTTCATTCCATTCATTTTCACGTCGAACATCCAAGACTGCAATTTTTTGCTTTGAGTCAATCATCCTTTTGAGTTCATGAACTGATAGTAACCCAGTTTTGGCTATGGGTAATCCTTCCTTGTACCACGCTTCTATGCCGCCGCTTAAGTATCCTGTAACGTTGTCTAAACCTAACCGCAACAAGTTACGAACCGCAAAGTCGAGCGCTTCTAGGTTTTCAACAACTAGTAGAATCGGTTTGTTGTAGTCTGCAATCCATCCCACATTTGATAGCCTGCTTGGCGGCAGACTGAAGGAATCTTTTACGTGAGCTGCTCCAAAAGCAGCTGGAGTTCGGGTATCAATAATATACGCGGTTTCAGCTGCTTTCTTAAATTCTGATGGCGTCAAAGTCCGAGGATTAGGTATGGCACCCAATATTGGAGGACTATTAAGATTAAACTCTTCCATCTTCTTGAAATATGGCGGCGTTGCGTGCTGCTCACCGGTTTTATGTTTAACGAACTCTTCTTTGCTAAGATTTAACATCGGATTAGTTTTCTTCTCAATTCCAATTGTGCTGATTTCTCTCTCGCTTATTTTGCCTCCACATACTGAACCAGCACCGTGAGCAGAACACACTATCACCCCGTCCCCCAGAGGCAAAAGCTTGTTTGTGATGCTATCATACAACTTCTCAGACATCACTGGAGTCATTTCTTCTCCAAGAAAATCTGTTCTCCCCACATCCCCAACAAAGAGCGTGTCCCCCGTGAACACAATTACAGGCTGGTCACCTATCTCCGGATCATACAGCACATAGCTAGTACTCTCTGGAGAATGACCTGGAGTGTGTAAGGCTCTAATTTTCAGTGACCCTGCCTTGATCTCTTGGTTGTCTTGGAGTGTTTTGCCGAATTTCCAAGGTAACCCGGGACCATGAAATATAGTTGCATCGGTAAGATTTGCCAGTTCCAAGGAACCAGTAACGTAATCCTCATTTCTATGAGTTTCAAAAATATACTTAATGTTGGTGCCCCATCTATTTGCTATTTCCAAATATACTTGACAATCTCGCCTAGGGTCTATTACTCCCGCCTCATCATTGCTGCCTACTATGTATGAAAGATGCGACACTATCTCAGACTTAACTGTTTGAATTAACAATCTTCAAAACCATTTTTAATATAGCTACTTTTTTACTTAAGACTTTCAGTTGCTTCTATTGTAAGCGTTTTTTCTATGGAACCGGAAGAATCCAAACTACTGCCAAAACGGTTAACAATGCGGGAATGGCAACTAAAATGCCTGTTTTGATGAGTCTGCCTCTGGAAATCTGTTCTGTTGAATAGATCAAAGCTGTGGATGGGGCGCCTACGGGTGTTATAAATGCTATAGTGGCAGATAGAGCTACTGCCATAACAAAGGGAACAGGAGTCATTCCCAAGATATTTGCGGTTTCAATAGCTATCGGTATTAAAATGGCTGCTGTTGCACTGTTCGAAATAAAATTCGTTAACAGAAGCGAAATCAGGCTTAATGCAATCATTATCAATAGTATGGAAGCAGAACCATGCATTGATGCTATTGCACTACTAATTCTGCTAGCGGCGCCGGACACAATCATGGCCTCGCCTAACAGAATTCCTCCTCCGACTAGAAATATCAATTCCCATTGAATTGATTGCAGATCTTTTAGGTCAAGTAGGTTAAGCCCAAACATGAACAAGACTGCAAGTATAGATACGATTGCCACGTTAGAAACTGAAGTGGGCAATCCAAACCAACCTTCAAATTGACTACCCATAAACCAGAAGATTATAGTTCCCAAAAAAATCAGAATTACCTCTTTCTGTGCGGGATTGAGGTTTTCAATTTCCTTTTTTTGTTCAATTATTTCATCCAGATTGAGCGTAACTTTTGGAGATGGGTACATCTTCCTCAACAACAAAAATGCCATTGTTAGTGAAAGCAAAGAAACAGGTAATCCATAGTATGCCCAGTCTATGAAACCGAAAGGAAGGATTTCTCCTAACAATGCTCCTGCTATCATTGCTGGTGTGCTTCCTGTAAGCATTGCGGTACCGCCAATTGAGGTGCTGATTGACACTCCCAAAAGCATCTTTTGTTTAAGGTTGACAAGCTCCTCGGGTATTGCAGTTAATATTGAAAGAATTACTGGCAAAATTACTGCTATGGCCACGGTGTTTGACATCCACATGCTTAGAAAAGCGGTGGCGGCCATAACTAACAAAATGAGCCTATCAATATTGCCTTTAGAGTAGGTTATCAGGTTATAACTAATCCATTTATCCAGTCCATGTTTTTTAATCGACTGCCCTAGAACAAGTCCACCAATCATCAGGAAGATAATTGAATTAGAAAAAGGTGCGAATGCTTCTTGGGGGGCAAATACGCCTAGCAGAGTCAGCATCGCAGATATCATCAAGCCAGTTATTGGAAGAGGAAACACTTCAAGCATCCAACAACCAGCAGCAAACACAAAAGTGGCTAAGGTTCTTCGCAGAACCTCTGGCTGACCTATAGTTACAAAATATGTGAGAATCGCTATTACGCTTACTAAAAACAGATTCTTTTTGGAGTATAAGAATTTATGGAATTTTACAGGTGCCTCATAGGTAACCCACTTAATTTGTTTACAAAAGTAACACTCTTTCTTCTCGCCAGAATTTCCTTTTTGAATGTTACTTTCGCGGTCTCCCATCCCTCATAATCTCCGTGAGGTGCAGAACTTTTTATGATAAACAATGGAATTTAACTGTTTAACCTTTGAGCCCATGCTTTTTATGAATGCTTATGAGCAAAGAAATCACTCAAAGAGTAGAATACTCTACTCACCAAAACTCATGCGAACATTTAGAAATATACCTACACGTGAAAAAAGGAGGAATGGCGTGGTGCTGACGCCCTGGTTCTAGAGTTCAAACCTCTCCAGCTTCACAATTCTGCTTTTCTATGTTTGTTTTTATCCTAGTGTGGCTAGAACTGCGGTCATTGTGAGCATTCCCAGGAAGAGGCTTGTTATTGCTAGGTGTGCTTCTCCGTGGCTTAGGGAAAGGGGCAGCAGCTCATCGAAGCTTATGAAAACCATTACTCCTGCGACAAACGCTAATGCCATGTTAAGTACGAAGGGGTTGATGAAGGGAAATAGAACAAAAAAGCCTATGACCGCTCCGATTGGCTCAGCGATTCCTGAT
>Ga0315550_1001657_pt1 | contig 13748 bp, 12 predicted proteins | sample SalMarSW160190MG_2_FD_203100 | JGI IMG/M metagenome (GOLD analysis project Ga0315550, IMG submission 203100) | Salt marsh sediment microbial communities from the Plum Island Ecosystem LTER, Massachusetts, United States - Salt Marsh Sediment SW1601-90 ... | reverse complement strand
ACCTCAGGCCGCCGGAGGTGCCGGCACCTCCGGCCATCCGCTTATCGGAGAGGGCCGTTGGACGGTGCCTGCTCGGGGTCCTCCTGTTGGCCTTCGCGCTGCGGTTCGCCTTCTTCTACCAGATGGCGAAGAGCCCCATTTCGGACATGCTGGCCACCGATTCCCAGACCTATAACGACTGGGCGCGGGCCCTCGCAGGGGGCGATTGGCTGGGCAAGGCCGTCTTTTTCGCCTCGCCGCTTTACCCCTATCTCCTGGGGCTGGTGTACCGTCTCGTCGGCTACCATCTGCACGTCGCGTTGTTCCTTCAGATTGTGCTGGGGACGCTCAATTGCCTCCTTTTGTTTATTTTGACGCGGAAGCTTTTCAATGCCGTCGTGGCCCTCATCGCCGCTTTGATGATGGCGGCGTATCTGCCGATGATCGTTTACGATGTCACCCTTCTTCCCACGGTCCTCGTCGTCACGCTGGAGCTGTGCCTCGCCCTCTACCTGCTCCATATCCGCGAGAGGGAGAGGGGCGCCCCGCAATGGCTGGGCGCAGGCGTTCTGGCTGGCCTGGGCGCCACGGCCGCCGCGCAGGTCCTGGCCCTGGTGCCTCTCGTCCTTCTCTGGCTTGCGGGAGGCGCGAAGGGGACGGCCGGCCGCAGGAGGGTTCTTTGGGGCCTTGCTTTTCTGGCCGGCTTTTTCTGTGTCATCGGGACCGTGACCGTCCGCAACTGGGTCGTGGGCCGCGACATCGTGCCCCTGACCGCGCACAGCGGCATCAATTTTTACATCGGCAACAACCCGGATGCCCAAGGCGTCTTCGAGCCGCCGCCCGTCTTCCGGAGCGGCGACGTCACCCTGAGGGAGGACTCGGTCATGATCGCCCAGAACGCCGTGGGCCGTTCCCTTAAACCGTCGGAGGTCTCGCGTTTCTGGACGCAGCAGGCCCAGCATTTCATCGTTACGCAACCTGGCAGGTTTGTGCGCCTTTTGTGGAGAAAACTTGTCCTCTATTGGGACGGGGGCGAGATTCCGGACGTCATTCATCCTTATTTTTTCAAGACGTACGGCTCCGTCCTGAGGCTGCCGCTTTTCATCTTTCCCGTGGTCGCCCCCCTTGCCCTCTCGGGCATTTTTCTGAGTCTGCGCCTGAAAAAAAGGCCCGTCCTTTTGTATCTCTTCCTCCTCGCCCTGTTGGCCGGACCCCTTCTCTATTTCGTCAACGCCCGCTACCGTCTCGTCAGCGTCCCCTTTCTTTTTCCGTTCGCGGGTTTCGCGGTATACCGCGCGCGGGAGATGCATAAGAACAAGGAAGGATCCCGGCTCCTGGCATCGGGCCTCCTGCTCCTCCTTTTTGTCTTCTTCGTCAATCCCGGCCTGCTGGGAAAGGAGCATGAACGCTTTTATGTCAGCTCGGGGGCGGGGCATAACCACATCGCCCATTATTACGAGCAAAAGGGAGAGTTGCCGCTCGCCCTTGAAGAGTATCAAAAAGCCCTGGACCTCGAGCCCGAGATCCCCGAAGCCCACAGCAACGTCGCCAACGCGTACTTCCGGCTGGGGGATTATGACAGGGCCCTGAAGGGCTACGCGGATGCGATCGCGGTCAATCCCTACTTCGAATCCGCCTACCTGAACAGCGCCCTTATCTATGAAAAACGGGGTGAACAGGAGCGCGCGAAGGAGGTCTACAGACACCTCATCCGGATCCTGCCCCAGAACGGTCCGGCCTACATCAGGTTGAGTCGGCTTCTCTTTCTGGAAGGGCGGCCGGCGGAGGCGGCGGGCGTCTTGCGTGAGGCGTTGCGGCACAGACCCGGCGATCCCGTTATCACAAAATATCTCGAGCGGTTGACGCAACAGGGCCCGGCATGAAAAGGACGCGCGGGACAAAGCCGAAAAGGACGAGATAAAGAGAGCTGCGCTGCTGGGAGTTTTTCCATTGCTCTCCGGAGAGACAAAAGGCGTGCCTGATGCGTGACGCGGGCACAGCGCCCTGCTGGACACTGAACCTGGTCTGTTGCCAGATGCCGCAGGATGCGGCGCGGCCGATCAGCATCAAGAAGGTCATTTGTAAAAGCTGTGCCTTTTATTTATACGCCCATAAAAAGACGCGTTGAGATCCTGTTGTTGTGTTGCGTGCTGCTTTGCGTCCCGGGGACGGCGCACGCCAAGAAGGCGTCTTCAAAAAAGGCGTCGAGCGGCGTGACGGCCGAAGGGGTGTACGCCGTCGATTACACCAACCGGCGCGTCCTGATGGACCGCAACTCCCGCAGGAGGTTCATGCCGGCAAGCACCGTCAAGCTCCTGACGGCGCTGGTGGTATTGGACGAAAAAGGCCTGGATGACAAGGTGCGCGTTTCACGCAACGCGACCCGCGTCGAACCGACGCGGGCGGGCCTGAAGGCGGACGTCACCTATACGGTCGGCGATCTCCTGGAGGTGCTGGTGGCCACCTCGGCGAACGACGCGGGCGTGGCGCTCGCCGAAGCGGTGGCGGGCAGCGAGTCCGCTTTCGCGGAACTGATGGACAGGAAGGCCGGGGAGCTGGGCGCCCAGGCGTCGCATTTCACCAATGCGAGCGGCCTGCCGGATAGCAAGATGGGAACGACGCCGTATGATTTTTCGATCATCACGCGCGCGGCCTTCAGCCATCCCTTCATCGTCCGGACGATGAAGAAACAGTACGTGACGATCGAGGGCAGCGACGGCGTGAAGATCCGCCGGCGCAACCACAACAAGCTTCTGTGGCGGCTGGCGGACCCCCTGGTGTTGGGCAAGACCGGCTACACGCGCGCGGCCAGGCACTGCTATGCGGGGATCGCGTACTATGACGATTACCGCGTCTCGATCGTCGTGTTCAAGAGCCGTAAGCCCTGGGACGACATCGTCAAGATCCTTGGCGCGAAGATGAAGGGCTCGAAAAAATGAGACAAGATGGCCGTGAGACAAAATCACCATGATCCTCTTTGTCTCAAATGGGGCGGCAAAGATCGCCGGGGCTTTTGGGCGCCCTTTTTAGGCCATGGGTATCAGACAAAGGAATCTCCTTAGACTCATGATCTTATTGGTCCTTTTGGTATCGGTCTTCGTGGTGTACGTCTGGTATATGGAGCAGAGTTCGGTCTTTGTCCCTTACCGGGCGATCGAGCAGACGCCGCAGGCGGTGGGGTTGGAATACGAAGAGGTCTTCCTGCGCGCGGCCGACGCAACACAGCTCCACGGCTGGTTTGCCGGCCGGTCCCACCCCCGGGCGACGGTCCTGCTCCTGCACGGCAACGGCGGGAACATCAGCCACCGTGTCCAAAAGATGCGCCTCTTCCATGACCTGGGGCTGGAGGTTCTCGTCTTCGACTACCGCGGCTACGGACGGTCCAAGGGGACGCCCAGCGAAAAGGGCCTCTACGCAGATGCGCGGGCCGCCTACGATTACCTCGTCGCGGAACGCGGCGGGACGCCGGCGAAGATCATCCTCTACGGCGAGTCGCTGGGCAGCGCGGTCGCCATCGATCTGGCGACGGAAAAAGAGGTGGGCGGCATCATCCTCGAGGGCCCCTTCACCTGCATCGCCGATATGTCGCGCCGCGTCTTTGCGTTCCTGCCGACGGTCTTCCTGAGATACCGGTTTGACTCCCTGGAAAAGGTGCGCCGTGTCAAGGCGCCCCTTTTGGTGATCCATAGCCGCAACGACGAGGTCGTGCCTTTTTCGATGGGCCGCCGGATCTTCGATGCGGCGCCCGGCGACACCAAAGACTTTCTGGCCGTGTACGGCGGCCACAACGGATCCTTTTACGAATACCGCCTGGAGATCGCGCAAAAGATCGAGGAACTGCTCACAGAGATGGATCGATAGCTGTTTGAAGCAGGGCGCAGGCCGGGAGGGGTGACGTCATGACGATAGCCGAGATGCAGGCGGCGAAGGGCAAGCGCAAGCTCACGATGCTGACGGCCTATGACTATCCGACGGCCCTGGCCGTGGACCGCGCGGGCGTGGACATGGTCCTCGTCGGCGATTCGGTGGCCAACGTCGTCTTGGGCCTGGAGTCGACCCGTTCGCCGCGCGGTGAAGCAGGCGCTCGTCATCGGCGACATGCCGTATGAGGCCGTCCAAAAGGACGTTGCGGCGAGCGTCAAGAACGCGCGCCGGTTTGTCGATGAAGGCGGCTGTGAGGCGGTGAAGCTCGAGTGGTTCGAGCAGGCCGTGGCCGTCAGCAAAGAGATCATCCGGGCGGGCGTCCCGGTCATGGGCCACGTCGGCCTGACCCCCCAGACCGCGGATCAGCAGGGCGGCTTTAAGGTGCAGGGTAAGAATGCCGAGGCGGCGAAGAAGATCCTGGCCGCGGCGCTGGCGCTGGAATCTGCGGGGTGCTTTTGTGTCCTCATGGAGTGCGTGCCGGACCGGCTTGCGGCGTTGATCACGCAGAAGCTGGGCGTGCCGACCATCGGCATCGGCGCCGGGCCGTCCTGCGACGGCCAGGTCCTGGTGACGCACGATCTCCTGGGCCTCTTTGACCGCCGGCTTCCTAAGTTCGTCAAGAAATATGAGACGCTTTTGAGTCGCATGGAAGAGGCCTTCGGCCGTTTCAGGGAAGACGTGGACAAGGGCCGCTTTCCCGACAAAGACCACAGCTACTCCATGAGCGAGGAGGAGCTGCGCAGGCTTGAACACGAGTCTTAGGCGCCAGAGTCCGGGGTCCGCGCAAGCGATCGAGGCCCCGCCGCGAACATGCCCGGCCGATTTCTTGTAATACCAACCAGGACATTTCTGATTTGGCTTGACAATCCGGCCGATTTCTATTGACACTGCCGTGTTTTTCGAGTAAAAATAGATGTTCCGATCAACCCGCCGCTTATCACCGTGATGGCCGATACATCATTGATGGATAAGATCGTCTCCCTCTGTAAAAGGAGGGGGTTTATCTTTCAGGGCTCCGAGATCTATGGGGGGCTTGGCAGCGTCTGGGATTATGGCCCGTTGGGGGTCGAACTCAAGCGCAACGTCAAGGACCTCTGGTGGCGGTCTGTCGTCCGGGAGAGGCTGGACATGGTGGGCCTGGATGCCGCCATCCTGATGCACCCTCAGGTCTGGAAGGCCTCGGGCCACGTCGACGGGTTCGCCGATCCCCTCGTGGATTGTCCCGCCTGCAAGAAGCGCTTCCGGCTCGACGACCTCGTCGGAACGGATACAACGAACGTCAAGAAGTGCCCGGCCTGCGACGGTGCGATCGACCTCGCCAAGAGCCCCCCGCGCGCCTTCAACCTGATGATGAAGACGTCCCTGGGCGCGGTCGAGGACGCGGCGGGCGTCACGTATCTGCGGCCCGAGACGGCCCAGGGGATCTTCGTCAATTTTCTCAACATCCTCGATGTGACCCGCAAGAAGCTGCCCTTCGGCGTGGCCCAGATCGGCAAGTCGTTCCGCAACGAGATCACACCCGGCAACTTCACCTTTCGCACGCGCGAATTCGAGCAGATGGAGATCGAGTACTTCGTTGTCCCCGAGGACGCCGAGGCGTCGTATCGCTCGTGGATCAAGGAGCGCTTTGACTGGTACACGCGCTACGGGATCCGTAAGGAGAACCTGCGCATCCGCGAGCACGCGCGCGATGAACTGGCGCATTATGCCAAGGCCTGCTCTGATATTGAATACAACTTTCCGTTCGGCTGGTCCGAACTGGAAGGGATCGCGAACAGGACGGACTTTGACCTGGTCCAGCACGAGAAGGCGTCAGGTAAAGAGATGCTCTATTTCGACCCCGCCGGGAACAAGAAGGTCCGGCCCCACATCATCGAGCCGTCGGGCGGGGTGGACCGCACGGCCCTGGCCTTTCTTGTCGACGCTTACCATGAGGAGATGGTCAAGGGCGAGAAGCGCGTGGTCCTGAAGTTTTCGGCGCCCCTGGCGCCCATCAAGGCGGCGGTCCTGCCCCTTTTGAAGAACCGCGCGCCCGTCGTCGAGATGGCAAAGGCCATCGCCACGGACCTAAAGAGGCACCTCGCCGTGGCGTATGACGACACGGCGGCCATCGGCAAGCTCTACCGGCGGCAAGACGAGGTGGGCACGCCCTATTGCGTGACCGTGGACGTGCAGTCGCTCGAGGACCAGAAGGTGACGGTGCGCGACCGCGACACGATGCAGCAGGACCGCGTCGAGGCGACCCGCCTAAAGCATTATCTGATGGACAAAGGAACGGCGGCGTGACCGGCGGGCACATAACGGCGGCCTGACCAGCCGGAACATTTACATCTAGTTTAGTTAGATACTCTCGACTTAGATCCCATCATCACACATAAGGGAAGGAGTTCAGCGGCAATGGCAAAGAAGAACGTGTACTTCTTCGGCGGTGGCAAGGCAGACGGCAACGAGAGCATGAAGAACCTCCTGGGCGGCAAAGGCGCCAACCTGGCCGAGATGGCCGGGCACCCCAAGCTCAGGCTTCCCGTCCCGCCGGGTTTCACGATCACGACGGAGGTCTGCACCTTTTATTATAAGAACGGCAGGAAGTACCCCCCGGGGGTCAAGGACGAGGTGGCCAGGGCCTTGAAGAAGGTCGAGGCGCTGATGGGCAAGAAGTTCGGCGACCCCGGGAATCCGCTGCTCGTCTCCGTGCGCTCCGGCGCCCGCAAGTCCATGCCCGGCATGATGGAGACGGTCCTGAACGTGGGCCTCACGGCCAAGACGATCCCCGGCATGATCAAGCAGTCCGGCGGCAACGGCCGCTTTGTCTATGACGCGTACCGTCGCCTCATCATGATGTACTCCGACGTCGTCATGGAGAAGGGCGGCGGCATCGAGCCCGAGGAGGACATGGGGATCCGCAAGCAACTCGAGCGCATCATGGGGGCCCTGAAGAAAAAGAAGGGTTACAATCTCGACGTGGAGATGACGCTCGCGGACCTGAAGGTCATCTGTGAGGATTTCAAGAAAAAGGTGAAGGAGGTCCTGGGCCGGGAGTTCCCGGACGACCCCATGGCGCAGCTGTGGGGCGGCATCGGCGCGGTCTTTGGCTCCTGGAACGGAAGGCGCGCGGTCGCGTACCGGCGCATCGAGGGCATCCCCGACGAGTGGGGCACGGCGGTCAACGTCCAGTCCATGGTCTTCGGCAACAGGGGCGATGATTCGGCCACCGGTGTCGCCTTCACCCGTAACCCGGGCAACGGCGACAGCCACTTCTACGGCGAGTACCTGATCAATGCCCAGGGCGAGGACGTGGTCGCCGGCATCCGCACGCCGGCGCCGATCAATAGGGTGTCCCAGAGCGACCACAACAAGGACCTGAAGACGCTCGAAAACGCCATGAGCGGCGTCTATAAGGAGCTTTTCAACATTCAGAACCGCCTGGAGAAGCACTACCGGGACATGCAGGATATCGAGTTCACCATCGAAAAGGGCCGCCTCTTCATGTTGCAGTGCCGCGTGGGCAAGCGCAACGGCCCCGCGGCCGTCAAGATGGCCCTGGACATGGTCCGTGAGGAGCTGATCACGAAAGAAGAAGCGGTGAGGCGTGTGACGCCCGATCAGCTGGATGAGCTGTTGCACCCGATCATCGACCCGGCCGAGGAGAAGAAGAACAGGCCCATCGGAAAAGGCCTTCCGGCCGGTCCGGGCGCGGCCGGCGGCACGGTCGTCTTTACTTCAGCGGACGCCGTGCGATGGGCCAAGGAAGGCAAAAAGGTCATCCTCGTGCGCGAAGAGACCAACCCCGAGGACATCGATGGGATGCGGGCCGCCGTCGCCATCCTGACGGCGCGCGGCGGCATGACGTCGCATGCGGCGCTTGTGGCCCGCGGCTGGGGCAAGTGCTGCGTCGTGGGGTGCTCGGCCATCGAGATCGACCTGGGAGCGAAGACCTTTCACATCGGCGACAAGGTCGTCAAGGAAGGTGCGTGGGTCACCCTGAACGGCACGAAGGGCCTGGTCTATGCCGGTCGACTCGCGATGATGGACGCGGCGGCCGAGAACCAGACATTCAATGACTTCTTGAAGATATGCGATTCGGTGCGCACGCTCAAGATCCGCACGAACGCCGACACGCCGGCAGACGCCAAGAAGGCGCGCGGTTTCGGGGCGGAGGGGATCGGGTTGTTCCGTACGGAACACATGTTCTACGGCAAGGGTTCCGAAGAGCCGCTCTTCCTGCTGCGCAAGATGATCATGTCCTCGACGGTCGAGGAGCGCCGCAAGGCCATGGAAGAGCTCTTCCCGTTCATGAAGAAAGACATCCTGGGGACCCTGGAGGCTATGGACGGGTATCCGGTGACGGTCCGTCTGCTCGACCCGCCGCTCCACGAGTTCGTGCCACACCAGAAGGAGCAGCGCGAACAGCTCGCCCGGAGCCTGAACATCAGCATGGAAGACCTTGAGAAGCGTGCCAACGCGCTCCAGGAGAACAATCCGATGATGGGGCACCGCGGCGTGCGCCTGGGCGTGACATACCCCGAGGTGAGCGAGACGCAGTTCCGCGCGATCCTCGAGGCCGCGGCCGAGCTCGTCAAGGCCGGCAAGAAGGTGTATCCTGAGATCATGATCCCGGTCGTGGGCGCGGTCAAGGAGCTCGAGGACCAGCTGGCCCTCGCCAAGAAGGTCTACGCCGAGGTCCTGAAGAAGTTCGACCTGAAGAAGATTGACCACCTCTTCGGGACCATGATCGAGATCCCGCGGGCGGCATTGATCGCCGACAAGATCGCCGGGGTCGCATCCTTCTTCTCCTTCGGGACGAACGACCTGACCCAGATGACCTTCGGCTACTCGCGCGACGACATCGGCGGGTTCCTGCAGGATTACCTTGAAAAGGGCATCTTGCCGGACGACCCGTTCCAGACGGTCGACATTGAAGGTGTGGGCGAGCTGATCACGATGGGGATCGATCGCGGCCGCAAGACCAACAAGAACCTCAAGGTCGGCATCTGCGGCGAACACGGCGGCGACCCGCGCTCGATCGCCTTCTGTTACAAGGCCGGGATGAACTACGTCAGCTGTTCGCCGTTCCGCGTGCCGATCGCACGCCTGGCGGCGGCCCAGGCGGTGCTGGCCGAAAGGCCCTCAAAGAAAAAGGCCAAAAAGAAAACGTGAGGCAATGGATAATATCAAGGCCTACCTCAAGGAAGTGCGCAAGATCCCGCTCTTGACGCCCGAGCAGGAGATCGAGCTCAGCAAGAAGGCGCTCAAGGGCAACAAGAAGGCGCGGGACAAGATGATCCGCTCCAACCTGCGCCTGGTGATCAACATCGCCAAGAGATACATGCACCTGGGTATCCCCTTGATGGACCTGATCGAAGAGGGCAACGTCGGCCTGATGAAGGCCGTCGAACGCTTCAATCCCAGGAAGGGGTTCCGCTTCTCGACGTATGGGGCCTGGTGGATCAAGCAGAGCATCACACGGTCCATCTTCGACCAGTCCCGCACGGTGCGCATCCCGGTGTATGTCAATGAGCTACTCTCCAAATATAAAAAGGCCAATGAGCGCCTGATGGGCAAGCTCAAGCGCGTGCCGACGGACACGGAGCTGGCCAAGTCCATGAAGATCAACCCCGAGAAGATCCCTCGCATGCGTGGGTACCTCGCGCGCAACGCCTCGCTCGACATGCCGATCAGCGAGGAGGGGGGCAACGAGATCATTGACCTGATCGAGGACAAGAACGCCGTCTCGCCCGATGCGCAGATGGACGTTCTGCTCGTCAAGGAACGGCTCAGCGGGCTCATGGAGGCGGTCACGGAGCGCGAGCAGAAAGTGCTCAACCTGCGTTTCGGCATCCCGCTCGGCAAACAGCATACGCTCGCGCAGGTCGCCAAGAAACTTAAGATCTCCCGCGAACGGGTGCGTCAGATAGAAGAGAATGCCCTGAAAAAACTCAAGAAGTTCCTGTCCGCGCAGGATAAGGAGGTGTTGAAATAACATGGAACGGGCTAAATTTTATACCCTGGTCATCCCGCGCTTCGAAGACGTCTTTCACTCGTTTTTCGCCTCGGAGGTCATCAAGGGGGTGACCGCTGCGGCCAGCCGCCTGCGCGCCGACATCCTGATTCACATCACCGACCGCTCCGGCCACCAGGACTGGCTGAAGAACGAATCCATCAATTCGGATTTCGTCAAAGGGGTGATCTTCGCCGACATCGACGGAGACAAGAAGAAGCTGCTCCAGTTCATGCACTCCGGCAAGCCCTACATCGTGATGAACAACTATTTCAGCGAGACGATCAACTGCATCGCCATCGACAACCGCCGGGCGGCGATGGAGGTCGTCGAGTATCTGGTGAAGCTGGGACACAAGAAGATCGCGACCATCGCCGGTGACCTGTCGACCCAGGCCGGAGAAGCGCGCCTGGAAGGCTACAAGCAGGCCATGCAAAAGCACGGCCTGCCCGTGCCGCGCGGGTATGTGCAGGAGGGGTTCTTCCTGCGTACCCCCGCGCGGGCCGCCGCCAGGAACTTGTTGTGCCTGGATGAGCGTCCGACCGCCGTCTTCGCCGCCAGCGACGTGATGGCGCTTGAGGTCGTGGACGAGGCCCGGGCCCAGGGGCTGCGCATCCCGTGGGACGTCTCGCTCGTCGGCTTTGACGACAATCCGATCGCCGGCTACAGTCAGGTCCGCCTGACGACGGTGGCCCAACCCATCGCGGAGATGGGGCGCCTGGCCCTGGAAAAGCTCAACCTCATCGTTCAGGAAAAAGAGAAGCAACCCGTCAAGATCGTCCTGCCGACAAAGCTGATCAAGAGGGAGTCGTCCCTGGTCCTGGCGAGGGCTTAGCGCGCCGAGGAGGAACCGACATGGCACTGCTTCTTAAGAAAAAGATACGCAATGTCCCTGATTTCCCCAAGCAGGGGATACTCTTTCGTGACATCACGACGCTCCTGAAGGACGCCCAGGCGTTCCGGCAGGCCATCGACGAGTTGGCCGCAGCCGTCAAGGGAAAGAAGATCGATCACGTGGTGGCGGTCGAGTCCCGCGGTTTTATCTTTGGCGCGGCCCTGGCGTATAAGCTTAAGGTGGGGTTCATCCCGGTCCGCAAGAAAGGGAAGCTGCCGGCGCAGACGATATCGGCGGAATACGCCCTGGAGTACGGCACGGACTCCCTGCACATGCACACGGATGCCCTGAAGGCCGGGGACAAGGTCCTGATCGTTGATGACCTGTTGGCCACGGGGGGGACGGCGGCGGCCGTCTGCCAGATGACGGGCCGGCTCAAGGCCAAGATCGCAGGCATCATCTTCCTCATCGAGCTATGCGACCTGAAAGGCCGCAACAAGCTCAGCGGCTATCCGGTCTTCTCGCTGATCCAGTATTAAGTCTAGAGCCGCACACGCCCCCCAAAATCAGGGACACTCTTCACAACCCTATGAGACTTAGGGAATTACTCACTTTTATCGTCTCAATTTTATTATCGCTTTTTTTATTGGGCCTGGGCATAGGACTCAAGATCTGCGATGACAGATACGCAGTTGTGCTCATTGTTCTGGGTTTTTTTATGAACGCCTTGGCGCATTTTTTCCTTTGGAAGAAATTCTGGGTCCATTTAAAATCCTTAAAACGTTGATGTTCGGTCCTCGGAGAACGTGTCTCCGTTTTAACCGCAAGATCCTGCTTTACACCCATCCTCTAAGAGCGTATAATTCTCAAATACGCGCCAACTCGTCAATGGTTCGGCCCCTATAGCTCATCTGGATAGAGCACAGGTTTCCTAAACCTGGTGTGGCAGGTTCGAGCCCTGCTAGGGGCATATTTTGGGAAATACGGTCAGTCTTGGTTCGTCTCGGCTTCGGTGGCGGATGGCCGAGGCGGTGCGGCCCATCCGCGCGCAGCGGAAGGGGTCCCACGGGGGGATGGGTGGAGCGAGCACGGATGGGGCGACCGCCGAAGGCACGGCGTGACCGGACAGTGAGGCCGAGCCCCGCTCGGGGCATATTTCGGGAGATGCGGAGTGCTCAAGAAGATCAGGGCCCTTTTGGAGGAGTTCAAGGCCGTCCATGCGCGCTCGACCTATCTGCTGACGGAAGATTACATCGAGAAGTATCTTCACAGTGCCCCCAAATACCGGGACCCTAAGCGCATCACGCGGCATGAGCACAAGGTCTTTTCGCAGCACGGGGAGGACGGTATCCTCGGCGAGATCTTCCGCAGGACCGGGACGACGTCGCGTTTCTTCGTGGAGTTCGGCTGTGGAAAGCACGGGTCTGAAAATAACACCCTCGCTTTGTTGGTAGAGGGGTGGCGGGGCTGCTGGCTGGAGTGGAATCCGGTCCACGTGAAACGCATCGCGGCAAACTTCAAAAACCACGTCAGCAGGGGACAGCTCTCGGTCCAGGCCGCTCTTCTCACCGCACAGAACATCAACGAGATCTTTACCCGGCTCAACGTCCCCACGGAGTTCGACCTGTTATCCATCGACGTTGACGGCAACGATTACTGGCTTTGGAAGGCGCTGAAGGATTTTTCACCGAGGGTCGTGGTCATCGAATACAACGCGATCTTTTTGCCTTCCATGAAGTGGGTCATGAAGTACGACCCGCGTCACCGTTGGGATGGTTCTTCCCATTTCGGCGCCAGCCTCAAATCCCTGGAGCTTTTGGCCGGTCAAAAGGGTTACAGGCTGGTGGGGTGCGATTTCACCGGCGTAAACGCCTTTTTTGTCCGTGAGGACATCGTGGCCGACCGCTTCTTGTCTCCCTTCACGGCAGAGAACCATTACGAACCCCCCAGGTATTTTTTGGAACGTCAACAGGGACACCCCCGAAGATTCGGGGATTTTGAAGCCGTCTAACGGGAGAGGCGATCGTGACAAAGCAGGGTGCAAAATTTATCGAACTGCACACGCATACCTTAATAAGCGATGGGGTATTGTTGCCTTCGGAGTTGGCAAGGAGGTATGAGGAGGCGGGGTTCGGCGCGGTGGCGATCACGGACCACGTGGACCTTTCCAATATCAAGGCCGTGACCGTGTCCATCCGGGACTTCTGCAAGGCCTGGCCCAAGGGCCGCATCAGGGTCATCCCCGGGGTGGAGCTCACCCACCTGCCCCCGGAACAGTTCAAGGGCGCTGCCCGGTTCTGCCGCAAGCAGGGCATCCGGGTCATCATCGTCCATGGCGAGACTCTGGTCGAACCGGTGCAGGCCGGCACGGCTGAGGCGGCCCTAAGGGCGGATATCGACATCCTGGCCCACCCCGGGCTGATACGGGAGGAGTTGGTGGGCCTGGCGGCCCGCAAGGGTATCTTCCTTGAGATCAGCGGCCGCAAGGGCCACTGCCTGGGTAACGGCCGGTTAGTACGCCTCGCGCGGGCCCACAAGGCCAATCTGTGCCTGGGAACGGACGCCCACGAGCCCTCGGACATCCCCAGCCCCGCTTTTATGAGGGCCGTCGGCTTGGGCGCCGGTCTCGACGAGGATGAGGTGGATTCTATCCTGCGCCGGGCCTGGCGGACCTTCGCCGCATAGTCAAATTTGACCACCTCCACGCACCCTGCCCGTTTTTTCAAAAAAGTATTGACAAGCCCTTGCTAAATATGGTATTTGTAGAACTAAGCAACCAAACAGTAACCAGGCTATACCGTCAAAGACAGCTTCACATTACGGCGAGAAAGGGGGTGAATAAAATTCAGCCGGAGGTTGTCGCTAACTTGGCGATATAACTATAGATGGAAACTCCTAGGCACGTTAAAATACCTAGTATATATAGAAGATACTTAAGGAGGAAATCATAATGAGTAAACGTTTGGTGCTTGTATTCTGCGCCTTGTTCGTGATGGCGGCCTGCGTGCCGGC
>Ga0315550_1001656_pt1 | contig 13749 bp, 13 predicted proteins | sample SalMarSW160190MG_2_FD_203100 | JGI IMG/M metagenome (GOLD analysis project Ga0315550, IMG submission 203100) | Salt marsh sediment microbial communities from the Plum Island Ecosystem LTER, Massachusetts, United States - Salt Marsh Sediment SW1601-90 ... | reverse complement strand
CTTTTAGAGTTGTTTGATATGTTTTGTGGTTTGAGTTATGCTTAGTCTTTATCAAGTCGGAGAGTAATTGGTGGAAAAGTCGCAGTGTGCTGAAAAAGGTTTATTAGCTGTTCTTTTGTTCTTAGCTACAGTTCCTATGGGATGTGACCCTGTTAAGGGTTGAACCGCAAGAATTAGAGGAATGAAGAATGGCTTACAAATATATTGCAGAGGCTTGGAAAAAGCCGAGTGAATCCTTTGTTAAGGAGCTAATGTGGCATAGAGCCATAAAGTGGCGCAAACAACACGCTATTTTACGAATCGAAAGACCAACCCGACTGGACAGAGCAAGAAACCTTGGATACAAGGCTAAGCAAGGCATCGTAATGGCTCGGGTTCGCGTTAAACGTTCAGGATTCAGGAAAACCCGTCCAACTGGCGGTCGCAGACAGAAACGGTTGGGTGTAAACAAATTCAAAGTCGGCAAGAACATGAGATTGATCGCAGAGGAACGGGTTGCCAGACGTTTTCCGAACTTGGAGGTTCTGAACTCCTACTGGGTCTGGGAAGATGGACGCTTCAAGTGGTACGAAGTTATACTGGTTGACCCCGTGCTTTTGCCTGATCATCCAATAGCATATCAGACGAGACGCGTGTTCCGTGGCTTAACCAGCGCAGGCAAACAGGCGCGTGGACTACACAACAGAGGATTAGGCGCAGAGAAATTAAGACCAAGCAAAAAAGCAGTAATCAAACGAAGATTAAAACAGAAAGCATAAACGTGGGTGTAGCCGCAGTTTCCTGAAAAGGCTAACCCAAAAATTTCCTTTTCTTTTGAACTTTTTTGTTTCACGTTACTTGACATATTTATATCAAGTGGCTGCAATAAAGTTTCAGAGAGTGTGAGATAGGTTTTGTCTCAGTTGCCAGTAGCCTATGTTGATGTTCGATTCTGTGCCCACGCCACCGAAGACTTGGACAAGGTCATGGAGGCAGTTCAGAATGTTTTGCCAAGCGACCACCTTGAAGATATTACATTTAACAGAAGCAACTTGGAGGGTCATTACGGCAACCCCATAACCTTTTTCGAAACCAGAATCAAAGACAAAGAAACTGTTAGAGCCTTGGTTGAGAAGATTTCAGCTAATCTCAGTTCCTTGGATAAGGAGGAGCTGGGCAGAACGATAAACCGGTGTGTTGAGAAGGGAAGCCTGTACATCAGACTCGACAAACAGGCTGCGCTCCAAGGCAAAATCAAACTGGTCACATCCGATCCCATCCACATGCGCATAAGATTCAGAAAATCTAAAATCGAAGACGTAATCCAGATTTGCCGAGAAATCGGGATGGTAACATGAAACGGTTCGCTGACCTTCATCTCAGGATACCCCTCGAAGACCATCCTAAGGCAGAAAGCATGATCCAGAAAGCCTCCGAGTTAGGCTACAATCTAGTCGCCATACCCCTATCACCCCACACTACCAGAGAACAAATCAGCCAGCTCAGACACATCTGCAGTGACGCCAAAGTAGATTTTGCCACAAGAGCGAATTTTTCTCCCCGAACCCCCAACGAACTCCTCCAGAGTCTACGACGTTATAGAAGAAAATTCGAAATCGTAGCCGTAAGATGTCACACAAAAGATGTTGCTAGACAGGCAGCTAAGGACAGACGAGTGGACCTCCTCCAATTCTCTGTCACAAATCTCCGCAAAAGATTCTTTGACGAAGCAGAAGCTGAACTTGCTTCACAGGCTCTCTCATCCCTCGAAATCGAACTGGCTCCAATACTGCAGTTAACAAGTTTTTCTCGAGTCCGCCTTCTATCCAGTCTACGAAGGGAAGTGGCAACTGCAGAAAGAGCTAAGGTGCCAATCACGATTTCCAGCGGCGCAACAAACGAACTTCTCATGAGGAGACCCCGCGACTACGCTGCCTTAACAACTCTCTTTGATCTGCCCATGTCCTCTGGCTTGAGGGCACTGTCAGAAACTGCTTGGGTTACAGTTGAGCGAAACAGGAAAAAATTGAGTGCAGATTACGTGGCTCCGGGAATACATGTTGTAGGAAGGAAAACAGGTGATTAAACGAGAGAAAAGACGCTATTTGGCTCTAGAAGTTGTGAGCGAACAGCCTCTAAACGAACAGATAGTAATGGATGCGGTTCAAGCCTCGGTTCACAGGCTCTTCGGCGAATACGGGGCCAGCAAAGCAAACCTCAAACTGATAAAAACTATTCCAGAGAAACGTCAATTTGTGATCCGCTGTTCCCACAAGGCGCTTGAACATGTCAGAGCCGCCATCGCCTCAACCACTGCGATAAACGGAAAAAATGCAGCCATTCATGTATTAGGCGTCTCCGGAACCTTGAGGGCACTATCCAAAAAGACATGAAACATTTAGGCTTCCACGTGTCGCAGAATAGCGTAAGTCTCATGCACCCAATTGCTTCACTCGGGTTCTAGCCAGTTTTTCGATTTGTAAATTGTTTTACCCGCAAAGTCTAACTTTAGGCAACCTTCGTAAGGACACATCTCTACGCATCGAAGACAAAGCAGACATTTAGAGGAAGCTATATTCCCTCCCTTTTCTTCGTATACATCAGTGACCTGCGTTGGGCACACTCTTTTGCAGATTCCACATTTTGTACATTTTTCTTCCACTTTGTTTATACGAAGCAGAGGAGCCCACTTGAAGGGCGCAAACCTATTCAAGATGGAGAGTGTCGCTCCCACAGGGCAGAATCGGCACCAAAGGAGCCTCACCATAAATGAACCTGCCGTGAATACAAAGAAAACGATCCAAGTGAGTGAAATAAGTAGGTCACCATTAAAGTATTGTATTGTTCCGCTGAGGTCATGAAAACTAGTGCCCCAATGGTTGAAGCCTAAAGCTTCGCCTATTTGCGTAACATAGGGTTCTACGGGACTCAGGAAAACTATGATCAGAGATTTGAAGGGACCCATGAACATTATAATAAAACGCCACACGTCGGCGTGTAGAGGACCTAAAACAAGAGCCAGAATCAAAATGACAGCTAAGATCACGTATCTGAGTACGTTGAGACCATTATTGAGTCTTTCAGAAAGATTCCAATATGGTATCCTAAGCGCCTTTCGGAGACGCGTGAGCAGGTCCATATACAATGCAAACGGGCAGAGCCATCCGCAGAAGAAGCGACCAATAACAAGAGTGCTGACGACAATTAAGGCAAAGACAATTGTTAGCCTTAAGGCTATGGAAAAAATGAGACCCGAAAGTATAGGGTTCCAAGGAAGAGGCAAGATAAGCAAGATCACAAAAATCGCGATAGAAGCTACTATCTGAACAAAGAGCCTCAGAATGCTCATTTTTCTAGTTAGATTCCTTATCCAGATTAGTATCGCCAGTATTCCAGCTGTAACTAACCCTACAGCTATTGTTCCCAGCAGTATTTGGCTTATTATCCCCAACATTGCCATTTTTTCTCCTTGGTTAATGAAACTCCAATATCGAAATGCTAGAGGCAATGTAGGGATTTAGAATCTGATGTAACGCTGTCATCTTGAGAGGAGCCCTTGAACTTTTTAGAGCAGATAAATAGAAGCCAGTGGCATTTAACTATTTTCATAAAATCCAAGAAGCCATTTTTATTCGAAAAAACTTTCCTTTTCTTCTATGGGATAGTTATTGTCCTAGTGTTGTATTCCGAGAGATAACTCAGATGGTCTGCATCGTATGGGTAGCTTTCTGGTTCCAGATAGGGGAAACAACTCATGCCATGGAAGGGCAACGGTGATTCTGGTGTATCTACAGTGTATGGCAGGTAGGGGAGTCCATCGACTTTGAACCAGACACTAGCAAACAGGAAATAGTCACGCTCCATGCCTTCTGGAACCGGAGGCAAATCAGCGGAGAACAGAATTGTTATTTCGTCTCCTTGGCGTGTTATCACATACATGTCGTCTGCATATTCCATAAGCTCGGTTACGTCGCCGTATCGCGTGAAATTACCTGTTGAAGTAGAATTGGTTGTGAACGCTTGGGTTAAAGTGGCAGAGGAAACTGTTACCTCTCGAAGCGTCACATCCTGTTGTGATGTTGTGTCCACTCCGATATAATCGAATCTGGTATTGAAGAAAGTGTGTATCCTGAGGGAGTAATCATCTGTCAGGAAGACGCCAGTCAAGTTTACAACAAAGCAGTCGGGTGTAACATCAAGTAACGGAAATTGCCTGTTATCCGGAACAGGAACCCAGTTGCCTTCAGCGTCTTTAACTTCCATGTAAGGAGGCGGAAACGGCTTCTCACCCGGTCGGTTAGTAAAGTTCCAAGCCCATGCGCCCTGTTCTTCACCTGTAGAGTAAATTATTGTTCCAGCAACTATGAGCTTAATTTCTTCTGCATCGGAGAGGTCACCCAAGTTTAGCTCTAAGGTGTCCCATTGGAATTCGTTGCCAGTGGTGCTTATTCCGTCACGTTCCAAGACTAACGGTAGGACATCGTGTCCTGTCGCATTGACGCAGGAAACTGGGGGATCAGGATTTTTGCTGACAGTATAAATTGTTCCTTGCCCCTCAGGCTCATACAAGTATGTGGCTTTGGTTGAATACACATCTACATCGGGCGAGTGCTCTACAATCACTAATGTAGCAGCGTCTACATAGGCTATTTCATCCCAGTTTTGTGTAATAGTCATGTCATAGTATCCCTCATTTGGTTGAAGTGCGCCCGCATTCAACTTGATGTAGTCCCAAGGAATACTGTAAAGGAAGGACAGGCTTCCGTCTTCTCGGAAATAATCAAAAATTCCCAAGTAGCCTGTACCATCAGATATTTCGCCGGTGTACAAATATTCAGCTCCATTCCAAACATATAATGAAGGACAAGATTTTGTGTTCATATAATTGGCAATAAGAGACGTACGACGGTCTAACTGTATAATTCTAGTGAGACTTGCCGTTCCATCAATCCAATTGGTGAAATTCCAGAAGGTTCCTCCGCCTTCGACGCCATCAGGTATTACTATGGTGTAGGTTCCCTCTTCCAAGACTCCCAGATATGGCGAAGTATGAGTCACGCCGTTTATAGTAAAGTCCATACCAATAGCGTTTCCAGAAACAGTGAGAGTGTGGAAGCCCGTAGGGACAACTTGGAAATATCCCGACAAAGTGTTGGTTTGATTGCCAAGATTTATCAACTTAATAGCGTAGCCGCCTAGCGCTCCAGCTGTAACTGTGAGTTCAATTGGCACATCTGTTGCACCCGCATCCAACTGGAACATTTTAGTTGCTTCAATTTCGTCTTTAATCATAACCCTTACCTGAAGGGTACCCGGTTCATCTGCCAGATTATCGGCTTTGGCTTTGAGGGTTACCGTTTCTCCCTCCCAAACTTCGTATGGGTTTACAAATAGTTTGTATACTTCTATGTCTTCTGATGCAGCAACTGGGGCTTCAACAGTGAATGATCCGGGTTGCTCGTCTATCTTAACGGTGTGGGTGCCCGGGGTTGTTTCAGTTACTTCAAATTCTATAACCTCAGTTGCACCGCCAGACAACGTAACATCTCTTGTTTCTCTAATAATATCATCAATTTTGAGGTTCACAACATAACTGCCACTAGCCTCTCCAACATTAGTTACCTTAACCGAGATGCCCACAATTTCATCTGCTAGAACTAAGCTTGGATTGATCACTAACTCGGTTACTTGAAACTCTGCTGGTTTAACAGGTTGAGCCTCAGAAGTGATTTCGAATGATTTAGTTAAATCCCCTACCTTAACAACGTAAGTGCCTTCAGCTTCTTCAGTAACTTCGAATTCTTCAGTTGTGGTTTCTCCACTGGCTAGCTGGACGGTTCTGGTTTCTCTTTTTTGGTTATTGACAAAAAGGTCCAATGAAAAACTGCCACTTTCGTCTCCAATGTTGGTTGCCGTAGCTGAAACTATTATGGTTTCTCCGACCTCAGCTTCGGTCCGACTGATTCCCAAGTCTGTTATTTGGATTTCAGCTGGTTTGGTTGGTGCGTCCAGCGTGGCTTCAAGTGATCCGGTCAGATCCCCTATCTGGACTGTGTGATCGCCTTCAGTTATTACTGTCGCGGTGAAATCTAATGTTGCACTTTCTGCCCCTGAAAGTTGAACCGTTTTCGTTGCTATTGGCTCATCATCAATTGTCAGGGTTACCGAATGGTTACCACTCTCGTCTCCAATGTTAGTTACGTTAACGGATATTTGCACCGATTCTCCAACTTGAACCCGAGTTTGATCAAGAATCAAATCTGTCACTTGGAAGCTGGCGGGTTCTGGAATCAGCGATCTGGTATAGAAGTAACTGGGAACTGCAATAATTAGAATTATTAAGTTAACAAAAAAAACGATTTTTAGTTTAGTTCTAGTTGATCGAGGTACCAAGGTTATCCACTCGTAACATTAAAACATTTTTGCTTGAATATTTAAGAGATTCGGAACTCTTTTTAGGCATTGTTTTTTTAAAAAAAATAGAGAAAGGTTGCGCCTTCAAGGGGCGTCAACATAGGTTTTAGGTTTTCTTTGATGTGTTGCTCTTACTTTTCTTCCATCATGTCTTCGGGGTATGCCAGTGTCTTGTGCAGTGCGATGTCTAGTCCGTAGAGTTCTTCGTCCCTTGTGACGCGCAATAGTTTCAGCTTCTTCAAGGCGGTGAACATTATCAGTCCCATTGCTCCAGCCCATAGTGCTACTGCTCCCGCTCCGATTGCCTGTACTCCGATTTGGTTGATCCATTCACTGACAGTTGCGAATCCGTAGATTGGGTGTCCTCCAAGCGCTTGTGCACCGAATAGTCCTGCAGCGATTACTCCCCAGATTCCACATGCTGCGTGAACTGGGAAACAGGCACATGCGTCGTCAATGTGTAGTTTGTATTCTACGAGTCCTGTGACGAATGTTGTGATTACTCCTGCGACTATGCCGATTACGAACGCTGCTAGTGGATGAACGACCGCGGCTCCTGCACATATTGCTACAGCTCCCGCAAGCAAGCCAACCATGCTTGTTAACACGTGACCTCTTGAGGTGATTGCTGCACCGAACATGCCTCCCGCCATACACATTGCAGTAGTCAGCGAAACCCACGCAAGTTCCACGTTGATTGTCATGTAATCTGATGCTACGCTTGAACCGACGTTGAAGCCGAACCAGCCGAAAGCCAACAGCCATGCACCAATTACCGACAGCGGAATGCTATGCCCAAAGAATGTTCGCGGCATCTTGTTTTTGCCAACGAATTTTCCAATCCTTGGACCTAACACGTAAGCTCCAGTTAGTGCCAGCATACCTCCGACCATGTGAACTACACTTGAACCGGCGTAATCGATGTAACCGATTTGCGATAACCAGCCTCCACCCCAAACCCAGTGTTCAACCATTGGATAGATGAATCCGGTTATTCCTATGGCGGCTAGGATCCATCCCCAGAACTTGTCCCGTTCAGCCAATGCTCCGGGAACGATACCTACGACGGTTATAGCGAACATCGCCATTTTGAACCATGTTGCAAGATCGGCAATACCAGACGGGCTGGCGGGTATGCCGTATGCTCCTGTTTCAGACAGCAACGGTGGCAACGGGTTAGCGATTGTTGGAATGAACTGCGGTATACCAATTATTGGGTTAGTTACGTAGTACGCCAGTGGGAAGCCTATGATGAAGTAGACAACGAACGCTAATGTCCATCCTACGTTGATTTGAAGTATCGTATGGGTGACGTTCTTTTTGCGGACCATTCCGGCATAGAATAGGGCGAAGCCTGCTGTTGCCATTATGAAAATGGCTACAGGTGCCCATCCTACGAAGAAGTTTTGCTGAAACGCCGCCCATGCTTCATCTGCTAAAGTAGTCATTGTTTATCACCAATTATTTACTGCCGAACCAAACAGGCTTCAGCGAGAAGGGTATTTCTTCTACCGATAGTCCACCTGCTTTGATGTTCAGTTTGAGTACCTGAGGCTTCAGTGGTACGCTTCGTGACTTTCGAAGAAGGAAAACGCGCGTCCACACTACGTCGTGTTTTCGGTAGTCAAGGTATATCAAGTGGTCTACAAGGTATTCAGTGATGCCCGGAGACTCGGGAATACCTTCGGCGCTAAATAGTACGGTTGATCCTTGGCCTTTGGTTTCCATTAGTATTTTCATGAAGACTTGTCGGAATTCGTCAGAGTTGGATAACCGCCTAGCTAGTGAAGATAGTGAGTCAATCACAATTCTGGTGGCGTTGGGTTGTGCGGTTAATCCTTTTTCAATGATGCACATGGCTTCTGTTTTGTCAACCAGACAGTATTCGCTGGCGTAGCTTGCAGTGATAGACAAGTTGACGACCTTTATTGTTCCGTTTCTGATTAGGCTGGGGAAGTCGGACCAGAGTTCTCCTCCGGTTCGCATTACTGTTTCAGGGGTTTCTTCTGTTGTGATGTATAGGCATTTTTCGCCGTTCTTTGCGCCTTTGTAAAGGAATTGCAGACAGCAGATGGTTTTGCCAGTGCCTGGTTCACCTCGCACCAGTATTGCATCGCCTTTTGGAATGCCGGGAATAAATTTTTCCAGGCCATCCAACCCGATGTCGATCCATTCGATGTTTGATGTTTTCTGCATTGCCATACTGAATCACCTCTTATTCAATTAATCTGGTGAATATTAACCATTTGTATATAAACATTTCCATTTTACTGAATGTTTATTGATAAACTCTTTAAACTCTGAATGATTATTCAATATGTTATTAACGAATCAAACAGCAACATAATCACATTTTCAATTGATTAACCTAGACACGATTTATTGCTAAAAAACAAACCAAAAAAATCGTGTTAAACCAAAGTATGCCGAGCCGACAAAATATACAGATTTATGCACGCGTAAAACATTAAAAAATTGGGCGGGCAACGGATAACAAATCATGAAACTGAACAAACCAAGGAAAACTAAATTCTGGCTCGATCCTATTAGGAGACTAACAACAACGATGCTGAAAACACCCAAACTATTTGTTCGGTTTTCTTCTTTAGATTTAATTTCAGGTCAATAACAACTACCCAAGTCAATATTCAATAGGTTCTAAGAGTGTACTTGCAAATAATCGCTTAAAGTTTAAAAGTTAACTCTCGAACCACTGTATTTGTTTTATAAAAAAGAAGAAATATGGTGAACCTCACAGTTAATGTGAGGCGCAACAATCGTTGGTTAGATTTTGCTTTGGAACCACACAGGATTTAGCGCGAATGGCGTTTCTTCTACTGACAGCCCGCCTACTTCGATGTTCAGTTTAAGTATCTGGGGCTTTAGTGGTACGCTTCGAGACTTTCGAAGAATGAAAACGCGTGTCCAAAGTGTGTCTTGTTTTCGGTAGTCAAGGTATATCAAGTGGTCTACAAGGTATTCAGTGATGTCTGGAGTCAAGGGGATACCTTCGGCAGTGAGTAATACGGTTGATCCTTGTTGTTTGGTTTCCAGCAGTAGCTTCATGAAGACTTCTCGGAATTCGTTAGAGTCAGATAGACGCCTCTGCAACGAAGATAACGAGTCAATTACGATTCTTGAGGCTCCGGGTTGTGCAGCAAACCCCTTTTCAGCAATGTTCATCGCTTCTGCTTTGTCAAGTATACCATAGTCACTGGCGTAATCTGCGGTTATAGACATGTCAACGATCTGTATTGTTCCATTTTTGACTAGTTGTGGGAAATCGGACCAGAGTTCGCCGCCAGCTCGCATTATTGATTTGGGGCTTTCTTCTGTTGTGATGTATATGCATTTTTCGCCGCACTTTGCGCCTTTGTAAAGGAATTGTAAGCACACAATAGTTTTGCCGGTGCCGGGGTCACCTCGCACCAGTATTGCGTCACCTTTTGGTAGCCCTGGAATGAATTCGTCCAGTCCAACCACTCCAATGTCGACCCAATCAATGATTGATGTTTTCTGCATCGTTATATCGTCCACCTATTATTCAATTAATTTGAAGAATATTGACTATTTATATATAAACCTTTTCATTTTGCTGAACATGTATTTAGTTAACTCTATTAATATGAACGTTCATTCATTTAGTTATCGAATCAACTCATAACCCGCCAAAAACCATTTATCGCGTCAACTTCAACAAATACACGCATCAAACATCAAACAGGAAAAATTCACTACAATTCCAAAACAATACACGCAACCAAATAAACACATTCATTACAAACACAAAAGTGGAATAAACACTCGGAAACTCGTTATCCACAGGCAATTCTCCAGTCGCTAAAACAACCAAAAAGCATCAGCAGGAACACTACCAAGCGTCTTCCGCATCCGGAACATATTAGGAGCCTAATAACAGCTGATTGTTGAAAACAGTCTTTTTTCTGAAAGCTGCACTACTATTATCCAAGAATACATTCCTTCCTAGGCTGCTATTATTTACAGCATGAAATTTAGGTGAACCCACCAAAAAGCAGTCTGTATAGTCTGTGTTCTAGGATTGTCATGGTTTTGGCTCTGCCGAATATGCGGAAATAGTTTTTTCCCATGGCTTCAATCATGTCGCCTATGTCGTATCTGGGGAATAGACAGGATGATATTATGAGTCTTCCCCACTCGCCCCGTTCTAGTTCGTGGAGCATCTTTGTGCCTTTTCCGGTCTCAACCTCAAAATAGTAAGTGTCATAATTGGGGGAAACATATGGCAGGTCGTCGAGTTGTTGTGCAAAGGCGCCCTCGGTGGCGCTGTACATCTCAACTATCGGAACCTCACCGAAATGTTTCCTGAGAACAGGACCATACTTGAACTGAATCTTTCTGACGCTGGTGCAGACGAGCACCTTAAAATTCCACAGGTCTTCCGGTTTCTTTCCGTGTTTCCGCTTAACGTATTTGGCAAAAGAAAGAATCACAGGCGTTACGCCAATGGCAGCTACCACAGGCTGATTTAAGGCAGACTGGTAGACCAGTTCGAATCTTTTCTCCCAGTCGGGTCTGCTGATGCCGGAACCCAGCGCATCTATCTCTTCCTGTCTGGGCAATAGGCTGACCTGATTCAGCATGGGATTGAGTTTCGCGTAGGTTCCGGAGCTGTATCCGTAAGTGATTTTTTGTCCGCCAGCGTCTATGGTGGTTACTGTTGACGGAAAATTGAGGTTCAGTATCTTTCCCGCCAGAACATCCATGCTGTTCTTTCTGAGGGCATAGTTTGTTATGGCTCGTGCTCCGCACAGGAAAATCTGTTCAATATGGGTTTTTGTAACTGGAAGAACCTTGGACTTGCCTGTAGAACCTCTGGTCATAACCCAGCATACGGGTTGCTCAGAAAGGATGACGGAGTGGTTACCTGCTTTAACTTCTTTAAGGTATGGACGAAGACCAGCATAGTTTATTTTTGGAAAGTTTGCCCTAAACGTAGAGCCGTCTTTGATTTCGTGAGCTGAGTGGTTTTTTCCGTAATCTGTTTTTGCGTATCCTTCAAGCAGTTTCTCTAGGACTCGCTGCTGTGCCTCGGCGGGATTCTTTAAGGCTTCATGCCAAGGATATACGATGTGTTTCAGGATGTCTACGCCAATCATTGCTGTCCAATCGACCAACAAGGGATAACTGCGGTTCTGTTAATAGACTAGTTATATGGGTATTATGGCATTGGATTCTTTTTTCTAGCCCTAACTGCGCCTATTGCTACTCCCAGTATCACAATTGCGCCAATTATGATTAAGAAGAAGGGAAAGATTGATCGCATATTAAGAACGCCAGCTACTGCAAGATAGAACATAACGCCCAATAATATTAGGATGGAACCGCCGATTAACGGACCTAAAACGCTGTACTCTTTCTTCTCAAATTTCTCTGGCTGCTCCCCTTTCTCCATCTTCTCCTCTTTTTCGTGTTTCTCATGTTTCTCCTGTTTCTCAGCTTTTTCGCTTCTGTAACGTTCAGGATGCATAGGCGGTCTAGGTTCTCCAGCCTTTAGAGCGGCGCCGCATTTGGGACAAAAAGTCATATTTTCGCTGACTTCAAAGCCACACTTCTGGCAATATGGCATAAACTTCACCTTTACACAATTCTAATCCTCTATTATTTCAATGATGAGTATTTAAAACATGCACCCCGATTGTCCATGGAGAAATATTATAAGCTCTTACTGCAAGAAAGCAATTAGTGAGGTGAATTGTTTGAACGAAAGCAAGGAGACACCCCGCCAATATCAAGAGGGACTCTTCACCGCCATTTCTGTAGGATTTTTCATTCTTCTTGTGGGAACCCTGTTTGTTATCAACCCTAACCTGTTTGACAAGATTCTGAATTTCTTCAAAGATTTTGATACGGTTAACGTCCCAAACACGAACATAACATTCCTTGCACCAGAGTTTCCGAACAGACATTCACTAGTCTATCAGGCTGCTGGACAATTCAGCATCGCTTTAGGCGTATTCCAGATCGTCATCTTGGCACTACGATTCGTTATCCCTTCATCATGGGGAAAAAGATCAGAAACCGTTGGTAGCTTGGTTTTCTGGGTTGGAGCCGGATTTCTCATTCAATCCTTCCTTATCGAAACCACGCAATGGTTCGTATTCTGGTCCACGATAATGATAATTGTCGGCGTTTCCATGATCGCAAGAGCAATCGTTATGGCTGTTTCGCGAATCTAACGGTCTCGCCTAAATGTTAGGCTTCCAGACCACTAGGTTTTGACAGAATCTGCGATTTAGGCAACTGTTGTATTGGTTATTCGGTCACTGTATTTTTGGTGAAGGTCTGTTGAAGTTACTAAGCCGCCGATCAAGTCCAAAAGCAATAGGACCCAATGGATTTTGCTGATGTTTCGTATGAATGCCTTTTCGAAGCTTAGTTTTCCACCTGTTTTTGTAACAACTTTGAGACCCAGTAAGCTCTTCCCGATGGTGGCACCATGCATTGTCTCCGCAATAGGGAAATAAAGGATATAGAGTAAACCCATGGCGAAGGGGAAACTGAATATATTAAAGAATGCAACAGGATTTGCTATAAAGACTGGTAACCTGATGATAGCGAGTATAATTGTAGTTGCTACCCAAACTATGATGGAATCGATGACATATGCAACAGCTCTTTTTATCCAGTGTTCTTGGAGACGCGGATCCTTTTCAAACCTTACAACAAACGAACTCTCTGATGCAACCTCAAGCTTTACAGCGGTTCCACAGTTCGGACAAAACTTTGAGTCATCAGGCAGTTTTTCTCCGCATCTCGAGCAGTAAATCTTGAACACGACCTTTAATCTAAAGTCTCGTTTTTGGTTTATTAATTATTTGTAATCGTGACAAGTTGACAAGAGACTTCAGGCTGCCTCTAATGACCCGCCGTGATCAGACCTAACACGGAATCTCAGGATACTGAATCTGACAGTAAACACAGTTATCTTATTAATTGAGATCAACAGCCTTAAACAGGGAGAGAGGTGGTTATGTTTTCTCGTTTAAGGAATCCATACTTTTGGGCTGCAGTGTTAACACTTCTTGTCACGTTTTATCTATCGTTTGGAACATACGTTCGTTGGTTTCAGTTAGGCTTTTTTGTCGGTCCATATCGTTTTAATCACTGGTTGGGTTGGATAGGCGTTATTTTTGTTGCGTTATATACGCCACTGTATTACGTTCTGAAACGTCGTTATGCTAAAAGAGCAAAATCCCTTTTGGGAAGTCACGTAATAGGCAACCTAGCTTCCTTCATGTTAATCTCCATTCATTTCGCATCGCAGATGAGTAGACCCGCACAATTCTTCCCTGATTTAGGAACAGGAGTAGTATT
>Ga0315550_1001654_pt1 | contig 13751 bp, 18 predicted proteins | sample SalMarSW160190MG_2_FD_203100 | JGI IMG/M metagenome (GOLD analysis project Ga0315550, IMG submission 203100) | Salt marsh sediment microbial communities from the Plum Island Ecosystem LTER, Massachusetts, United States - Salt Marsh Sediment SW1601-90 ... | reverse complement strand
CATTCGGATGTTGATTCACAATTCTCAGTCAACGCTTATATACCTCCAACCTGATTCTGGTTGGATACAGTTTACCACATTCCTTCACCACTGTGGAGATGTGGGTAATAGATAGTTCGTGATGGGCTTGACAGAACTTCCCGATCCCCGACTTCAAATCCGTCCCATGGTCACTAATGATTTCCCGAGGCACCCCTGTCTTCTCAATACCTGCCTCGAGCTGTTGATACACTACACCTCCGTTTGACTTCTCGACCGGCATCAACGCAATGGGTTCTACGTCCTCGTGGCTGAGACATTCCCCAACCGCGGGTAAGGCACTGAGACGAACGCCGAGAATCACCAGACACTTCTCCGCACCGATCTGGACAGTGTGATCCACAATCCATGCCCAGTCATCCGCTCGTTCTTTCGACTGCGTAAGCTTGTAGTATCCCAGTCGGAGAATCCAGAGGCGACCTGTGTACCACGATGGCGAAGACAATGGGAGCTGTAGAAACGCGATCATCGTTTCAATCGCACGCCCTGCACATCGCAAACTGGCCCCATCAGACAACACGAGCGAAACAAACAACATTGCGTGTCCAACAGAATACTGGTGTCGACGAGGAACCACCGCAAAGTCTGCAAGACTATCCGAAGCTGTAGGTTCTTCGCTACGCTCTTCTTTGAGTGCTTCCAGTTCCTCCTCCAGCTTACCTTCCCTCGCTTTTGCCTCTGCCAACTCCCGCTTCAATTCCTTCGCTTGCCGTCTCCACCGATCACGGCTCTCTTCCAAAAAACGAATGCGGCCCTTGAGAAGTTTGATCATCACTTTGGCCTCACGGCACTTCGCCTTCCATTGATCTCGGCTTTTCTCGAAAAAGCGAGCCAGCTTCCTGACTGGACTCTTATACACCTTGTCTTTCGTGGCGCTTCTCATCGCTCCTCCCCAAAGTGTCAGGTTGAGCGAACAACTATACCAGCAACTCGTTCGCAGGCAACTTGGGAGGAACAAAAACGGCACCAATTCTACCGATTGAAATCGCCTAAACAGACCCTCCTTTCATCAGCCCAGGTCAGAACTATTCCCTGTCTCGGCATACGCAGCCCGGTATGCCTCGACCGTACGAACTGTCACTCCCTGCACCGCCGCCGCCGCCGCTTCTTCAGCGGTGATGACTTTACCCTCTACCAGCCAGGTCGTGATGGCTCTCAGCCCCTCGGCATCGCCATCTCGCAAGGAGATAACCCTTTGTCCATCCAACGTGACCCAAACGTGACCATTCTCGCTACTTGGTTGCAGCGCAAGTTGCGGCATCAACGCCTCCCACCATCAGAGATAGTTGGAGATAGTTTGCCATCAAACGGCCAATTTGTTAAGGAGCTACCAGCGATGTATCTGCGTGATTCAAATGACGCACTTTACTTCCCTACGGAGACGGAAAATCATTTATGAGGTTGTCCATTATTGGCTCTTTTCGATACGTTTGGTTGGTTCTTGCGTGTACGCACACGTTGGATAGTTGGCGCAGCCCCAGAACACGCCACGTTTTCCCTTGCGCTCCACGAGATCGCCGCCGCATTTGGGGCACGTGCCGACAACGACGGGCGCTTTCCACTTGCACTTGGGAAAGTTGGCGCACGCGCGGAAGCGACCATACTTGCCCTGGCGCAGCAGCACCGCGCCGCCACATTCGGGACACGTCTCGCCGGTTGGCGTGGCTCCGACGCTGGCCTTGCGCTTGCTTGCAGGCACACTTATGGCCTGGATTTGGGCGGTCTCCCGCGCTTTATCCACCGCCTCGGAGAAGGGCGCGTAGAACGCACGCAGCGTCTCCACCCAGCCGCGCTCTCCGCGGGCGATACCATCGAGGTCGTCCTCCATCTGCGCGGTAAAGCCCACGGCGAACAGGTCTGGGAACTGGGCGACCAAAAAGTCGCATACCACAAAACCAAGTTCTGTGGCCAGTAGCGACTTTTTCTGGCGCTCGACATAGTCCCGCTGCAGGATGGTGCGCACGATGGCGGCGTAGGTGCTGGGCCGTCCGACGCCCTGTTTTTCCAGCTCCTTGATCAGGCTGGCCTCGGTAAAATGAGGCGGCGGCTTGGTAAAGTGCTGCTCGGGGTACAGGCCGTGTAGCACTAGCGGCTCTCCATTTTTGAGTGGTGGGAGCGTCTGGTCGGCGGCTCCCTCTTCATCCGTGGGCTTTTTGTCTCGCACCTCGTACACCTTCAGGAAACCGTCGAAGAGCAGTTCGCGTCCACTGGCGCGGAAGAGGTAGGGCAGATCTGCCCCGTCGCGCGCGGTAGCGACGTCCACCGTGGTCACGTTGTAGACCGCGGGCTTCATCTGGCTGGCGATAAAGCGCCGCCAAATCAGTTTGTACAGCTTGGCCTGATCGGATGTGAGATGAGGGCGCAACTCCTTTGGCGTGCGCTGGGACGATGTGGGTCGGATTGCCTCGTGGGCTTCCTGGGCCACTTTGGCCTTGGTTTTGTAGATGGGTGGCTTCTCCGGCAGATACTCCTCGCCCCAGAAGCGGGCGATGACCTGGCGTGCCTCCTGTTGAGCGGGCTCGGCCACGTGGGTCGAGTCGGTGCGCATGTAGGTGATCATGCCCACCGTACCCTCGTCGGGCAGGGCAACACCCTCGTAAAGCTGCTGGGCAATGCGCATCGTCTTGGCCGCGGGCCAGCCCAGCCGGTTAGCCCCATCCTGCTGCAGCGTGCTGGTGGTGTAGGGAGGGTAAGGGCGGCGGGTCTTGCGCCGCTTTTTGACCTTGAGCACACGCCAGTCGGCTCCCTCCAGCGCCTCGACCACGGTCAGCGCGTCGGCCTCGGTTTTGAGATCGGGCTTGTCTTTCCCAATGCGGAACAGGCGGGCGCGGAAGCGGTGTTCTTCGTCGTTTACCTTCGAAAGCTCCGCGTCCAGCGTCCAGTACTCCTGCGGCACGAACGCCTCGATTTCCCGGTCCCGCTCGATGACCAGCCGCAGCGCCACCGTCTGCACTCGCCCGGCAGAAAGCCCCTTGCGTCCGCGGATGGCCTTCCATAAAACTGGACTGACCTGGTAGCCGACCAGGCGATCCAGCACGCGGCGCGCCTGCTGGGCGTTCACCAGGTCCATATCCAGCTCGCCGGGGTCGGCGAGGGCTGCCCGGACGGCCTGCCGCGTGATCTCGTGGAAGGTGACCCGGCGCAGGGACTTGCCCTTGAGCGCAGCCTTGATCGCCTGGGTCACGTGCCAGGCGATGGCCTCTCCCTCGCGGTCGGGGTCGGTGGCCAGGATGACGGTAGCGGCATCCTGGGCGCCCTCCCGCAGGCGCGCGATGGTCTTGCGGGCGCCCTTGCGCTGATGGTAGGTGGGACGAAAGTTGTGCGCCACGTCCACGCCGAGCTGCTTGGGCGGTAGATCGCGCACGTGGCCCATCGAGGCCAGGACGCGGTAGCCGCGCCCTAGGAATCCGCGCAATGCCTTGGCCTTGGTGGGCGATTCGACGATGATCAGATCCATTTCACATCAATCTTACCGCAAAGGCGCAAAGGGCGCAAAAAAAATCGGACGAGGCTTGGCGCTCTTTGCGTCTTGGCGTGAAAATGGTGGTGGATGAGGTTAGTCGCCCACCGCAAACGCGCTATCGAAAAACGCCACCACTCGCCGCTCCCACTCCTCGGCGGCCACGTCCAGGTACCCGCCGTGCCACGCGCCAGGGACGATCCATAGGTCCTTGGGCTCTCCTGCCTGCGCCAGTTGCTCCTGCGGATGCGTCTCGCCGGTCTCTAGCTCGCCATAGATCAGCAGCAGCGGTCGCGGGCTGATGCGGTCGATGACGGAGATGGGGCTGACGTCGCGGGCGTTCACGCCTGTCTCCAGTCGGAAGCAGACGAGGATCGCCTGAAACATGATCGTCTCCCACAGCGAGTTGGTGCCTCCCGCGTTGGTGATGTCGGCGGCCAGGTCGTAAAAGCCGCCCTCGGCCACCACTGCCTCGACGCGCTCGTCCTCCGCCACGCCCAACGTGGCCGTTATCCCGCCTAGTGAATAGCCCAGCACCCCCACGTGCTCCACACCCGGCTGATCGAGTACCCAGGTTACCGCCTCCTCCAAGTCCTTGGCCTCGTAATAGCCCAGCGTGGTCTGCCCCTCGGGATGGGTGCAGGAGCGCATCTCGGTCATCAGTAACCCGTAGCCGTGGCGGGCCAGGATGATGCCTTCCCGCGGCATGCCATCTCGCCCGCCGCCCAGGCCCGGCAGCAGGATGATGACGACTCCGTTTTGGGGTGGGAGATACCAGGCTCGCAGCGTCATCCCGTCATGGGTGGGATAGGCGACATCCTGTGTGTCCTCAATCCCTATGTCATTCGGTGTGATGCCGGTATTGCCGCATCCAGGGTGGGTGAGGGCGTGGGCGTAAATCGCGCCGCTCACCACTGCGGTCCCGATGTAGGCCGTCAACAGCCCCGCGACGAGCGCCACTGCCGCGAATCGTATCAGGTGTATCCAGTACTGCCGATCGTGCTGCATGGTCGCATTGTATACCGAACGGACGAAATAATAAAGTCCTGGTTGTGCACGCCAAAGATTTGGTATAATATATACGGTGTGTTTCAGATGGGCTAGTTTCTATCGAGAACGAGCCCCTCGTGGGCGACGGGGCACAAGCCCCTATGCTACCGGATTTCCCGACAGAAACGGGCTAGAGAGACCTATGAACCAGGAGGGATAAAATGTCGGATCGACGTTTGTCTAACAAGCATCTGTGTTTCGTACGCGCGGGATTGGCCGTTGCCCTGTTAATCACGCTTTCTTTCGAGGTGGGATGGCCGCAGGCGGCGCGTGCGACCTCTGGTGGGCGGGTTCCTGCGACCGGTCTGCACGAGATGAACCTCGCGCCCGATGGCCTTGCGGAGAGGGCGTGGCAGGCCATCCTCGAACGGGGCGAGATGTCCGGTTCTGTCGCGGCGACCACGCACTACAGTGAGCTCAAGCTCAAACCGCCTTCTCCCTCGAGCGCTGGGAACCGCTTTGGCGCTGCCGTGGCCTTGAGCGGCGACACCCTCGCGGTCGGGGCGTGCGATGATGATGTGAACGGCAACAATTCTGGCTCGGTGTATGTGTTCGAGCGCAGCGGTAGCAGTTGGTCACAGCAGGCCAGTCTCGCCCCCGATGATGGGGACAGCGAGGACCGCTTTGGCCGTGCCGTGGCCTTGAGCGGCGACACGCTGGTGGTCGGGGTTTATTATGATGAGGACCCCAACGGTGACCACGCCGGTTCGGTCTACGTGTTCGAGAGGGGGAGCGGGTGGGCCGGCGGCGGCGCCAACCAGGCGGCCAAGCTCGCCCCCGACGACGGGGATAGTGGTGACTACTTTGGCTACGCGGTGGCCTTGAGCGGCGACACCCTCGTGGTCGGGGCATATTATGATGATGACGCTGCTGGAAATGCAGGCGCAGCCTACGTCTTTGTGCGCCTCTACTACGACACCTACCTGCCGCTGGTGTTGCGGGCTTTTGACCAGTAATCGTGAGCTTGCTGCTTTTGCGGCAAACAGTCAGAAAACCCATTCGACCGGCAGCGCGGGCGACGTGTAGAACGAGACGATCATCGTGGGAGGAGGGTAAAGGACTGGTCTTCTATTTCAGAAAAAAGGCGGTCTAGGTCGTCGTAATGATCGTATAGGAGTATCTCTTGCGAGATTCCACGCAGTGTCTCCGATGTGTCGGAACCCGTCTGCGCAATTGTCACGATTGGGATGCGCTGGGCAAAGGCATAGCCTGCCTCGATGCCTACGCCGACGCCCTTTTCCGTGAGATCGACGATCACGACGTCGCAGGCGTCGATCTCGCGGAACGTCCGCTGCATCAACGTGCCGGGGTCGAGCTGCACCTCGCCCCACTTTTCGAGGTCGCGGGTGATGCAAGTGGTCTCGAACCCCAGCCTCTCTAGCATGGACGAGATGCCCTCGATACGCTCTCTGTTGCTGTGATCCGCGTGGTATTTGATCGCAATATAAGCTCTCATGTCTAGCGTTGCCTGGGGGACGCCGGAGCGTGCCGAGTTGTGATCCTCCAAACAGCCAAGCCGACTTCCGGCGAGCGAAAGTCGGCTCTTGTAACTGTATATCGTGAAGGGCATCAAGGCGAGAAACGGTCATCTCGCTTATGCAAAGACGCAGTTGTCTAGGCGGCAATGAGTATGCCAGCCCAACGGTCCAGGCTGTCGTGAAAGCCGTGTGTTCAGAATTGTGCTACGGCGACCTGTTGATGCCCAGCGGTCTTATAGTTCGAACTTTGGCTCGGCTGAGATGCCTTCATCCTTGGCGCGCACGACCAAAAAGACCCACAGCAATACGGCTACGATGATGGGGATGATCCCGGCGCAGACGCCCAGCACGATATATAGAAAATTCGGATAGTCAGGATCCTGGAGCCCGCCACCAATGCCTACTCCACAGCATGCTACGGCGAGGCAGAGACACACGACAGACCCGACGATGGAGATGATCATGCCAGTCTTCTTGTCCATTAGGTTGCTCCTTTTCAAATTGGTTATCGATGGATATATTTTGCCTACGGGAAAATGCGCGATGGCAATCTGCGCTGGGAAAATTATACAGGAAATGAGAAAATAGTGCAAAATCCCGCTAGGATGCTTGCTCGGCCCTTTGGCGCATACGTTGTGCCAGTCTGGCCAGCAGGATGCCAAACTCGTATAGTATGATAAATGGACCCATAATCAACAACATGTTGAGGATGTCGGGGGTAGGGGTGATCATGGCGGCCCCGATGGCTGCGCCGACGATGACCAAGCGCCGTGCTTTGGTAAATCCTCCGGGAGAGACGATGCCCAGCCGGGCCAGGATGAACATCACCAGGGGGGTTTCAAAGATCAGGCCTGTCCAGAGCATGATATTGCTGACAAAACCTATATACTTCTCTGCACTGTAATTTGGCGGAAACATGTCTGCCAGAAAGCCACCGAGAAAGTTCAGCGCATTTGGGAGAGCTACGAGGGCGGCAAAAGCGGCTCCAGCGGCAAAGCTCAAAGAGGCGAAAGGGATGCCAACGACGAGATAGCGACGTTCGCCGGGCATCAGTCCAGGTCGCAGATACTGGAATAGTTCGTACAAAATAACCGGCATGGCGATTACGAAACCGAGCACGAGGGCCACCTTGAAGAATACAACGGTGGATTCGGTCGGTGCGATGGCTTGGAGTTCAATCCCGGCGTTTTCCGCCTGGGAGACCAGCAGGTTAAGTGCGGGCTCGGCGACGGCTATGGCGGCAAGCGTGCCGACGAGTAACGCGATAACGGCTACCGTGAGCCGTTTGCGCAGCTCATCCAGGTGCTCGAGAAGCGCCATCTCGCCTTGATTGTTATTTCTGGTCGGCTTCTTTGTCTTTTGCTTTTTCATCTTGGTCTTTCTTGGGTTCCCCTTCGCCTGGGATGATGCTGGCAAAATCCTCGCTGACTTTTTTCACAACTTGCTGGGTCTCGCGCCCGGTCTCTCCAATCTCGGTCTGCAAATCGGAGGTTGCGGCCTTGCTCTTTTGCAAGGCCTTATCCCTCTCCCGATCGGTGGTCTCGACTTTTTCAGCAGCGCGATCGCTGCTGCCTGCGGCGATTTTCTCCGGATCTGCTTCGCCCGAGATAATGCTGGCAAACCCCTCGGTGACTTCTTTCATAATCTGCTGTGTCTCGCGCCCGATCTCTTCAAGCTCGGTTTTCACATTGAAGGTCTCGGCCCGGCTCTTTTGCAAGGCCTTGCCCGTCGCTTGACCGGTGGCCTTGATCTCAGCCGCGAGATCGCTGCCGCCTGCGGTGATCTCTTCGACGGCTTCCTGGGTATCCTGCAGCTCGGTCTGAATGGTCTTCATGACCTCGCTCCAGATCTCGCGACCTCGCCGGGTGAGGCGGCCGAGCGCCTGGCCGAGCTCCAGCATGCGCTGGGGGCCGATCACCAGGATGGCGATGACGATGATGACCATCAATTCACCGGTGCCTATGTTGAACACGATTTCTCCTCTATCTTTTCTTTGGCCGATTGCGCGATGGCTTCCTTGTGCTCCACCAGAGTCCCCAAGACGCCGTTCACGAAACGCGGTGCACTATCGGAGCCGAATGTCTTGGCCAACTCAACAGCTTCGTTGATAGCTACCTTGATCGGCGTTTGGCCGTCTATGGCGAACTCAAAGATCGCCATGCGCAGGATGTTGCGATCGATATAGGCCATTTGCTCCAATGGCCACTCGGGGGCGTGGCGGTGAATGAAAACGTCGAGAACCTTTTGATGTTTCAGGATGCCGGAGACCAAGCGGCGGGCGAAATTTTTGATGCTCTTTGACAGTTGCTCGTCAGCCAGCCGTCGCTCCAGTACAGGCCCAGGGGCGTGGCCAGCGCAGTCGATCTCATATAGCGCCTGGAGTGCTGCGATGCGAGCTTGGTGACGGGCCTTCACAGTTGCAAATCTCTCCGCGGTCGAATCTATGCGCTAGGGGTGGTGTCAGCTACGTCCTCAATGTGCACGTTGACCAATTCTACTTCCATGCCGACGATGTCGTGGATCGCGCGGGTGACCTCGTTTTGGATCTGGCGGCCGATGTTGAGCATATTGACATCCTGTCTGGTCACGACGTACACGTCTGCCCGCACGCGATCTTGGGCGATCTCTGTCTTTACGCCATCCTGTCCCAGAAGTCGCTGCACGCCGGGTGGTGTGGTCAGACGGACGACACCCGGCACGGCCAGGGCTGTCAGACGAGCCACCGTCTCTAGTACTTCTGGCGCGATGGTGATCCTGCCGATTTTGGGTTGTGTTTCCATCTTTCATCCCCCCCTTGGACTTCTCACATCACCAAGCCGCCATCCACTGTCAGGACCTCGCCAGTGATGAACGCGGCCTCGTCAGAGGAGAGAAAGGCCACGGCGTTGGCCACATCCTGCGGCTGCCCAAACCTGCCCAGCGGCGTCAGCTCGATGCCCGTCTCCTTGATCTCCTTGGGCAGGTCGACAGTCAGGGCGGTCTCGATAAAGCCTGGTGCTACGGCGTTGACGGTGATGCCACGGGAGCCGACCTCCTTGGCCAGCGCCTTGGTAAAGCCGATCAGGCCGGCTTTTGAAGAAGAATAGTTCGTCTGCCCCGCCTGGCCGGTCACCCCCGAGATGGAGGCCATGTTGATGACGCGGCCAGAGCGCTGCTTCATCATCTTGCGGATGACGGCCTTGGTGCAGTTGAAAGCGCCTTTGAGATTGATGTTGATCACCAGGTCGAACTCGCTCTCGCTCATGCGCATGATCAGATTGTCGCGCGTGATGCCGGCGTTGTTGACCAGGATGTCGACGCGGTCGAACTCGGCGATGGCGGCATCGATCATGGCCTTGGCGCTCTCGCTATCGGATACGTCCACCTGGACGGCGATGGCCCTGTTGCCTGTGCTGGTGGTGATCTCTTGGGCCACGGTCTCAGCCTTTTCTACTTGCAGGTCGGCCACGACCACGTTGGCCCCGCGTCGGGCCAGCGTCTCGGCGACGGCTTGGCCGATGCCCTGGGCGCCTCCGGTGACGACGGCGATCTTGTCGGTTAGGTCGATCATGTCTCCTCCTTATGTGGGTCAAATTGGCAATTTGACCTACGCATCTTGTCTATTGAGCAGTTTCCATCCGATGGGCAATGACGCTGCGGCCAGGATCGCCTTTAGGACATCGCCGATGACAAAGGGATGCAGGCCCAGGGGCAAGGCGTTCTCGATGCCTACAAAGAGGGCCAGCCACGGCAGTCCGAAGACGTAGATGATCGCGTTGCCGACCAGCATCGCCAGCAGGGTGGTGACCAACTTGCGGTCCCACCCTCTCTCCGCTAGCAGGCCCATGACGTAGGCGGCGGCGACAAAGCCAAGCAGGTAGCCGCCCGTCGGTCCTAACAGGCGGGCGAGGCCCAACGGCCCGCCGGGCGCAAAGACGGGCAGCCCGGCGATGCCCTGCGCCAGGTAGGCCAGCACGCTCAGGCCTCCCCGACGGCTGCCCAGCAGCACGCCGGTCAGCAGCACCCCCAGCGTCTGCCCGGTAATGGGCACGGGGCCGACGTGGATGGTGAACTGGGCGCACAGAGCGATGAACAGCGAGCCGCCGATGACCAGGGCGGCGTCGTAGGCCAGAGCCTTTTGCCTCGCGGAGGGGCGTAGGATATCTGCGTAGGTTGTAAAGGTCATGACGGGTACACCTCACTTAGGGTTGTTCGTTAGCATAAACGTTTACAATCTTGTGGTGATGTTTTAGCTTGGCTCTAATGATCGCCTGTCCAGTTGTGCCGTCGATTTCAGCAATCGTTTTCCCCAATTCCTCAATTTCTTCTTCTAATTGCTCTGGCAAGTTCGGATGCCGTTTTGTTGAGCTTTTCCCTGACCTCTGCTAATTCTTGTGATGTAAAGGCCAATGCAGTAGTATTTTCATCTCGGCGGACGATTTACTCGGTGCCACAATGTGTACACACAAATCGATCGACATCTTGAGTGGCTTTTAGCTTGCCGCCGCAGGAGGGGCAAGTGAGGGTAAGTCACATCGGGCATAATGGTCTCTGAACGCTTAGTCTTGGCTAACTCTGCTCCAAAGCTTGCTCGGTTGTCAATCTCTCAACGTTGAGTAGCTTTTACCGCGTCAGTCTTATCTCCCCCAAAACTCCGTTGCTCCACTGTCCGTCGATGGTGAAATCGTTGGTGTTTCCGCGTGTCGTGCCGCTGAACCTGGCCTCGGCCTCGGTCTCGAAGGAGAAGGTGAGACTGGATTGCTCGAACGACCACGTGCCCTGGCCGGTTACTTGCTCGCCGTCCACGTATTCCACAAACGACATCGTCATGTCGCAGTCGAAGTTGATCGTTCCGTGATACTCGTCGTACATTCTCTCGGGATCGGTGACTTGATACTCGGCGCAAAAGTCAGATGTGTTGGCTCGCTCGACGGGCTTGGGAGCGGACGGGCCGGATGAGGACTCGGACGAAGACGCAAAGATCAGGATGCCCCCCACGCACGCCACAGTTAGACAGCACACGACCGCCAGGACAAGTACGATGGCGAGTACAATCCAAATAGTGTTACCGCCGCGCATATGTCACCTCTTGCTGGACATTTTCTTGCATACAGATCATTCTGTGCTGAGAATCTCTTCGCTTGTCAGTCGTTCGACGTCGCGGTCGATGCGTTTTATCAGCTTGGTGAGCACGTCCTTTGGACCCACCTCGACGAAGCGCGTCACCCCCTGCGCGATCAGCCAGCGCATCGAGTCGGTCCAGTGCACGGGGGAGGTGAGTTGCTGGGCCACGGCTTCGCGGATCTCGCCGGGATCGGTGAGCGGCCCGGCGGTGGCGTTGGTCACGATGGGAACGGACGGCGCTCGAAAGGGCGTCGCTTCCAGGACGCGGCGGAACTCGGCTGCCGCCTCGGTCATCAGCGGCGAGTGGGCGCCGATGCTGACCGCCAGCCGCTTGACGATCTTGGCGCCCTGATCCTTGATCTGGGCCATTGCAATATCCAGTGCGGTCTCGGTGCCGGAGATGACGATCTGGCCGGGGCAGTTGTCATTGGCGATGCCCACATATTCGCCCGTTTGCTCTCGCACATCGGCGCAGACCCTTTCCACCACCTCTCTATCCAGGGCGATGATGGCTGCCATCCCGCCCGGACTTTTATCGTCGGCCTGCTTCATCAGCCGGCCGCGCTCGCGCACAACCCTTAGGCCATCCTCGAACGAAAGCGCACCCGCCGCGACCAGCGCGCCAAACTCCCCCAGGCTGTGCCCGGCGACGTAGGCGGGCTGACCAAGTCCCTGTTCGTCCAGCACGCGCAGCGCGGCGATGCTGGCGGCGAGGATAGCGGGTTGGGTGTTGTAGGTGTCGTTCAACTCCTCTTTGGGTCCTTCAAAGCACAGACGCGATAGAGGCATGCCTAAAACACCGTCGGCCTGCTCAAATGCCGCACGGGCCGACGGAGAAGTTGTGTATAAATTGTGCGTCATCCCTACGTGCTGAGAACCCTGGCCTGGGAACAAGAAGGCTTGCATGGTTGGTAAGCGCTCCTGTCAAAGATGTGATGCGGGCAACCTGTAGAGGTTGTGCGGCGTGAACTATAACACCGAATCACACATCACGTTTCACGGCCGTTTATTCCTCCTCGACTTCGAGTACCTGGACACCCCGGTAAGTGCCGCAGGATAGGCACACGTGGTGCGGCAGTACGGGCTCGCCGCATTGCGGACAGCGCACCGGCTTTCTGGGATTTAGCTTCCAGTTGGCGCTCCGCTTGGCTCCGCGAGCCTTCGATATTTTGCGCTTTGGTAGTGCAGGCATGTCTCCTCCTACTAGATTCTTTTGGTCTTGACCTTGCGGTGGGCCCGAGGCCCCCGGCTGCATCCTAGCAAAGCTTGAATGCAGGGGCGTATTATAGAGGCGAGCGATGAACCTGTCAAGGGGAAAGCCTCAGGCTTTTTCCCCTCCTCTGGCTTCGCGTTCGGCTTGGATGGCGCGGATGCCGTTCTCGATCACCGTCAGCGCCCGCTTCATCTCCTGCTCTAGGTTGCAGAGCACGTCGAAGGCGTATTCGTCGGCCCCGGAGCGGGTGTGCTTGGCCTCCCGTTCGGCCTGCTTGCGGATGGATTCGGCGCGCGTCTCGGCGGCTTGGGCGATGGCGTGTTCCGAGGCGGCTTCGGCCGCCTCCTGGCGGGCCAATTCGATGATGCGCTCCGCCTCCTCCTTGGCCTGGGCGATGGTGCGCTCCTTCTCACGGATGATGCGCTCGGCGCGCCGCACCTCGTCCGGGATCGAGATGCGCATTTGATCGACCAGCGACCAGATGCGCTCCTCGTCGACCAGCCGCAGCTTGCTGAAGGGCACCTGCCGGCTCTCTTTGGTGATTTCCTCCAGGCGGTCTACAAGATACAGGATGTCCATATTCGTCTCCTCAATCGCGCAGCGATACGACCGGTGCCGGTTCGTGGTTCTTTGCTCGCTCGCGTCTCTTGGTCTCCAACGCCGATGCGACGTGCGGGGGAGCCATCCCACTCACGTTGCCTCCCAGCAGTGCCACCTCCTTGAGCACGCTGGAGCTCAAAAAGGCGTAATCCTGGCGCGTCATCAAGCAGATGAATTCAACCTCTGGCGCAAGCTGACGGTTGGTGAGCGCCATCTGGTACTCTAGCTCAAAGTCGTTGGTGGCTCGCAGTCCGCGCACAATGGCTTGGGCTCCGATCTCGCGTGCAAACTCGACGGTCAGACCGCTGTATGAAACCGTGCGCACGTCGGGCAAATCAGTCAGGGCTTGCTGCGCCAACTGAACCCGTTCGTCAGCGGTGAACAGCAGATCCTTTGCCGGTTTGTCGTATACGGCCACGATCAGCTCGTCAAAGATATTGGCCGCGCGGGTGGCGATATCGACGTGCCCAAAGTGGATGGGATCGAAAGCTCCTGGATAAATGGCGATGTGCTTCAACTGACCTCTCTTTCCCCTTTCCAGAACTCGGCCACCCGTCTGGCCAGCAGGCGGTTATCGGGATGAATGAGCTGTGGGTCGGTCTCGAAAAACCGCTGAGCGGCCTCTCGAGCGGCCTCGATGAGCTTCAGGTCGGTCACGCTGGCCAGCTTCAGATCGGGAAAGCCGGACTGGCGCGTGCCCAGGAATTCGCCGGGGCCGCGCATCTCCAAGTCGGTCTGGGCCAGTTCAAAGCCGTCGTTGGTCGCCTCGACCGCTCGCAACCGTTCCTGCGCCTCTTCGGAGGCGGAT
>Ga0315550_1001650_pt1 | contig 13754 bp, 18 predicted proteins | sample SalMarSW160190MG_2_FD_203100 | JGI IMG/M metagenome (GOLD analysis project Ga0315550, IMG submission 203100) | Salt marsh sediment microbial communities from the Plum Island Ecosystem LTER, Massachusetts, United States - Salt Marsh Sediment SW1601-90 ... | reverse complement strand
CTCATAACCGTAAAGAGTTCTCCTAGAGATTCCAACCATCTCAGCTAACTTTCCAACAGAAAGCCCCAGTTCTTGCCTCCGCTTCCTGATAAGGGACCCGTCAAGTTTTATGTAGTAACCTCCAGGTCCAGCCTCAACCAAAGGACACACTCCCCGGAGGAGCATATCCTCCATAGTTTGGGCAGTTATGGCACAAACATCATACCTAGTGTAGACCGTGTCATCCTCGAGAGGTTTTCTGCGCGTTTTTTCGCCGACAATAAGAGGCATTGCAGAAAAGCATCCTGAGATCTTCTGAAGCTCCGCCGCATCATTGAGACACGTGTTTCCGATGTTGGTTTGAATCCTCAAGAAAATGAGCTTTTTTTCTCCCCGAGCTGCTAGGTCAAAGCAGCATGGTCTGGAGCAGCATCTTTGTGACAAGCGGAATCCGGCTTTTTCCAGAATACGTTCTGTAACACCGAGGATCTCCGATCTTTTCATCATGTGCCCTCAGTTATGCAAACTTTTCTGGGGGTCGCTTATAAACGTATATACAATACAGCTAAATCAATTAACACGGTGCACAGCAGGGTGAGCCAAGCTGGTTTGATGCATGTTCTGCAAGAATTTTCAGTTTTCTATACTGTTCTTTAGGTGATCTCTGATTTTTGTTCGGTAAGATGTTTTCCTTGTTCCTCGATCTCATCCGGCGTCTCTTGCTATTTGTGTGTACGCAGCGCTTTTTTAGTAGCCTCTGCAACGTTTGTGCCTGGTTTGACGGGTATAGTGGTTATGTTATGCTGCTTTAACAGCTCAGACGCGCCAATACCCAGTTCATTAGCAAGTACCACTTCAACGCCTTCGTCCACCAACATTTTAACTGCGATGGGTCCAGCTCCATGGTGATATGATGCTGCAGAGTTCTCCAGTATGGTTACGCCTGCTATCTTTTCATCTTCAGCATCCACTATAGTGAACGTTTTGGCTCTACCAAAAACGTTTGACACAACGTCCTCTAACCCATTCTTTCCATTCGTTGCAACGGCTATCCTGAGCTTTCCCAAAAAATTTCACCTCCCCCTGATTCCATGGCTTTTCTAAAGGGCGTCGCGTTCACGATCCTACTTGCTGTCCCTTCACTCGAGTTTTGCTTTCAACTCTTCGATTCTAGCTTTGACGCCGCCCATCTCTTGGTCAAGGTCTGCTTTCTCTGCTTCCAACTGTTTCTGATAATTTTCTAAGGCTACAACTTCTTGTTTTGGAGCCTGCGGTTGTACTACTGGCGGGTTTGCCTGTGGGTAAGCGGGTTGACCTACTGCGGGTGGTGGGTACACGTATCCGCCTCTGCCAAAACCTCTTCCCCATCCTCTGCCGAATCCTCTTCCGCGTCCTCTTCCCCATCCCCTTCCATATCCACCTGTTGGATTCATGAATCCGGGAACGGAGTAACCTGCGCAGTATCCGGATGCTCTTCCTGTCATGGGTCCAGCGCCCCAGGGTCCTGTTCTATCTCCTCTTGGCATGGTTCTTTCACCTCTATTTTTGTGTTTATGCACGATTTACATTTATTGGAATATGCACAGAAATATATAAGAGTTACGGCACAACTAGATTAGCATATAAGGCTTAAAGAATAAGAGATTAGCTGATCACAATGTCTCGAAGACGGTGCAGACGAGGAAGAAGAGGAAGATTCCCAAAACCAGTCACCATACCAAACCCCTCAAAAGTAGAAAAATTCATCCCACAACCAACAACAACCGCCAGCCCTATTTCAATCGAACACGCAGAAGTCGAAGCTCTAAGACTAGTGGACCTTGAAGGCTTATCTCAGGAACAGGCAGGCACAAAAATGGGCGTCTCAAGAGGAACAATCTGGAGACTTCTTCAAAGCGCAAGAAGAAAGGTTGCCCAAGCCCTAACCGAAGGAAGACCCCTCACAGTCACTCAGTAAACAAAATTTCTGCTCGGTAACTTCCGCATATAGTATAATTTCCCTGCATAATCAAGCTCCACAAGCTTGTCCTCCAGCAAAAGTTTCTCAATAATCGACCAACTTGTATCTGTCTTCTTCAAAAACTCCTTAACCGCCTCTTCTCGCATGGGATGCACCGAAGTTATGCTCAGCAGATCCTCTTCAACTCTCCCTGTGAAACTGAAGGCATTACCCTCGTAGCCAATCAGATATTCCAACTTTTTGGCGCCTAACTTTTCGGCAAAGACCTGAAAAGCCCCATTTACCGTTTCTTCTTTGGCGGGTGTGACCCATCTTTCTGTTGGCGGTCTTGTTGGAATGGCTAGGTATGCCTTATCAAGCCTTTTCAGGTGTTTCAGGAATTCCGCAGTCTTTTCAAACTCGCCACCATAATTTATTCCATCAATCAGCATTGTTTCGCTGACAATTGTGCCCCTAAACTCGTTCGCAAAATCGCTTATGCCCCCCAAGATGGTGCTTAACTTCAAGTCTTTGTGCGGTCTGTCTATTTTTTTCCATAGTTTTTCGTTGACAGTGTCAATCTTGAAAGAAACGAAATCTGCTTCCAGCAAATCTTCCTTCGTGTCGTTCTGCCAAATCAGGGAGGAATTGGTTATGACCGCTATTGGAATTCCAAGATGCTTTAGAAGAGAAATCTCCTTGCCTAAATTAATATCTAAAGTTGGTTCTCCGTCTGCAACAAAAGTTAGATAGTCAATCGGTTCCTTTCTTTGGTTTGTTTCGTTAACTTTTCTTTTGACCTGTTCGAAAATGTCTTCTGTCTTGTAGAATGATCTCCTTGCCCTCGTCATGTTTATGGTTTTGCCTACTTGACAGTAAACACAAGAATATGGACAAAATTTTGGTGGAATATTGTTTATTCCAAGGCTTCGACCTAATCTCCTTGAAGGGACAGGCCCGAAAGCTACTGTTTCTGTTTCCTTCAAGTCGGTTACTCTCCATCTTTCAAAGAAGTTTTACTGTTCACTCCTTCTTTTGATTTATTATATGGAAACGGATACCCACAAGAAGGAAAACAACCAAGTAAAATGTTAGGACTGCTACATTAAGTAGAGGACCAAAAAAATTCTGTCCTCCTAAACCGCTTCTCACCAACTCGATACTGTGGGTTAAGGGTGAGAACATGGATAGAAGTTGCCCCCAAACGGGTAAATCCTTGACGGCGATGAAGACGCCGCTTATGAATAATAATGGAATACGAACGAAGTTTAGTGGCATCATAACTTGTCCTGGACCTTGACCGGGTATAGAAGCGAACATAATTCCCATAGCAGCGAAACCTAATGCTGAAAGAACAATACCAGCTGTTAAGGCTATAATGTCTGTGATGATCGATTGGAAAAATATGATGCCTACTATTATGGGAATAATGGATACTGCTGCGCCATAGATGAACCCTGCAATCGTTTTGCCTAAGAGAACTGTGCTGAGCGATACTGGAGCGGACAGAAACCTGTCGAAGGTACGGATTCTCTTCTCTAGCGGTATCGTTACTGGACCAATGGATGAAGAGGCGAAGAAGAGTGACTGGGCAACAAGCACCGGAATCGCTTGGTCAATAGGTATATTTCGTCCTATCACGAAGGATAGGAACATGGAGAATGGAAATAGTATTCCAAACATCAAAGATGCGGGTTTCGCGTAGTATATCCGAATGTCTTTCTCTCCGATAGCCCATGCAACTCTTATGTCCTTCAGGATACGTTTAATTCCTATCACAAACAACACCCCATTTCTTATGAACCAGCTCTCATGCCAAGTTCACTACCTTTACGCCTCATTTCTGGCATTATTCCTGTAAGCTTCACAAACACGTCCTCTAGGCTTGGACCCAACGTATTCACAGTATGAATTTCCAAGTTGTTGGCTGATGCATATTCCCATATCGCAGAGAGTACCTTTGGCGGATTCTCGGTGTTGATTCTATATTTGTCTCCATGCTTTGCAACTTCGGTGACTCCTTGAAGTTTCTCCAGCTCTGTGGTTAAGTTGTTTGTAGCGCCAACGAAAGAAACCTCGATGAACTGAAGCTTTTTTATGGTTTTCTTGAGCTTTTCCGGAGTGTCAATTGCCGCTATCTTGCCTTTATTGATGATGGCTACTCGGTCGCACATTTGGTTGGCTTCCTCCATGTTATGTGTTGTAAGAAAGATCGTTAGTCCATCCTCATTCAACTTTCTAACCAGATTTCTTATCGTTAAGACGCTTTGAACGTCAAGACCTGATGTTGGCTCGTCAAGGAAAAGTATGGATGACTTGTTCATGAGCGCCATTGCTATACAGAGACGCCTCTTCATTCCTCTCGAGAAGCCCTGCACACTTTCTTTACGTCGATCAAATAAAGCAAACAACTGCAACAGCTCTTTTGCTCTATTTTCCCTCTCAACTTTGGGTACATCATACAGCCTTCCAGTGAAGATCAGGTTATTCCAAGCGGATAGATCAGTGTAAACATTAGATATGTCGGGCACTATTCCCATCAGCTCCTTAGCTTCCACCGCGTGTTTTTGAATGTCGTAACCCATAATTTCCGCAGTTCCTTCTGTAGGCTTGGATATGCCTGTTAACATTCTAGTTGTCGTCGTTTTTCCAGCCCCGTTAGGACCCAGAAAACCGAAGATTTCGCCCTTCTTCACCTCAAAGTCTATGTGGTCAACAGCTAAAAGTTTACCATAAGCTTTCGTTAGATTAACTGCTTTTATTGCCTTTTCCATCATTTTTTACGTCCTTACCATCAGTTCTCTAATCTAGAAGATCAATCTAGTGGAACATCATCTATCTCTTGCTTTTGCTTTTTATACATTTCACACCAAACCTAACTGTATTGTCGACATCTTAGGAAAAGAAACTATTCTTTACTTATACACTCACGAAACTAACTTAAGAAAAGAAGTGGATAGCTATTGTTGACTTTAAATGTCAACGAAAAATGATTCTGTCGACTTGAAATTGCACATGACTGTGAAAAGCTTAGCGGTTCTGCAAGGGAAAATAATCTGTATTCTAAACGAACTCGTTAAGAAAGCTGAATTGCTTCGCGAAAAAGAAGAAGAGGGAGAGACGGCAGATCATCTTCTGGGACTGATCTCTGACAACTTGAATGAGCTGCTTGAACTTTTTGAGCAGAGAAAAGACTTGCGAAATCGAATTGAAAAACTGGAGAAGATCGAAAAGGATCAGATTAAACGTTAGATTTGTCTGCAGCCTTTCCCTACCCGTGGCTTTTGCCTTGTGGACTATTGGAAAAACTTTCTCAGATGTGCGTGCCAACAAAATATAAGCATGAGCGAGTGATATTTTACTGCTGAGTAGAAATGTGTGAACTTAAGGTAATAGTGGAAAAAGAAGTAGCGTTTGAAAATGTGATCTATGCAAAAGCGATTGAAAACAAAGTGGTTGTCAAAGATGTTCTGGGAAAGTCAATGGAGTTCAAGAATCACATAATCACAGAGGTTAACATAACCAAAGAACAGCTTGTTCTCTCTCCAACAAAAACACAAAAATAGAGTATAGTTTCCGTGAAGCGGCTGTTCCAAGAAACTCTGGACGCTAGAGCTAGACACAGTGTAGACGCTAGATGAGCACAGTGCTGTTTCGCAACAAATTGTTTCTATAATTGTTTTAAGGTTTGTTTCCACATCTCTACAATAGCCTTCGAGACCCTGCTTTCCGGCGAATATTCTACTATGGGTTTTCCTGCAACCATGGATTCCGTAACAATCGGATCAAAAGGTATCTTTCCAACAACCTCCACGCCGTTGGACCCGCAAAACTCGACTATTCTGTCGGTGTTTTCTTCGTTTATGTCATACTTGTTTACGCAAACAAGGGAAGGAATCTTGAAGTGATTTAGCAAACCTAAGGCACGCTCCATATCGTGGATGCCCGACAATGTTGGCTCCACAACTATTAGCCCCGTGTCAACTCCACCCGCAGACGCTATCACAGGACAGCCGATTCCAGGCGGTCCATCGTTAATGATCAGCTCGCAGTTTTCTTTTTCAGCGACCTTTTTAGCATTCTTTCTCACCAAGCTCACAAGTTTACCCGAGTTTTCCTCTCCCGGATTCAATAGAGCATGGGACATGGGACCATACTTGGTCTTTGAGATGAAGGCGTACCCAGAAACCCTTTTCTCAAGCTCTATTGCAGCTACAGGGCAAATGTACGCACAGACGCCGCAGCCCTCACATAGAACAGGGTCGACAACAAGTTTCTCTATGGCGTCGAATCGGCAGTGCTCTTCGCATTTTCCGCATTGGACACACGTCTCTTCATCTATCACAGCAACTCTGGAGGCTTTAAATTCCTGTTTCTCCAGCACCTCAGGCTTTAATAGCAGATGAAGATCTGGCGCATCTACGTCGCAGTCGGTCATAACAGTCCTTTTGGTTAATACAGCAAGAGAAGCAGCCACGCTTGTTTTCCCTGTTCCGCCCTTTCCACTCAACACTGTAATCTCTTTCACCATCATCTTCACCTCTTTATAGTATCCCAAACTTCCAGAAACTTCTCTTTCCACTCAGGCATCTCAGCCACGAATGGGACTCCGCGGGAATATAGCTCTGCGATTTTCTTGCTAAAGGGAATCTCCAATAGCACAGGAATGTTCTCTTTTTCGCAGTATTCGTAGACTTTTCTGTCTCCTAGTCCTGCACGGTTTATTACGACGCCCATGGGAACTCCGAGGTCTTTCAAGACCTGAACGGTTATCTTTAGATCGTGCAAACCAAAGGGAGTTGGCTCTGTCACGAGGACACAGTAGTCAGTTTTGTGGACTGATGCGACCAAAGAACAGGCGGTTCCAGGTGGAGCATCTATTATCACGTTTTTGTTGCTTTTCATTTGGTTTTTGACTGCCCTTATCAGCGGGACAGCCATGGCTTCGCCAACATCGAGTTCCCCGTAAACTATCTCAACACCCTTCGATTCTCCCTTTTTGATGACGCCTATCTGCCTCTCCTTTTCGGTTATTGCATTCTTGGGACATACAAGTGTACACCCGCCGCAGCTGTGACATAATTCAGGAAAAACCATAACCGTTTTTGGCGCCACAAACAGAGCATTGTAAGCACAGAACTTGGAGCATTTTCCGCAGTAATCGCATAGCTCCTCTGAAACCACAGGAAACTTCGTGTATACTGGTTCTGTTTCATTGATTTCAGGTTGTAACAAAATGTGGGAGTTCGGCTCCTCAACATCGCAGTCAAGCAGTTGCACGTTTTCTAGGGACATTGCCATGTTTACTGCAACAGTTGTTTTTCCTGTGCCACCTTTTCCGCTGGCAACCGTTAAAATCAATTTGTTTCCTCTTCTTTTCGGGAATTACCTGTTTTCTACTGGTGATGGGCTTGATGGCAGCCATGTGTCAGCTCTTGAAGCTCATCATTAGCGTATGCTCTAACGACCTCTCTGACAGTGTTTGCTTCAGTTCTCAACACAGCAACCCCAGCATCTTGGAAGACTCGTAAGGCTTTTGGGCCTAACCCATAGGTGATTAGTGCTTTTGGTTTCAATTGTAGAATTCGGTCAGGTGGAAGACCTACACCGCCGAAATGTTCACTCGTGTTAGATATCGTCCCTTGACCTATCACATTACCTTCCTCGTCTAAATCAATGATAGCGTAGAAAGGTGCCCTTCCGAAATGCTGCGAAAGCTGGGCATCGATGCCTCTATCATCCGAGACCGGAATCACAATTCTCACATTCACTTCCTTCCCACCTCCTTTTTCCTTCAAAACCTTTAGAATTCCATTAAGCTTCTTTCAACTTCCAATCTTAAATATCCAATGTACAATGTTCTATCGTCCTCTGCCAGATCCTCTTCCCATTCCGAAATGTCCACCAACAGTTGGGTTGCCTATCTCTTTGAGTTGACCATTCTTGTATTTCTCAACAGCCTCTCTAATACTGCCAGAAGCGCCTGTAACAATCTTTATTCCTGATGCTGATAGGACATTAAATGCGTTGGGTCCAACGTTACCTGTTATGACCACTTCAACACCCATATTTGCTACTGTCTGAGCGGCTTGAATTCCAGCTCCATGCGCTGCATTAGTAGAATCATTTGAAATGGCGTTGAACTCCATCGTCTCAGAATCAACTATTACGAAGTATGGGCATCTACCGAATCTCGAATCCACATTCGCATCCAGACTGCCTGAAGAGGCTGAAACACATATTTTCATTCGATTATTTCCCTCCTGTTTCACTCCGTTTTTCTGTATTCAAAAAGTCTTCTACCTTATTCACAATCTCTTTGAAGGCTTTTGCGGCTGGAGAGTCCACATGTCCCGTTACGAAGGGTACGCCCTTATCCGCTTCTTCGCAGATCTTGGGGTCTATCGGGATTTGCCCTAGAAATGGGACATTCAAGTCTTCCGCTAGTCTTTTTCCTCCTCCAGACCCAAAGATGTCTATTTTCTCGCCACATTTTGGACAGGTGAAGCCACTCATGTTCTCTATTATGCCTATCACGGGGATTCCCATTTTTCTGGAGAAACTCACCGCTTTCTTTACTACATCCCCAGAAACCTCTGAGGGTATGGTAACTATGATTGTGCCGTCCATTTCAGGGATAAGCTGCATGACGCTTAGAGGCTCGTCGCCAGTGCCCGGAGGGGCGTCGATAAAGAGGAAATCAAGTTCACCCCACATGAAGTCTGACAGGAATTGCCTAATCACCTGCATCTTTAATGGTCCACGCCAGATAACTGGAGTTTCTTGACTTTTTACGAGAAAGTCCATGGATACCACCTTGATTCCCTCTGGTCCAGTTACGGGTAAAGCGCCTAGAGGCGAAACCTGACATTTCTTTCCCTTCACGCCAAGCAGTTTGGGTATACAGGGTCCATGTATGTCAATGTCTAGAATTCCAACCCGGTCCTTGTAACCGTGCAATGAAAAAGCCATTGCCAGATTTGCTGCTACTGTGCTTTTGCCTACGCCTCCCTTTCCGCTGATTACGGCAATCTTATGTTTGATGCGGCTCATGTTCCTTTTGAGCTTCTGCTCCTTTTCAGTGAACTCCGCAATTCTTTTCTCGGTGGCGATGTGTTTCTCCATATCAATCTCTCGTTAAATTATTATGGCTTGTTCTGTTTACAAATCAAAACATTTAATAAACTTTTCGTTTAGTAAAATGACTAATGACTAAAAATGGATAAGATTGACTGGACGCTAATCAAGCAACTCCGATCAGATGGAAGAAAAACATACAAGGAATTAGGGGACGCAATTGGCTTCACCAGTCTGGGCGCAAAAAAAAGGATTGTGAAACTGCTTAACAAAAATATCATCCACATCTCAGCCCTCGTAAACACGGATGCACTAAACCTGCGCCTAGCATTGATCCTACTCGAAATTGAAAGTGCAGAAGCCATGAGGAAGATCATTGATCGATACAGTAAATGTCCCCGCGTAATCAACTTCTTCACAACTATGGGCGGCTATAACCTCATCGCCTTAGTGATGGCTGAAGATCAAGCCACTCTTGAAAGCGAATCCATGGAAAAGTGCGCGTTGCGGAGCGGCGAAGGAATCCGTAGATCCGAATTTTATCTCATAGGACGAGTCCAACACTACCCCTTCTTACCGTTGAAGACAGACACCTTAAAAGAGAAAGGCGATGTCACCCCGTGTGGCGTTCAGTGTAAAGACTGCCCCTCATTTCAGGATAAAAAATGTGTTGGATGCCCCGCTTTGAGCTATTATAGAGGACCACTTGAATGGTAAACGCGCGCGCAATCATGCGGGCACGTGATTAACTGTTATGGATTTCTGGAAGAGGGAAAAGCTTTAAAAATGTTGAATAAAAGGGATGTTGCGAGGGATATTCCCTTCGTTAAACTCAGCAAGAATTTAATAGTGCTTTCAAATGATGTCATAGTGAGGTTGGTGGATTATGGCTGAAATAGGATTAAGACCTCGAATGCTGGTTAAGGATGTAATGTCCAGTCCCGCAGTCACCGTTCCAGAGGATACGCCCATTGACAAAACGGCTCAACTCATGAGCAGTGATCGACTGGGTTGCATTATCGTAACTAGCAAAGATGGGAAAGCTCTTGGCATCATAACTGAAAGCGATCTTGTGAAACGCGTTTTAGCTAAGAACATCCGACCAAGCAAATTAACCGCTAAGGAAGTCATGTCAACGCCACTGATTACTGTAGATCCAGATGAGCCGCTAACTGAAACGGCGAGACGAATGAGCAAACTTGTTGTCCGACGGCTGGGTGTTATATACAAAGGAAATCTCGTGGGGATAATCTCCAGCAGAGACATTTTAGCTGTAACCCCTGAGCTTCTCGAAAACATGCAAGAGAAAGCCCGCATAGAACGAGAAACAGAAGTGGAAGAAGAGAGCTCAGAATCCGCTCCTTTAGCAGGATACTGTGAACAATGCGGAAGCTGGTCCGAAAACCTCCATGATGTTGAAGGAACCCTTCTCTGTGAAGAGTGCCAGATGGAACTCTAGAACTGGCTATTGATGTTACACCTGCTGCTCAATCAGGGTATAACGGACAAAAGTTGTACCCTTATATCTCCAATTTGTGTTAGAGAATTATCCTAAATTCATCTGCTCGTTGTATAACTAATGTTTAAGAGGTTGATGGACTTACATTCTTGAAGGTGGATGCTTGCCAGTAGACGCAGTCCTCAATGATGCCAAAGTCTTTACTCGAGGAAGTATTGTTGAAGCAGGCATTGCCATCGATAAAGGAAAAATAGTTAAAATAGCCAAGGATACAAACCTCCCCCCAGCCTCCACAAAAATCAATTTGAAAGGTCACATAGTGCTTCCAGGCATCATCGATTGTCACGTACATCTGCGAGACCAGCAGCTAGCTTACAAAGAGAGCTTCTTCACAGGAACAGCTGCCGCAGCAGCTGGAGGTGTAACCTTGGTTGTTGATATGCCTAACAACAAACCTGTCACCATGGACTACTCATCCCTTAAAGAACGGATGAGGCTAGCCGAAAAGCAGGTGCTAGTTAATGTTGCTTTCAACGCGGCTTTTCCCAAGAGATTGGAAGAGATAGCTGAAGTAGTTAAAGCGGGGGCGGTGGGATTCAAGGTTTATCTGGCACATCGGATTGGGGGGATTGATGTTGACGATGACGAAGTGTTGGTTGCGGCGTTTCGGGAGGCTGCGGTGAAGGGTGTTCCTGTTGCGGTGCATGCTGAAGACCGTGAAATCATTGAGGATCGGAGAAGAGAAATGGAAACGGCAAAGCGGAACGATACGGAGGCTTATGTGAAGGCTCATCCTCCGGAAGCCGAGGTGCAGTCAATACAGCGTATTATTCAGCTAGTAAAGAAATCTGGTGTTCAAGTTCACTTCTGTCACATAAGCTCAGCGTTGGGATTGAATGCCGTTCTAATGGCAAAGAAGGCGGGTTTACCCGTGACCTGTGAGGTTACTCCACACAATCTGCTCTTGTCTTCTGAACAGTATAGACGCTCTGGATTTTTTGCTCTCACTGATCCTCCCTTGCGAACACGAGAGAATGTTTCCGCTCTGTGGAGTGCCCTTAAGCGCGGTTTCATCGATGTGATAGCTTCGGATCATGCTCCCCACGCCTTTGAGGAGAAGAATGTTGACTCTGTTTGGGAAGCGAAACCAGGTGTGCCTGGACTTGAAACAACTCTCTCTCTTCTTTTGACTCAAGTGAATGAGGGGCGCTTGTCATTAGCAGAGCTTGTGAGACGGACTGCTGAAGAGCCGGCAAAGATATTCCATCTAGGTAATAGAGGATTTTTAGAGGAGGGAAATTGGGCTGACCTTGTGGTGGTGGATATGAAACGAGAATATGAGATTGACTCTTCAGTTTTCTTGTCGAAGGCTAAGTATTCTCCTTTTGATGGGATGCGTGTTAAAGGTAAGGCGATGAAGACTTTTGTTAATGGGCGTTTGGTTATGGATGAGGGAGAGATTATCGCAGAGGCTGGAGTTGGGGAGGTGGTTGGTGGGTAGTTTTTTGTGGTTGCCTATTTTTTGTTTCAACGTGTGTGGATATGCCCCCTCTGGTTTTCAACATTCTGCGTTATTATGCTTCTAATATGATAGTTTGTTCTAGATTTTTTGATTGGATTTTCTATATTTAAGCTCTATATCTAAAGTCTAGAAAATGCTACCTTCGTGGTTTATATAATGGCAGATTATTATACACAAGCACTTGAAATTTGGTTCCGCTATGTGATTCTTATCCGCTCCAATCAGGAGGGATTTAATAGTGGACGGGTTTCTGCGTAAAAATGAAACTGCTATTTTAGTTGTTTCATCGAAAATTATGTGCTTTCTCTTTAGTTTTTGGTGTGAATGATGGGTAGACATAGAAGTAGACTAATGATTTTGGCGAATATTCTTTCTGTGGTTAGTGATAACCATGGTGCCAAGAAAACTCGGATTATGTATCAAGCTTATTTGAGTTATAAGCTGTTGGTTCGGTACTTGAACGATGTGATGGACGCAGGGTTAGTGATTTGTGGAGATGATGATTGTTATAGGCTTACCTCTAAGGGGGAAATGTTTTTGGCTAAGTTTAATAAATACTCTAGATTTAGGGAGGATGTTGATGAACAGGTGAATCATGTTGAAGATCAAAAGATTATGTTGGAAGAGCTGTGTCCTAATAGTGACGTAGAGGATGTTGCTCAGAGAGCTGTGGAGCGAGGCAAAGCGTAGACTTGAAGAGGAGCGAGATGTCATGGGTTCATGGTTAAAGTTTTTGGTGGTTTCTGTTTTTCTGTTTTTGTTGGTTCCGTTTGCGGTTCCTTGGGTTAGCGCTACGAATGGGGATGCAGTTCCTTTAGAGGTTGCTGAGGCTGAAGAGGCTTTGGTTTCGGCTTATGATGTTGTTTTGGAGGCGGAGGAGTCCGGGGCGAATGTTTCTGGTTTGTTAGATAAATTGACTGTTGGTGGCGAATATTTGGCTGAGGCATATGTTTGGGTTCGTTTAGGCAACTCTGAGAACACCAACCGTCTTGCTGGACTCTGTCATGATGTTGCGGAAGATGTACAGAGCGACGCTGTTGAGCTGAGAGATGAAACGAAGGGTTCCTGGATGAGCGAGACTGTTGTGGTCATGCTTGGGTCGGTTGTTGGTGTAATTCTTGTTGTTGGGTTGTGTTTTGTTGGTTGGCGTGTTTTTAGGCGACATTATCGTAAGACGGTTTTGGGTTTGAGGCCAGAGGTGGTTTAGGGTGAATCTTGAAGATTATCGTACACTATTTATGGTGGTCACATTGGGGTTGGCTTTGATTGCTGCTTCTCCTGCGATTGCCCTAGTTGTGTCTTTTGGAGGCGGTTCGGAACAGTTTTCTGAGTTTTGGTTGCTGGATTCAAACCATGCTGCTGAAGATTACCCATTTAATGTTAGTGCTGGTGAGATGTACAGTGTTTTTGTTGGGGTGGGTAATCATATGAGCAGCCCTGAATACTACAAGGTTTATGTGAAGTTTGGAAACAGTACCCAGCTCGATTTTAACAGTTCTAAGGCTAGTTCTTTGTCTCCGCTATATGAATTCCAAGGTTTTGTTGGTGATGGAGATTTTTGGGAGTCACCTGTGACCTTTGGGGTCCAGAATGTGTCTCTTGTGGATAAGGTTCTGTCCGTGGACAATGTTACAACGGATGCGCTTATTGAGGATGCTGTTTTATCTGTGGATGAAGTTATAATTAATGGGATGATTTTTCCGGTTGATGCCCATACGAATTGGGATGCTGAAAAGGGTGGATTCTATTTTCGTTTGTCTTTTGAGTTGTGGCGTTAT
>Ga0315550_1001648_pt1 | contig 13764 bp, 16 predicted proteins | sample SalMarSW160190MG_2_FD_203100 | JGI IMG/M metagenome (GOLD analysis project Ga0315550, IMG submission 203100) | Salt marsh sediment microbial communities from the Plum Island Ecosystem LTER, Massachusetts, United States - Salt Marsh Sediment SW1601-90 ... | reverse complement strand
CGACTATATCAACGTCAAGTTTAATCGCAAGCGCACTTTGCCTGTGACTATTTTGCTGCGGGCTCTGGCTGCGGTTGACGACCTGACTGGGGGTGATATTCTGGGCGATGGCACAGATGAGGAGTTGCTGGCGTTGTTTGAGAACGCCGACAGCAACCCCAGCCATCAGTATGTTCCCACGACTATTCGCCAGGAGCCGACTTGGGATCCCCGCGACGGGCGCTCGCTTGCCGAGGAAGCGCTGGTAGAGCTATACCGCCGTATGCGGCCAGGGGATCCGCCCACGCTGGAGAACGCGCGGGAGTACCTGGAGCAGCAGCTCTTCGACTCGCGGCGTTATGACTTGCAGCGGGTAGGGCGCTACAAGCTGAATCAGCGGCTGGGCCAGGATGTGGATCTGGAGCACCGCACCATCACGAAGAATGACTTGGTGGCTCTGGTCAATCACATGATCCGCATCAACAATGGCATCGAGGACGCTGACGACATCGACCACTTGGGCAACCGGCGTGTCAAGACGGTGGGCGAGTTGGTGCAAAACAAGTTGCGGATTGGTCTGCGGCGCATGGAGCGGGTCGTGGTGGAGCGCATGTCGATCCGCGAATCCGATTCGCTGACGCCCGTTAACTTGATCAATATTCGTCCCGTTGTCGCATCTATCCGCGAATTTTTCGGTTCGAGCCAGCTCTCGCAGTTCATGGAGCAGACCAATCCACTGACAGAACTGACCCATAAGCGTACGCTTTCGGCTTTGGGGCCGGGAGGTCTGCGACGTGAGCGGGCCGGTTTTGATGTCCGCGACGTGCATTACAGTCACTATGGACGCATCTGCCCGATTGAGACACCCGAGGGCCCTAACATCGGCTTGATTGGCCGCTTGGCGACTCACGCGCGGGTCAACTCCCTCGGTTTCATTGAAACGCCCTATCGTAAGATCGTTCGCTCAGTAGAGCCTACCGTCGAGGCGCTTGTCGGCCATACGCTGAGAGAGGATGTTGTGGATCCTGAGAAGGACAAAGTCGTGGCCGAGGCAGGGACGGAGGTCACCGAGAAGCTGGCCAAAAAGATCGCCGCGTTGGAGTTGACGGAAGATGTTCCCGTCGTGCCTGTGGTGAGCAACGAAATGGTGTATCTCTCCGCCGATAAAGAGGATCAGTACACGATCGCTCAGGCTACGGCGTTGTTGGACGAGGAGGGACACTTTGTGCAGCCTCGTATCTCTGCCCGGCACGCCGAGCGGTTTGTGTTTGTACCTCCACACAGGATCGACTATGTTGACGTTGCACCCTGTCAGATCGTGGGTATTTCGGCGTCGCTGATTCCTTTCCTGGAGCACGACGATGCGAACCGAGCCCTGATGGGATCCAACATGCAGCGTCAGACGGTACCCCTTGTGCAACCGGAGGCGCCGCTTGTGTCCACCGGCATGGAGTGGCGAGCCGCTCTTGACTCGGGGCAGATCGTCTTGGCAGAGGAAGATGGAGAGGTTGTCTCTGTTACGGGTGACCAGATCGTGTTGCGGGCCAAGGGTGGGCTGCATACGTATCCGCTTCGCAAATATCAGCGCTCCAATCAAAGCACCTGTATCGATCATCGGCCCGTTGTCTACAAGGGGCAGCGCGTGGAGAAAGGACAGGTGATTGCAGATAGCTCTTCGACCGAGTTGGGCGAGTTGGCGTTGGGTCAGAATATCGTGTGCGCCTTCATGTCCTGGGAAGGTGGCAACTTTGAGGATGCCATTCTCATCAGTGAGCGGCTGGTGCGCGATGACAAGTTCACATCCGTTCACATTGAAAAGCACGAGGTGGAAGCACGCGATACCAAGCTTGGTCCTGAGGAGATCACGCGCGATATCCCCAATGTGGGCGATGAAGCGTTGAAGGACCTGGACGAAGAGGGGATTGTCCGCGTTGGTGCGGAGGTAGGACCTCTGGACATTCTGGTGGGCAAGATCACTCCCAAGGGTGAAAAGGAGTTAAGCCCCGAGGAAAAGCTGCTGCGGGCTATCTTTGGCGAGAAAGCGCGCGAGGTGAAGGACTCTAGCCTGCGCTTGCCTCACGGAGAGCGCGGCAAGGTGGTGGATGTGCGGGTCTTTGACCGCGAGGAACATCGCGATCTCAAGGCGGGTGTGGAAAAGATGGTGCGCGTTGGCGTGGCCCAGATGCGCAAGATTACCGAGGGCGACAAAATGGCGGGCCGCCACGGCAACAAGGGGGTCATTTCCAAGGTGATGCCCGTGGAGGATATGCCTTTCTTGCCCGATGGCACGCCGATTGACCTAATACTGAATCCCTTGGGTGTGCCCGGCCGAATGAATATCGGCCAGATTTTGGAGACTCACCTGGGATGGGCCGCACATCGGCTCGGCTTCCGGGCCGTCACGCCGGTCTTTGATGGCGCGAACGAGTCCCAAGTCGAGGCAGAGTTGGCGCGGGCTTGGCTGATTGATCGCGCCTGGAGCGAGATTGCCGAGCGGGCCTGGGCCTGGCTGAAAGCCCAGGAATATGATCTGGAGAGCTTGTGGGACGATGAGGAGGCGAGACGGCTCTACATCGTTGCATGGCTGTCTGAGCACGGCTACGACATCGATCGGTTGGCCATGGAGTATACCTATGCCCGGCGCGCGGTGCTGAGTGAGTGGTTGCGGGAGAGAGGATACGACCCAGACGAGATACTCTCTTTCGAGGACGACACGCGCACGTTGGAGGAGCGAGCTGTGGTGGATCAGCGCGCGCGGATAGCTTGCATGCGCATCTGGCTGGAGGACATGGGCAAGGATACGGCCAAACTGGATGACGAGGCCGTGGAGCAGATGGCGATGCAGGTGGGTATGGAGACGGGTAATCCGGTGCCGATTCTGGGCAAGATGATTCTCTACGATGGCAAGATGGGTGAGCCGTTTGACCAGCCGGTGACGGTGGGAGTGATTTACATGTGTAAACTGGCCCACCTCGTCGAGGACAAGGTGCACGCGCGCTCCACAGGCCCCTACAGTCTGGTGACACAACAACCTCTGGGTGGCAAAGCTCAGTTCGGCGGTCAGCGTTTTGGCGAAATGGAGGTGTGGGCGTTGGAGGCTTATGGTGCTGCTCACGCGCTCCAGGAAATGCTCACGATCAAGTCGGACGACGTTCAGGGACGCGTCAAGACTTATGAGGCTATCGTCAAGGGAGAGCCTGTTCAGGAACCAGGAGTCCCAGCCTCTTTCAAGGTATTGGTGAAGGAGCTACAGAGCCTTGGCTTGGCCGTCGAGGCGATCACGCAGGACGACGAAGTGCTGCACTTTGGTAGGGACGAGGAAAAGGCCAGACCGCCTAGGTTGGGGATGGGATTGTTGGGCCTTGGAGAACAGGGCCGGCGTTAGTTTGAGATTAGGATGTGGTCGCCAGAGTGCTTGTGGCTTAGTTGACTTCTGGCGATTTCATGGTAGAATGCGTTTTCGTCAGAGGCGGCAGCCATAGCCCCTGCCGCTGGTTGACAACTGAAGATTTTCACTGGGGAGGCCATCGAGAGGGTGGGTGGCCTTCTTTACTGAGTCTGAGGCTTTGGTGTGGATCGGCGTTGGATGGGAGTGTCCGCTCAAAGCCCAGATTTGTGTCAAACGGGAGGTACATATGCCCACTATTAATCAGTTAGTTCGCAAGGGTAGAAAGCCCAAGCCGCGCAAGTCTAGAGCGCCGGCGCTGCAATATCGATACAACGCCTTGAAGCAGCAACGCTCTCTGGCGCCAAAAGGGGCGCCACAGAAGCGGGGGGTGTGCACCCAGGTGCGGACAATGACGCCCAAGAAGCCGAACTCGGCTTTGCGGAAAATCGCTCGTGTGCGTCTGGCCAATGGGATCGAGGTGACGGCCTACATTCCTGGCGAGGGACATACATTGCAGGAGCACTCGGTTGTGTTGGTGCGTGGTGGGCGCGTCCCAGACCTGCCCGGTGTACGGTATCACGTCATCCGGGGTGCGATTGATTCGATGGGTGTGGAGGGGCGTACCAAGCAACGCTCCAAGTATGGGACCAAGCGTCCCAAGGACTAGTGGATAGGGAGTATAGGCAGGTAAATCATGCCACGACGAAATCGTCCGCCAAAGCGAAAAGTCGATCCTGACGTCCGTTATAACAGCGTGCTGGTGTCTCAGTTCATCAACGCGCTCATGAAAGATGGCAAGAGGAGTACGGCTGCACGGATCATGTACGATGCAATGGCCATGATGGGGGAACGGATGGATCGCCCGCCGCTAGAGGTGCTGGAGGAGGCGATGAAGAACGTCTCGCCGGCATTGGAGGTCAAACCGCGGCGCGTGGGAGGCTCGACGTACCAGATCCCGGTGGAGGTAACGTCTCGACGTCAGGCTAGTTTGGCGATGCGCTGGCTGGTTGGTGCGGCGCACAATCGTCCCGGCAAGTCTATGGCTGAAAAGCTCGGCACCGAGTTGATGGACGCGGCGAACGGCACCGGGACGGCAGTTAAAAAGCGAGAAGATACACACAGGATGGCTGAGGCCAATCGCGCCTTTGCTCACTACCGGTGGTAGGGGTTTCAGATTGCCGGGTTTAGGATTGGGGATTGAGCTGTCGGCTTCAAAATCCGAGATCTGAAATCGACCAATCTGAAATCAGGCGATGGGCACACAGAACCCGCTTAGTTACGTACGAAACATCGGCGTCATTGCTCACATTGACGCGGGTAAGACGACGACGACCGAGCGCATTCTCTTCTACACCGGTCGCATCCACAGGATGGGCAACGTGGATGCAGGTACGACGGTCACAGACTGGATGGCGCAGGAGCGGGAGCGGGGCATCACGATCACGGCCGCAGCGGTGACCTGCTTTTGGGATCGTGAGAGGCAGCGTCATCAGATTAACATCGTAGATACACCCGGACATATTGACTTTACCGCCGAGGTACAGCGCAGCCTGCGCGTTCTCGACGGCGGCATCGTCGTTTTCGACGCGGTCGCCGGGGTAGAGCCGCAATCTGAGACGGTGTGGCGACAGGCGCGCCATTTTGGTGTGCCGTTGATCGCCTTTATTAACAAAATGGACAAGCTGGGCGCCGATTTCGCCCACGCAGTCGATACGATCCGTGAGCGACTGGTTGCCAATCCAGTGTCGATTCAATTTCCGATAGGTAGCGAGTCCAACTTTCGGGGCGTGGTCGACCTGCTGGAGATGCAGGCCTTTGTGTGGACGGATGAGTTGGGCGACTCTTCCGATGTCGTCGAGATACCCGCGGAATTGGCGGACGCGGTGCAAGAGGCGCGCGAGCAGGCTGTCGAGCAGATCGTCGAGACCGACGACGCGTTGATGGAGCTCTATTTTGAGGGCCAAGATATCCCGGCGGATCGACTGCGACAGGCTCTGCGGCGGGCGACTTTGAGCGGGCGGCTGAACCCGGTTTTGTGCGGTTCGGCGTTGCGCAACAAGGGTGTCCAGCTCCTGCTTAACGCAGTGGTGGATTACCTGCCGTCGCCGTTGGACATTCCGCCCGTGGAGGGAGTCAATCCCTACACACAAAAGACAGAGACGCGCTCGGCTGATCCCAGCGAGCAGTTCGCTGCATTGATCTTTAAAATCGCGAGTGATCCCTACGTGGGCCGTCTGGCCTACTTTCGGGTCTATTCCGGCAGGGTGAAGGTGGGCTCTCGGGTGAGTAACGCCACCAAGAGCCGCAAGGAGCGCATTAGCAAGTTGCTGCGTATGTTCGCCGATCGCCGGGAGGAGATCCAAGAGATCGGTGCTGGCGACATTGGCGCCACGTTGGGGCTGAAGCACACCTTCACCGGCGACACGTTATGTACGCCCAGCGGGCCGATCATCCTGGAGTCGATCACTTTCCCGGAACCCGTCATCTCGGTGGCGATCGAGCCCAAAACGACCGATGACCAGGATCGGTTGTCCGAAGGGCTGGAGCGGCTGGCCGAAGAGGATCCAACCTTCACTATAAGGGTCGACGAGAACACCGGTCAGACGCTGATCTCGGGGATGGGGGAGTTGCACCTAGAGATCCTGACCGACCGGCTGCTGCGTGAGTTCAACGTCAGTGGGCGGGTGAGCCGTCCGCGGGTCAGCTACCGGGAGACGATCACGCAGCGGGCCCGGGGTGAAGGGCTGTTCGACCGGCAGACTGGAGGTAGAGAGCACTTTGGCCACGTGTGGCTGAAGGTTGAGCCGCTGTCTACCGGCGAGAGTTTCCTCTTTCTGGACACCACGCGGGGCCAGTTGCCCCCGGAGTATGTCGAGGCGGTCGAGCGGGGCTGCCGCGAGGCAATGGAGAGCGGCGTGCTGGCTGGCTACAGCCTCTTGAACGTGATGGTGCGACTGCTCGACGCAGAGATGGACGAGGATACATCTTCGGCGTTGGCTTTCAAGGTCGCTGGCGCGACGGCCTTTAACCGGGCGGTGGAAAAGGCGAGTCCGGTCTTTTTGGAGCCAGTGATGGATCTGGAGGTGGTCGTACCAGATGGATACACTGGCGAAGTGATGGGGGATTTGAACGCTCGAGGAGCCGAGATTCGAGAGATGGCGTCTCGGGCGGGCAATGTGCAGGCGGTACGCGCTTTCGTCCCCCTGGCAAAGATGTTTGGGTACGCGACCGACCTGCGTAGCTTGACGCAGGGGCGGGGCACTTTTACGATGGAATTTCATCACTACGAGCAGGTAAATCAACAACGGATGGAAGCCATTTTATATGGCGGAGGCTGGTAGTCTAGTCACATCATCCGAAAGGAGCGAAAAATGGCAAAAGAAAAGTTCGAACGTACAAAGCCCCATATCAATGTCGGCACCATCGGGCACATTGACCACGGCAAGACGACGCTCACCGCGGCCATCACCAAGACCCTGGCGCTCAAGGGGTGGGCTCAGTCTGTGTCGTATGACGAGGTGGCCAAGGCCGACGCAAAGATGTTCCGGCGCGACGCGACCAAGATCCTGACCGTCGCCATCTCGCACCAGGAGTACGAGACGGAAAATCGGCACTATGCGCACATCGACTGCCCCGGGCACAGGGACTATATCAAGAACATGATCACCGGTGCGGCGCAGATGGATGGCGCCATTCTGGTCGTCTCGGCAGCCGATGGCCCGATGCCGCAGACGCGCGAGCACGTGCTTCTTGCTAAGCAGGTGAACGTGCCCGCCATCGTGGTTTTCTTGAACAAGGTCGATCTGATGGAGGACGAGGAGCTGCTGGAGCTGGTCGAGCTCGAGTTGCGCGAGTTGCTGGATAGCTACGAGTTCCCCGGCGACGAGACGCCCATCGTGCGCGGCAGTGCGCTTCAGGCGCTGCAAAGCGAGAGCACCGACCCGGACGCCCCAGAGTACGCGCCGATTTGGGAGCTGATGCGCGTGGTGGACGAGTACATCCCCACGCCCGAGCGGGATGAGGACAAGCCATTCCTGATGCCCATTGAGGACGTCTTCTCGATCAAGGGGCGTGGTACAGTGGTCACCGGCCGGGTGACGCGTGGCACGATGATGCCCATGACCGAGATCGAGATCGTGGGGTTGAAGGAAACGCGCAAGACCGTGGTGACTTCGATGGAAATGTTCCGCAAGACGCTCGACAAGGTCATGGCGGGCGATAACGCCGGCCTGTTGCTGCGTGGTGTGGATCGGGACGAGGTCGAGCGCGGTCAGGTTATCGCGATTCCGGGGACCATCCACCCGCACACGCACTTTATGTGCGAGGTATACGTCCTGACCAAGGACGAGGGTGGTCGTCACAAGGCTTTCTTCTCCGGCTATCGCCCGCAGTTCTACATCCGCACGATGGATGTGACCGGCGAGATCATGTTGCCGGAAGGCGTCGAGATGGTCATGCCTGGCGATCGCGTCAACATGGAAGTGAACCTAATCCAGCCGGTCGCTATCGAGGAAGGTTTCCGCTTTGCTATCCGTGAGGGTGGTCTAACTGTTGGCGCAGGCGTCGTTACCAAGATACTAGAATAGGCTGGGAAGCACAATATGGCCAAGCAGAAGATTCGCATCAGGCTCAAGGCTTACGATCATCGCGTGCTCGATGAGTCCGCTAAGCGTATCGTGGAGACGGCAGAACGCACGGGGGCTACCGTAGTGGGACCCGTGCCGCTGCCCACCAAGATCGAGCGCTTTACTGTTCGCCGCTCGACTTTTATCGATAAAGACTCGCATGAGCATTTCGAGATTCGCACTCACAAGCGATTGATCGACGTGATTGAGCCGGACAACAAGACGATCGATTCGTTGATGCGGCTGAATCTGCCGGCCGGTGTGGATATCGAAATTAAGCTGTAGGACGATGCAGGACAATTAAAGAGAGGAGGAGGGAGAGTTGGATTAGCTCTCTCCTCCAAAATTGTGCCTGTCGATGGAAAGTGGTGATAGTTGCCCGGGGCCCCTGGGGAGGTTTTGGCGTGAAGGTAATCTTGGGTAAAAAAGTTGGAATGACACAGGTGTTCAACGAGGACGGCGAGGCAGTGCCGGTGACGGTCATCGAGGCCGGCCCGTGCTACGTGACCCAGGTCAAGACACCCGAACGAGATGGGTACATGGCTGTGCAACTGGGGTTTGACGAAGTAAAGCCTCAGCGGTTGAGCAGTGGTGAGAAGGGACATCTGGAGCGTAACGGTCTGCCCTCACTGCGCCATCTGCGCGAGATTCGTGTGCGAGAGCTGGACGTGGAGGAGGGGCAGCGCATCTTGGCCGATGTCTTTGAAGTGGGCGACTGGGTAGACGTGGTAGGCAACTCGAAAGGCCGTGGGTTCGCTGGCGTGGTCAAGCGCCATGGCTTTGGGGGTGGCCCCAAGACACACGGCCAGTCGGATCGGCATCGCGCGCCGGGTTCTATCGGCGCCTGTGCGACGCCTGGTCGCGTGTGGAAAGGGTTGCGGATGGCTGGGCGGATGGGCAATAAACGTATCACGGCTGCGAGCCAGCGCGTGGAGCTGGTAGACCCAGAGCGAAACTTGTTGGCGGTACGGGGCAGTGTGCCGGGCGCCAACGGCGGTTTGGTCATGGTCAAGCAAGCGCGCAAGTCGGCAGAGCTGCAGAAGCAGCGTGGCGATCACAGCCTGTAAGGAGAGCCATGATCGTTCCGGTGTACAACGTCAAGGGAAAAAAGGTCGGTGAGGTCGAACTGCGTTCGGACATCTTTGAGGCTCCCGTCAACGTGCAGTTGATGCACCAGGCTTTCGTGCGCCAGATGGCGCACGCCCGCCAAGGGACGCACAACACAAAGTCTCGGGGTGAGGTCAGCCTCACCAAGGCCAAGTGGTATCGGCAGAAGGGCACAGGGCGGGCGCGGCACGGCAGCAAGAACGCTAATCTGTTCGTCGGTGGTGGGATTGCACATGGCCCCAAGCCGCGCAAGTATACCAAAAAGATGCCGCGCAAGATGCGACGCGCTGCATTGCGCTCGGCATTGTCGGCTAAGGTGGCCGAGGAGCAGATTGTTATTGTGGATGATCTGGTGATGGAGGCACCCAAGACCAAGGAGATGGTCGAGGTCTTGGAGCGGCTCAAGCTGGCCCCAAACGGGGCGTCTGAGCGGGTGCTGATTCTGTTGCCGGAGCGCAACGAGTTGGTGGAAAAGTCGGTGCGTAACCTGCCCTGGGTAAAGACGCTGCGAGCCAGCTATCTCAACATTCGTGATTTGTTGGGATACGGTCGTGTGTTGATGCCCAAGGGTGCGCTAGAAGTCATCGAGAGTATTTTGGGGTAGAGGGCAATGAATCCCTACGAAATTATTGTACGGCCAATTGATACAGAGAAGACGCGTTATCAGGCCTCGGACTTGGGACAATATGTCTTTGAGGTGCATCCAGACGCCAATAAGCACGAGATCAAGCGGGCAATTGAAGAGATTTTTGAGACGGAGGTTGTGTCCGTCAACACGATGATCATGCCGGCCAAGGCCTCCAAGCGGTATGGACGTGGTCGCCGAGCCGTGCGTCGTTCGCTCTGGAAGAAAGCGGTCGTGACCGTGGCAGAGGGCGAGCGATTGGATTTGTTTGAAGGGGTGTAGAGCATGCCGGTAAAGACGTACAAGCCTACTTCACCCGGTCGACGGGGGATGACGGGATCGACTTTTGAGGAAGTCACGAGCACCGAGCCGGAACGTAGCTTGTTGCGTCCGCTGAACAAACGGGCGGGGCGCAATACCTATGGGCGGATCACGGTGCGCCATCGTGGCGGTGGACACAAACGCCAGTATCGCGTGATCGATTTCAAGCGTGACAAAATCGGTATTCCTGCGCAGGTCAAGAGCATCGAATACGATCCCAACCGCTCGGCTCGTATCGCGCTGGTGGTGTACGCTGATGGCGAAAAGCGATACATCGTCGCGCCGTTGGGGTTGCAGGTGGGCGATACGGTGATGAGCGGCGGCGATGCCGAAATTCGCGTGGGGAATGCGGTGCCCTTGGAGCGTATCCCCTTGGGTACGCTGGTGCACAACGTCGAGTTGGCACCTGGCCGAGGAGGGCAGATGGTGCGCTCGGCAGGTACGTCGGCGCAGTTGCTGGCCAAGGAGGGGCATTACGTGACGTTGCGCCTCCCCAGTGGCGAGATGCGGCTGGTGCGCAAGGAATGCATGGCCACCGTGGGCCAAGTGGGCAACGTGGATCACGGCAACGTCAAGTTTGGCAAGGCCGGCCGGAAGCGCTGGCTGGGGTTTCGCCCGGCGGTGCGCGGTTCGGCCATGTCACCTCGCGATCACCCTCACGGTGGCGGTGAGGGGCGGTCGCCGATCGGTATGCCCAGCCCCAAGTCGCCCTGGGGCAAAAAGACATTGGGCAAAAAGACGCGGCGCAACAAGGCCACCGAAAAGTACATTGTACGTCGACGTGGTAAGCGAAGACGATAGGGATTACAGATTGGGAGTGTTGAGAGATGTCACGATCACCATTAAAGCGACCTATACCTTACGTAGACCCCAAGTTGCTGCGCAAGATCGAGCGCATGAATCAGATGGGTGAGAAGCGATTGATTCGCACGTGGTCTCGTGCCTCAACGATCTTTCCGCACATGATTGGGCATACCATCGCCGTGCACGACGGGCGTCGTCACGTGCCGATTTACATCACGGAAGAGATGGTTGGACACAAGCTGGGTGAGTTTGCACCCACGCGTACTTTCCGTGGGCACATCGTCCGAGAGAGAAAAAGCCGGGTACGGCCGGTTGAAGGAGAATAGGTAGCTATGACTCAGGTTTTGGCCCGAGCAAAGCATGTGCCGATGTCGGCGCGCAAGGTGCGGCGCGTGATCAATCAGGTTCGAGGAATGAATGCTGACGAGGCGTTGGATATGTTGTGTTTTTTGCCTCACGCGGCGGCACGGCCGGTGGAAAAGCTGATTCGCTCTGCTATCGCAAACGCGGAGCAGAACTTTGAGATACCGCGAGACTCGTTGTACGTGGCCAGTATCGTAGCCGATGAAGGGCCAGGGTTGATGCCTGGAAAAGGATGGCGGCGGCGCTTCGGTGGGCGTGGGCGCTACCGGCCGATCCGTAAACGTTCTTCTCACATTGCGGTAGTGTTGGAAGACAAAGAGTTGGAAGGGTAATGAAGGGGGCTTGGCTTGGGACACAAAGTTCATCCATATGGCCTTAGGCTTGGTGTGATTCGTGACTGGAAGGCGCGTTGGTATGCGGAGGGTCGGGAGTACGCCGATCTGTTGCACGAGGATTTCAAGGTTCGCCGGCATATCGCAGAGACTGCCGGGCGGGCGGGCATATCCAACGTTGAAATCGAGCGTTCACCGAATCAGGTCTCGGTGACGATTTGGACGGCCAGACCGGGCATCATCATCGGGCGTAAGGGAGCCGCGGTCAAAACCCTGCGCAGTGAGTTGGAGGAACTGACGGGCAAGCACGTTTCCGTCGATGTGCAGGAGATTTCGAAGCCTGAATTGGACGCCAAGTTGATAGCGGAGAATGTGATATCTCAGTTGGAACGACGTATTTCTCACAGCCGGGCGATGAAGCGGGCAGTCCAGGAGGCCATGCGGGCTGGCGCGGAAGGTGCGATGGTGACGTGCGCAGGTCGTTTGCACGGAGCAGAGATGGCACGCACGCAGTCGGTGCGCGAGGGACGTGTGCCACGGCACACGCTGCGCGCGGACATTGACTATGCCCAGGAAGAGGCGCACACGACCTATGGTCGCATTGGGGTCAAGGTGTGGATTTACAAGGGTGAGGTGTTGCCCGAGGCCAAGGTGCAGGAGGAGCCCTTCGTCGTCTAGGCCGGTTTTCGGGCTCCCCTGGGAGACCCGAAGCAGGTGCCTGGGACGTTGGAGTTGGATCAGGGAGCAGGGGAATGTTACAGCCAAAACGGGCCAAGTATCGTAAACAATTTCGTGGCCGAATGAAGGGCCAGGCTACACGTGGGGTCACTGTGGAGTTCGGAGATTATGGGTTGCAGGCCGTGGAGCCTGCGTGGGTCACGGCACGCCAGATCGAGGCGGCGCGACGGGCGATCGTTCGTCACGTGCGTCGACGCGGCAAGTACTGGATCCGCATCTTTCCCGATAAGCCGGTCACGGCAAAGCCTGCCGAGACGCGTATGGGTAAAGGCAAAGGGGCGGTAGATCACTACGTAGCCGTGGTCAAACCCGGTCGAATTATGTTCGAATTGGGTGGCGTACCCGAGGACATGGCGCGCGAGGCGATGCGCTTGGCAGCTCACAAGTTGCCCATCAAGTGCCAGTTTGTCGCGCGTGAAGGGCTTTCTGCCGAGGAATAGGATTAGGTCACATGCAAGCATTCGAGATTCGCACTTGGGCTACAGAGGAATTGCAGGAGCAGTTGGACGACGCCTACCGACAGCTTTTTGCGCTGCGCTGTGATGCGGCTTCGGGTCGTCTGGCCGATACCAATCAGTTGAAGACTGTGAAGCGCGATATCGCTCGCATGAAGACGATCCTCCGTGAGCGTGAGTTGGGTGCCGAGTTGATCGAGACCGAGGGAGGCGAGGCATAGTGAAGGAAAGGCGTAAGCGACTGACGGGTCACGTTTTGAGTGACAAGATGGACAAGACGGTGGTGGTGGAGGTTGAGCGTCTCGCCCGCCATCCTCGGTACGGCAAGGTGTTGCGCATGCGGAAAAAGTACAAGGCTCACGATGAGGGGAACGACTGCCACGTTGGCGATGTGGTACGCATTGTGGAGTCGCGGCCCTTGAGCCATGAGAAGCGCTGGCGGGTGGAGGAGATTGTCAGGCGCACCGAGGAAATACCGGAGGTTGCGCCGGAGGTGCTGGAGGTTGAGCAATGATCCAGCAGGAGAGTCGTTTGAAAGTGGCCGACAACACTGGCGCACGCGAGGTGCTCGTCATTCGCGTGATGGGCGGGTCGAGGCGGCGGTACGGCCGGGTAGGGGACATGGTCGTGGTGACGGTGAAGCAGGCCACTCCAACCGCGCAGATAAAAAAGGGCGAGATCGCACGAGGCGTGATCGTCCGCACGGCCAAGGAATATCGCCGTCCTGACGGTTCCACTATTCGCTTTGACGACAACGCCGTGGTGCTCTTGGAGGGGGACGGGTTTAATCCCAGGGGTACGCGTATCTTTGGCCCGGTGGCCCGCGAGTTACGGGAAAAGGGATTTATGAAGATCGTCTCGCTGGCTCCTGAGGTGCTTTAGGCTGGAGTTGGCAGGTGAGGAGTATTTAGGTGAGCAATCACATCAAGAAGGGTGATACGGTAGAGGTTATTTCGGGCAATGACTTGGGCTTTCGGGGTGCGGTGCAGCGGGTGCTGCCCAAGAAGAACAGGGTGGTGGTCGCCGG
>Ga0315550_1001647_pt1 | contig 13771 bp, 13 predicted proteins | sample SalMarSW160190MG_2_FD_203100 | JGI IMG/M metagenome (GOLD analysis project Ga0315550, IMG submission 203100) | Salt marsh sediment microbial communities from the Plum Island Ecosystem LTER, Massachusetts, United States - Salt Marsh Sediment SW1601-90 ... | reverse complement strand
TTTTACCTCATTGAAATGACTCAGCCCTATCCGCATATACACCCGATTTATTTTCCTGTTTACCTCCTCGCTTTACTTGGGTTAGGACTCTGGTTATGGAGAAGACATGAAGGCGACAAATTTTCTTTAATAACATTCTCTGCAGTCTATGTCGTCTTTACGGTGATTACCAGCAAGGATTGGCGTTACATAACCTTAGTTTTTCCAATCTTAGCTGTTTCCGCTTCAGAGTTCATTTTGTTCCTCTGGGATAAAGCGAAGGATAGGCTGAGAGCGCCTCATATCAGCTTTCGCGAAAAGAGCGTTACCAAAGTTGCTGCCGCTGTTTTGGTATTGTTGGTCAGCGTTTCGATCATTTACAGTTCATGGGAAGCCTACGTGTGGGTAGAATTTGATCAAGTTAATATTCCGATTGGAGAAGCAAGTCAATATGTTGTTGAGCGTGTAACATTAAATGAAAAAATAGTGGTTCTCTGCGGGGGAAATTACTTTAGTGCAGACATGGTGGAGTTTTATTTATTGACATATGATCCAAATCAGGAACAGCCAATGCAGTATCCTGAATTGGCAGTTGATGCTTACAAACCCTTCTTCAATGTCACTTGGTTAATTGAAAGCTCCGAAACGCTAAATGTAAAATATTTGTTATTATTTGAGCACGGTAACATAACGTTCTATGAGTCAGACTTAAGATCTCACGATGTGCTAGAAACTATGCTTGACACTAACAGATTTGTTGTCGAAAAGGAATTTGGAAGTTTTCCTCGCCGGATATCTATCCTGCGATTTTTGTCAAACTCTTGAGTGAACATAAGATGATGCGAAGACGTGATCACAAGCTTGCCATAGCCATACCCGTTTCCATAGTCTCTGACATTCCTCATATGCGAGAGAAAACCCTGAAAATCGGTTTGATTGGTAGAGCAGCAGCCATCTTCCGCATCAACGAAATTATCGTGTTTTCCGACAATCTGGGCGCCAACCAGAAACGGGACAGGAATCTAATCGTCACCCTTCTATCCTATGTGGAGACACCCCAATACCTCAGAAAACGGCTCTTCAAAATCAAACCTGAACTACGATACGCAGGTATTCTTCCGCCTCTACGCACACTCCATCATCCCCTAGAAAAAAGAGCGAGAAAACTGAAGATTGGAGAATACAGGGAAGGAGCCATAGTGTCCGTTACCGAATCCGGGTCACTTGTGGACATAGGCGTCGAACGACCAGTGCTAATCCCTGACAAGAAACTGCCCGTAAACAAAAGAGTCACAATTAAAATAACAAAAAACGGAAAGCACCCCAGAGTTACCTTGGCGAACCGGCAGGAGATTGAAGCTTACTGGGGGTACACTGTGAAATCTTCAAAAGTTTCTTTCGGACAGCTAACTAAATCGCATGCCTACGATTTGGTGGTTGCCACATCCAAGATAGGAACTCCCTTACCCCAAGTCACTGATAAATTGGCGGAACGATGGAAAAAATCCCGTAGGATTCTGGTGGCTTTTGGTGCGCCAACTCGGGGACTTCAGGAGATTGTGGAGCAAGAAAACCTTAGTTTAGACAAGGTTGCCGACTTCACGGTTAACACTATTCCAGATCAGGGAACTGAAACGGTTAGAACAGAAGAGGCGCTATATGCCTCTCTAGCCCTACTGAACACTATTGGTAACTGAAAAGGGTAGTTTCGTTTTTAGGAAAAAAGGGAAAATAAAATCGCTCGTCTGCTATAGTTATGTTGTGCTTGTAGTGGGGGGGCGACTTTCTAATTCAAGTGAAACGATAGTTGTTTCGTTGTTTCTTACTATTGTTAAATCGATTGCTTGTTCCGGTAAAGTGTACTCTTCCAAGTAAGCCGAGAGGTCATCTATACTGGTTATTCGTGTTCCGTTAATAGCGATGATTATATCCCCGCCAACAACCACAAGCTCTTCCCCGACTCTAACCTGCTCCGTTCCCCCTTGTAAGCCTGCTTTGTCTGCTGGTCCTCCGCTTGTAACCTGATCAACCAGCCAGCCATAAGTGACATCAGTGCCTACTTCTTCAGCGATTTCGTAAGTCATGTCAGTTCCTGAGGCGCCCAGCCAAGCATGATCGTCATAAGAACCCGTGTTAATCAAGTCCCCGATTTCCCTCAAGATCGTGTTAGATGGTATCGCGAAACCCACTCCCTGCGAATCTTCCACGATAGCCGTGGCTATGCCTACAACCTGTCCCTGATAATTCAGAACTGGACCCCCTGAGTTACCCGGATTAAGAGGAGCAGTAGTTTGGATGACGTTTGCTATAACGTATCCGCCTGTTGTTTCTGCAGTTAGTGTTCTGCCCAACGCGCTGACAAACCCTGTACTCATTGACCCAGCTAATCCGTAAGGAGTGCCCACAACCATAACTGGATTACCAACCTGCAAGCTTGATGAACCTGCAATTTCGAGAGGCACATATTCTTCCTCCGGAGCGTCTACAGAAAGCACTGCCAATTCCGCGTATGGATCTGAGCCGAGAACCGTTGCTGAATAAGCGTTGCCATTTGAGAAAGTCACGGTGATATTGGTTGCACTATCGACCACATGATCGTTTGTAACAACCACAATTTGTCCCGTGAAGTTATAGACGAAACCCGACCCTTGAACCTGCGAGTAGTATGCTCGCCCAAAAAAGTCGTAATGTAATAGCATCATACCACGGATTACGACAACTGAATCTGCAACTTGCGCGTATAGCTGTGAAACTGAAACGTTATCTCCTGAAATAACTGTGACATTTTGGTAGTTCAGATTTTGTGTTGATTGGATTTGCGAGAGTTGTTTTTGGAGTGTTGTAACCTGATTTTGCAGGGCATCAATGTCTTCTGAAGTAGTGGAATAACAACTTAAATAGCCAAACAATCCTCCCGCAACTAGGCTGGCTATGACAATAATTACTACAAGAAGCGTTGAGATGCGTGGATTTTTTGGTTTTTCAGAAAGCTCCAATTATAATCCTCCTTGTCTACTTAGTACAGTAAGTTCATCGGATGAAGAAAAAGGGTTGAAGACTATTTTGATTATGCCGCGTCTTTTCATAGCTTCAAGGAACTCGCTCTTTTGTTTTCCGCTGAGCTCGAAATGCTGCATCATATCCTTCACCGGAGTTTGAGCAGATCCACACCTTTGATGCCGACGCTGCAGGTAATTCACGACAAGCCGCTCTACTGTTCCGCATTTCCATGTAGTATTTCGAAGTAGAACAACGAACGCTTTAAGCCGTCTTTGAGACCTAATTCCAGATATCTGAACCAGAACTTCCACCTCTATAATCGTTTGCCGCAACCAGCACAGAATGTATCGTCTGGGTTAATTTCTTTTCCACACTTAGGGCATGTTAGTTTCATGAGGTGCGATCCTTTCCTCTCTTTTTTCAACAATTTTCCGTCGTTGAGAAAGAGCATTCTATGTGCACGACTGCCAACTTTGTTGTCATGTGTTACAACAATAATTGTTGTTCCTTGTTCAGCGTTCAATTTGCCAAGTAACCTCATGATTTCATACTTTGTTTTTGCGTCCAAGTTGCCTGTGGGTTCGTCTGCCAAAACTATTGCGGGATTATTTGCCAAGGCTCTTGCAATGGCAACCCGTTGTTGCTCTCCTGCACTTAGTTTATGTGGTCTATGTTCTATTCTTTTGGATAGCCCGACCATTTCCAAAAGTTCACGAGCCCTCTTCTGTCTCTCTGTCTTCGACTTTTTTGTGCCTTCCATGGGAAGCTCAACGTTTTCGATAGCGTTTAACCAGGGCATCAAATTGAAAGTCTGGAACATAAATCCGATCTTGTTCTTTCTTATTTTATGGAGATCTTTCTCAGGAACCTTTGTTACATTTTTTCCATCCAAAAAGACTTCCCCATGGGTTGGCTTATCTAGGCATCCTAGGATGTTGAGCAGAGTGGTTTTGCCTGACCCAGAAGGACCCATAATTGAAAGGAAGTCGCCTTTCTGGATCTCAATGGTCACATCCGAGAGAGCTTGAACTTGACGTCCGCCTAATTTGTAGAGTTTGTCAAGGTTTTCAGTTTTCAATGCTAAATCATTCACGTCTTAACGCCTCCATTGGACTAGTTTTTGATGCTTGCCACGCAGGGTAAAGAGAACCTATTATTCCAAGCAATACTGCGCCAGCGAATACGATTAACAAAAGTTCAACAGTTGGAGTAGCTATACTGGCTTCCACGGTTAATCCTGGGATACCAATTTGTCTTCCCGTAAATGCCTGTTCCGGTCCGGAGTTGCTGGCGGATAATCCTGTAAGCAGTAGCTGCGTTATTATTGGTGCACCGACCATCCCTATTATAACACCAACTAGTCCGGCTACTATGCTCAAAAACATTCCTTCAAGCATGAACTGGCTCATTATGTTACCATTGCTAAAACCTATCGCTTTTAGCACACCGATTTCCTGAGTTCTCTCCCGCACGGTATACAGCATCGTGAAAAGTACAATTAGACTTGTGGCAACAACAGCTATGCCAATCTCCATGTAAGCAACTGCTTGGGTTTCAACGAGGTCTGCTTCAGCATCTTCTAGAATGTCAACTTGTCTTTCTGCCATAGTGGTAATCGCTTCTAGGCGCGATTCGGCAGTGTTAACATAGAATTCTGCATACATGGCAGTTATATCATTAGATACTTCATCTATAACATCCTCATTTTCTGCGTAAACATCAAGTCTGCTTATTTCCCCTTCAAGTTCAGTTATTTCTTGAGCTTCAGAAAGACTCATGTACAGATTAGTCATTTCTTGAGTAACTGTTGTGGAATAAACACCAACCACCGTGAAGTCGCTTCCTAGAATGTTTATTTGATCGTTAATTCCCACACCAAAATACTCGGTGTTATTCGTACTTAGAAGAACAACGCCGCTATCTCCTTCAACTAATGTTCTTCCCTCAATAATTTCGCTAGGTAATACAGGATAATTTGACAGAATAGAATCGTCAAGTGGCACGCCAACAATTGTGTATTCTGGTCTAAGAAATTCAAACTCGCCAAATTGGGTTGATCGAGTTTCAAGGGTCCCCTCAGACTTTTCTAATACGGGAATAACAGCAGCGACTCCTTCTATGGTAGTTATGTTAGAAACTGCTGTTTCATTGAAGAAACTTTCCCTGCTCATGAATCCTCCAGTAAATCCGCCTCCACCAAATCCGCCTTCAGGTGGTCCTCCACCACCGAAACCAGCAGCGGCGAATCCAGGTGATAGACTTACTTCCAATAATGTTGCTGCGGTTGTGATTTCAGTTTTCATATTCTCTAAGTAGGAATCGTAGTTTGCGCTTAATTGTTCAGCAGCTTCTTGGTTAGCCATTATACCTGTTGGTATAGAAATCAGGATTGCTACGGATAAACTTAAAGCAATAATCACTAGTAATGCTCTAATTTTTCTTCTTGAAACATTCCTTAATGCTCTCGTGAAGACACCCAAATTTTTCACCCTTTGAACATGCGTCAGATTCGAGTCAACATGCTTTCGATATTAAAGAGTTTTTCAGAATTAGACCCAAATTTAGTTGACATCAAAACTATATGGCGCATTAGCTTCAAATATAGAAAATTTTTGGAATGGCTCGAAAATGGTTTTTGTTTTTCAATTTTGAAATAGATTTAAATACGCAGAAAAATGAAGAGGGTTACAAATCCATTATTGTACGAGTTTGAAAGGGTTGTGTGCTCATTGAGTTGTCCATACTGTGGTAATGAAATAGTTGATGACGATGCTACTTTTTGTCCTAAATGCGGAAAATCCCTTGCATCGGAGGACGAACTACAACAAAACTCCATTCAGATGCAACAAAAACGAGCAGATTTCGTGCTTGTGGCTGCCATGTTGACAATAATTTCAGCCGTTTTTATTGCAAGCATAGGATACATCGGGGTATACCAATATAAAGTATTACTTGATTACTACGGTTCCTCTATGGCTTCGGAGTTTCTTGGATTCTTGATTTTCGGGGTTGTTGACATTCTTTGTGCTGTGTTTGCCGTAGTTGGGGCAACGTTCATGTTAAAAAGGAAGCGTCTCAAAATTTCAATTTTAGGGGTTGTTTTGCTATTGGTTTCGGTGTTTGTCAATTACATAACAGTTATACAATATCAATACGGCTTCTCGGACATCCTGCTGTTTTCTGAAGTATCAGTATTCATATTTTCGATCCTGATCGGAACTTTAATTTTTGCATCAAAGGCTGAATTCGCATAGCTTCGAGCTGAGCTTTAATTTCAGCTCGTTTTCCTTAATCATTTCATTTAATGTTGCAAGTTGCTCATCCTTTTTTCAGAATTAGACCAAAATTTGTCTGCTGGTGAACTTTCGTAGAGCATCCGTTTGAAACTAGTTTAGTATTCCCAGACACCACCAAACATTGATTAATTTGAATTTGGAAATAAATTTAAATACACAAAACAGAGAATGTTGTAACAATTCCGTGACTACAAAAGAAGCTGAAAAGGTTGAATGCTTATTGAATTGTCCACACTGTGGTGAAGAGATTCCTTATGAGAATGTCCGTTTTTGTCCGAAATGTGGCAAATCCCTTGAAGTGCAACAAAATCTCACAGATTTGGTGCTTGCGGCAGCCATGTTGACAATAATTTCAGCCGCCTTCTCCGCTGGCTTGGGATATCTTGCATTTGACCGATACCTGTCTTACGTTTTTGACTATAGTTTCTCTATAGTACTCGGTTTTTTGATTGTCGCGGTTATTAGTACTGTAGTTTCTGCGTTTGCCATAGTTGGAGGCATATTCATGCTGAAAAGGAAGCACATTAACTTTTCAATGTTAGGGACTATTCTCCTATTGGTTTCGGCAGTTGGCAATTACATAACTCTTCAATATTATCGTCTTCAATATTCTCAACAATACGGCTTTATGGAAATCGCATTGTTTTCTGCAATATTGGTAATCATATTCTCGATCTTGAGCGGAATTTTTGTTACTGCATCAAAGGCTGAATTCGCATAGGCTAATAACCAGTTAGCTTCTTCAGCCATCATCTATTTTTTGGAAATATATTCTCAAGTTTTCCATCAATGCTGGATTTTAATAGTTCCTAATGAAAACAGTAGAAGACTAAAAAAGAGGGAAGAGGGGATATTTCGGGTTACTTCGAAATTTGTAGTTTAACTCATGGTTTGAATAGGCCAAAACCTCTGGCGCCTCTTCCACGGAACCCCATGCCAAACCCGCGTGCACCATTAAACTCTGGAACTTCGACACCCCACTCTTCCAGCTTAGCATTAGCTGCATCTTGGAACTCCTGCATCATTGTTTGCAATTCTTCTTTCTGCTCATCTGTGAGACTTTCTAGTAAACCCATTGGACCTTGCCACACCGGGAATTTCTATGCCCCACGCTTCGAGCTGAGCTTTAACTTCAACTCGGTTTTCCTCGATCATTTCCTTTAATGTTGCAAGCTGGTCATCGTCTAAACTATTTAACCAACACGGTTACGGAACCCCCAGAAGAAGAGAGGTGTAGTTTCTTCTTCTTCAATGGTCACATCTTCAGACGCGGAGACAGAGAAGACTAAAACGCCAAAAACTGTAGCTGCAACTATTATTGAAAGTAATGCAAAAGCTTTGTTTTTTCTCATCAAGGCCATTCACCTCCGCTTTGGTTAGTACTCTCTACCTCGATAGCTGATAATTAAACGGTTTTTCAGAATTAGACCCCAATTATACCCAAATTTAACCATGAAAAAATGAACATTAACAAGCCACGGTAAAGCCGTAACACACCATAACATAGGGACATTTATTATAAACATCAAAACATCTTCAATCAAGTCCCGTTGTTTCCTTGGAGAGGTATGGATGTCTATTCGTGTTCGCCCGTTGAAATATTTGCTTGGTTGGCTTATTGCGGGAACTCGGGGCGGTGTAACTCGTGCTAAGATACTTGAAACCCTGCGAGAAAACCCGCAAAACGCAAATCAACTGGCGAACTCTCTTGAAATGGATTACAGAACGATTAGGCACCATCTCAAAATCCTACAAAAAAATAGGATAATCACTTCCGCCGGAAACGGGTATGGTAACACATATTTCTTGTCTCCAGAAATGGAGGAAAATTACGGTATATTTGAGGAGATTCTGAACAAATTGTGGAAAAAACAAAAAAGGGAGAAAAAGAAGTGAACCTTGCAATGAACAAATACGTGAAAATCTGGATAATCGTGGCGATTGTGTTAGTGGTGGCTGCGCTCTCAGATTTTTTAGCCATGCAAAACGCCCCGTCTCCGCCAAAATCCATATTCGACCCCAGACTTCCCTTCGACATTATGGGGGACATAGAGCTATTCTACAAAATCAAAACAATACTTTCCTCCATCAACGCCACACTCCTAATTTTTCTATTGGTTACCTACATTGACATGTACAAAAAAATACAGTCAGAATTCACAATCGGACTGATAATTTTTTCACTGATTTTACTTCTCTATGCCCTTTCATCTAATCCCTTACTGCAGTGGCTGTTTGGCTATCGAGCATTCGGTCTTGGACCCTTTGCAATGTTGCCGGACTTGTTCACAACTTTAGCCCTAGCTGTGCTGCTGTATCTAACAATGAAGTAACCCGAAAAAGATTACAAACCAGAAAACACACAAGGCTAAAAGAATCTACTGGATATCGTTCATATTAGGCTCCTAATAATACTTCATTGTTGAAATCTAGCTTTTTTCTGAAAAACCAAGCAAGATAATGATTTGCTGTCCAAATCCCGAGCATATTAGGAGACTATGATTAACTTACAACTTAAAAAACAGTATTAGATTTTTTAACCCCAGAGTAACAATTTTGATTCATCAAGAGACCTTAACAGTGCATAGCTTTCGTTTGACAAAAACCGAAAACAGCGTGATAGTCAAAACCAGCGGTAGAATAGTCCATGAGGGAAACTCTGGGATGTATCCGATTGGGGTGTACCGCTCATTGAGGGCGCTTGAGTTATAATGCCCCAATCCATCAGAAGTATCTCCTCCGATGGCGTACAACTTGTCTTCAACAACCGCAACACAAAAATTGGACCTATTGGTGGTTGGAAGTGGCTTACATGTTATCCAATCATCATTATCAGGATTGTAGGCTTTACTCCCGGTTTCAGGAATTCCTCGAAGCGCAAACAACAAGTGAAGGCGTTTAGGAGCCATCCTCCCAGTTGTTGCGCCTCCCTCCACATTCCAGTAATCGTCACCAGGTATGGGTAAAGTCGCTCCTTGACTCCAACTATCAGTCAAAGGATCATACTCAAGAATCTGATCAGAAAACTCACCAACAACATATAATTTGTCGTTAAGAGAAACCAATACATAATCATTTGAACCATTCGGACCTAGATCTTCCACAGGAATCGGAGCCGATGCTTTTGTGGTCCACGAATCATTTTCTGGGTTATATACCTCAGTGATTGGCCCATCTATCATGTATATTCTATTATCTAATACTGCAGCCTGCATGAACATCCCCTCTTCCGGGGCAGAAGCCTTGGTTTCCCAGGTGTCAGTAGCGGGGTCGTAGACCTCGTTCACTGCTGAATTAATAAAAACATAACCCATTTCAATAAATAATCCATTACCAATATCATACTTGCCTTTTTTTGTACCAACTTGTCCTCCAATACAGTAGATTTTGTTCTGGTACACTGCTATGGCGAATTTTGATCGTGGAGTAGGCATGGGCGTCTTCTGAGTCCATGTATCTGTTGCGGGATCGTACATTTCGTTAGTACCCACATCGTCGCTACTTGCAGGAAAGAGTCCACCCGAGGTTGTGCCACCTATTGCATAGATTTTTTCGTTGACTACAGCAACTCCTAGATTGCTTCTTGCTTCCTGCATGGGTGTCAAGGTCTCCCAGAAATTAGGTTCCACAGCTGCTTCAGCCTTCACATTATGCACACAGATCGCCATAAAACAAATGAACAGCCACAGAGCAAGAACAGATGATGCACACCGTTTCACTACTTATTTCTCCCCCGATTTTGTAGTTTCCGTCTGTAAATCACCGCTATAGCTACAACCGCAACCAATGCAATCAGTAGTGGTGTCCATGAGGGAAACTCTGGGATTGCATATGGTTCCATAAGTGGATAATTGTCTTGGTTATTCTCATCAATAATATATGGGGTATCTCCTATGCCATCTCCATTTGTATCTGTTCCGTTGTAATCATCCCAGTAGTTTCCTTCAATACCGTTATCCCAAGAATTTCCAATTCCGTTTATTTGCCAATTATATCCAACATTTTTATTGTTATTTACGAAAGTGTTGTGATAGAAAATGTTGTTTTCTGCCACCAGATGATTACCACCAAATGCAACACCATAACCGTCATGACTTCCAGTATAATTTGCGATATAGTTGTCGTAAAAGACATTATATGAACCATCAGCCATCAAAATACCCCAGATGTTCTCTCCATCTAAGATGTTTGCAGAAATTATGTTATTTGAGCAAGTGTGACCATAAATACCCAAACAAATAAAACCGCATGTGTTATTGTGAATTCTGTTTGAATCGGAATTTTCTAAGACTATTCTCGAAAAATAATTGCCAGAAATTATGTTTGATGAACCGTTCAAACTTATTTCATCTATCATTATATTTCCAACAAAGTTGTTATATGAACTGGCGATTTCTACATCTCCGTTGAAAATTGTAGTTTGCGAAATGTTCTGGTGTGAACCTTTGACCATTAGATTGGCTATGAACAATTGTGTTTCTGAGATGGTTGAATAAGAACCTCCCAAGGACAGACTTAGTAAATTAATGATGCAATTGTTAATTGTGATTCCATCACCAATTACGGAGATTCCTCCACCGCCTCCAGCTGGAGCTGATGGTGTTTTAATTGTGAAACCTGAGATTGAAACGTTGTTGGCTTTAACAATAAGTGATGTGTTGTATGTTGGATAAGGTTGACCAAAAATGGTTTTATTGAGTAAGAGGGGATACAAAGTTAATGTTGTAGTCTCTTCACCTATTAGCGAAGACCCTTCTCCTTTGAGCGAAACTGGTTTATCAATAATTAATGTTTCACTTATTGGTCCGTTGTAGTTTCCTTTTTTCACAAAAATTGTGTCACCTTCAACTGCGTTATCAATGGCACTTTGAATGGTAGCAAAATCGTCAGGCACAACAATCGTCTTAGGCTCTGCTTTCACTGCTGGATTATTCAAAATTGCTACCCAAACAGAACAGAGAAACAGAATCAAAACGAATGATGCAACCTTTTTCATTCTAAACCTTTCTTTCTAATTTTATTTCTAATCGTGACACCAACCAAAGTTGCTACAATAAGCAACGGTAGAATAGCCCATGAGGGAAACTCTGGGATGTAACCCGCTGGTGTATACATTTCATTTTCAGTTCTATATTTTCTACCACCGTAACCTCCAATTACATATAGCAAATCATTCACTACAGCTACTCCAGCTCCATAACGGGGAGTCAACATTGGAGTGCTGTTAGTCCAAAAATCATTTTCTGGGTCATAAACATAGTGAATATCTTCTTTCAATAAGTGAATTCGTTTTAGAGCTGAAACCCCAGAGGTAACACCAATACTTACACCATGAATAGGTTGAGGAATCTTTTTTCCATTACTCCATGTTCCAGTTTTTGTGTCATAAATTTGAGTTAAATCATAATGGTGCGATATATTTTCTGGGTCGATATCCCACCCAATGTCTCGGCCACCTATCATGAATATTTTTCCGTCAACAAAAGCTGAACCATGAGCAAACACGGGATTTGGTATCTGTGCCTCTGTCTCCAATGATTCTGTTGCAAAGTTATAACTTTGGATTTTGCCTAAAAGAGCAGAAGGAGGCCAAGGTGAAATTAGTCCTCCGACTAAATAGATTGAACCATTGACAACTTCGGCACTCATATCCGAACCAGTATAAAGTCCACATTTTTTTATTTCCCAAGTATCAGTTATTGTGTCATAGATTTCAAATGTAGATGTAGGTTGATACTCACTGAGCATTCCAAAAAATACGAATATCTTTGTATCAATCACAGCTATAGCAAAATTGCTTCTTGGTTTATGCATTGACGCTTTTGTAGTCCACGTATCTGTTGCAGGGTCATACATTTCATTAGTGCCAAGATAGCTGCCATATTCACTATAATAGCTGCCGTTATAGCCACCAATAGCATATATTTTCCCATCAACAACTGCAACTCCTAATTCCGTTCTTGGTGTAGGCATTGGTTCTAAGGTTGTCCAAAATTCATCAGCTGCACTAACTACAGGAAAAATAGAGATTACAAGACAGAGAATCAACAATAGAGCAAATGCTGTTCTTTTCTCCTCCAACTAAATTACCTATCTAAGTCTTTCTGTACTTAGCTGAAAAGGTTTTTTGTCAAGAAACCTTGACCAATGAACCTTGTTTGGGTTTGGAGGTTAAAATTTAAGCCAACTGGTTAGCATCTAATAACTTTCTCTACAGAAGCATAAACATAGTGAAACCGCAAAAATTAAACCATAAGTTTTTCACACGAACTTTCCGCATATTAGATGACTGTGATTAACTTACAAAATTAAAAAAACAGTATTAGATTTTTTAACCCCAGAGTAACAATTTTGATTCACCAAAGAACTTTTTGGGCACACAAATTAACGCGCGTGTGTAAGGTGTTTTTACTAAAAAGTGTTGACTGTAAGGCAAATGCGCGCGTTAAAATTTTAACCCCAACCCCAAACCCAAACCCAAACCCAAGCGATGACAGACTGTAGTTTCCTTCTCAACAGTCCATTCATATTAGGAGACTAATAATACTTCATTGTTGAAAACTAGCTTTTTTTTGAAAAACCAAGCAATAACACAAAAACGTTTCTACCAGAAAACGAATTTTGGTTTGGCTAATTAAAATTTAGCATACCAAACCCGTCAACCATTAAATTTTAATATTTATCTGCCGAAGGGACAGCCATGAAGAATTCTGAATGCACAATTTACATCATGTCAAAACATGGATGGGTACAGAAATATCGAAAAGGAAAGGATGGCTGGATTCAAACTAGTTCAAATGGTGCAGAACGCTCTTTAAGTGCAGAGCAACTGCTTTCTCACATCCTTCCGCTTCTAGCAGGAAAAAAGGGACATTTCACCGTCAAAGTTGAACCAGACAATAGAATCAAAATTTAGCCCCAAACTCAAACAGCCAAAATTGAAGGATGACAAATTCGTGAAAACACAAAATGCTACGAAAATACCCAACTGCAGAATAAAAGCGTCTACACGTTATAAATTTGATATACACCGAAACAGAAAAACCAGCAGAACACGTTGAGCTGATAGAGAAACAACCGTTTTATAACAGATATAAGCTCGTTCAATCAATTACATGCCAGCCTAAAACATATAGAATTGATTGGAGCTGCTTGGTGTGGCAAACATCGTCTGTAAGACAGTTTATTTCGAGAAACCGGGTCCCAAAAACACTGAAGAAACGCTCAAGCTAGCAAAAAAGCGAGCTGAAGAACTTGGCATCCAAAACATCATTGTAGCCTCAACAACCGGCGAAACAGGCGCCAAAGCCTCCAAAATTTTCAAAGACCACAACCTGATCATAGTATCCCACGTTACCGGCTTCAGAAACCCCGATTCTCAAGAATTTCTTCCCAAAAACCGCAACATCATCGAAAACAACGGCGCAAAAACCCTAACAACCACACACGCCCTCGGCACCCTAGGCAGAGCAATCAACAAAAAATTTGGAACCATC
>Ga0315550_1001644_pt1 | contig 13781 bp, 11 predicted proteins | sample SalMarSW160190MG_2_FD_203100 | JGI IMG/M metagenome (GOLD analysis project Ga0315550, IMG submission 203100) | Salt marsh sediment microbial communities from the Plum Island Ecosystem LTER, Massachusetts, United States - Salt Marsh Sediment SW1601-90 ... | reverse complement strand
CTCCATTTTATCTATGAATGCACTAATCCATATATCATTTTTTGTTTTCAAGTCATTTACTGATATTGTATCAGATTTACCTGTTTGCCATATTAACTGTATTCCAGCATTCGTCAATTCATTTATCATTTCTTTCACGGCCTGATTGATGGATGTTGCACCGAGACTTCCGCCAAAAATAAGCACTGTTTTTTTCGATGGATCGAGATTAAAAAATCTAATTCCCCGTTCCTTAGATATCGTTCCGAGCGTATCTCTTGTTGGTGTACCAATAAGTTCAACATTATCTTTTCTTTTTAACCATTGTTCTGTTTTATCAAACGACGTAAATATTTTTGTTGCCCTCGTTGAAAGCAGCCGTGTTGTTGCTCCGGGATAACTGTTCGATTCATGAACAACAATCGGAATTCCCAGCACTGATGCGATATATAAAACCGGACCGCACACATAACCGCCGGTTCCGACCACAATATCCGGCTTGAATCTTCTTATGAGAATGAACGACTGAACAAGCGAAACAATTACTTTAATTGGAAACAACAGATTATCAAAGCGCAAGCTGCGATAGAATCCGCTGATCCATATCTTTGCAAGCGTGTATCCCCGCTGAGGAACGACACGCGCTTCAATTTTTCCTTTAGTACCGACAAACAAGTACTCCGTATTTGGATTCAATTTTCTTATTTCATCTGCGACAGCGATTGCCGGAAACACATGGCCTCCGGTTCCGCCCGCCGCAATGAGAATTCTCAATTTCTCTTTCGGCATTCTTTAATATGTTTTTCCAAGACCCGTCTCCGACGCAAGAGTCGCTACATCATTTTCTGTGATTTTTGTTATCCGCGGATGTAAATCCGTATGCGCGGAAATATTAAGCAGTACGCCGACGGAAAACGCCGACAACATCAGAGACGTACCTCCATAACTGATAAACGGCATCGGTAACCCTGTTGTTGGAAAAATTCCCAGTGCCACACTCGCATTTACCAATGCATACAATGTAATGGTGCTTGTTATAGCAATCGCAAGAAATCGCGCAAAATCATCTTTTGCATATCTGGCAATCCGAAAACCACGCAACATTATGAATAGAAATGCACCGAGCACAACAAGCGTACCGAGTAATCCGTATTCTTCTCCTACAATGGAATAGATAAAGTCATTGTAGGATTCCGGCAAGAATAAATCACGCTGACGGCTTTCGCCGGGACCGACGCCAAGCAATCCGCCGTTACCGAAGCCGATTATACCTTGCCAGAGTTGATAATTATATTTGCCGTTCGAATCTCCTTGTACGAAATTCAAGATACGCTGCAGCTGGTACGGGCGTTTTAGTACATATGCCATAAACAGCATATAGAGAGTAAATAGACTGGCGGCGGTAAAAACCAATCCGAGAAGATGTAAAATTCGAACACGCCCGATAAACATAATCACAACCGTCAAAATAAACAGCATCACACCGGTACTGAGATTAGGTTGTGCAAGCACTAATCCGGTAATAACGGCAATCCAGAAAATTATAGGGAGAAATCCATTTTTAAAATCTTTGATATTCTCGCCTTTTGTTGCCAGCAAAAGACTGATATGGAACAATAAAGCAAATTTTGCGAATTCCGACGGCTGGAATCCCAATCCTCCGAACCTAAGCCAGCGGACTGCACCTTTCGTTTCACCTCCGAGCATGAAGGTGACAGTTAAGAACAACACAGCGATGATAAGTGCAAACTTTGTATACTTTTTATAAAAGCCGTACGGAATACTCAGGCCTATAAACAGTGCACTAATGCTGAGTAAAACTTTGATTGCATGCAGATCGAGATAATGATTCTGAGTCTCGAACCGTTTCAAAGACCATTCTGCAGATGCGCTGTAGACAACTCCGAGACTAACGACCAGTAATCCGAGCACTACAATAAGCAGCCAGATGTCGATATGATTTCGCCTGATCTTCAGCATTGATTACACTCATTATGCAAGTATATTACTCTTTGGTATCATAAATTCTTAACAAGTTCTTTAAACACTTGCCCGCGGTGTTCATAATTCTTAAACCAATCGAACGATGCACATGCCGGTGAAAGAAGCACTATATCTCCGGATTGCGCGATTGAATGTGCTGTTGCTACTGCTTCATCCATCGTACCGGCTTTTTTAATGCTGACTGTATTGCTGAATTCTTGTTCCACTTTTCCCGCTGATTCTCCGATGGCAACAATCGCTTTTACTTGCTTCTTCACAAGTTCGGTTAATCGGGAATAATCGTTCCCCTTATCACGGCCTCCTAATAGCAACACTATCGGTTCTCTAAATGCCTGCAGTGCGTACCACACTGAATCCACATTTGTAGCCTTCGAATCGTTGTAATAGCGAACTTTGTCAATCTCTCGGACAAACTCCAGACGATGCTCGACTCCTTTGAATTCTTCCAATGTTGAACGAAGCGAATCTGACTCAACTCCGAGCAGTTGTCCTGCAAGCACAGCCGCCATTGAATTATAGAGGTTATGTTTGCCTTTGATGAAAATTCTATCAATGTCGATGATTCCCGTCTTGACCCCTCCAAGAGAAGTAACAAGTTTTTCTTTTTCGACAAATGCTCCTTCATTCAATTTCTGCCGTATGCTGAAAGCTATCTTGCGGCTTTTTGCTTGAGGGATAATCCGGTTCGTCCATTCATCATCTGAATTGTATATGAGTACATCTTCGGAACGCTGATTTTGAAAGATTTTTGCTTTTGAAGCCGCATATTTTTCCATAGAATGATCGTACCGATCCATGTGATCCGGAGTTATGTTCAACAGGGCTGAAATCTTTGGCCTGAACGTTTCGATATGATCCAGTTGAAAGCTGCTCACTTCCAGAACAACAATATCTGTTTCAGCCAGTTCCAAAACGACAGATGAGAACGCCGTTCCAATGTTGCCAGCAACAACATGTTTTTTCTTTGCATGGTCGAGTATCCTTCCAATTAAAGTTGTGGTTGTCGTTTTTCCATTGGCGCCGGTTATTGCCACAATAGGCGACCGGCAAAACCAACTGCTAACTTCAAGTTCACTTATAACTCTGATATCGCGTTTCCGTGCTTCGAGTACAACCGGCGCATTGCTGGGAACACCGGGACTAATTACCATTAACTCGCATTCATAAACACGCGCCGTGTGTTTTCCTGTTTCGTATTCTATTTTTTCCGATTGAAACTGAGACAGTGAAGACTGCAGTTTCTCTGACGAAGCAGAATCACTGACAAATATTCCGGCACCATGTGCTCGAAGAAGCTTCGCAACGGCAATACCGCTGCGTGCCGCACCGATAACAGTAACTTTTTTCTTACTTAAAAGAGTACTGTCCATTAATAATTATCGCACCTTAAATGTTGTCAAACTCAAAATCATAAGTATAATTGCAATAATATAGAATCTGGTCACAATCTTTGGCTCTGCCCAGCCGAGAAGTTCAAAATGATGATGAATCGGAGCCATTTTAAAAATACGTTTGCCTTCGCCGTATAGTTTCTTTGTATACTTAAAATATGCCCGCTGAATAATAACCGATGCAGTCTCCATTAAAAATACACCGCCAAGCATAGGAAGTAACAATTCCTTTTTAATAAGGACACACATTGCACCGATAACACCGCCGAGAGCAAGCGAACCGGTATCGCCCATAAAAATTTCCGCAGGATGTGAATTGAACCAGAGGAATCCTAATGAAGCACCCGTGATTGCCGCACAATATATCGTCAATTCACCGTTTCCGCGAAGATATGGAATTGTGAGATACTGGCTCCAAATTGAATGTCCTGATACGTATGTAATAATAGCGAGTGTAAAGCAGACAATGCCAACATTACCGATAGCCAATCCATCAAGTCCGTCCGTCAAGTTTACCGCATTCGATGTTGCCGTAATAACAAAGATGACCATCGGGATATAAAGCAATCCGAAATTAAATTCAAGATTCTTAATAAATGGAACCGTGGTGCTTGATTTTAACTGAACAAGTTCCGGATCTATCCAATGCGGAAAATAATAAATCACACTGCCTACAACTAATCCGACCAAAACCTGTCCAACAATTTTATATTTCCAGATAAGTCCATTCGGTTTCTTTCTAACTACTTTCAGAAAGTCATCCATAAATCCAATAGTGCCTAATGCCACTGTAACAAAGAGAATAAGCAGTATATAGACATTCTTCAGATCTGTCCATAATAAGGCGGAAATAATTATAGAGAAAAGGACAATCAGTCCACCCATAGTCGGCGTACCTGCTTTTATAAGATGTGTTTTGGGTGCTTCAAGTTTTGCCGTTTCGCCGATTTGTAGTTCACGCATTTTACGTATTATCTTCGGTCCCAGCCAAAACGAAATGATCAATGCTGTCACAGCCGCAACACCGGCTCGAAAAGTGATGTACCGAAATACACCTAAACCGGGAATATCTAATGTTCTGTGCAAATATGTAAACAAATAGAACAGCATATACTATGTCTATCCTTTTTTTGAATAATGCTCATTGAGAGCGAAGACTACCTCTTCCATTCTCATACCGCGCGATCCTTTGACAAGAACAATATCGCCATAGCCAAGAGTATGAAGCAAATGCTCAATAAGCAGTGTCTTATTTTCAAAATGTGCTTTGATCTTCACGGCCGCGGTATCATATATATGCTTTGATAGAATGCCAACTGTAAAAAGAATATCGACATTGTACTGGGCGAGGGCTTTTCCGATTTGTCGATGCAGTTCTTCTGATTGGCTCCCGAGTTCCAGCATATCAGACAGCACTGCAATTCTTTTCCCTTTTGGTACCATGCTTCGCAAAGTTGCTAATGCTGCATTTGTGGAGTCAGGATTTGCGTTGTATGTATCATTCAAGATCAGTATTTTTTCAGTTCGCTGAATTTGCATCCTGTTGCCGGCCGATTTAAATAAATTTAGAGCCTTCTGAATATCTACTTTGGGTACTTTCAAAGTAAGACCGACGGCCGTTGCAGCAAGAGCATTCAGTGCATTGTGTTCTCCGATAGCACCAATAGTTATATCGAATGCCTTGTTGACTCGCGGTTTCACTTGTAAGAGAGCTTTGCCATTTGCGTCAAATGATTTGACTTTTCCTTTAATAGATGTGCCGCGGGAAGAAAATCCGTAGCATATTGTTTTCTTCGGTCTCTTCAGATGGACAATGTATTTATCGTCCATATTGACAAAAGAGGTACCCTTATGCTTTGCCAGCCAATCAAAAAGTTCACCTTCAGCCCTCGCAACGCTCTCTATCGAACCGAAGAATTCCAGGTGCTCGCGTCCGATGTTTGTAATTAATCCATGAGTAGGTTCCAAAATAGTACAGAGATATTTTATTTCACCGGGATGATTGGTGCCGATTTCAATAACCGCAATCTCATGCTTTTTTGACAGCCGAAAAAGTGTGAGCGGTACGCCAATATGGTTGTTTAAATTTCCTTCCGTGCACAGAACACTATATTTTTGTTTTAGAATACTCTTCAGCATCTCTTTTGTTGTTGTCTTCCCGTTCGATCCTCCCACTGCAATAAATGGAATGGAATGTTTGAGTCGATACATTCTGGCTAAATGTCCAAGAGCATGAATAGTGTTCCCGACTATGAGCCTGGGAACATGTATGCTCACCATCATCGCCGTATTTGCTTCTGCCCACCGGCGTTCAACAATAATACCGGCTGCGCCCATTTCGATGGCTTTTGAAATAAAATTATGTCCATCGAATTGATCTCCTCGAATTGCAATGAAGAGTTCATCTGTCTTGATGGTTCTTGAGTCAATAGATATACCGTGAATCTTGAAATTCTTTAATCCGTCAAATCCAATCGCTTTTTGATGCGGCAGCGTGAGTATATCGGACAGTTTAAATTTCATTATTTATTGCTCAGACTTTTTTTAAAATAATATAGACCAACGATTCCATTAATTATATATATGTAAAATTCCATATCCGTAAAAAAGAAACACCGATGCAATCATAAAAGACTTTCCAAGACTTCACGGTCGCTGAAATGAATTTTCTCTTTGCCGATTACCTGATAATCCTCATGTCCTTTTCCTGCGACCAGAATTATATCACCTGGTTGCGCACAATTGACGGCACGTTCAATTGCCGTTCTTCTATTTTTCTCGCGTAATACGCTTGCATGGTGAATAATACCATGCATGATGTCGTCAATTATTTTTTCTGGATTTTCTGTTCTCGGATTATCGGACGTTACTATAACGATATCGCTGTATTCACCGACTATACGGCCCATTAGCGGTCGTTTTGTTTTATCGCGGTCTCCTCCGGCACCGAATACAGTTATTATACGGCCTCTATTTTTCGTCGGCAGAATGTCATGAATAGTTATTAGACAATTCTCAAGTGCATCCGGTGTGTGTGCGTAATCAATAATTGCGGTCCATCCTGCCGGAGAGATAACGCGTTCAAATCTTCCACGCACATTTTTTATATTATTAATGCCTGCAATAATATTTTCACGCGGAATACCGAGCGCAATCCCCGCTGAATATGCTGCAAGCACATTATAGACATTGAATTTTCCAATAAGCGGCATGGTAAACGTGAATTCTCCATATCCATTGTTCAATGTCAGCTCTGTTCCAGCGATGCTAAACTTCATATTTTTCACCTGAACATCGGCAGCAGAAGTAATGCCGTAGGAAATTGTCCTCGTGTTGATGATATCGCGTATTTGGACGCCTCGCCTGTCATCATGGTTAATAACGGCGCAGCTGGATGGTTTTAAATTCGTAAAAAGAGTTTTTTTTGCTTCATAATATTTTTCCATTGTTCCATGATAATCAAGATGGTCCTGTGTCAGGTTTGTAAAAATTGCGACATTAAAATCAAGCCCGAAAACACGAGACTGGTCAAGTGCATGCGAAGAGACTTCCATCGATACCGTTGTGCATTTTTCATCCACCATCGAAGCAAACAGCTCGTTGAGTTCGAGTGATTCCGGTGTTGTATGAGTGGCAGGAATAACGCGATCACCGATTTTATATTCAATCGTCCCAACTAAACCAACTTTCTCTCCTGAAGCTTCCAGAATCGATTTCACAAGATGAGAAGTTGTGGTTTTTCCATTAGTACCTGTAATACCGATAAATTTTATTTTTTTTGATGGATGACCGTAAAAATTCGATGACATTACAGCAAGCGCTTTTCGAGTATCCGGTACTACAACTTTTATAATACCGATGTGCATACAGAATGGATCCGGAAGTATATTGTCATCCTGAACAACAATAACTTTCGCACCATTGCTGATAGCACCTTGAAGATATATATGCCCGTCGCTTGTCTTTCCCTTAAGGGCTACAAAACAATCATCACGCTTGATTTTCCGTGAATCGTATTGAAGCTTGTTTATCTCCACTTCATGTGTAACAACCATCTGTCCAAACATCGTTTGGAATAATTTGGATACTGCAACCCCTTCAAGTAATTGAGAAAGTTTCATAAGAGGATCAACTCAATATAATAATGCCCGTACCATACCGCGCGGCATGCAGACAAGTGTGATAGATGAACCCAGCCGTGTTCGTTCACCAGCCTTTGGGAATTGTTGTGTCACAACACCGGAACCTTGTACCTTAACTTCAAACTCGTCTGAAATAAGCCGATTCATTGCACGGCGAATACTCATTCCCCGTACATCCGGAATTATAATCATTCCATCAGACGAAACAACGGACTCATTATTGAGGATAAGAGATACCGTCTCATATTTATCAACTTTTTTCCCCGGTGCGGGAGTCTGTCTGATGACAAAATCACCTTTTCCAAATATCTGACAATTGAGTCCGTATGTCTTGAGCATTTTTCTTGCTAACGACGGTTGAAGTATACAAACATCAGGAACAACGACACTGCCCTGTGCAATATGATCTTTTGCAATTGCAGTTCGAGAAAATTTATACGATGTCATGATCACACGTTCTGTAATTGCACGAAATATGGGTCCGGCAGTGAGACCGCCGTAATACCCCTGTGACCGTGGATTGTCCATCATAACCAAACAAACAACTTGTGGATCTTCTATAGGATAGAAACCGACAAACGACGCCGTATAATTATTCTCCACATATCTACCGCCGGAATACTTACGAGATGTTCCGGTTTTACCGGCAATACGTATTTCATCTATCCGTGCTTCTTTTCCAGTTCCGCGTTCAACAACACCTTCAAATGCCCGTATAAGCTGATCGAGGGTTTTCTGTGATACGACGCGTCTGATTGCCTGCGTTTTTTGTTCTGCTATCGTTTCGCCTTTACCGTCTTCAATACGAGAAACGACAAACGGTTTCATAAGCATACCTTTGTTGGCAATAGCCGCATACGTACAGGCAATTTGAAGCGGCGTTGTACCAATTTCATATCCATACGACATGGTATGGGTTGTAGTACCTGACCAATCACGATCGATCGGCTTCTTCAACACTCCGCGGACTTCACCGGGAAGATCAATTCCTGTAACCATTCCAAATCCAAAATCCCTGGCTTTGCAGTATAATTTTTGCCCGCCAAGCATTTTTCCCACTTTTGCCATTACGATATTGCTGGATAACTCGATAGCTTCCTGAAACGTAAGATAGTCATACTCGTGAGAGTCGTTAATAAAACGAACTTTGTTTCCGCCAAGGGATACTTTCATCCTTCCGTGTTCAGCATTGAAACGGCTTCCCGGCTTAACAAGATTATTTTCATATGCTGCTGCGGCTGTAACCACTTTAAATAAGGAGCCCGGTTCAAATACATCACTGACGATACGGTTACGTGCATCGGATATGTTAAACGAGCCGACTTTATTGGGATTGATGCATGGATAGACGGACATGGCAAGAATTTCACCTGTCTTCGGGTGTATCATCACTGCACATCCGCCGTCAGCTTCGTTAGCCTTAACACCGCGCTTTAATTCTTCATCAACAATCGCTTGATACCTGATATCGATAGTAAGGAAGATATCTTTCCCGTTTATTGGTTCGCGACGAGGATAATCTGCGGAAGGACGAACACGCCCCAATCCATCACGCTGCATAACGACAGAACCGTTGGAGCCTTTCAATTCGTTATCATATTGAAATTCGATGCCTGAGATTCCTTTGTTGTCGATATTGGTAAATCCAATCAGTGCTCCGGCAATTTCATCGTAATGATATAACCTTTTCGGTTCATTTACAGTTACAATACCCTCAAGTTTTACCGCTTCAATACGGCGGGCAATCTCAGGTATTACTCTGCGCTCAAGCCAGACAAATCGTTTTATGTTTTGATTTTCGTCTGTCTCGCGCATTTTTTCAAGATAGTATGCAGAGGGTTTCCCGAAAACACGTCCAAATATTTGTGCTACACGATATTTACGATCGCCGACAATCTTTGGATCAGCAGCAAATGAAAGTAATATCGTATTCGAAACAATAACATTACCGTTCCGATCGAAGATGCTTCCGCGCGTTGCCGGCAGTACGAATGATCGCTCATACTGCTTTCGCGCTAAATCTTTATATCTACCGGCATCGATAACCTGAATTTTCACCAACCGGAAAAGAATGACTGCAAATAAAACCGCAAAGATGAATTTCACTATCAGGAAACGAGAACGGGAGAACAACATAATCTCTTTTCCTTGAGCAGTATAGTCTTTATCCCGATAGATCATCACTTTTATTCCATCTGCCGTTGCAGCACATCTTCCACTTGGTTCACACGTTCAGGATCGATCTCGATCCACACGGGGAGCTGTTTCGAATTCTGTAAGCCTAAATCGTCGCGGGCAATCTTTTGAATTCGTTCAAGACTGGACAACCGATTAATCTGTACCTTCAGCAATTCCTGTGCATTCAGAATTTGTCGGTGCTTTATTTGAAACTGATTATTCTGTATCATAAGCCGACCAACTGCCAGGATATTGCCTATATAGAGAACACTTGCTACAGCGATACCAAAAAGAATCAAGATAACCGTAAACGGAGATACCTTGCGCCGACGCTGCTTTTTATTCGAGTCCGGTAAAATTCCATCGGTCGCTGCATTCTCTTTTCTTATGGTGCCCGTTCCATTATACACCATGTCCCGCGCTTCACGGATTCTTGGAATAGAAATCGAAGAAACCGGTGGTTCTATTTCTGCCGCTGCACGAGCAGCATATACTTCGCTAAGATTTTCTGCTTCAGATTGCATGATTTTTTTAAATCTTTTCGGCGGCACGGAGTTTTGCACTCCGTGAACGAGAATTTACCGCCTTTTCTTTTTCTAATGCCGTTACCGGTTTTCGCGTCAATACATTTAAAACCGGCTGCACAGGCATATCCGGTATCATTTTATACCCGGAAGAAACCATATGTGCCGATGCCGCACGAAATGCCTCTTTTACCAGACGATCCTCCAATGAGTGATAGGATATAATGACTATTCTCCCGCCAGAATTCAAGACATCAATACAGTCGCGAATTGCATGCCGGAGATTTTCAATCTCATCATTCACTTCAATCCGAATTGCCTGAAAAACTCTTGCAAGAGTTTTATTCAAAAACCGGTCGCCAACGGTTTGCTCTATAATAGCAGCAAGTTGACTGGTAGATTCAATTGGATGATGGATACGGTATCTAATCATCGCTTTTGCAATCCGCCGTGCGTGCTTCTCTTCGCCATATTCCCAAAGGATATCTGCAAGCGATCGCTCGTCGTAATTGTTAACAACGTCACCGGCGTTTAACTGTTGACAACGATTCATACGCATATCTAACGCTGCATTAGATCGAAAACTGAAACCCTTTTCGGAAATATCAATTTGAAACGACGAAACACCGAGATCAAGCAGCACACCTTGAACCGAATTAATTCCATATTGAGAAAGAACAGATTTTATATTTTTAAAATTTTCTTTTACAATTATTGCACGATTACCAAATTGCGCCAGATGTTCACTGGAAACTGCCAGTGCATCGTCATCAAGATCAATTCCGATCAATTTGCCCGAGTGGTCAAGTTGCCCAAGCACCGTTTTAGCATGCCCGCCGCCGCCGAGTGTCCCGTCAACATAAAATCCATTTTTTTCAGTGAGAAGATATGCAAGAACCTCCTGTAGAAGAACGGGAGTATGATATTTATATGTCTCCACTCCGTATCACGATACTAGTGCTGAGGCTTAAAAACCTGTTCAGCAACGGTTTCATAAGTATCCGGATGATTTTTCTGATACTCTTCATACACGGCAGGATTCCAGATTTCAATCCGGTCAAGTACACCGAGTATCAATACTTCATTTTCAATATTTGCAAATTTTATTAAGTCAGGAGGAATTGTAATTCGGGATTGACCGTCAATCTTTGAATCGTTTGCACGTTCAAATAACGTTCGTGCGTAAAAACGATGCTGTGCATCGAGAAATGAAAGACTGCGGACAAATTGTTCCAGCTTGTTCCACTCATCCTGCGGATATACATAAAGGCAGCGTTCGAATCCGCGCGTTATGACAAAATTTCCTTTTACACTCGTTGCAAGATTTATCCGCAACTTCGCAGGAAGCGCCACACGCCCTTTTTCATCAACCGAATAAGAATATCTGCCTTTAAAAGATGACACAATGCCCTCTTCTATTTAAAAATAAATCATCGGGAATTCTTTTTCCCGAATTCCCCATTTTTCCCCACACCGAAGATGAAATTTACGGAAATACCACAGAAAGTCAAGCGAAAACTGGGATTTTTTTTATTAAGAAAAAGAATTCAAGAAAAAACGTCATTGTAGAACGCAGAAATTTGTATTTATCCCTCTAATTACATAGTTTTGCATTGCTGCACAGAAAAAAGACACTTTTGTAATGTCACAGAATAGAAGAGATTTTCTAAAATCTACCGCACTTGCAACCGGTGCCGCAATGATTATCAACGATTCGTATAAATCTGTTGCCGGGATCATTCCGGCCGATTTAAAAACCGGTTCTATGAAACTTTCGTATCACCCGTATACATTGGAACTGAATCATGTTTTTACTATTGCCACTAATTCGAGAACAACAACGCCGGTGATGCTTACTGAAATCGAAATGAATGGAATATTCGGTTATGGTGAAGCATCTCTGCCTCCATATCTTGGTGAATCGCATAAAACTGTACAGGAGTTTCTGTCCAAAATTGATTTGAGCAAGTATGAAAACCCATTCGATCTTGAAACCATTTTAAACGATATCGATAACATTGAACCTGGTCATACAGCTGCAAAGGCATCCGTGGATATTGCGCTTCACGATCTTATCGGCAAGCTGATGGGCCAACCGTGGTTTAATATCTGGGGCTATAATAAAAATAAGGCTCCGAATACATCATTTACTATCGGTATAGATACTCCTGAGGTTGTGAGGCAAAAAACAAAAGAGGCAGAACAGTATAAAATATTGAAAGTAAAACTCGGACGTAAAACCGATAAGGAAATGGTCGAAACGATTCGCTCGGTCACAAATAAACCATTGACCGGAGACGTAAATCAGGGCTGGAATGACAAAGAGAAAGCGTTGGAAATGCTTCACTGGCTGAAGGAACAAAATATGGTGATGATTGAACAACCTCTGCCGAAGGAACAGATAGACGATCTGGCGTGGTTGACAGAGCGATCGCCGATTCCGATTATCGGAGACGAAGGCGTACAGCGTCTCGCCGATATTAAAAGGGCAGCAGGTGTATATCATGGAATCAATATTAAACTGATGAAATGTACGGGAATGCGCGAAGCACATAAGATGCTACTGCTTGCCCGTTCTCTAGAAATGAAAGTTATGATCGGCTGTATGACAGAAACATCATGTGCCATATCAGCGGCATCTCATCTATCTCCAATGGTCGATTGGGCGGATCTTGACGGTGCATTGCTTATTAAAAATGATTTTTTTGAAGGCACAAAAATCAATAACGGAAAAATAACATTGATGGATCGGCCGGGCATTGGCGCTGTAAAATCGTAAATACAATCTTGTCAAGGTTTCAAACTTTGATAAGGTTGAGAAAGAAAGTTATCAGAGAACATCCCATCTTTTTAAATCTGTTTCCAATCCCTCCTTACTTCCAAACTTTATTGCCTGCATTCCTGCACTTTGTGCCGCTTCTACATTCTCATCAATATCATCGATGAAAATCATCTTGGATGGAAGAATTCCCTGATCTTTTATTATTGTATCGTAAAAACTGCGTGCGGGTTTCATTACATGTAGTTTGTATGAGAGATAGTGTTTCTGAAAGATATTAAGCTCTTTTAATTTTTTCAGACTGAGTTTATAGTGAATTTCATTGGTGTTGCTGACCAACGCCATTTGACATTTAACCGATATACTTTTCATTATATCGGTTACCCCTTTTACAGGCTGCTGAATAATGCATGAAAATGCCTGATCAAGTTGTACAACCGTGTACCTATTCTTAAAAACTGTTCTAAGTCCATTCAAGTATTCATCCGTCGAAATATATCCGGTCTCGTACTGCAATGTCAAAGACGCATATCCATTTTTAAAAGGGTCAATTTCCTCTGCATTGAAAAATCCGAGATCGCGCCAGAATGCTCCGAAATCTATGTATAGAATCACATTACCGAGATCAAATAAAACTGTTTGTATCTGATTCACCTTTTATAATCCTTTTCCGGATCTTTAGATAAAAACGCGAACATAACAGAGATTAAAAATTATTCAATTTTTTTAAAAATACAATGATGGAAGTGACTGCGTTTTATCTTTGAGGAAATGGAATTAACAA
>Ga0315550_1001643_pt1 | contig 13789 bp, 8 predicted proteins | sample SalMarSW160190MG_2_FD_203100 | JGI IMG/M metagenome (GOLD analysis project Ga0315550, IMG submission 203100) | Salt marsh sediment microbial communities from the Plum Island Ecosystem LTER, Massachusetts, United States - Salt Marsh Sediment SW1601-90 ... | reverse complement strand
CCGAACGCATCTGCCGGTGGGAGTGGCGGGCTCCCTACATACTCAGGTGAAGATGGAGTTGGCATTGGTGTAGGACCTGGTGGTGCGGTTGGGATCGGTATGGGAGTAGCGACTGGCGTTTCAGCGGGTGCAGGTGCAGGCGTAGCCGTCGCCACAGGCGCTACAGGAGGTGGTGTCGGGCGTGGTTCCGGTGTTGGCATTACATTCGCCGCTTTATCCCTCTGTCTTTCCCCACCTATTGGGCGAGTCTTCATTCGTCCTTTTATCAACCGGTGTCCACTTGGATCAGTATACAAGATGGGGTTGTTTCGCACATACGCATATCGGCTCCAATCCTGCGGATTTGCAGTATCTGGTATAATAGTATCGGGACTGACGAACCTTCCCAGGGCGGGATCATAGTACCGCGCGCCGTAGTCTAGCAACTTAATGGTTTCTATCTTACACGCAATTGGCCCCAGAATCGGCGTAAAAAGCAAAGCATCGCTCCTGGTGGTAGAATGGAGCCAGAATCTGGCCAAAGGTTCTGCTCCATATCTTTCCACCAGGAGGTGCTTTCATGCTACCCGAGATTGTAAGGTTCAACAAGTGGCTCCGGCGACGAAGCCCCCACGCCGCCACCCACGTCCACTACACCAACGACCTGACCCTCTTCTTCGACTGGGTGGGCAAACCCCCGAACGAAGTCACCCTCCGCGACGTCGATGCCTTCATCGAGCACTGCCAGACCGACCTGGGCCACGCCATCGCTACCGTCAATCGTAGACTGGCCGCCATCCGCTCCTTCTACCACTTTCTCGACATCGAGTCGGAAGACGCCCCGGCCAACCCGGTGCTCCCCAAGCGCCACTTTGTCCAGAAGGGCCGCAGCTTGCCCCGCGACGTCGAGGACGCCGATATCGCCCAGTTGTTCGCCGTGATCGACTCGGTGCGTGACCGTGCGATGTACGTGTTGATGTTAAGGTGTGGCTTGCGTGTGCAGGAGGTGCACAACCTATCTATGACTGACCTCTACCTCCAGCCCACACCCGGAAGTCTACCACGGCTGAGGCTGCACGGCAAGAATGACCATCAGCGCGTGGTCTATCTCTCCACTCAGGCCCTGACCGTGTTGCAGGCCTGGCTTGAGGTGCGTCTGGCCGCCGACGGCATCGTCGACAAAGAGGCGGTCTTCACCGGCCGCCTGGGCCGCCGCTTGAGCGTCAGGATGATCCAGCACGGCCTGGCCTGCTATTGCCGCCAGGCCGGTGTTAGCATCTCCTGTCACCAACTGCGCCATACCTTTGGGCGCCATCTTGTCGAGGCTGGGATGCGCGTCACTTCCATCCAGCGGCTGATGGGCCACAGCCGCATCCGCACCACCCAAGTCTACCTGCACATCTCCGACCGGCAGGTGCAGGATGACTATGACGCGGCGATGGTCGAGATCGACCGGCGACTGCTGCTGGGAGGAGGTGGACAATGACCCGCTCCACAGGACAACGCAAGTTCGGCTACCGCAGCATTCGCCACCAGGACACCGCCGTCAAACCGTTCGGCGAATGGCTGCCCGTCAATCGCAGCTTTTACGAAAGCTTTCGCCACTGGTTGCAGGACGCGGGCTACAGCCAGTCCACGCTTGGCATCTACCGGGCCGCTTTCCGCATGGCCTTGGGTTTGCTCGACAAGCCCTATTGGGAGATCGACCCCCAGGCCGATCTGGACCGCGTGCGCGAGTACATCGCCACGCACTATGACAGCCCATCCACCCGTGAGTGCTATCTCAAGGGCATCGCCAAGCTGGAGGAATACCTCCGTGAGCGCTGTCGCTACCCCAAGCCGGAGAAACCGATCAACTGGGGCTATTACCTCGACCCGCTCCCCGATTGGCTGGCCGAGGACGTGCGCGCCTACATTGCTCATCTGCGCCGCCGCTGGTCGCCCGAAGCGCAGTACAGGGCCACGTGCACCTGCCTCAGCCACGGGACCCTGTTCCTGCGCTGGGCGGCGAAGAATGCAGACTTGAACGACATCGGCGACCTGACGCCCAACTTGTGGTTCGACTACCTGGACGCGCGCCTGGCCGAAGGGATCAAGCCGGTGACGCTCAACAGCCATCTGAGCGCGCTGCACGGCCTGCTCTTCTTCCTGGCCGAGCAGGGCCGCCCGGTATGCCAGCGCATGCTGCGCGTGCAGTCGTTGAGCGAGGGATCCCGCCTGCCCCGCGACGTGCCCGTCGACCAGGTCCAGGCCTTGACGTGCGAGATCGAAAAGGACGCCGCCTCCAACCACGCCGGGATCCGCCGCATGGGCGTGATGGACCGGGCCTGGTTCCTGCTGATGCTCCACAGCGGCCTCAGGACGAAGGAGATCCGCTTCATGCTGCGCTGTGATCTCGACCTGGAGGGTCGCCGCCTACACATCGAGCAGTCCAAGGGCCTCAAGGACCGCATCGTGTGCCTGAGTGGGGCCGCGGTGGATGCCTTGCGCACTTATCTGGAGATACGCGGGCCTGCGCCCACCGACCACGTGTTCACCTTTCGGCACCGTCCGCTGACCGTCACCTACTGCTACGGGCGGCTGCGCACCTACAGCAGGCGCTGTGGCCTGCACGTGACGCCCCACCAGCTCAGACACACCGCCGCGACGCTGCTTTTGAACGCCGGAGCGCCCATTTTGACGGTGCAGACGGTCTTGGGCCACAAGCACATCGATACCACGTTGGGCTATGCCAGGCTGTATGACGGCACCGTGGCCGCGGATTATTATCGCGCGATGGACCAGGTGGAGGCCAGGATGGTGTTGGCCCAGGATACAAACGATGGGCCGCCCACCGGCGGGCAGCTCCTGGCGCTGGTGGATGCGCTGCACGATGGCACGCTCAACGAGGATCAACGTGAGACGGTGCACGCTCTACGTCTTGGTATCCTGGCACTGGCTGAACAGGATGTCGAGGCTGATTAGTGAGCGCGTTCCCTAAAAACGGGCGAAAAAGCATCAAAAGTGGGGTGAAATCCCCGAAAAAGCGTGCTTTTTACCTCGAAAGTGGGGAATGATTTCAAGGGAAGTGGGAGGGACAACCGTGCGATGGATCGACGGACGTACGCATCCGCGGCTGCCTCTTCCGTTTTCTGTTGGCGACAGCTTGCTTCGAGCGGTTGCTAGCTTGCTGGCTTGCCGATAATCCACACTGCTCCAGAGAGCAGGCTGGGTATGGGCATGGTGCTCCTACGCCACCAGCAACACCCAGAGGAGACGGAGGAGGGCAGCCGCCCAATTGCCTTTCTGTTTTCTGTGAGGGACGCTCAGAACAAGCTCCGAATGTCGGCGCTGGCGATGCTGCAGACAAAGCTATTATTCTACCAGGCTACCCGGAATGAAGTACTGCGTAGTGTGACCGGACCAAGTAGAATATCAACCCTGTATTCACCTTCGGGAAACAGATCTTTTGGAGTAACCCAACCAAAATTGTACCCCTGTACTAAAGGAGCATCGTACTCTGCTATTAATTCGTCACCAAACCACCAGCGGTAGGTAGCATCAGCTTGAGTATTGGTTTCTGCGTAGAAGTATACAGTAATTTGATCTACATCAGGAGCAAACTGAGTTGCGATGTCGATGGGCTTTTGGGTTGTTTTATTGTAGTCATGGCAAGTCCCTATCTCGGAGATTGTCACTCCGATTGGCTGTCCACTCAAACCACACCCCAGCGCTAAAACCAGCATCAATGACAAAGCGATCGTAACATCTCTGAGCTGATCCTTCTTGTCCATTCTGTTCACCTGTCCACAATCAACTCTGATGGCAAATGTGACATAAATTCCATAGCATTTGTGGGTGTCAAATACTTGTTCTGTTTCTCGTTTGGTAGCTTGCGCTCAGGTTTCAGCGAGAGAACAACGTAGTCACTAAATCGCACTACGGGAGCACTCTTATCCGAAGGCAACACCAGACATACACCAGAATGCCGGTAGATACACTCAAGGTCTTTGAAGTACACGAAAGAGTGAACACCAAGGAATCGAGTCCATACACCCTCGGTAGTTACTGTGTATCGCACTGGAAAGAGAAGGGACCTACTGGCAGCCCAAGCCACCCACATTGGGGTCACGGTCCAGAGCACTGACGGCATAATCATGTACAGAGATACAAGCCAAGGGATTCCCATAAGTATACTGGCAAGTATACCATAAACAAGCAAAAACCATGTGCCCCTAAGCGTATCGGTGAGTATGATTTCTCCAGTCTCTGTCGCCTTTGATTCGATCACACGCGAACGGTATCGATTCTTGACTCGGCTAAGCACCAGGCTTAGACAGCTGGATCCAACAAGAAGACTTCCCACACAGACCCTTGGTCGCGCGCTTCTCCCAAGGACGATGAAGACACTTACTGTCAAAGCGAATAGCATCACGGAAAGCGGAAAGATGTCCATGAGCAGACTTAGAATAGATCTTCGGTTGTTTCGCATTACGCTCTTCTCAACTAGACAAAGCTACCAGAGATCCAAGTACAACAATATCCAGGTATTGTTCATAAACGGCGCCCCTCCGGTAATAGCAACATCCGCACCACCTCCAGTTCCATAACTACCCGTCAATCCAACCGTGGTGATATATTGCTTAGAGACTGGATCAACTGTTGGTGAGAGGTCCTTGTCAGCAGACAGGGAACCATCGATAGAAAGTCCAAGCCTACCTCCCAACCCAACATCACCGCTGATACTGCCCTGCCAATCCCCTCCTGCTAAAGGTTCCACCGTCGAGGCTCCCCACGTCGCAACAGGCCCCCCAGTCACACTAATGCCGCCCTGCTCACCAACGCCCCCTCCCAACTGCGCTCCTCCACTGCCCAGCAAGGCGATCTCTCCAGAGCGCCAGTTGCCGACCGCTGTTAGATCTCCACCCCCATTGCCTGTAAAGGGCATGAAGCAAAAGTCCCCCTCTATGCCAATAACTTTGTAGCCGATCGTGCTAGGTACTTTCCATAGAAACTCGTCTACTTCCGCTACCGCAACAGGAACCAACGGGCGGCCTACATCAATCCAAGAAGGCGATTCTCCCAGCAAAGTGTTTATAGTAAGAACTGATCCTTTCTGTGCGGCTCTGACGACGGTGCTTGCTTGCCTTGCACCAGGAAGTTCAGGAAGTCGCAAACGACGCCACGCCGGTATCGAGGTGTCCCCTGCCATCGGCCCGCGGTTCTTCGCCGTTTGTGCGTCCCACCACTTCATACACTGTTCACTGTGCTCACACCCAGGCGGATAGCTGTAATGCCCGGTGGGATCGATGAACTTCAGCGGGTTGTTGTTCACATATGAATACCGATTTAGACTTTGCGGATTCCCGGGTTCTGGTACAATAGTATCGGCAGAGATCCAGCGGCCAAGCTGAGCATCATACCACCTATCGCCCATCTGGAGCAATTGCGTGTAACTGTTCTTATCTTGACAAATGGCTCCCCAGGGTGCGAAACCGCACTCCTGGTGATAGAATGACTTCAGAATCTACCGGGGTTCTGCGTCATATCATATCACCAGGAGGTGCTTTCATGCTACCCGAAGTGTTAAGGTTCAACAAGTGGCTCCGCCGCCGGAGCCCGCACGCCACCACGTCTGTCGAATACACCAAGGACCTCAGGCTGTTCTTCGACTGGGTGGACAAACCCCCGAACGAGATCACGCTCCGCGACGTCGATGCCTTCATCGAGCACTGCCAGACTGACCTGGGCCACGCCATCGCCACCGTCAACCGTCGACTGGCCGCCATCAGTTCCTTCTATCACTTTCTCAGCGTCGAATCCGACGATGCCCCGGTCAACCCGGTGCTCCCCAAGCGCCACTTTGTCCGGAAAGGCCGCCATCTGCCCCGCGACGCCCAGGACATTGACATCGCACGTTTGTTCGCCGTGATCGAATCGGTGCGCGACCGGGCGATGTATCTCTTGATGTTAAGATGCGGTCTCCGGGTCGCCGAGGTCAGGGACCTATCAATGGGCGACCTGTACCTGCAACCCACACCCGGAAGTCTACCACGTCTGCGGCTGCGCGGCAAGAACGACTCGCAGCGCGTGGTCTACCTCTCCGCCCAGGCCTTGGCCGCGTTGCAGGACTGGCTCGCCGTCCGTCTCAAGGTCAACGACGATGCCGTCTTTCTCAGCCACTTTGACACCCGCCTCAAGGTCAACTCGATCCAGGTGACCCTGGGTCGGTACTGCCGCAAGGCTGGGGTGTGGATCACGTGCCACCAACTGCGCCACACCTTCGGGCGACACGTGGTCGAGGCCGGGATGCCCGCCACCTCTCTCCAACAGTTGCTGGGCCACCAGCGCATCCGTACCACCCAGCTCTACATCCACATCTCCAACCGCAAGGTGCAGGCCGATTATGAAGCGGCGATGGCCCAGGTGATGGAGCAGTTTTCCCTGGAAGGAGGCGACCGATGACGCGCTCCACCGGACAACGCAAGTTCGGCTACCGCAGCATCCGCCATCATGACCCCGCCGTCAAACCATACGCCAAGTGGCCGTCCGCCAACCAGGGCTTTTACAACGGCTTCCGCCTGTGGCTGCAAGACGCGGGCTACAGCCAGTCCACCCTCGGCATCTATCGCGCCGCCTTCCGCCTGGCCCTGGGTTGGCTAGACAAGCCTTACTGGGAGATCGATCCCCGGGACGATCTGGACCGCGTGCGGGAGTACATCGCCGCCCACTATGACAGCCCGTCCACCCGCGAGTGCTACCTTCGCGGCATTGCCAAGCTGGAAGCGTACCTGTGCGAACGCTGCCACCGCCCCAAGCCAAAGAAGCCGATCAACTGGGGCTATTACCTCGATCCCCTCCCCGGCTGGCTGGCCGAGGACGTGCGCGCCTACGTCACCCACCTGCGCCGCAGTTGGACGCCGGAAGGACAACGCCGGGCTACCATCGACATCCTCAGCCACGGGACCCTGTTCCTGCGCTGGGCGGCGAGGAACACCACGTTAACCGACATCGGCGACCTGACCCCCAACCTGTGGTTCGACTACCTGGACGCCCGCTTGGCCGAAAAGATCAAGCCGGTGACGCTCAACAGTCATCTGAGCGCCCTGCACGGCCTGCTCTTTTTCCTGGCCGATCAGGGCCGCCCCGTGTGCCAGCGCATGCTGCGTGTGCAGTCGCTGGGCGAGGGCTCCCGCTTGCCCCGTGACGTGCCCGTCGACCAGATCCAGGCCTTGACGTGCGAGATCGAAAAGGATGCCGCGTCCGACCACGCCGGGATTCGCCGCATGGGCGTGATGGACCGCGCCTGGTTCCTGTTGATGCTGCACAGCGGCCTCAGGACGCGCGAGGTCCGCTTCATGCTGCACTGCGACCTCGACCTGGAGGGCCGCCGCGTGCGCATCGAGCAGTCCAAAGGGCTCAAAGACCGCATCGTATGCCTGAGCGGGGCCGCGGTGGAGGCCCTGCACGCCTACCTGGACGTGCGCGGGCCTGCGCCCAGCGAGCACGTGTTCACCTTTCGACACCTGCCGCTCACCGTCAGCTACTGCTACGCGCGGTTGCGCACCTATAGCAGGCGCTGTGGCCTGCACGTGACGCCCCATCAGTTGCGGCATTCGGCGGCGACGCTGCTTTTGAACGCCGGAGCGCCCATTTTGACGGTACAGACGACCATGGGCCACAAGCACATCGACACCACGCTGGGCTACGCCCGCCTGTACGACGGCACCGTGGCCGCCGATTACTACAGAGCAATGGATCAAGTGGAAGCCCGGATGGCGTTGGCAGGGTCAACGGATGGGAACGATGGGCCACCCACCGGAGGGCAGCTCCTGGCGCTGGTGGACGCGCTGCACGACGGCACATTGAACGAGTATCAGCGCGAGACGGTGCACGCCCTGCGGCTGGGCATCCTGGCGCTCACAGAGCCTGCCACCGCGCATTGTGGGGGATAGAGACCGTGCTCTACTTTCGGAATGCGCGCGCCAGGTTGATGCCCGACCTACGCCGCACGCCGAGAGGCCCACCGCGACGCCTGTAGAGGCATGTCGATCACCTGCTGAATTCACCCGGCGTCGCAGGCACTTGCGCGACGAATCATAAAGCACCATGCTCACGACGCAGCAGCGCCTCACGGATTCGCCGCGCAAGTGCTCCGTGCTGTGGTGCTTTTCTCAACCCGGCTCGGAGTCCAATCGCTGCATCGCACAGCCGCCCAATTACCTTTCCGTTTTCTGTTGGGCGCGTTCAGAACAGGTGCCGTGTGCCGATACCGGTGACGGTGCAACAAGGCAGGGCCGACGCGGCCTTGCCCGCTGCGTTCCAAATTACACTGTCTGGAAAGCGATAAACTCTCTTATTGCCTCTCCTAATGCTCACTTGTCGGCACATTGCCAAATGCCTCGTAAGGTGGAGGATTACAATGTTCGTAGAGATGAAGCATGTAATTCTCAACTTGGCCAACAAAGGCAACTAAGGGGTTACCATTCTCATCTTCCCTGTACATGACATGTATAATTGTGACTCCGTCAGGGTTGTGAGGACCATAGAAGAACAGATCTTCTGCTACCGCCACATCATTCGGATCGATACATTCTGTATGAAACCAAGCATCCGATAAAGCCTGGAGAGCATCCTCTCGCCTACTTCCAATGAGGACACGTGACTTGGCTGTTTCCAAGTATAATCCCTCTCTGGCAGGTGGTGTCCAACCTGGTTTGAGAATCCCCGTGCCAAATAGTAGGTCAGCGGCAAAAAGGCACCCCATCAGCAAGCCACCTAGCGTCACTACAGTGACAGCCATGATCAAGAACACAACCCGGTTTCCCACTCTTCGTTCCAATCTGTCTTTGAATATCTCTGGCATATTGACACCTACTCAGCACGAATCATATACATTACAAAGAGGTGGCGAGTCCACCCCCGTGAATGGCTAAACCATCGCATATCGGCTCCCATCTGTGCACCACGGTTACCTATCAAAATGTCTGCACGTGCGTTAATATCCCTATATGAGCTAGCTCCGGCCTGTCCATGCTCACGAATCGTGTTCATTGCTATGCCAGCTCCACTACCACTGGAATATCCAAGCACCAGTGCCCACGCCCAGTGATGTACATTAGCATCCCAGTCGCTGTTCCCAACAAGGGCGGAATTCAAGCCTTCTGGATTCACACCGACCCAAATGTGAGCTGGCAATTGCATACCGTTATCACACGTGTAGCCGTTTTCGCAACCAGTTGCGGCTGTACGCATCGACGACACATTAAATCGATCTGGTAAGCCCCCAAAGAGGCTTCCAATATCTCGCACAAGCAGGGACGTCTCACCCTCTTTATACCAACCAGCCAGTCTCTCTAAAGCGTCTGGCATAGCAGCCCAAGAGCGGTCCGCTGGTATGTATTCCTTAAAGGCGTCCTCCATACTACCTTCTCTATAAGTTCCATCTTCATTGTAAAAGAAGTTGTTTCCATACTCATCGTTCCATTCATCTGGAAAAGCTATGGAGAAAAGTCGAATCAACCGGTCACGCCAGTCTGGATCACGACCGTTATGATGCTGTCGGAACTCCTCTTGCCAATTCTCATCCAAAGGGTCATGGCCGCTAGGGTCTACGTACTTGAGAGGGTTGTTATAGACATATGTGAACCTGTTGAAACTTTGCGGATTCGCAGGATCGGGTACAATAGTATCGGCGCTCAGCCACCGGCCGAGACTGGGGTCATACTCGCGAGCCCCCATCGAGTAAGTGTCAAGATAACTGTTCTTACGCTGCCCCGTGAATCCATAGTCAGTTGGTAAGGTCCCCTCCTCGTACCTGGTCTCCCCGTAGGGATAGTATAGCACGCGCGCCACAAAGTCGCCATTCGCGTCGGTGGTCAGGCTGGTGGAGCCCAGGTGGTCGCCGTGGAGGTAGGTGACTGTGCCTCCCTGGCGCATCGCCACGCGCTGATTCCCCGCATAGTAATACTTGGTCACTTGGCCTGGAGTCACCACCCGCACGTCGTCGCAGGCTACCCAACCCGAATTCATATAGTTGTACAGATCGATGCGCACCGTAGCGGCGTTAGAGGGTGTGGTGATGGTTCCTCCCTTTTCCTGCCAGGTGGTGGTGAGGCTGCCCGCCCCGCCGGAGGCCGCGTCCTGATAGCTGATGTAGCTGCCGCTGGAGTCGTAAAAGTTAGCGCGAATGATCCACGATCCACTGCTATCGTCAGGATCGAGCTCGCCGCGCACCCAGGCATACAAATCATACTCCGTGTTGGGGCTAACGGCAATCGCATCTGAGCGAAGATAGCCATAGACGTGGTTACTGATGGCGTAGGCGTACTCGCCGCTGTGCTGGTCCGCCGTGCCCCACGTCCCGCGCCAGATCGAGGTTCCCGGGAATTCGGGACTTGCATTCTCGCTCCAGCCCGTCGTGCCACTCTCGAAGCCAGGGTTGGGGATCAGGTTGGTGCTGTCTCCCACCTCTGTCAATGAAATATCGTCGAAAGCTATCCAGCCAGAGTTGAACTCGTTGTATAATCTGATTCGTACTTCGGTAGCACCTATCGGAGGAGTGAATAGGGCAGCTTTTTGCTCCCAGGTCGTGCTCAAAGTGCCTGCTGCGCCTGAGACAATGTCCTGGCATCCCATATCGACGCCCCCACCCTGGAAACAGGCGCGGATGCCCCATTGCCCGTGGCTGTCGTCAGGGTCGAGTTCGCCCCGCACCCAGGCGCTCAGTTCATAGGTAGATATAACCGGCTCCGGAGTGCTCGTAGGTATAGGGGTTGGCGTCGGAGCACTCGTGGGCGTGCGGGTCGGCTCCGGAGCACTCGTGGGCCAGGGGGTCGGCCCCGGAGCACTCGTGGGCGTGCGGGTCGGCTCCGGAGCACTCGTGGGCGTGCGGGTCGGCTCCGGAGCACTTGTGGGCCTAGGGCCCAAGGTCGGTTCAATGGGCACCGGAGTATTCGGAGCCACGAGAGTAGGCTTGATCGGCGGCGGCAGCGGCTCGGATCTCATCAGATACCCGGGTGAACCGGAAAGAGTGCTCAGACCTGCCTCGGGCAAGGAGATCCAGTCGGACTCCAAGTAGCCGGAGGCGTGGTTGCTGATGACGTAACCATAGCTGCCACTATGGGGCGCTGCCGTGTCTCCCATCCCGCGCCAGATCGCGGTGCCGGGAAATTCTGAGTATATATTCTCGCTCCAACCGGTACTACTTTCGAATCCAGGGTTAGGTACCACTGGGCTGGGAGGCGGGTCGTCTCCATCGCTATACGCCACCTGTAATGATACGTCGTCGTAGGCCACCCAGCCAGAGTTCAAGTAGTTGTACAGGTCGATGCGCACCGTCGCGGCGTTGGCCGGCGTGGTGATCCTCCCACCCTTGTTCTGCCAGGTGGTGCTCAGAGTACCTGCCCCACCGGAGGCCGCGTTCTGGTAGCCGATGTAAACGTCGCCGCTGTCGAAGAAACTAGCGCGGATGATCCACCCTCCACCGCTGTCATCGGGATCGATCTCGCCGCGCACCCAGGCATATAGGTCATATGCCGTGTTGGGGCTAATGGCAATCGCATCTGAGCGCAGGTAGCCGTAGGCGTGGTTGCTGATGGCGTAGCCATACTCGCCGCTGTGCTGATCCGCCGTGCCCCACGTCGCACGCCAGATGGATGTCCCCGGGAACTCGGAGCTTGCGGTCTCGCTCCAACCCGTCGTGCTGTCCTCGAAGCTGGGGTTAAGTAGGGTTACCTCAGTCTCACCACTGATCTTGAGCTCATAGTACCCGCCCACGTAGTAGGTGGTACCGCTGGGGTCCACCTTCTTCACCCGGTTGCCGTCGCCGTCGTAGGTGAAGGCGGTCGTTTGACCGCCCTCGGTAACGGTCTGCAGCTTGTTCTCGGCGCTAAAGCCCTGCACGTACGTCTTGCCGTCGGCGATGCGCTGCGTCATGTTGCCGTTGGCGTCGTACCAGTACTTGCGCTGGCCCTCGATGTGGGTCACGGCGTGGGGTTGGCTGTGCGTGTAGCCGTTGCCCAGGTAGGTGTAGCCCCCCATCCCGTCCTTGTGGGTGATATTGCCGATCTCGTCGTAGGCGTAGGTGCGGTTGTAGGGGGCCGGGCCGCCGGTGGCCTGGGCGTGGGTCAGGCGATCGAGATGGTCGTAGGTAAACTGCTGCGCCGCGTCAAATTCCTCATAGTTGTCGATGAGCGTGTTGCCACGCCACATCCAGTGGTGGAACCGCCACTGCTTTCCTGCCGGCATTTGCACGCTGTAGCTGCCGCGCACACTCGGGTCGCTCTCCTGATATGCCTGGATGTAGAACCCCTGATCTTTATCGTCCAGCACGATCTGCAGCACATACCAGGTGTTGATCTGTAGGTTGGTGATCAGGTCCGCCGGGTACGCCCAGTTGGACCCATTGTCGGCATACTGCACGTACAGTTTGCCGTCATTAGCAATCGCGCCGAAGCGTCGGTAGGTCGAGTCGTTGGCCTCGATGGAAAAGTGGGCTTGAGTATCCGTCCGGTTCACCTTGAAGCGCAGCTTTACCCCTTCACCATCGGCCAGGCTGTAGGAGGAGCGGTGGAAATTGGCGTCCCAGTTGGCATCGGTGCCGGTGTTCCTGACCACATTGTTTCCGCCGTCGTTGTAAGGCACCGTCTGGTGGCTGTTCCAAGTCCAGTTGGTCGTGTTCTTGGTATTGAACTCATCTTCGAAGGTTGGCGCGTGGCCATCTACAATCTGAGTCACGTTACCTACGGGGTCATAGTCGTAGCTCAAGTTGAGCAAATCACCGACTTGCAGGTTCTTCAGCCGGGAGCTGAGCGGGTCATAAGTGTACCAGGTCGCCAGAGTGTTCCCCAGCGCCAGATCCGTGATCTGCCCCATCGGGTTGTAGTCGATGCCGGTGACGTAGGAGTCGATCCCACTCAGGGCCTCCAGCGTTCCGCCGTCGTTATAGTCGTAGGTAACCACTTCGCCGTCAGGGTACTCCATCGACGTCACCCGGTCGGCGGCGTCGTAGGTGTACTCGGTCTCAAAGGGCTGTGTATCGATGGTCTTGATTTCTTTCGTCACCCGCCCACGCACGTCGTAGATCCAGGCGGTCCAGCCGCTTGCGTCCTCCATTCCCGTACGCCGCCCGATGCTGTAACCGTGCCCGGATTCATCGTAGGTGTAGGTGACGTCACATGGTTTGCCGGAGCAGAACGACGTATCGATATTGGTGACGTTCTCGTGATACGTCTTGCCCTCCAGCCGGTGTAGCTCGTCGTAGTAGAAGCAGGTGGCCTGCCCGCGCGCGTCCAGCTGCTTGGTCAGGTTGCCCGCGTCGTCGTACCGATACTCCCAGTGGCCCATGTCGGGATCGTCCATCGCCTCCTTGCGCCCCAGGCCGTCGTATTCCATCGTGGTGACGTTGTCCGCGTCATCGGTCACTTCGATCAGGTGTCCCAACGCGTCGTATTCGTACTCGGTGGTGGCGTACAGGGTCGCGCCGGGGTACGTGCCCTCGAACTCTTTCACTTGCACCAGTTGGCCCCACACGTCGTTGGTGAACCGCTTCTGGTGACCGTTGGCGTCTATCGCCGTCGTCACCAGTCCATCGTAGACGGTGTGCGTGTACGTGCCGTCGGGGTTGTCGATCCGCACCACCCGCCCCAGGTCGTCGTACGTAGTCAGGGTATACGGCCCGCCGGGCGCGCCGTAGCGGCTGGAGCTCTCGAACTGCGGCAGGTAGCCCTTGACTAGGGTGGTGAAAATTGATCAAACGGCCGCCCACGACCGATCCCATTTTTGTTTCGATTTTCTGTGGAAAGTCAACGCCCTCTGCCTCTTTGCCTGA
>Ga0315550_1001641_pt1 | contig 13790 bp, 17 predicted proteins | sample SalMarSW160190MG_2_FD_203100 | JGI IMG/M metagenome (GOLD analysis project Ga0315550, IMG submission 203100) | Salt marsh sediment microbial communities from the Plum Island Ecosystem LTER, Massachusetts, United States - Salt Marsh Sediment SW1601-90 ... | reverse complement strand
ATACGTGAGGGCGACATCGTGCTGGTTTCTCCGTGGGATTTTCAGGCGGATGAGCGCGGCGACATTTTCTGGCGGTACAGGCGGAATCAGGCGGAGTGGCTCAGAAACAAAGGCTACCTAAAACTGTAGGAGCAAAAGGTGAAGACACATAAGGCAAAAACCGTCGATTGGCGAATATCTTGCTTTTCTTTCAGTAAAGTATGAAGTTAACCCTGAAAAATTCTTACACGCCCTACGTACCGCGCAAGACCGCAAATCAAATTGTGACAACATATCCGTCCAGTGTCGAGGCAGTATAAAAGAGAAGTTGATTTTTTTAATCATGAGGGGTTCTGAGGTTATCGCGCAATTCCCAATGGATAGAGACTTTCTCTTGAATGAAAATAATCATCTTAGGAATTTCATGGGAACTGATAAGATCCGTAGGTATCTCTCACGGAAGAACAGATTGGCTTCTGCGCGTTCAATAAGTGATGTGCGGGCTGGAATGAGCCATGTTAATCTAAAGGCTAAAATTTTGGAAGTTGCCCCGTCAAGGTCTGTGGTTACACGATATGGGAACAACGCCGTTGTTGCTAAAGTGTTGATAGGGGATGAGACTGGAACAATCAAACTTTGCTTATGGAATGGGCAAATAGACGGCGTCTCTGTAGGCGATGTTATTAAAATTGAGAACGCTCAGGCATCCGTGTTTAGGGGCGAAAGGCAATTAAGCCTTGGAAAAAAAGGCACGATCAACAGCGAAGTCCTCAAACCACACCTTAAATCGATGGAGTTACTAAATGCTCCGACTTAACAAGTAACACAATTTTCTTTTCTGTTGGCTGCGTTCAAACGGTCATATCTCTGTCCACAGATTTTGATGTGGAACAGAGAATTATGCTAACTTCAGAGTGCAAGATTCATGATATGGTGAAAAATTGTTGGAAACTGAAAAAAATTTTGGGTAAAAATGTTTATGGTTATTGCCGCTAGCCTATTTAGTATCGTCTAGGTGGGCGTCTTTTTGAGTAACATTCTCGGCAGTATACTGGCCTGGTTCCGTCGGGTTTGAATGGAACCTGACATTCTTGGCCGCAATCAGCACAAACTGCTTTGTGTGTCTCTCGGTCTCGGTACATTCGCTATTTCAACTCCTGTTTACTGATTTGCGTGCAAAAAACGATTTTTACACGATGCAACTATTGTTTGCGGTGATGCTTATAAACCCCGTGCTTAAAGTTGGGGAAAACAGCGTGGAAATTTGAAAGGCTGATTCAGAATTTAAGAGAATGGGCAACTATTTCTTTTTAGTGTGCTTTGCAGGAAGCGAAACCTGTTTTCTCTGTTTTCTTTTCATTTCCTTTTCTCTTTGAAGCTGTTTATGCTTTTCCAGACCTTCCACTTTGGCTTTCTTGCTCTTGGGCATTTCTTGTTCACCAATGTTCTATGGCATGATTGCCCATCTTTATAAAAACGTTGTTGTTTCAACTATTCAAAAGTGTGGTGCGGCTGTTTCGTCCTTGAATCTAAATGGGTTCAGAACCTGCTCAAACCAAGCGCTTAATGCTCAAGCGGTCTCCTCAGGCTTTTTTCGCTTCAGCTTAGAAACTAATATATGTCGTCCAAACGTAGAATCATCCTGCAGAAGGGACGCGTACCGAAATGAAAGTCACCTTAGTTAACCCTCCTTATCCTCCAGGCGTACACTCTCATCCAGCGTTCATTCCGCTTGGAATTGCATATTTGGGTGCAGTTGCGGAAAAAGACGGGCATGAAGTCACCGTCATAGATTGCCAAGCGGAAAAACTTAATTATGAAGCTTTCCGCGAACGCGTCAGACGAACCCCCTCGGACGTTATCGGGGTTACGGCAACAACTCTTCTGTACAAGTCTGCCATGAAGCTAATTGACATAGGCAAAGAGGCGCACCCACATGCGGTCACGATGCTTGGCGGGTCTCACGGAACCTTCTGGGATGAAAACGCCCTTAATGAGTATCCAAGCTTAGATATGGTCGTACGCAGAGAAGGCGAAGCAACCTTCATCGAAGTCCTCAATAAACTTCAATCTAAAACCAGCTTAAACGGCGTTCTAGGCGTCACCTTCCGCAACCAAAAAGGCAAAATCATCCGCAACCCAGACCGACCCTTCATCGAAGACCTGGACGCCTTGCCCTTCCCGGCACATCATCTCCTGCCGCTTGATGCGCTGAAGCGAATGGGCAAAGTGCTTTTTCCTTTAATGACCAGCCGCGGCTGCGTTTTCTGGTGCGACTTCTGTAGCACTGTCCGCATGTTCGGCAGAGGATACCGTTGGCGTAGCCCCAAAAACGTGGTTGACGAAATGGAAATGATCCACAACAAGTACGGCATAAACCAGTTCACCTTCTACGACGATGCTTTCTCAGTAAACCGCGAGCGCGTCGTGAAAATCTGTGCAGAACTTCACGCTAGAAAGCTGGATTTAATCTGGGATTGCGGGACGCGTGTAGATATGGTTGACCGTGAACTTCTTGAAACCATGCATGATGCAGGCTGCATAGCCGTTTGGATGGGCGTGGAATCAGGCTCAGAAGTCATCCTAGACGCCATGAATAAAGGCATAAAACTAGATCAAACACGCCGGGCTTACAAGATTGCGCATGAAGTTGGGTTAATGACGATTGCTAACGTGGTGATAGGGTTTCCAGGCGAGACTGAGCAGACTGCGAGGACCACAATCAATTTCGTCAAGGAGCTGAACCCTGACGATGTCGGTTTTTATGTGGCTACGCCCTATCCTGGCACGCCTTTGTACGAGCAGGTCAAGAAGAACGGGTGGCTCAGAGTCACGGACTTCAACAAGTACGATACTGCGGGACCGACTTTTGAAACGCCCTGGCTGAGTATGAAGCAGCTGGCGGACATCCGTTACAAGGCTTATCAGGATTTTTACCTGCGCCTAGGCTACGTGCTTAAGATGATGCGCAGAGGCGGCACATACGGCATATCAGCCGTGAAAACCTCAGCAGCCTACGCGCTCAGAGCAATGCACATAAAACTTTCCTAATCGCCCAGAACAGCCGTGTTAGCGGACTTCGAGTAACTATGGCTCTTCTGAAAGTAAAATAAGCGTGGTGGAGCTGCACCTCCCCAAACAAACCGGGTCGGAACATTCGGCCAGAAAATTCGTCTTGCCACCTAAAACAGGTGATTATTATGTTATGCGTTCTAAGCTAATGACCCAGAATGTGCAGGTTGGAGAGTTTTTCAACCAGTTCCATTGTTTCTTCATCAACACTCGTGGCGCGAGCAATGTCCGTCAGGGTGACCATGCCAACCAGTTTGTTTCCCTCAACTATTGGCAGTTTCTTTATTTTGTTTTTAAATATCAGATGGGTAGCTTCGGGGATTTCCATGTCAGGGGTTCCTGTTATGATGTGGCTTGTCATTGCTTCAAAAACGTGAGTTTCCTTGGGGTTTTTTGCATTTTTCCAAGACTCTTCTAAGCAGGTCTCTCTCCGTCAAGATTCCAACGGTTTCTCCGTTGCGGACAATGACTAAGCTACCGATTTTGTTTTTATTCATAAGCTTCACAACTTGATAGACCGAGGCGTGCGCCTGCAACGTAGTTACTTTCTTGACCATCAGGTCCCTGATCTTCGCCATCTGACATCAGCTCCATAACAAGTTATTCGCAAAGGGATAAAAGAATTGTGAATTTACTAATTAACGGGTGGAATCAAAAATTCGGAGACTAAACTGCATATCCTAGGTGCCCACGGGAATTAAACCTGAAAGGTGATGGGGCTGCCCGTCCCCAAACCCAAAAGAGTTTAGAACCTGGGTTCAAGCATCGTTTCAGTTGCTTTAATACTGCCTTTGACGCCTGTAGGCGCCTTGTTCCACTTTACAGAACCGCCATGGGCCTTTTTCGCATTTCTCGCAGGACTAATGGTCTGATACCTGATACTCGTGGATTTTGTCAAAGCATGGTTTTACAAACGATACATCCAATTCAATTGATGCTAATTGAGCTGGATTGTGCCGATCTGCCGTACGAAGTGCCGAGGGTTGACCTACTGTTCGGCCTTTTCTCTTGTTTAAGCCGGAGCTTTTTTAGTTTGGGTTATTTTTGCAATTGCTACTGTGCCTGATAGGATGCTGTTGTTGAGGAACGTTAGTTCTTTTCCAGAGTCCAGCAGAATAGTGGTGTGAAGCGGGTTCAGCTCCTTAACTACGCCTTCTTCATTCATGTATGAGGTGACAACGCGGTCTCCTAGTGCGTAGGGGAGTCTGCTCTCAAATTTTGCCTCGTATTTGTGGACAGCGGTTATGGTTACCACGCCTGATGCTATGGCACTGTTCGGAATGGACATTTGACCTACATCCGTTCTTATTATCGTGACTATAGCAGTTATGTCTATGACTTTTCCCGGAATGTTGTTAACTAGGACGGTGTCGCCTACTTTGAAACGGTGAGTTGTGAAGACAAGTGCGCCAGCTAGAATGCCGCCAACGAAAGTAGATATCACTAAGCCCATCGTGATTGAGATTATGCCCGCGCCTGTCAGCAACGTTTCTGGAGAAACACCAAGCGTGTGCAGCACTCCGAAACTCATTACAATGACTGCTATTGCCCCCATTGAAAACTGTAGAACTGTAGCCGCTTGGTTTCCTATGCGACTGATCATGAATGGTTTTGCCTGACGTAAAAGCAGTATCACTGTTAGCCAAAAACCGAGGATGATGATAATTCTGAAGGCTTGTATCAGAAACGAGGGCAGGTTGATGGTGGCGGCTATAAACAGGTCGTAAATGTAGATTGTGCTTACGCCCAATACTACTAGGAACGTTAGAAAAATACCGAATTTTTTGTAAGAATCCACAAAGCCAGCCAACTAGACCCTTCCTGAGACAGTAATTGATATGAGCGCTTCTAATAGTTTTCTCAATTTAAATAATCAAAAATATGCTGAAAAGCGTTAAACGAAAATTCTGTTTATGTGTTTAGTGGCTGTTCGAAACCTAAAACGTGGTGGGACTGCCCTGATTTGAACGTGTCATGGTGTTCTTGAAAAAGGACAATAAGCCGCTAAACTACAGTTTTTTATTGTTGCTTTTAGACTGCTGGAAGTTTCGTAATGCCGTCTATTTGGTCGAAGTGCTCATCGAACGAGTATATCTCTTTCATGCTACTCGTTTTCATTATGTCGATAGCTAAGGCGTCGTTGGCTTCAAGCTTCAGGTCTTCCCCTAACTCAACTGCGGCAAAATAGGCTTCTCTGGTGACTCCTCTGATTTTCACGTTGTCTAACATGAAAAGCCCGCGAATCGTGGTTGTCAACTGGTCCGTTGACATTCCATGTTTGAGGATGTTTACTATTTCGGATACGTGAACGACGGTTGTTGTAACTTCTTCTTTTCCTTGGGAGATGTTTCTGATGATGTTTTTTGCGTTTTCTTTCATCTCTTTCTCTTTCTTGGTTAACTGTTTTTTCGGCTTGTAATATGCATAGATGAAAACGTTTGCGTCAAGAAACCTCATTTGTTTCCCTCGTAGAATTTCTTCTCGAACTCCTTCCAGCTTCCGATGGCTTCCACGCCTAGGTCGACTTTGTCAAAGTTTTCGGTTAAGTCCACGCGGCGCTTCGGAACCAGCTTCAAGTAGCCTTTCCGTTTGATTATGTACAGCTCTCTGTTTTCGCTTAGTTCAGCTTCACGCCAGTCAGCAGGCAGGATGAGCCTTCCCTGAGAATCCACTTTCTTAACTTCAACACCACTTTCCACATGAATCACCATAAAATACCAACTCCCTCCATTAATATAAATTTTCTGCCAACTTCAATGAAAACCCTGATACATAAAAAAGGAGGCAAAACGCAAAATTACTGTGTGGTGGGGCTGGGGAGATTTGAACTCCCGTCACGAACGCCCGAGGCTCATAGCCTGGACCAAGCTAGCCGACAGCCCCTCTGTGCCATGCTTGCAGGCTCTATTTTCATTCCGAGGTTATAGAAATAAGTATTCCTCAGCCGTTGAAAAGTTTGGCATCAACCTCTTTCACGCGTCAGTTCAAGCTAGGCTTCCGCCTTTAAATAAGGGGGGTATAGAAAAAAATCGCACGCTAGAGCCGTAAAACCCTTGCGCTAAACGCCTGGCACTGCGGCAACTTTCTTATGGTACAATCTTGCGGCTATGCACAATGCTGCTCCGACCACGGCAACCCCGAATGACCATTGGAACCCAGCTGTCAACAGAACCGTTATGCTTACGCCAGACACGAAAGGAATCGACAAAGTGCTGGTTGTCGAACCCATCAACGGAATACTGAGGCTTAACACCGTCTGGCAGATCAACACCGTAGCAACCAAACCGATCACAAAGAACAGCACGATAAACAACGGTTTCTTGTAGCCAAAGTCAAGCAGATGTTTCGAATACGACTTCCCAGGCACAAGCGAGTAAATCAGCATCGCCACAGCGCTTGCAAGCAAAGTGAGCAAGCTAACCACGTTAAGCGCCCAAATGAACGGTATCGCAAACGATGTGCCCAAAGCTCCGAAAGTTGTGTTCACGGGTGAAGCGTTCGCCGTCAACAGGTTATCGCCGACCGTAAGCTGCCACCAAGGATAAACCATCGACACCGCAATCATAATAATCGTGGTAACGCCGCCAGCAAACCCAAACCAGTTAATCTTAGCCAACAAACCATTCATTCATTTCACCCCTCATACCAAGGATTCGGAATCTCCATCCGCTGATCCATCGCGTTTTGGTCCAGCCCGATCTGAATCCCGCTGATGTCAACACCGACATTCACCAGGGTAACCTCCACGTTTTCTTCAGTCGCATGCAACGATTTCAAATGACCCTCCGCACCATCCGTCCAATTAATCAGCAAAGTCACCGTCCTAGTCTCCCCCACAGGAATGCTAACAGGCTCTTCAATGCTCGCCACGCCAAGATCAAAGCCATGCTCGACACATTGAACATCACCCGACATCGACTTAAGCGTAATATCAATCGGAAAAGTATTCTTAAACTCAATACTCTGCCTAATTGTGCCCGAAACAGGATCAATTTCTGGTGGACCAACAGGCTCCACTTGAGGACCATCCGAACCACCGCCGTCGCCACCACCGCTGAATTTGTCGGCAATCTCGTTTATTTCAGGCGGAACAAACAATCCCACCAAGTTATCTTGATAAGTAAGCAGCACACCGACAATTGGCACAACCGTGATAGTTATCGTAATCAAGGTTAGAATGAGCTTTATCTTGTCCATTCCTACGCTTCCATCTTCTTAACTCTGTATCTAGAGAAGGATTTTCGGTTTTATGATTTGTGAATTTGGAATTAATCTTCCAACTAACCGAAACGCTTCAGAACACTTTAACAATTAACACAAAATGAAAAAAAGCGCAGACCCTGCTTCATTCCTCGTAAGGAGTGCTAAGAACCTCTTTGACTCTGTTAGTTATTACCGGTCCAAGCCCATGAACAGTTTTCGCCCAGTCATCAACGTTAATAAGCGCGTTCAACGGCGTTTGATACGACTTGAGTATGGCATTGGCCTTTTCTCTTCCAATGTTAGGTAAACTAGCCACAAAAAACATTTGAGCATCCGACAACGTGTCAGTTTTCTTAAACGCGTGAACCGTTGGCGCTCTCTTCTCCACAATCTGCTCCTGCCTCGCAGCCACATACAAGAAGTCAATCGTCTCCTTGTAAGAAGCCGTGTTTACCAAGGCAATGCCGTTCTTTGCCAAATTAAACATGGCACCCCAAATCGCCGCAGGCTGCACATGGCTGAACTTGTAGATTATGGGCAAATAACCCTCCAAAACAATCAACGACTTCGGATAAACATCCTTCAGCCTGAACAACTGCTCAAAAAGGTAACGCCTCGTAAGCGTGTACACAAAATCGTGAACCGTTTTCCTCTCCACCGCACACTGGTCAGAAAGGATGTAATCGCCTTTTTCAAGGGCTTCAGTTCTAACTTTAACACCGCGCTCAATCAAACCTTTAACAATCTTCGCCGCAGTGCTCGCTTCGCGACTGTCAACGATAATTGTCGGTTCTTCACCATTCTTCTTCTTTTTTCCATCCAAATACGGAACAAGAGTTTCAGTTCCTGACATAAGCTCAACTCTACAGTTGCGGTTACGTTGTCGTCTTTTATGTTATTTTCGTTTTCTGAAGTATTGCGTGCCATCTGGGTCACAGCTCACATATTCGAATCCTGCTTCTATCATAGCGAGCTTTTCTTCTCTTGTGGTGGCTATTCTGCTCGTGTATTCTTCAGCTTCAAACTCTACCAAATGCGTGTAAATCATCGTGGAGTTTATGGATTTATGGCCTAGCTTTTGCTTAACGCGGAGTATGTCCTTTGATTTGTGGTATTCCATGGTAGCGAACCAATGCCGGAAGCTGTGAAAGTGAATTTCTTTCAGTCTCGGGTTGCAGAGTTTAAATGCTGCTCGGTTTCTTTGGTTGTTAAAGTTGCTTCTTAACTGGTGAAGCGTGCTTTTTCCCCAAATCTTGTCACCTTGCTTTGGAAGCGTCTCTAGCATAGCAACAAGTTTATCGCTGGTCTTCACTTGGCGCGGTAAACTGCCTTTTTCGGGGTCATTTATGTTTATGAATTTACGGTCTAAATCTACGTCTGTCCATTTGAGTTTAAAGACTTCTCCGCTTCTTGCTCCGCTTTCCTTTAACACCTGTAGAAACACAGAGATTTTTCGGCTGCAAGCGTGGATAAGCGTGTTTATGTCCTCTTCAAATGGTATCCAAGGTATCTTGCTGCTTTGCTTAAACTTGTGAAAATCAACGTATTCTGGTATGGCTATCTTTAACACTTTGCTGAAACTCAGATATGCCCTTGCTACCATACTTTTTGTTCCAGCGCTCCAGGGTTCTTCACTGAATTGTTTAAGCCTTTTTGGTTCCAGATATTGCCTCGCGTTTATTATGGTCCTAAAAGTGTTTTCAGGATTGAATATGTCTGCGCCTTGATCCTGTAGCATTTTTAGTGCTTTCAAGTTGTTTTCTATGGTTTTCTTGCTTAAGCCCAGCGTGATTTGTTTTGCCGTGTACTGTGCGACTGCGCCTTTTATGTTAGGTTCCGCATGGCTTTCTGTTCCCGCGACAGTCTTGTTTTCTGTCGTGGTGTCCAAATTTTTCGCCTTCTTTAAGACGCATATTTGGCTATGGCTATTTGTCTGACATTCTTTATATTCCTTATCGCTGAAACGTAAACCACATTCACGGCATAAGAAACGCTGTATTTGCCCTTCATTCGTGTAGCGTAAACCATTTTTATAGAGGCAATTTGAACCACATTCAGGACATTTCCGCAAGAAAAGTCATCTCAAGAAACGGTTTTCACATGTGTTTGTGTGTGTATGTATAGAGAGACCTGGTGAGTTCTTTAACCAATTTTCAAACAATATTTTCTGTATGCGGATAATTTGGAAAATGAGTCTCATATGCTGTGCCTTTCCAACCATTTTTTTCCCGCATTTGTGATTCTCCAATACGGATGTACGTATTCGATGAGACTTGCCTTATCCAGATCTTCAATGTATTTTTTTATGGCGTTATCGGTTGCTCCACCTTCGGTGATTTCCCATTTTGTGTAATGTAATATCCCCTGAACTGTGGCACCGTTTTGTTGTGCAGTCAGCCATCTTAAGAGTTTCTTAAGAATTTCAGCCCTTTCGCTTTGCGGCATTGTTAAAAGTCCTCTTTCTTTTTAGTCTCAAAAATAGGCTGTAGGATTATTGAATCGTTAACTTCAAGAGCTAAAGCCGTAATTTTTCCGCCTGCGTTTCTTTCTGCTGACTCAATCCAGCTTTTAGGCAACGACACCGCTTTGCTTGCGCCAACTTGAATTAGTTTACGTATGATTGGCATGTGTTTTTTACCGTTATTCTAATTATTTTCGAAAAATTTATTCGCGTAGCGCCAAGATTACTGTTCTCATATGGGAATAGGAAAAGTGGGAATATGCTTACCATAAAAGAGAAAGTCAGAGTGGTATTCAAAGGCCTGGTTGAAACGGATTATAGGATTCTTCAATTTTTCGCTGAGAACGGTCCGACTACCACCTATAAGGCGAAAGTGTTTTTTGAAAGCTCTAGGGCCAAGAAAATAGGAACGCAAATTCCTAGAAGCACTTTATACAATAGAACAAAAATCTTGAAGGAAAAGCGTTTCCTCAAGGTTGAGAGAAAAGAGAAGTTTAAAAGCGGTAGCTTGGTCGAGGATATGGACATTCTCTCAACCGAGACCCCAAAGAGTTATCTAGCAATCTTAGGTACTGATGCCGATTTTTTCAAAATTCTTGAGCCTCCCCGTTCTGAAGAGGGGCGGCAAGTGGTAAAGGATTGGTCAGCTGAACGTCTTTTAGACTTGTATTCAAAAATTCTTGACAGCCTAGTAGAATTGAAAGTAGACTTAACGGATTTGAAAGGAAGACATAATTACATAATGGAGATTTATTACACGGCGCTGGCATCAAGAAGACCCGAATACGTCAAAAAGATTATGAGCCAATATAGGTTCCCAAATGGCATGAAGAAAACGATGGAAACTTTTGAAAAGCTTGTTGAAGCATTGCGGAAAGAACTCTAGTTGTTTTATGGTAAGCGTAATATATTACAAACGAGTGTAGTATAACTACATAGCGATGTAAAATGTTGACAAGCGAAAACGGCAAGTGACCTGAAAAGATGAGACCGCGAATATCAAAAAAAGAAGCGGTTTATTTGGTGGAGGTTTTGACAGCGCAGACAGCCGATCTGAAGCAGAAACTGGAAGAATATGAGAAAAACCAGACTGAGTTTTTGCAGTTGAAACGTGAGCTTCAAGTCGGCTATATGGGTACATACACGTTGCTGGAGAAAACTAAGAGAGCAAAAGAACTGAAAGACAGCATTGATGTTATGATGTGGCGACGCTTCTCTATTTACGATGTGGTTAACACAAACGAGAAGCTAATCAAAAAATATAAGGCCATAGCCGAAGGCACAAGCCATAAAGGAGCTTACAATGTTCTCAAGGTTTCATATTATCCGAAAGAAGGAACAGTTTTGAAGGTGACAGCCTAATGCAAGTTGCACGTCCATACTTCAGGCTAAACGTTTATGACCATATCGAAGAATTTTGCGGTTGGCAGCCAATAGAGGAATTAATCAAGTATGCCGGTAATCAGAGAAACGAGATGTATCTAACTTGTCTATTCAAAACTGGAGGCAGAGCTGGAGAGGTCCTATGGCTAGACACGGATAACTTTGTTGTTGACAAGCGAAAGAAAGTTTTGTTCTGTCAAAACATGAAGCTGGAAAAACGTTTTAGAAGGATAAAGCTGGAAGACGGGACCGTAAGACGCGAACACGTTGACGCGATCCGAAAGAAATTTCCAATTTTGTTAGAGGAAACTTTAACGAAAGAGCTACTGGAATATTTGAGAGCTGCACCTGAAGGCGCATTATTCAGAAGCCCATACAAATCGCATAACCCGTTAACTGTGTCCTGGGGCTATAAACGGATTAGAAAAATAAACGATGAATTGCCTAGGCCACTATTCAACAGTTTAGGTTTGAATCAGCCTTTCATAGTAAAAGGTAAAAAGGTAGATAATGTTTTGCACTTGTGGCAACATTGGTTTAGAAGTCAGAGAGCTAGACAACTAAGAGAAGATTATGATTTCTCAGAAGCTGAGTTAATGGAATACTTCTCATGGTTAGATATGAGAACCGCGATAAGATACTCTGCTGTTGGTGCGTCTAAGTTAGCTGAGAAGATGAGAAGCAAAAGATAACAGTTTTAAAACCACCGTCGATTTTTGAGACCCCTAACTATCTTCATACTCTTATACGCTAAATTTGATGTTGTGTTTTTGCCCCTTTTGCCAAAACAAACGTTAATTCCCTCTTAGAATTGTAAGAATGAATTACCATACGATAAAAGAAAAAGAAGGCAGAGTCTTTCTCAATTCCCCTATCATATTAATTAATATACATATGCGAAAGTTACGTTTTTTCAGTGTTTTTGGTTCCATTAGGAAAGAGGCTATTTTGCTACACCAATTCTGCTGTATGAACTAGACGCGCATTTTATTGAGGAATTGGTAAGATGCTGTCAGAGAAACTAAATAGAGACGTATTATTGGGTACATCCTATAACGTCTTTGTATGTAGGTGTCGTAATATTTCACAGCATTTTTACCTAATATTATAGGACTCGGTAAAACAAGTTAAAACATGGAAAAAAAGAATCCAAAATCTTCGAGATTTTTCCCTTATAAAATAAGATAATATATGGGGAATCGCCAACCTCGTAACTGATTAGTGAAAAAGCATATCTGTTAGCTGGATATATTAGCAAAACGCACGCGCTTGTTAAAAAACGCGTGGCAAATAGAAGATTTTTATAGAAAAGAGTTCTACGTAAATCTTTTATAATTTTGATTCATATAAGAGCTATTAGTTTTTCTTTTACGAGTTTTAGGGGAGGTGAGAGAGATGAAAAGAAAGATGGTCATAGGAATGTTTGTAGCGCTTTCTCTTGCAATAATTATTGCGGTTGCCGCCTTTGTTCCAACTGTTGCAATTGCTAGATATGGTAAACAAAAAGCCAAATCGCTTACATACTATAGTTACGGCGGACAAGTAACTGTTCAGTTGCCAGAAGGGGTACCGTCTCATCCAACAACCCTGATTATTGTCGCTATGCACGTTCAAAAGCAAGGTTATAATGTGCTCAGTGGTCCGCATAATGTCTTTTCGGCGTATATATGGGTGCCCGAAAGGAATAGTTTTATACCAGTAGTTGCAATCTCAACCAACCCTAATCCTGAACATCAGGAATTAATCAAGGAGATCTACAATGGCACTCCGCTTTGGAACCCGACTTTGGGAATGTTGAACTGCATCTCGGTTGATGATGATGTTCTTGTGACGCAAAAACGCGGCGACGTTTTCTTCTGTAACCTGACGGAAGGTGTGCACATATCGCTTCCGTTTCCACCCCCGAGTGGTTTGCCCGACCTAAGCTTCGACCTTCCGCCAATAGCCTTTGAGGTCCGAGGAATCGACAGCACTTACAGAGAAAGTGGTGCGACGACTTTACCATCAGGCTATTCGACAGCGGCCGACTATTTGCGGAAACCTGCGTGGGTACGGCTCTGGATTCAGGATTGGACAGCAGGTACTGGTGACCCGTTCAAGTTCGCTGGGGTATTAGGTGTGTCTGCAAAAACAACCGTTATTCCGCCGCCAGCATAAACAAGCAAGAAGCATTTACACATTTCCCTCTTTTTCTAACCATAAAGACCAGCAAGTCTAACCGATTCATAAATACCTATAACAAAGCAGTTAACGCTTGATTGTTCTTTCTCACAAAACACTTACTATCTTACAGTTTAGCGCGCGCATACATTTCAGAAAACCGTCAATTAACAAAAAAAGAGGTTGCGCTGAGATAAAATAAAACTCTATGGAAAGACCGGGCTTCTCTTATTCAGTTAGGCTATTGCTTTTTAGCAAAGTTACTCTGTTTGTATCTCTCTATATATTGGTAACTTTTAGAGACTGTTTTTAGGCTTCTTTTCCCCTCATGCTCAGACAGCCTAAGAGATTGCTTTTTCTCTGTATCTATCTATATATTAAGAGTACGTTTAAGCTCAATTTGGGCTTCTTTTGGCTTTGTCTATGATTCATTCACCTTAATGCCTTTATGGTGCATGAGTGGTGAGTCATGGGAAAAAAGAAGCGTTTTCCGCTGAGAAATTTCCCTTATACTATAAGAATAGATACGAGT
>Ga0315550_1001639_pt1 | contig 13793 bp, 14 predicted proteins | sample SalMarSW160190MG_2_FD_203100 | JGI IMG/M metagenome (GOLD analysis project Ga0315550, IMG submission 203100) | Salt marsh sediment microbial communities from the Plum Island Ecosystem LTER, Massachusetts, United States - Salt Marsh Sediment SW1601-90 ... | reverse complement strand
CCCTCGCCGTAGCGGATGTAGAAGATCTCCTCGTTCCCCTGCTGCGGGCTGACCTTGCACTTGTCCAGCTTGGCCTTGACCTTGGAGCCGACCACGCGGTCGGCCGCCTTGTTCACCACGGCCGAGTACTCCGACGCCTTCTCGGTGCCGAGGGGCGCGAGGCGCATGCGCACGGCGCTGTAGAACTTCCACGCCTTGCCGCCCTGGACCGTGAACTTCTCGCCGTAGCCCATCGTGTTGATGGCGTCGCGGATCTGCGAGATCCCGATGATGGTCGTGCCGGTCTTGTTGATGCGGGCCTTGAGCTTGGGCAGGAATGCCGACCACACCGCCGCGTTCATGCCGACGCGTCCCTGATCGGCCGTCTCCTTGATGGACTTCTCGAAGTACGCCTTCGGGACCCCCGCTCCCACGGAGTCGAGCACGATCAGGTCCACGCCCGCCGTCGCCATCGTCCACAGGATGGCCACGCCGTCGTCCAGCGTGTCCGGCTGGCAGAGCATGAACTTCGACTCGTCGCCGATCGGCACCCCGAGCGCCATCGCGTACTCGGGCACGATCTCGTGCTCCCAGTCGATGTAGCAGACGGTGCCCCCGTTGCGGATCGTCTCGGCCGACGTCTCCAGCGCCAGGGTGGTCTTGCCGCTGGCCTCCTTGCCGTAGAGGTTCAGGATGCGGCCCTTGGGGATGCCCGGACACGGCGCCACCCCGAACTGGTTCAGCTTGCCGCCGATGAGATGGTTGATGACGATCGACCCGGTCGAGAGCACGTTCATCGACTGCTTCGCGCGCTTGGGGTCGAGGTCGGCCTGCCACTCCGTGTTCTTGAGGGCGTCCTTGAGCATGCCCTTCGCCTGGAGCAGTGGCGACGACGCCTTGCCGCCCTTCTGTGACGTCGCCGCCTTCTTCTTGGCGGCCGTCTTCTTGGCCTTCTTCTTGGCGGTCTTCTTCGTGGGTTTCTTGGTGGTCGCCATGGCTAGCCTTCTACTCCACGGACCAGAGGAAAAAGCGGTCGCCCTCGCGATGAAGGAAGCCCTTCATCTCGACTCGGCCGGCACGCTTGCCCTTGGTGATCGTGCGGATGTGGGTGAACGTGGTCTTCTCGTACTTGGTGAGGTCGTCCTCGCAGAGGTCCCCCACGTAGAAATTCCAGAAACGACCCGCGAAGGCGGCGATCAGGTACGCGTCCGCCTCGTTGTGGTCCCAGGATCCGCCGCCCGCGTCGTGGGCGGCCGCCATGCACATGTCCATCTTTCCCATCGACCAGCCCTTCGGTCGCTCGAGGAGGTCCTTCGCGAACTTCTTGACCTGCGGGGGGCCGATCAGCACGAGGTCCTTCGCCTGGCTCTTGATGGCCTCCAGGCTGAACAGGAACAGCCCGTACATGCCCTCGGAGTAGTCCTCGTTCATCACCGGGTGCTCCATCCCCATCACGTCCGGGTCGAGCTCGGCGATCTTCTCGCGGAGACGCTCCCGGAGGTGCATGTAGCGGGCGATCTCGTCCGGGAACTGCTTCTTCTCGGTCTGGAAACGGCCGCGCTCGATGCAGCGGCCGCTCCCCTCCGCCTCGGTGTCGTGCAGCGCCCATCCGTAGTTCCTGAGAGAGGGGTCCAGACCGAGTACGCGCATCTGGACCCCACCCTACCGGTGGCTGCTAGTCCCCCAGCATGGAGTCGAGGAGGCCGTCGACCTCCTGGTCGCCCGCCACCACGTTGCCGACGGGACCGCTCGTCTCGACGCCCATCTTCTCCCGCAGCTGGTCGATCGTCAGGTTCTGGCCGATCTCCCGCTCCAGGTTGGGCGCCAGCGCGCGCACCCGCTCGATGATGTGCTTCGCGATCTCGCGCCCCTGGTCGTTGCTGCTCTTGAGCATCTCCTTGAAGATGCTCTGCTGCGCCGGCAGGAAGTTGAACTTCTGGTACTGCGTGTCCTCGCAGTCGATCTGCACGTCGAAGCTGTGCATCGGGTACCCGGACATGTGCATCTTCTTGAGCTTCTCGTACTTGTCCTGCGAGAAGATCCACGGCATCACGTCCGGCATGCCGCTGAACAGCGACTCCTTGGTGGGCTGCCCGTTCTTGCCGAGGGGCCAGGAGACGATGATGGTGGCGATCATCATCTTGGGCGGCTGGCCCGCCAGCGCCGTGTACTCGGGGCCCTTGTTGATGACGTAGCCGACGCCCTGGATGTAGTTGCGCGGACCGCCGATGAAGTTCGGGGTGAGCAGCACCTTGGCGTCCTCCTGCTCCTCCTCGCTGTCGCCCTTGGGCTGGGGCGTGAGGGACTCGACGCCGAAGTCGTCCTTGTCGATGCCCTTCCACCAGGCGAACCCGATGCGGTAGGACTTGCCCTTCTCGCCCTTGAACTTCTCGGCCCGGCTCCCGATGCCGGTGTCGTTCTGGCCGAAACCGAATTGTTGAAAGTTGCTCATTTCGTCTCTCGCTCTGCTTGGTTTGGTGAAAAATGGCTTGTCTGGTCAGACGTGCCGGTTCAGCACTTGTACCCCCCGACCGGGGGCGTCGAATCTAGTCATCGGCGAGGCTCGCGATCAGATCGTCAATCCCGCTCTCGTCCTCCTCGGGCGGCTCCTCCGCGGGCTCCTCCCGGGTGCCCGCGCCCAGCGCTTCGAGAAAATCATCGACCTCCTCCTGCGCCTGGTCGTCTTCGGGAAGTTCGCCCTCAGCGTCGCCGTCCGGGATGAGGGACTCCACGTCGATGGCGTCGCCCTCGGGCTCGGGCTCGGGCTCGGGCTCGGGCTCGGGCTCCTCCCCGAAGACCAGGACGGGCTCCGCGGCCACCGGCGACGGGTCATGTCCCGCGTCGTCCACCACGATCTCCTCGTCGTCGTCCTCGTCCTCGTCCGCGTCGCCGTCGACGGCGGCCTGGTCCTCGGCGTCCAGCACGCTCTCGTCGTCGCCGCTCTCGTCCTCGTCCTCCACGACTCCCATGCCCCTGTCGACGGCGGAGAGCATGTCGTCGATCTCCCGCACCGAGCCGCTGGCCGTCGACGGCGACGCGTTGTTGCCCCACCGGGCCCCCATGCCGAGATCGTGCTCGATCAGCTTCATCTGGTCGCGCATCCGGCTCTGCGTGTTCTTGAGATCCGTGCGCTTGGACTTGATGGAGATCATCAGCGTCTCCAGGTCGTGCGCCGCGAGCTCGAGCTTGGCGATCTCCTCCAGCTGGTCGCGGAGCTGCACGTCGGCCAGGGCCTCGCGCTCGCCCTGCGAGCGCCCCACCCGGCACTTCGGGTCGTTGACCATCAACTCGCGCTTCTCCAGGTCGTAGAGCGTGCGCATCGCGTTGATGATTCTCTGGAAGTAATGGAGGTCCTCCGAGGTCTGGAGGAAGATCTGCTCGACCCGGTTGAGCATGGAGCGCACCCGGGCGATGCGGTTGTTGAACCGCTTGGGCCCGTACTCGATCGGGTTCGGGTCGAGCCGGATCTCCATTTTCTTGAGCTCGTCGTACGTCTGCTCGATCCGCTCCATGTCGACGACAGGAGCCTCGCGGACCGGCAGGAGGTCGCTGCTAGTGGCCGTCTGCCCCATCGGACTTCTCCTTCGGGAGCATCCCCATCTCACGCAGGATGAGCTGCTCGTAGTTGTTCTTGATGCCCCGGCTGGCGTCCTGGAAGTAGCTCGGGGAGACCGTCCCGTTCGCCAGCCCCGACTCCAGGGCGGCCAGGTCGCACTCCATGGAGAGCATGTAGCGGGCCAGCTTCGCGTCCTCCAGGCTCAGGCCCTGCTCGGCGTAGACGCGGTCGTCCTCGGCGGTGGGCACGACGTCCGCCCCCGGGCCGCTGTGGTCGTCCTGGACGGACTGCCACGCCGCCGAGAAACCGACGAAGGAGTCGCCCGTGCGGCCCTTCACCGACCGCGTGCACGTGATCTTGGTGACGCGAATGCCCTTGCGGACTTTCCGCAGGCGCTCGCTCGCTTCCGCCTTCGAGACGGGCCGCTGATGGTTCGGATCAGGCATGGTGTGGAGGCCCTCCGTGAGTGATACCCGCGGGCCGGCCCCGCGGAATCACCCGAGGAGCGCCGCGAGCCTTTCGGGAAAAAGCGTGTTCCTCGTGTCCACCCTGTTGTTGGCGATGGCTTTTTCCAAAGCCTCCGGATGCCCCACGAGGATGACCTTCTTGCGCGCCCGCGTGATGGCCGTGTAGATCAGGTTGCGCTGCAGCTGGCTGCGGAACGAGTTGGACCAGGGCATCAGGATCACGTCGTACTCCTGCCCCTGGCTCTTGTGGACCGTGACGCAGTAGGCCATGCGCAGGTGCGACGGGGCGTCCTTGAAGGGGAGGTGGACGTGCATGACCGGGGGACCGTGAATCTTGATTTCCACGATCTTCTCCTTCTGGTCCAGGCGCACCACCTTGCCGACGTCTCCGTTGAAAATCTCGTACCGGTAGTTGTTCTTCGCCACCATGATGCGATCCCCTTCCCGGATGGTCTCCGGACCGAGGCGCATCTCCTTGAGGCCGGGCTGCTTCGGGTTGAGCAGCTCGCGGATCCGCAAGTTCAGGTTCGTCACCCCGAGCGTGCCGCTGTGGCGCGGGCTGAGCACCTGGAAGTTCACCCGGCGCTCGTAGAGCTTGTGGACCGTCGCGGTGATGGTCTCCAGGACCCGGTGCTCGTCGCGCACCTCCGCGAACGTGAAATCCAGGGACTTGCGCTCGAACTTCGGCACCTCCCCGCGGTTCATCGCGTGGGCCGCGATGACGATGTCGCTGGCCTCGTCCTGGCGGAAGATCTCGCGCAGGTCCACCACGGGGAACAACTTCGTGTGCACGACGTCGCGCAGGACGTTGCCCGGACCGACGGAGGGCAGCTGGTCCGCGTCCCCCACGAACACGAGCCGACAGTCCCTCGTGGTGCACGTCAGCAGCCTGAACAGCAGGTGCTGGTCCACCATGGAGCTCTCGTCCACGATCACCACCCGCGCCGGGTGCGGCTGGTGCGACGAGTGACTCCAGAACTCCGTGGAGCCGTCCTCGGTGGACATGCCGGAGGACATCCCGACGATGCCCGCGTAGGTGCTCTCGCGGTCGCTGTCCGAGTCGCTGCCCTTCGCGCCGAACGCCCGGTGGATCGTGGAGGCCTCCGCCCCCGTCACGGCGGTGATGCGCTTGGCCGCGATGCCGGTGGGCGCCACGAGCAGGAACGACACGCCGGCGTCCTGGAGCACCTTCACGACGACGCGCAGGAGCGTGGTCTTGCCGGTGCCCGGAAGCCCCGTTACCACCGTCACCGGCTCCGTGAGCGCGTTGACGGCCCCCTCCAGCTGGTCCTTCGACAGCTCGACGTGGCCGTGGTGCGACCACTCCAGGATGGCGTTCTTCGCCACCGTGCGCAGCTTCGCCCCCTTGCGCTTCGCCGCCTTCTCCGTCTTCGGCCCGACGGTGGCCAGCTGCTCGAGGTACCGGGCGAGCGCGTCGCCCTCGATCCCGGCCGTGCCCCTCCGCTCGGCGAGCATCCGCGCCGACTCGGTCTCGAGCCGGTGGAACCAGGGCTCGTAGATCGCGGTGGTCCCGGGCCTCGTCTTGTTGTCCAGCACCAGCAGCCCCTCGTCGTGCAGGTCCTTGAGCGTCTGCGCGAGGTGGGCCTTGTCCACCTCCGGCGCCGACTGCTGGATGCCGCGCACGATCTCCCCGGTCGTCAGGTACAGGTGGCCCATCCCGCGGCGCGCCTTGCAGGTGTACAGGATGGCGCCGCGCAGACGCTCGTCCGATCCCATGTCGAGGCCGAGCCGGCGGGCCACCTCGTCCGCCTGGTCGAACGAGATCCCGTCGATCTGCACGAGCGACCACGGGTCCTCGCTCAGGGCCTTCTCCGCGTCGTCGCCGAAGTGGGAGTAGATCTGCTCCACCTTGTTCTTCGGCAGCCGCAGCTCGGAGAGGAACTCCAGGGACTGGAACATCGAGCGCACCGCCTGCCAGCGGCTCACGACGTGCATCGCGCTGAACTTGTCCAGCGCCCCCACGGCGCCGAGCTGGTCCGCGTCTCCGAGCGCGCCGAGGAGGTCGTCGCCGAAGTGGGCGTAGATCGCGTCGCACACCCGCTTCCCCACGCCGTGTCCCTGGAGCATCTTGAGCGCCGTCTCGGCGTCCCACTCCCCCCGGACGACCGGCGCCTTCTGGATCACCAGCTGGCGTCCGTACTTGTCGTGGTTCTCCCAGTCGGCCTCGAAACCGAACCACGCCCCCGGCCGCACCGACAGGCCAGGCACGCTGCCGCGGACCGTGACCGACGACGCGCTCTCGGCCGCGCCGTCGAGGCGCATCCTGACGATGTAGAACGACTGCGCGTCGTTCTCGAAGACCACGGACTCGACCCGTCCTGCGAAATAGTCAGCCATCGATGTCGTTCTTGAGGCGCTCGAGATCCGCGAGGTAGTCGCGCATGTCGGCCAGCTGCTCGGTGAGCTCGTCGAGCGTGGCGTTCTCCAGGTTGGAGGGGTCGAAGGAGCGCACGGTCTCGTCTATCTGCTCGAGGTTCGGGATAGACGTGACAACGATCTGCGCCCGGTGCCCCTCCAGGAAACCGAGCCGGCAGTCGACGGGATCGCCGTCGCCGTCGAGGACCCATCGCTCCCCGTCGGCCCGCAGCGTGCCCACGCCGTTGAACGTGTAGAGGGCATCGGGACGCTCGTGGTGTCCGAAGTGGCAGCGCCCCGAGTTCTCCAGCACGCAGCACCCGCCTCCCCACCGCGCGCCGTCGTGGGGCTCGTGGGGCCTGTGGTGCGCGAGCACCCGCACCTCACGATCCCCGAACTTCCGGAGCACCGCGTCGACGTCCCGCGCGCCCTCGAACTCGTCGGCCACCATGAGCCGTCCGTCCTCGCGGTAGAACACCCCGAGGACGTCGACGACCTTGAGGCCCCTGAGCGGCTCCGTCATCTACGGATTCTACCCGTGGACGGGGCCGCGGAACGTGAAACCACATTTTCGAGATCAGCCGGCGACGAGGGAGAGCACGGCCGCGAGCAGGACGGACCACCAGACGACCACGAGCACGCGCAGGCAGATGCCGGCCGAGCGCCTCGCGGCGTCCTCCCAGCGGGTCGGGGTGTGCCCGAACTGCTCCGCGACGGCCCACACGTCCGGGTAGACCGTGTGCACGACCCAGCGGGCGATGCCGACGCAGACCGTCGCGACGAGCAGGGCGAGCCACGCCATCACTCCGACCTCACCAGGTGTGCCAGGGTCACGACGCCGTCCTCCACGCGCATGTCGACGCGGTCGCCCTCCCGGGGATGCCTGACGGGCAGCCCCGAGAAGAACGCGCCGGTAAAGAGGCTGTGCGTGCCCTCCTCCGACTCCACCTGCGCGGTGCCGGTGCGCGCCGCGTAGGAGGTGACCGTGCCCCGGACTAGCCGCACTTGCTCCAACTGCACGCGATGCAGCGCGCGCAGCTCTCCTGGTAGACGAAGCTGTCCTCGGCCCCGCACTCCGGGCACACGCGCTCGGCCGTCGTCACCGTGCCGTCCGGGATGTACTTCTTGAGCACGCGCGCGACGCACTTGCCGAAGTCGAACAGGTGGGCGTCCTTGTCCCGGCCCAGCTGCTCGACCACGTAGTGGATCGGGGTGCCGTGTCGCAGGGACAGGGAGATCATGCGCGTCGCCCACCCGCGGTCCGGGTTGTCGAACTGCTGCACGATGTTCTTGACCTTGGTGGGGTCGTCGACGTCCCCGTAGTGGAAGTCGTACTTGCCGCCGGTCTTGAAGGCGCGCTTGACGATCCAGCCCTCCTCGACCTTCTTCGGGAGCTCGATGTTCTCGGTGGTGCCGCCGAAGACCTCGAACGGCTTGCCCTCGAACATGCCCACGAAGAAGATCCAGTCCTGCATGACCGGCGTGCCGTCCTTCTTCTCGTCCACCTTGATGCGGCTGCGGTGAACCTCGCAGGGGAGCCGGTCGGGGCGCTTGGGAGCGCTGTGCTGGTGGAACTCGCGCTTGTTCACGAGCACGCCGTCGCGGGCGCCCTCGCGGTAGACGGTGATGCCCTTGCAGCCCGACTTCCACGCCGTCCTGTAGATCTCGCGCACCTTCTCGACCGGCACGTCCTCCGGCAGGTTCAGCGTCGAGCTGATCGAGTGGTCGATCCACCGGGTCGCCGCCGCCTGGAGACGCACTCGCTGCGGCCAGTCGATCTCCTCGGCCTGCGCGCCCGCGTACGGGCTCTGGTCGAAGTCGTCGTCGGTCTTGCCGGTCACCTCCTTCCAGCGGCGGAAGCCGTGCTCGGCCACCGTGAACTCCTGCCACTTGTCGCCGTGGCTGTCCACGTAGTCGACGCGGGCGCCCTCGTCCGCCGAGTTGATCTTCTTGCGCCGCGTGTACTTGGCGCGGAAGACCGGCTCGATCCCGCTGGTCGTCTGCGTCATCATCGAGACGCTGCCGGTCGGGGCGGTCGTCAGGTTCGCGATGTTCCGCCTGCCGTGCGCCTCGTAGCGCGCCCGAAGATCGGGACCTCCCGCCTCGAGGATGCGCTCGATGTAGGGGTGGCCCTGCTCCTTGCGGAAGTCGTAGACCGGGAAGCAGCCGCGCTCGGAGGCCATGTCCACGGAGGACTCGTAGGAGGCGACCGCCAGGGCGCGGTACATGTGCTCGACGAACTCGATGCTGTCGTCGCTGCCGTACTTGAAGCCCATCATGGCCACGGTGTCGCCCACCGCGGTGACGCCCAGGCCGGTGCGGCGCCCGTTCGCGGCCGCCTGGCGGACGGTCTGCCAGAGCGCGCGCTCGACCTCCTTCACGCCCTCGGGCTCCGGGTCGTGGGCGATCTTGTCGAGGATCTTGTCGACCTGCTCGATCTCGATGTCGACGAGGTCGTCCATCAGGCGCTGCGCCTTCTTGGCGACGGCGTGGAACCGGACCCAGTCGAAGTCGGCCCCGTCGGTGAACGGGTCCGTGACGAACTTGGCCAGGTTCACGACCATCAGCCGGCACGAGTCGCCGGGCGCGAGCGGCAGCTCGGCGCAGGGGTTCGTGCTGGTGGTGCGGTAGCCGACGTCCGCGTAGCAGTCGGCCGGGCTCTCGCGCAGGATGTTGTCCCAGAACAGCAGGCCCGGCTCCGCGCTGTCGCGGGCGTGCTGCGTCAGCGCCTCCCACACCTCGCGCGCGTCCACCCACTCCTCGATCACGGGCCGCGTGCGCTCGTCGCAGGGCCAGCGCAGCTGGTACTTCTCGCCCGCCTCCACGGCCTGGAGGAACTCGTCGCTCAGGCGCACGCTGACGTTGGCGCCGGTCACCTTCGTGCGCTCCTCGTGGCCGCACGCCTTGCACTCCGTGAGCTCGTTCTTGATCGAGATGAAGGTCATCACCTCGGGGTGGTGGATGTCGCAGCTGAGCATCAGCGCGCCGCGCCGGCCGCCCTGCGCCACCTCCTTGCAGGTGTTCGAGAACCGCTCCATGAAAATGCCCAGGCCGTCGGTGGTCTGGGCAGCGTTGGCAGTGGGCATCCCGCGGGGCCGGATCGTGGAGAGGTCGAAGCCGACCCCGCCGCGGCGCTTCATGATCTGCGCCTGCTGCTGGTCGGCCATCATCAGGCCGCCGTAGGAGTCCATCGGCGAGGGGATCACGAAGCAGTTGGAGACGCTCTGCAGCTTGAACGGGTTGCCCACGCCGCTCATCGGGGAGCCCTGCGGGACGATCGTCCAGTCCGCGAAGAAATCGAAAATCTCCTGCTCGTCCATCGGGCTCGGGTACTTCGCCTCGATCCTCGCGAACTCCCGGGCCAGCCGGTGGTGCATGTCCCGCGGCGTCCGCTCCAGGTAGTTGCCGTCGTTGTCGCGCAGGGCGTACTTGGAGGGCCATGTGCTCGCGGCGAGCTTGTCGCCGTCGAAGTACTCCAACGTCGCCGCCTGGACCTCCTCGGCGCTGTACGTTTTCTTCTTCACCTGTAGCTGTTTCCCGTCATCGACCGTGATCGCGGAGAGCTTCTTGGGAGTTTCGGAGACGGGGGTGTCCTCAGAGGTCGGTTGGAGCATGCCTATCCTCGACCAGTCGGCCTGGTTCGGTTGTTCACGAAGGGGTGCGGTCACACCAAGTGACGCGCGCGCATAGTAGGCGGCGGTATAGGAGCCCTAACGCCGCGAGGACGGCGTCGGATGCGGGCACCCTACCCGGAGGCGCCTCCCTGGAGAGACCGGAAAAGTGCGCACTCGAGTTGGACCCACGGACTCACTTGTCCGCTCCTCACAGACCGCTCGACGAGCGCGATAGACTTCACCAGGGAGGTTAATCTCCCCTGGCCCCACCGCTTCGCGACGGGAACCAGGGTTTTGCGGACAACAAAGGGATGCAGGTTGAGTCTTTCGGCGATGATCTCGTGTCCGGAACCCTCCCCGAGGAGGGTCGCGACGTGAAGCCAGTTGCGCGCCGAGGACCCGACGAAGGCGCACGCGCGGAGGGTGGCGCCCCCGAGGTTGCCCGCGTGGGTCCTGCGCATGTTCGCTAACGCGCGCGCCACACCGGAGAGATCTCTCCTCTCGAGCCCCTCGACCACGGGCCGGGGCCCCAACTCCCCGAAGGCCGCGATGGTCTGGCGCACGTGGGAGGCCGTGACGGTCGTCTCCCCCTCCGCGGCCAGCAGCATCTCCAGCTTCTGCATCTCGAAGGCGAGCATGCCGAGGTCCGCCCCGACGTTCTGCACGATGGCCGCCGCGAGGGGCTCGGCGATCGTCAATCTCCGCTTGCGGGCCTCGTCCACGCAGAACCCCGTCGCGTGGTCGCCCTCCTCCCACGGCTTGGGTTTCTCGAACTTCGCGACGAACCGGTCGGGGAGGGCCTTGGCGATCTTCCCCAACGCCGTCTTCGCCTTGATCGCGCCCTCCTGGTGCAGGACCAGCACGACCGAGTTGTCCTCGGACTCGTGGTGGCGGATGACGAGCTCGGGATCGATCTTCTCGGGGTTCTCCACCACCACGAGCACATCCTCCCGGAAGAAGACGCCGGTGCTCGACAGGATGCGCGAGATCTCCTCGCGGTCGGTCCCTTGGACGTGCTCGATCGTGCGGCCCATCTCGTCGGCCACGGCCACCGCCTCGCGCAGCTCGCGGCCGCGCAGGTAGTCGTGCGTGCCCGACAGCACCACGACCGGGGGCGGCTCCTTCCAGTGGCTCACGTCCGGTCCTCCATGCAGATCTCCTACAGGAACGCCGCCAGGGCCTCCGTGGCCGTCGGGTTCCGGACGCTCAGCGCCGCCCTGAGGCCCTCCCACAGGGCCTCCGTCGCGTCGCCCACGCCGCGCTCCCGCAGCGCCGCCGCCGCGGCCACGAGGATCTCGCGCGGGTCCTCCTCGCGCAGGCCCTCGATCACCGCCGCCACATCCCCGGACAGCGCGGCCTCGACCACCCCGCGCGCCGTGTCGAGCAGGTCCTCGTCGACCTCGACCGTGCCGGGGCACCACCGGCGCAGGCAGCGGGAGCGGATCGTGGAACTCACCTCCGCCTCGTCGTGCGCCCACAGCACCGGCCGCACGATCTGCTCGTCGAACTCCTCGATGCTCTTGAGCAGCACGTCGGTGGCGACCTGCATCGCTCGATCCATCGGGCCCATCACGATCACCCCGGGGCTGTCGCCCACCGGCGTGTTGTTCATCAGGTCGATGATCTCGCGGCTCTCCGCGATCTTGAGCCCGTTGTCCCCGAAGGGCTCCCGCAGCTGCCTGCCGAGGCTCGGCACGATCGCCATCGCGGCGTCGCGCGCGGCGGGTCCGTGGAACAGGATGGGGGAGGCGTAGCCCACGGACCTTATACCCCTAGAGTCTGATGCTGAACGGGGTGTTGCACTTGAGGCAGACGTACTGAATCCAGGTGCCCGCCATGCCCTCGTTCTTCTTCAAAATCACGCGCGCCTGGTTGCCACCGCAGGACTTCCGCGCGCGGCAGTTCACCCACTGAACTTCATCTTCGGGACGCTGCAGCTTCGGCTGCGCGGCGGGGGGCTTCTTCTGGTCCGTCATGGCAGAGGACCGTACCCGGCGTCGTGGAAGCTCTGCGCCAGGGCGTTCCCGATCATCTCCACCAGGGTCGTCAAGTTGTAGCTCGCCAGGGCGTTCCACACCGGCAGCGAGTTGTCCCACCGCGGGTCCTGCAGCACGGGCAGCACGGCCCGGTGCCACTGGCGGTCGTTCACCCAGACGGGAAGCGTCATGGTGCGGCCGTTCGCGCGGACCCGACAGCTCGTGCCGCTGTGCGCGAAGATCCCCACCAGGCTCGAGGTGCTCGCCAGGTTGCTCGTCGGGAAGACGGCCTGCGCCTGTCCCGCCAGGATCGCGTAGACCGGCAGCGCGAGCGCGTCTTTCGCCTCCTTGGGGGTCATGTTCGCGCCCTTGCCCGCGGGCCCCCGTGTCCTGCGCTTGTCGGCCACCTGGAAAAGTGCGGGCGATAGAACGATCCGCGCGGAGACGCCTTCGTCAATCTCTCCTCGTCAGGGAGAGATCCGCGAATTCTGCACGCTAGGACCCTGTGCGTGGCCTTGTGGGCCAGGGTCTCGGGTTTTCGGTCTCGTCGCCGGGGGCGTCGTGGTGACTATGATGACTATGAGGAAGAAGGGAACGAGGATGAATGGAGGAAGTATTTTCGTGATTGGTATTCGTGGCGTTATTGATCTGAACGAATCAATTCTCTCTCTTAACCCAGTTAACAGAAATGCGGACGGGGTCGGAGCGGGTCGCCATCCAGAGCGACACGCCCCGGACCCCTGGTCCACGGCTGGGCGAGAGAACGGATGGGAGTGCTTCGACGGACCCGAGACGGCGCGGGGGCCGGGCACCTGTGGTGCGCCAGCTGGCTCGCGTCGTGTGTCGGGTTCATGCGAATCATCCTGAGGACCCTGATTGCCGAGGGTCGGCCCGTTCGGTGCAACCTTTTCCCCGCTCGGCCTCTTCCGTAGGCGTCTGCCGGGGGCTGTCTCGGAGGCTTCGTGGTCCCTCCAGGGTCTCCCCTGCTTCCCCACCCGACCGCGCCGATACCGGGAGCCCCGTCGGAGGTTTTTCCTCGGGAGCCTGGATGCCCAGCGTTAGGCGCGTCCGAGCGTTCCGCTCGACCCCCCGGGTGCCTTCTTGCCGTAAGGCGCCCGGCCTGCGGGGTTCGTCTCCGCGACGGCCGCGGAGAGGAGACAGCCGACGCACACTAGAGATCGCGACCGACCCTGTCAAGCACGTCGCCCATGACGGCCTCGACGCGCACGACGGCCCGCCACCCCTCGTCCGTCGCGGGCGGGCACTCGACGAGCCTCCGGTGCGCACGGAGGATGATGGGATCGGGCACGCGCCTGTCGGGAGATCTCTCCCTGTTGCGCGCGAGGCACACGTCGATGTCCGTGTCCACGAGGACGCAGTCGATCGGGCGCCCGGCGGCCGCGGCCATCTCGCAAACCAGGCGACGGTTCCGCCGCTGCGACAGCATCGAGTCGAAGTAGAGCACACCTGCGATGCCGTGACGCTCGATCCACGTCGTCTTGCCGGCCCCCGGCACCCCGGCCATGGCCCGCACCTCGTCCGCGAGCGGCAGCAGCTCCCCCAGCACGCGCGTCGCCATGTTCCAGGCGATCAGGCCCATGTCGCCCGCGCAGCTGTAGACGCCGCGGTCGTCCACGCGGAAGTCGTCGGGCCGGACCACGAGGGTGCTTTTCTGCACCTCGCGAACTCGCCGGAACCGCTCCGCGAGAGTTTCAGGTCGAGAAACCATCCCTGACCTTCTACACGGAGATGCCGACCGAGGTACACGGGTGCCTTTCCCCGGCGGCGCGCCGTGGCTTTCCACGTGAAACGGGGCGCGCGGCTA
>Ga0315550_1001637_pt1 | contig 13801 bp, 13 predicted proteins | sample SalMarSW160190MG_2_FD_203100 | JGI IMG/M metagenome (GOLD analysis project Ga0315550, IMG submission 203100) | Salt marsh sediment microbial communities from the Plum Island Ecosystem LTER, Massachusetts, United States - Salt Marsh Sediment SW1601-90 ... | reverse complement strand
TGGCAAGAAATAATCGACTGCTGAAACGTATCCACAAGGAGCTGAAAAAGGTGCGCAAACGCTACTACGAAGACCGCCAACCCAAGAGAATCTACAAAGATTTCACCTACCGGACTCTGGACAGCTGGTCCCGCAGCCGACGGGTGATCGGAAAAGCGGAATATCTTGCCAAAGGAGAGAACCCTCGATTCATCGTCACGAATCTGCTTCGCAGCGAGATTGAAGCCCAGCAGCTGTACGAGGATGTGTACTGCGCGCGGGGCGACATGGAGAACCGGATTAAAGAACAGCAGCTGTATCTGTTTGCCGACCGGACCTCTTCGGCGACCATGCAAGCCAATCAACTGCGTTTGTATTTTTCCTCCCTCGCATATGTACTGATGAATGAATTGAGAACGCGGGCGCTGGAGAACACGGAGTTTGCCAAGGCTCAGTGTCATACCATTCGACTGAAGCTGTTGAAGATCGGTGCTCAGGTGCGCGTCAGTGTTCGCCGCATTTATGTGAGCCTTGCTTCCAGCTATCCGTATCAACAAACCTTCGTCCAGATCTTGGGGAACTTGAAAAACGCCTATCCTCAGCTCTGCTGATCTTCAAGAACACTGGAGACGATTGCCATACCGTGGGAGAGGTCTGTCCTGAGACCAGGGGGGCTGCTATTTTCTCCCTCTTTAGGAAGCGATTCCCACCTTTTGCCCTACCCAAATCAAATCGATGAACGAGGGAACTCCCAAACCCCGGTCATTCGCGTGCTCTGCGCGGCCTCGGCCCTGTGCCAGTGCAAAAGAGCGGGGCGTGTGAGAAATGCGGGCTAAATGTGTCCGAGGCTGGAAAGAGCAGCGGCGCAGTCTCGGCGTAGCCGATATCGCAGAAGAAGGTCTCGTCGTACACCACCACATTCACGGTAATCTCCCGGTCTGCGATGGGAAGAGCATAGGGCACGAAGTAGCCGAAAGAGGCGGAAACAAAGCGCACTTTCTCGGGGGAGGGGGAGAAGTCAGCCAGGCTGATTATCTGACCCTTTGTTTCCGGGATTTGAACATTCGCTTTGCAAGCGGACCGAGAGTGACCACCAGCAGGTAGACTACTCCCGCCATAATGATGATGGTCGCGCCGGCGGGAAGATCGGGGCGATAGCTCAAGGCCAATCCTCCGACCATGAACAGCACGTTCAGTGCGATGGCCACCAGGATCGTCTGCCAGAGCTGGCGGGTCAGGAAGGCGGCGGCGGCCGCGGGCAGGGACAGCAACGCGATGACCATCACGATTCCCACTACCTGGACCAGGGTGACCACTGTCAGAGCTGTCAGGCAGAGAAGCAGGATGTAGAACAACTCAACCGAGACACCGCGCAGTCGGGCGAACTCCTCGTCGAAGCAGATCGCCTCCAGCTGGTGGTAGAACAGAAAGCTTACCGCCACCACCAGCAGATCCAGCCCCACGATCAGCAGCAGGTCCGTCTTTCGAACCATCAATATGTTCCCGAACAGGTAGCTCATCAGGTCCTCGTTGTAGCCGGCTGTGCGGGTGATGAACACGATCCCTACGGCCATGCCGATGGCCCAGACCGCGCTCAGCACCGTGTCCTCCCGTTCCTTGCCATAGAGGCTGACCATGCCGATGATGATCGCCGACAGCAGGGCGGCGAACACGGCCCCGTGTATCGGGCTCAGGAAACTCCAGCCCAGGTTGCGCTGCAGGTAGCGGGCCGCGCCCATGCCGCCCAGAACAGAGTGGGCGATCGCCCCGGCGATGTAGCTGATGCGGCGTATGGTCACGTAACTGCCCACGATCCCGCAGGCTACCGAGGAGAGAATCCCGGTGATCAGGGCGTATTGTAGAAAAGTGTAGCGGGTCGTGTCCTGGAAGAACTCAAGCACGCGGTTCCTCCTCCGAGCCGCCGGGAAGTTCGTGATCGTGCCGGACCATCGCCATCTCGCTGCCGTACAGGTCACGGATGATACCCCCGTCGAGCTTGGCCGTCGGGTGGAGGATCACGTTGCGGTTCACGCACAAACACTGTTTCACGAACTTGGTCACGAAACCCACGTCGTGAGAGGCCATGAGGATGGTCAATCGCCGGTTGAGCTCCCGCAGAAGCTCGTACAGCCGGGCCTCCGCCGTCCGGTCCACATTGGCGGTAGGCTCATCCAGAAGGAGCAGCTCCGGCCCGGATGCGAGGGCGCGGGCGATGAGCACCCTCTGTCGTTGGCCGCCGGAAAGGTCGGCAAAGGGCCGGCTGCCGAGGTCGGCCAACCCGACTTCCTCCAGTGCCTTCAGGGCCGCTTCGCGATCGGCAGCCCGGTAAGGCCCGGTAGACAGATTTCCCAGCCGTCCCATGGCCACCACGCCACCCACCGAGATAGGAAAGCGCGGATCGAAGCGCGCGTACTGGGGCACATACCCGATCCGGGTGCGGGCCCGCTCCGGGGCCTGACCGAAGACGCGGATCGTCCCCCGGCCCGGCTTTATCAGGCCGAGCAGCAGGCGGAACAGGGTCGTCTTGCCGCCTCCGTTGGGACCGATCAGGCTGACCAGATCCAGCGGAAAGATCTTGAAGTACACCCGGCTCAATGCCGGTTCTCCGTTGTACGAGAAGCTGACGTTGTGGACCTGAATAACCGGTTCTATCGCAGTCCCTCCTCTACGGCCCGGGCCATACGCTCGAGGTTTTTAACGTAGTCACGGGCCAGGGGATCGATCGGTACAACCGCTCCGCCGATCTCGGCGGCAACAGTCTCCGCGCTAACCCGGGAGAATTGGGGCTGTACGAAGATCACCCGTACACCCCGTTCCCTGGCTTCCTCGATCAGCCCGGCCAGCTGCCGGGCGCTGGGCTCGGTGCCGCCGGTTTCCACTGCGATCTGCTCTAAACCGTAGTCATCGGCGAAATAGCCGAAAGAGGGGTGAAACACGAAAAACGGCTTGCCCGCCACCGGCGCCAGAATTTCGGTGATGCGGCGATCCAGGGCCTCCAGGTCGTCGACCAGCTCGCCAAGACCCCGGTCATAGGCATCGCTTCCGGCCGGGTCCAAACGGACCAGCGTGCCGTGCATTGTGCCGGCGATGTGGATGGCGTTGTGCACGCTGAGCCAGATGTGGGGGTCGGTTCCCTCTTGCTCTTCTCCCGCCTGATGCTCGTCCTCTTCGGGCGTGCCCGTATCGTCCCCCTTTTCGCGGTGCTCATCATGGCCGTGCTCTTCCATCCGGCGCAGGCGGACACCCTCCCGGCAGTCCACCACCTCGAGCCCCTTCATCGTGCTTTCGATCCGAGGTATCAACGTGTTCTCGAACTCCACTCCGATGCGGAAGAAAACCTCGGCTTCGGCCAGGCTGGCCATTTGCTGGGGGGTCGGTTCGAAGGTGTGGGGACTTTGGCCGGGTTTGACCAGCACCTCTACCTGGACCCTTTCACCACCGATTCGTTCGACAAGATAAGCCTGGGGGGGGATGCTTACGAAAACTCGGATCCGCTGCCCGCCGGGTTTGACCTGGCCAGGGGTCCCCGCACCGGTCTCATCCCGCCCTCCGGCAAAGCCGGGGGTAAGGGCCGCCAGCCACACCAGCAGCACTGCAACCAGGACGATGAGACCGCTCTTTGTCTTTCGACCTCGACTCATACCTGCTCCTCGAGATGGCCGCCACCCCGCCGTTCTTGCGTCCTTACCCCGTCTGGCGCGGGGAAATCAGCGCGATCAGTGTGCATCGCAAACCAGGACCACCGAGCCGCACTCCTGACACCTGCGGATACCGTGATGCTCGGTGAACTCCCGCCAGTGTCGCTGCTGAGCGGGGGAGAGGATTCCTAAACCCTGGCACAGGGGACAGACGTGATCCAGAGAGTTGAGGATCGCCGAGCGAATGAACTGAGAACGGTTGGGCATGCGCTTCAGGATTTCGGCAAGCTGAGGTTCCACCTTGAAGGTGATCACCTCGTCCTTGTGCTGTTGAAGTTGAGCCATCCCCGTCTCCTTAGTAATACTTTGTATTATATTACTGTCCCGCCGGTCCGGGTGTCAAGTAGACCCGGTCGAAAGTTCGAAATCGATCACCGGTAGTTGACAGAGCGCTCGATCCATCCCATAGTAACACGAATACAATTTTCGTGGCACTTACTGGAAGCGGCATGCTGTTTGAGCGCCGCTCGAGGAGATTGCAGATGGATCTGGAAAATCCCAGGGAGGATATCGAGAAAGCGGTGGCCTCCGGAGACCTTCGCACGCTGCTGAGAATCAGCGGAATGCTCCACGGGCACTACTGTCCGTTCTCGGCTCTCGGCGTCAAGGCGGGAACCCGGGCCATGCGGGACCTGACCGCAACGTCCACGGGGATGGAGGAGCTGATCGCCATCGTGGAAACCAACAACTGTTTCAGCGACGGCATCCAGATCGTCACCGGCTGCACCTTCGGCAACAACGCCCTGATATACCGTGATTTCGGCAAGACCGCCTTCACTCTGGCCCATCGGGACGGAGAGGGCATCAGAGTAGCGGTGAAGTCGGATCGCGTCATGGAACAGCGTTCCGAAGAAACCACGGAGCTGTTCGAGAAGGTCGTGGTTCGACGCGAGGGCAGCGAAGAGGAGCGCAGGCGCCTTTCTTCGCTGTGGAAAGATCTGTCCTTCCAGGTGCTGGAGATTCCCGATGAGGAAGTTTTCGACATCGCGAGGGTGGTCGTCGAGGTACCCTCTTACGCCCGGATTTTTGCCAGCGTGAAATGCTCCGTGTGCGGTGAGAGCGTTATGGAGCCCCGCGTGCGGATGAGCGGCGGCGAAGCGGTGTGCCTGGCCTGCTCGGATCAGGAGTGCTACCAGCTGGCCGGCGACGGTATCTCCACGGTGCGCCGGCGGGATGCGCAAAGGCGCACCGGAACGGATTCCTGAAGCACTTCTTGATCCCTGCGGGACGAACCCTGCCTGGGATAAACCGGCCTGCGCCGGCTGTTCGATGCAGGCTATTGCCCGGCGGATCCGAGCATCTCCATCAATTTTCCGCGATTCTCTTCAAAGGCCGGCTGCTCCAACACCGGGCAGCAGGCCAGCTCCGTGTCCCCCTCCCTCAAGCCGGCTGCGAAAGCCATGCAGGTGCCGCAGCCGCACTCTCCGCAGTTGGTGCGGGGCAACAGACGATAGATCTGCATCAGGTTGGCCGCGGTTCGTTTCTCGTAGAGAGGTTCGGAGTGCTCCCGCTCGCTCCAGGCCTTGTTGGCCAGGGCAACCGCGCGATCGACGAGCTTTTGCGCCTCCTCCCGATCCTGAGCCGGTCCGGCCTTGATCTCCCGGGAGCGGAAGGCGTACTTGTGCCCTCGATCCTTCCAGACCAGGACTTTTGCATCGGGCTCATACTCGGCGCCTTCCAGCTGTGCGTTCAGATAGGGAAGAACCGCCTCGATGTCGGCATAAAGGGAGGCCCGGGCACTCCAGGTGGCTGCGCCCGGCAGGCACGGCGGGGAGAACAGTTCCAGCCGGTAGTCCGAGATCAGAGGTTGGGATGACCCATGACGGGCTCCCTTTCCGTCACCCATGTCCCCGTCGCCCATGCAGTTCCTCCTTGTCAATCCGGATCGCCGTCCAGCGGCAGGACGACCGGATGGTCCTGATGCCACTGTACGGCCACCGGCACTTCGTACACTTCTTCGATAACGTTACTCGAGATTTCGGACCTGTCAAGGGCGGCAAATATCGCCCTGTTTTTCAGAAAGAGGAATTTGTCCGCATAGCGAAAGGCCGTGTTCAGATCGTGCATTGTGATCACGGCGCACATGCGGTGGCCCCGAACGATGGTTCGCAGCAAGCGCAGGATGGCCAGCTGATTCTTCAAGTCCAGGGAAGCGGTGGGCTCGTCCAGGAGCATCACCGTGGGTTCCTGCACCACGGCTCTGGCGATGCACACCTTCTGGTACTCCCCGCCGCTCATCCGGTCGGTATATCGTAAGGAGAGGTGCTCCAGCTCTAGACGACTCAACGTGGCCTGGGTCATTTCGATGTCGTGATGGGACACGTTCCAGCCGATGTGGGGCTTTCTCCCGAGCAGGACCGCATCGAAGGCGGAAATCCGCCTGGGCTCGTTCCTCTGGGCCACGTAGGCCACCCGGCGGGCTATGTCCCGGGAGGAACAGTGGGCCAGGTCCTGTTCTTCGATCTGCACCGTTCCGGATTCCGGTTTGAGGATCCGGTTGATGCACCGCAGCAGCGTGGTTTTTCCGGCCCCGTTGGGTCCGAGGATGGCGGTGATCTGATGGGTGTGGACCTGGAAGGTAATATCCTCCAGAACGGGGTGGCTGTTGTAACGAAACGTGATTCCGTCGACAGCGAGTATCATCTGCGGTAGCCCTTGACAAGAAGGTAGAGGAACACCGGCGCACCCATGAAAGCGGTCAGGATGGCGACCGGGAGAACGTTGGGGGCGAGAATGACGCGCGCCACCGTATCCGCGGCCAGGAGCAGGAGCCCCCCGGCCACCAGGGTTGCGGGAATGAGGAAGCGGTGGTCGTCCCCCACGATCCGCCGGACCATGTGCGGACAGACCAGGCCTACGAAGCCGATGACCCCCACGAAGGCGATGATGGTAGCGGTTACCAGTGCGGCCACTACCATCCCTACGAGCCGGATCTGTTCCACCGGAACGCCCAACCCCTTGGCGGTCTCATCCCCCGCATCGATGGCATTGTAGTTCCAGCGGTTGAAGATGAAATACACCGATGCTCCGACGGTGACGATGGAAATCGTAATCAGTTCCCGCCAGCTGACCCGGCCTACATCCCCGAAGGTCCAGAACACCATGGCGGCCAGCTGTACGTCATCGGCGAAGTACTGCAGGAACATCGTCCCGGCGGTAAACAGGGAGCCCAGTGCGACCCCGGCCAGAATCATCACCTCCGGGGAAGCACGTTTGATTCTGGAAATGGCCAGGATCACCCCGGTGGCGGCCAGGCAGGCCAGGAACGCCGCCAGCGTGGTCAGATAGGGGTTGGTGACGGTCACTGCATCGGCGCCGGAGCTGCTCATGGCCCCAGAGCCAAGGATCATCACCGAAAACGCGGCGCCGAAGGCCGCGGCGTTGGCGATTCCCAGGGTGAAAGGAGAGCCCAGAGGATTTCTCAGGATGGACTGCATGGACACTCCGGATACGGCCAGGCCGGCTCCCGCCACGACGGCAGCCAGAGCCTGGGGCAGGCGTATGTTGAAGATGATGATCTCCCACTGCCGCGGACCGCTCCTGCTGAAGAGGGTCCGAATGACCGCCCCGAGCGGTATGGGTACGGCCCCTACGGAGATGGAAACGACCAGCAGGATCAGCAGCAGGAGGAGGCCTGCAGCATTGGCCGCGGCCTTTCTGCCGACGTAGCGGTTGTACTCAAGCGGGATCCTGCCGTGTTCCAGGTGCATGGTTGATATCGCTCTCGATCTCAGAGGGGGATCTTGCGGAATACCATTCCCTGAAAAGCCTGGTTCAGCTGCTGAAATACAGCCTTTCCCACGAGGAAACCGTAGATCTCGTCGGACTTGGCAGCGGGCTCAATGTCCCGAAATCGCTCCGGGTACAATACCTTACCCACGAAGTAGGCGTCGGCCAGGATGGAGCCGTAGTTGCCGGTGTACCAGTTGTAGGGCAGCACACCGTACACCTCCCCCCTGTGAACGGCTGTGAGCCCCGTGTAGGCCGGATCGTTCTGCAGCTCGAATACGGCGCTGGCCTGGGGGTCGGACTGGAGGGTGGAGACGTCCATGAACAGCACGTCCGGATCCCATACCACGATCTGCTCCTTGGCCACGTCGGCGTGCTCCAGCTCCGCCAGGCTCCTGCCCGGGGCGTAGGCCACGTTGTCGGCGTTGACGAACATGAAAGGAGGGTAGGTGGGCTCGGTGGACTGGAAACCGTGGGGCCCCCGGTAAGCGATGCCGCCGACATAGCAGGATCTCTTCTCCTCCGGGGGGATATCTGCGCTCCTCCCGTCCAGGTCGGCGATTGCGGCCTCGAAGAAGGCGATCACCTCCTCGGCCCGCTCTCGCCTGTCCATGACCAAGGCCATCGTGCGCAGGGCAGTGTAGAAATCCTCCCTGTAAGTGAACAGGTCGCCGTAGTTGAGAACCACCACCGGGATGCCGGTCTGTCTCTCCAGCTCCAGCGGGTCGGTTCCCGTGGACGAGAAGGTCTTGAAGATCACCTGGGGCTGTGGATCCAGGGCGGCGATGAGCTCCGGATTGTCGTGTCCCCTGAACTCGCCGAACAGGGGAAGCTGGGCGAACTGCGGATTGGCCAGGGCGTAGGGCCTGGCGTCGAAGCGGGGGCGCTGTCCCTCCATGTCATCTACGGCGACCACCCGGTCTTGAGCCTGGAGATAGGTGAGCAGGCGCAGGCTTCCCGCTCCGGAGCAGATCACGTGCTCCGGATTGCGGGGCACGGAAATCTCGCGTCCCAGCCCGTCCGCCACGATAATCCGCGTTCCGGGCTCAGCCGGCTGCCCGGCACCGCCCGCTTCCGTGGAACCTCCGGCGTAGCAGCAGAGGGCACCCAGAAAAACGAGAAAAAATGTCAAGAGGATACCGTGTTTCACGATGAACTCCGATGTGTAGTGTTACGAATTAAAAAAAAGTAACACCCATTATTAATTTTGTCAAGTACAGGTTCGGGCTTTTCTGCTATCATTGGGATGTAGAGGTCGTGATCCGGATGAAGAGCTGGCAGAACCGCTATATATGGTGCGCCGTCCTCGCCGTCGCCTTCGCCTATATCGAGAGCTCGGTGGTGGTGTATCTGCGCGCCCTGTACTATCCGCAAGGGTTCTGCTTCCCCTTGAAAGAGATGCCCCTGTTCGTCTACCTGACGGAGGCGGGCCGGGAAGTCGCCACGATCGTGGTTCTCGTCGCTCTTTCGCATTTGGCGGAGAGAACGCGCACGGGCCGTTTTTTTCTGTTCCTGTACTGCTTCGGTACCTGGGATATTTCCTACTACCTGTGGCTCAAGGCGCTTCTGAACTGGCCGGCCACCCTGCTCGATTGGGATGTACTGTTTCTCATTCCCCTTCCCTGGGTAGGTCCGGTCCTATCGCCGGTGCTGATATCCTTGCTGTTCATCGCCGCAGCCGTGAGCGTAAACCACCTCACCTCGAGAGGGCGATCCATTACCTTTCGTCGAGTCGATCGGCTGCTCTTCCTGGCGGCGGCGTTGATAATTGTCGCCTCCTACCTATGGAAAGCCGGATCGGTATTGGACCATGAGGTCCGCGGGGGCTATCCCTGGTGGCTGTGGAGTATCGGAGTCGTGCTGGGATCGGGGGTATTTCTTGCAGGGGTTTTTCGGAGTAAAAGAATAGGACAGGAATGAATCTACCGATCTTGATATTCGGGTACCCCGTCGTTACCCTGGGGAGGCGTTGAAATGACCACGATAATAGTGGCAGCCGTTGTATTCGTGCTTGCGGTGCTGATGACCATGACCGGCAGGGGAGGCGGAAACTTCTACGTGTTGGTTCTGGTCCTCGCCGGTCAGGCGATCCACCAGGCAGCCACCACCGGACAGTTCATACTTATGCTGAGCGCCGTCACCGCGATGCTCATCTTCCACAAGCATAAGCTGGTCGATTGGAAACTTGCGCTGGTGATCGACCCGCCTACCGATGTCATGGCATTCGCCGGAGGATATTTCTCCACCTACGTAAGCGGAATCACTTTGAAGTTTCTCCTGGCCGGATTGTTGATCCTGGCCGGTTTTCTGATGCTGTTGAAGGTCAAAGATCGGCCGATCGCAGACAGCAAGAGATTCGGATACTGGCATCGCCGCTACGGAGATGTGGAGTATGTGGTCAATCTCTGGATCGCGATCCCGATCACAGCCGCGGTGGGGCTGGCCGCCGGGGCGGTCGGAATATCGGGAGGATCGTTCAAGGTTCCGCTGATGGTGCTGCTGTGCGGAGTGCCGATGCGCATCGCCGTGGGCACGGCCTCTGCGATGGTGGCGGTTACCGCGTTGATGGGTTTTACAGGTCATGTCCTCAGCGGTCACTTCGACCCGCTCTGGGCAATTCCGGCCTCCTGCGCCGCCGTTGCCGGGGGAGTGATCGGGGGAAAGCTGGCCATAAAAACCAACCCACAAAAATTGAAGTTGATATTTGCCTTCACCACATTGGCGGCAGCGGTCGTCATGGCGGTGAACGCATGGCTGTCGCGGTGATGAAGGGGCGGCAGCTGCAACGAATTCGGGGGTCTGCGATCGAAGGCCCGCGATCGTAGCTTGCGGTCCCCCGAGCCGTAGGAGGGGAATCTCCCAAGGGGCGGTCTATGCAACCCAGGACCGCCCCCTTGATTTCATAGCTCTATCTAAATGAAAGCTGCCCGATCCGTTACTGCTTGATCAGGATGAACTCGACACGGCGGCTCTTCCAGCGATTATCCAGGTCCCCGTGAGGAACAACCGGGTATAGACCGCCGTAGCCGGCGGTGCTCATGCGGTCCGCCCGTACGCCCCGCTGGACTAAAGCGTCCTTGATCACCCTGGCTCGTTCCTGAGAGAGCGGCAGCAGGACTTCCTCCTGCTCGACCTTGGCCTTGGCGGGCTGGTCCCAGTAGATCATGACCGCATGCCCCTCCAGCTGGATCTTGTAGCCCTGATACTTCTTGAGGATCTCCGCCAGGCGGTCCAGGGTCTTGAGGTTTTTCTCCACCCGCTGCGGATCGATGGCGCTCGTGTCCGTGTAGTCGGCGGTGTAGGGTTTGAAGTAGATGCTGGAGATGATGATCTTCAGCTTGTCCCCGTCCCGCATGACCAGCACATCCACCGGAATTATGGAGCGCACCGTGGCGGCATTCCAGAGGTTGTCCCGCACGGTCACGTACACCGGGTAGTCTTCGGCCGACTGAACCAGCTCCCCGTCTCCGGAGCGACCGTTCCAGGTAAGGCTGGCCGGCATGCTCCTTCCGCTGAAGGAGGCAAAATTGTGCTCCATTGGATCCACGATCTTCACGACCCAGTCTTCGATCGGACTGGAGTCCTTCGCTTCGATGCGAATGCTCAAAGCGTCGTCAACCCCGTCGGCGTCCGGGCTGAAGGGCTGCGGGGCCAGCTTCAGGCTGATCTGGGGGGGTGTGATGTCCAGCTGAAAGAGGGTGCTCTGCGCCTCGGCCAGGTTGCCCTTCTCGTATTCGACGCTCAAGCGGGCCTGGTACATGCCCTCGATGATTTTCCCGTCATCCGTGCGCCCGTTCCAGCTGATCCTGACCGGCAGGGGATAACCCTGTTCCCCGAGGAAAGTTTTTTTCACCGTCCCGTCCCGGTGTACCAGAGCGAGCTTCCAGGACTCGATCTCCTCCTGCTGTCCCGCGCTTAGGTTCAGGATGATGTTGTCCATGACCCCGTCCCCGTTGGGGGAAAAACCGCCGGTCCCCGGGCTGACCGAAACCGGGGTCGGGCGGGTATCGACTCTGATATTTTTGAGCTCGACCGTATTGGTATTTTCCGCCTCGTCGATCGAGCTGATCCGGTAGGTGTACCTGCCGTCCGGCACTCTTTGACCGGAGTCATCCGTTCCGTCCCAGGTAACCTCCAGCATCGAGCCCTGCCAGGAGGCCAGCTTTACGGGTTGGTTTGAATTGTTCACCACCTCCGCCGTCCACAGTTTTTCCACGCTGGTAAACTGCCGGATTATCAGGGTGTCTTTGCGGCCGTCCCCGTCCGGGGAAAAGATGAGGTAGGGGGCGCTTAAGGCGGCCCGGGGCATAGTGGTGTCGATCTGGAACTGGGGCGAAGCGGCCGTCGGGTTGTCTCCGTTGCCGTACAGGACGCTGAGCACCCCCAGATAGAAGCCATCGGGAAGTCGCTGTCCCTTGCCGTCTTTTCCGTCGAACACGATCATCCCGGCGGGCACTCCCTTGCCGGCTATGGTGCGCCCTGTTTCTCCCTCCTCCTCCACAACCTCCAGCCGCCATTCCACAATGTCCTCCCTGCGGGTGAGCTTGGGATAGAAGCGCAAGATATCCTTCTTTCCGTCGGCGTTCGGAGAAAAGGAGCGCTGGTCGACGTCCAGCGTGACGGGGGAAGGTCGGGTATCGATGGTGATTTCCTCCAATGTGTAGGAGGAGCTGTTCCCGGCCAGGTCGGTGCTCCTCACGATGTAGGTGTACGTGCCGTCCTGGCTGACAGAGCCGGAATCGCTACGTCCGTCCCAGTCGAAGTCGCTCAGTCTTCCCGCCCAGCTCAGTGTTTTTACAGCGGAACCGGCAGCGTTTTGGAACACACCGTCCCAGAGCTCCTCCTCCGTAGAGTTCCTCTGATTGATTACAATCGTGTCACGTCGTCCGTCCCCGTTGGGCGAAAAAACTTCGTAGGCGCAGGAAAGCTCCACATACGGCGGTGTATCGTCCACAACTACTATTAAAAGCGGACTGCGGGCCCGATTGTCCCTGTTGTCCCACGCTTGGAGCTGGTAGTGGTACTCGCCGTCGGCCACAAACTCGCCGTTATCCGATCGGCCGTCCCAGATCAGCACCTGCTGTTCGGACTGATTCTTTTTCCCGAACAGGCCTTTCAGCCCTCCGGATACGGATTGCTCGACAACGCGAACCGGAGAATCTTCCGAATCGGAAATCGTAAGCCGGTATCCCTTGACCCGCTTCGTCTCCCCTTCAACAGCGGACAGCGGGACGGAGAGCTCATCCTGCACGCCGTCGGCGTTTTTCGGCGAGATGTAGGTCACCTCGGGCAGCTCCGGAGGGACCGGTATCTCAGCGCCGCTGGCACAGCCGACGGCGATCCAGGCGGATAAAACCAGGATGCCGAGCAGCAGCGCCTGTTTCGTTTTGGTCATTTTCATCTTTGTCTCCTTCGACAACATGTGTTTGTATGCAGAGCTCTACTCTGAAGAAGAGCTCCAAGCGATTTGTACTCCAAATGAATCTGCAATTAGATACGGATGCGGGTTCCCTCTTGAGCGGCGAAGCAGTAGATGTTTTTCCGGTGTGTGGCGATTTCATTCTGGCAGGACTGCAGAGCCCGATCCAAGCTCTGGTCATCCCGGTCGGGATCGTGGTGGAACAGCCCGAAGCGCTTGACGTTGGCCTGGATTGCCAGACGGGTCGCCGAACTATAGGTACTGTGACCCCACCCTTCGGTTCGTTCGTACTCTTTGTCCGTGTACTGGGCGTCGTGCACCAGAAGGTCCGCATCCCGGCAGAGGTTGGTGTATTCGTATCGGGCCAGCGAGCCTTCATGATCGTAGTCGATCTCATTGTCCGTTAGAAACACGAAGCTTTTCGAGCCCTCCACGATTTTGAACCCGTAGCCCCCGTTGGGATGGCTCAAGGCTATGGGGATCACTTCCGCCGCACCGATATGCTTGACCATGGGGATGCCGTGGGTGAAGTCGAATTGAGCCTTCAGCGAGCGAAGGCGGGCCGGAAAATAGGGCGGCTGCATCTGATAGTTCAGGTACTTCTGCACCGTATCCTTGGCAATCGGACCGCCTCGAACATGAATTCTGTACTTGCCGGAGTACGCGGGGGCGAAGAAGGGAAATCCCATGAGATGATCCCAATGTGGGTGAGTCAGGATAAGGTATATATCCATGCCGTTGGGATTCTGAATGAGATGTTTGCCGAGATTGCGGATCCCCGTTCCTGCATCCAAAATAATGAGCGAGTTGTCGGAAAGCCTTACCTCGAGGCATGTCGTGTTTCCGCCGTACTTGGTCGTCAACCTGCCTGGAGTCGGCAGGGACCCTCTGCATCCCCAAAATGTGATTTCCATGGCCGTACTTCCAGCATTGAATAAAGCAAAAACGGTGCCATTTTGTTTTCATAGATTATTTA
>Ga0315550_1001636_pt1 | contig 13802 bp, 6 predicted proteins | sample SalMarSW160190MG_2_FD_203100 | JGI IMG/M metagenome (GOLD analysis project Ga0315550, IMG submission 203100) | Salt marsh sediment microbial communities from the Plum Island Ecosystem LTER, Massachusetts, United States - Salt Marsh Sediment SW1601-90 ... | reverse complement strand
ATGTTCCGCCCCAGCTCAGAGATCACCACGGCTATCTTGGTAGCCTCGGCAAGAGGGAAACCCATCTCCTGCGCTATCTCCAGCCCGCGCCGCCGAGCCCTTACCACATCTACCAGGCTGTTGATGGGAAAGTACTCTTTCTTCGATTGTTCTTCACTGGTTTGCACTTGGGCCATAGCTACACCTCTGTCCAATCAGAGAGCGGCGAATCGGCAAAAGCGTCCCAATCCGTCGATTCACCTTCAACTCGCGAGGAATCAGGAGACTCAAGCGGGTCCTCGGTCTGCACCTGCTCACGCGTCTTGTATTCCCTGCTCAATGCCAGTGCGTCGTCCAGATCGAGCACCGCGTGGATATTGGGCAGGGTCATGCCCAGCTCTACCATCGTCTCGATCACCGCATCCTGCAGCCCGGCGACGATGACGTCCGCTCCCATCAACTTGGCCATCTGGGCCGTGCTGTGGATGAAACGCCCAAAGAAACTATCGCAGATGTCGACCAGCGAGAAATCGAGCAACACCCAGCGCGAGTCGTACCGCCGGATATCCCGCAGCACCCGCTGGCGCAACCTGAGCACATCGCTATCCGTCAGATCTCGCGGGACCGACACCAGCAACAGATCCTCAAGCTTCTGGACGACGGTAAACGTCTCCATGGTTTCCCCTAGTTCCGATGGTTCAAAGTCTCTCATAGTCTAATCCTCTTTTCGGTTTGAAAATACTCGGGAATTTCACAACGCAAGCACACCTTTTTCTCACTCGCTCGACCTTACCAGCCTGAACCCCATCCCCTGAAGAGCGACACGCAGCCCGGTCTGCAGATCGCTCAACGTCTCAATTCCGCTCCAATCCAACCCCAGATCGACGATAGTCTCTGCCACCGCATCGGAGATGCCAACGACGATCGTCCGCGCGCCCTTCAGCCGCGCCGCTTGAATGGCCTTGTTCATGTGGGTCGCTACACCGCTATCGACAATGGGCACCCCGGTGATGTCCAGGATCACCACCTTGGCCCGTTGCTCCCGAATTCCCTGCAGAAGCCTGCGCATGATGTCTCGCGCCCGCAGCGTGTCGATGCTGCCGATCAACGGCATGACGATGACCCCTTCTAACACCGGAATGACCGGCGTAGAGAGATCTTGAATCGCCCGCTGTTGGGCATTGAGCACCTCCACCTGTAATTGCGCACTCTCAGCCTCGACTCGCTTCTGCTCAGTGATGTTTCTGGAAACGCCGAAAGTGCCAACAATTTTCCCTTCCTCATCGCGCAGGGGCACCTTGACAGTAGAAGCCCACGTTTCCTGGCCATCGATCCACGTTTCCTTCTCTTCCTTGAAAATAGGTTGCCCAGTCCGCATCACTTCTTGCTCATCCTCAAACGCTGGCCGGGCATGTTCCTCTGTAAAGAAGTCAAAGTCTGTTTTACCCACTACCGCCGCGGGGTCACTCTGGCCAAACATCACGGCCGTGGATCTGCCGACCTTGATGAAACGGCTCTCAGCGTCTTTGAAGTAAACCTTGTCAGAAGCATTCTCCAAAAAGACCCGCAATAGCCGCTGATCTAGCAGAGCTCTTTCCGTCAGAGCCTCCAACTCAGCGACGCGAGAGCGGGCTCCCGTCAGTTCCTCTATGAGTTGACTCTTTGTCTTCCTTGTATCCTTCATTCCATCTCCTTAAGTATTCCCCTTCAAGCATCATCCCTATTTGTCACTCACGCCTTCCTACTTCTGGAGTTCTCTATTCCCGATGCGCCGGCGCACCTCAGCCATAGCTGCCCGCAGGCCGATCTTGAGATCGCTGAGCGTCTCGACGCCTGACCAGTCGATACCCAGATCCACGATCGTCTCCGCTACCGCATCGGAGACACCCGTCACAATCGTCCGCGCCCCCTTCAGCCGCGCCGCCTGGATCGTCTTGGTCAGGTACGCAGCCACACCGCTGTCCACGACCGGCACGCCGGTGATGTCCAGGATCACGACCTTGGCGTGGTGTTCGCGAATCCCAGTCAGGAGCCGGCGGGTGACGTCCCTGGCGCGCAGCGTGTCGATGGAGCCGATCAGCGGCATGACGATCACGCGCTCCATCACCGGGATGATGGGCGTGGAGATCTCCTGGATCGCCCGCTGCTGCGCCTCGATCACCTCCTGCTGTAGACGCAGATTCTCCTCTTGCTGCTGCTCCAGTTCTGCCGTCCGCTCTTGCACCCGCCGTTCCACCTCCACATACGCCTGTTCCAGCGCTTGCTCCGCTTCCTCTCGCGCTTTGAGCAGCAACGAGTCTTGTAGGACGCCGCTGATTTGCCTGGCCAGGACGCCATAGAAGCTTCCCTCCCGCAGTTCCTCAAGGATGATAAAACCGAACTGGTTTTCTCTAAAGCTGAGCGAACTCAGCACCCAGATATAGCGTCTTTCTCGCGGAAACAATTCGTCGGGAACAAGGTGGCTGGTGGGGAAACGCCACCCGTCAGCACCCACCTCGACCCGCTGCCCTCTGTCGCAAGCCAGCTTCAGTCTGGACCACTCAGCAGGACGCTCCTGCCCGTCGAAAAAGGAGAGGTAAAAGGTCGAGAAGCCCAATTGAGGAAGCCTTCGACCGACCACATCGAGAAGATGCTCTTCCTCGACTGCCGCAACCAGATCACTGTTAAGATAGCTCAACACTCGATCCTGTCGCACCTTCTCTACTTCCTGAAGCGCCAAAGTCCCTTGGGCCACCTTGCCGATTGCCACGCGCCCTTGACCAAAGATGGACTCGGCTCGGGACAAGATCGTGACATCCGTCAAGTACGGCAATACATAACGGCGCATCACAGATATTACCTCCTGCCAACCGTCCGCCTGGTCGCCCACCGCAGCCGCCTGTCCCAGCACATCATCCAACGTCAAAAGGAACGGGCTTGGCGAAGCTGGCCTGCTCGCCACCGCACCGGACGCCATCTCCTCCAGGAAAGCATCCAGGAGCTGGCCCGCCCATTCGGAAGAGGGCAATGACAATCCTTCCACGGCTTGCGCCATCTCGGAGAGAATCGCCTCTCGCTGTGCGGCTATGGCTTCCGGCAAGGGTTCACTCTTTCTCTTCAGCGGTTCCACTGCGGCGTGCGCAACGACCGGGTCGAAACAACCGCAAGACTGGCGCACCACCAGCTTCGTAGGCAGCATCGTCTGCTCAGACACTTGCTCGCCTGCCAGCAGATCGAGCAACATCTCTACGCTTACCCGTCCCAGTTCTTGTATCGGCTGTCGCACGGTGGTCAGCGCGGGGCGAGAAGCTATCGCCTCTCTCGTATCATCAAACCCCCCCAAGGCAACGTCCTCTGGCACGCATATCCCTCGCTTCTCAAGCACCTCTAACGCACCGAATGCCATCCAATCGTTGGCAGCCACCACGGCTTCGAATTCAACCCTGCGCTCGTCGAGCAACAGACGCATCGCATCTATGCCCGTTTCGTATAGAAAAGCGCCTGGCGCGACGAGGTTGGGATCAAGGGGCAGGTCGTGCCCGGCAAGCACATCGGCGTAGGTACGATACCTCAGCGCCGCCTCTGCGTTGTTCTCAGGCCCGCAAATAAAAGCAATGCGCCGGCATCCGTGGACCTCGATAAAGTGAGTGACAAGGTCTCGCATTCCTATTTCATTGTCCACGGTTACACAGGGAAGGCCTGGCGTTTGGGTGACGCCGACCATGGGCAAAGGATGATAGCGGTCAATGAAACGCCGAAACTCCTCAACAGTGATAAAGTTGCCTATTGTGCCACAGATAATGAGACCATCAACTCTTTCGCCAGAGATCAGGTCGTAGAGAATGTTGCGCTGTGCATCGAAATCGTATGCGGATGCACGCAAGAGTCCGCCCGCATAGAAAATCAAATTGACGTCCAATTCCGACGCAGCAGCAGCGAGCCCCACCCACAAGGCATTATTGTATGGCGTCCCAGTTTCGGATAGAACCCCGATGGTTGGACGTGAATCCCGTGGTCTGGTTCTACTCATCTTGCGTTTGCCTTGCTGACTGCTCATGCAACATCTCCTGTATGAAGATGGACAGTATCTCTAGATGGGTGCTACGCACTGTGTGCAAGGCGGGTCTGCCGACCTAGCTTTTACTCTTGGTCGGCATACGTGTCTGCAGCGCGTGCGGCGTTCCCAATGCTGCACGCAAGCCCGTCTGCAAATCAGCCAACGTCTCGATCCCACTCCAGTCGATCCCCAGGTCCACAATCGTCTCCGCTACCGCATCGGAGACACCGGTAACGATCGCCCGCGCCCCCTTCAACCGTGCCGCCTGGATGGTCTTGTTCAAGTAAGCGGCCACGCCGCTATCCACAACGGGCACGCCGGTAATATCCAGAATGACGACCTTGGCGCGGTGTTCGCGAATTCCAGACAAGAGGCTGCGGGTGACATCCCTGGCGCGCAGCGTATCAATAGAGCCGATCAGGGGCATGACGATCACGCCTTCCAGCACTGGGATGATAGGAGTCGAGAGCTCCTCGATTGCCCGCCGCTGCGCCTCGATGACCTCCTGCTGGAGACGGACGCTCTCCTCCTGCTCCCGCTTCAGCTCCTCCGTACGCTCTCGCACCTGTTGTTCCACCTCTGCATACGCCCGCTCCAGCGCCTCCTCGGTCTGCTCCCGCTCCCGCAACAGCAGTGCTCCCTGCAGCGCGCTCGATATCTCCGCCCGCAACACGTCGTAAACCGTCCCCTCTCGCAGCCCCACCTCGAACAGGATGAACCCCAACTGGTGTTCCTGGAAATAGAGCGGCTCGACGACAAAGCTGTACCGCCGATCCGGCAGTATCCCCTCCGGCGCCAACTGCTGTGTGCGAAAGCGCCGCCCCTCCGCCTCCAGCTCGACCCGCTTCGGCCCCTTCTCGGCCGCCTCGTCATAGGCCAGCATCAAGCGCGACCACTCGGACACCGGCTCCGGGCACGTATACGGTTGAGGACCCTCATACAACGAAAGGTAGGCACTGGGAATATCCAAGCGCGGCAACCCATCGGCCAGCACGTCCATCAACTCCCCCACGTCAAACGTCGTGATCAGCGCCGCTCCGATCTCGCGCAGCGTCTGAGACCGCTGCTCTGCCTGAAATACCCGGTAGGCCTGCTCTCGCCGCGCCATCTCCTCGATCAGTACACGTGCCTGCTGCCATAAACTCTCAGCCCGCGACAGTACATCGCCATCAAGATAAGGCAGCAGCTGCCGACGCAACGCGGAAAGCGCTCCCTGCCACGCGGCCAGGTCGCCGCCAGCCACCCTGGCTTGACGCAGCACCTCTTCCAGCGTCAACACAAAGACCGACGAGTCTCCTTTCACCTCCGTCGCAAGCGCAGCGACGAAATCATCCAATATCTGCCCCATCCACCTGGAAACAGCGTCCGCACCCACAGCATCATCCTCGATGTCCCGGGTCATATCAACAATCACCTGTGAGCGTTGTGCCGTGATGATCTCTTCCAACGCCACCTGTTTCGCCGGGCGTTCCACTGGCCCAACCGTCGCCTGCGTCACGGCCAAGTACTGGCAGCCACACGACCGACGTATCACAACCCTGCCGGGCACAAATGTCTGCTCCGGCACTCGTTCACCTGCCAACAACGCCAACAACGTCTCGGCGGCCTGCCTGCCCATCTCGTATCCCGCAGTGGTCAGTGGAGGTGTGGAGAAAAACGATCGAGTATCATCGTCAAAGCCCACCACAGCCACGTCACCGGGCACTTGCACTCCTCGTGTCTGCAGCTCGTCCAGTACACCCAGCGCCAGCGTGTCGTTGGCCGCCGCTACAGCTTCAAAGCCAGTTCCCGGCAGCAACTTGCGCTCGTCTATCAATACGGAAATCGCCTTCGGCCCATCATCCCAACTGAGATGCGGAGTGACGAGGTTAGGATCGAGAGAAAGATCATGCTCAGCCAGTGCATCGACGTAACCACGGTACCGCTCCTGTGCTGACCAGTTTCCTTCCGGCCCGGAGACAAAAGCGATTCGGCGACAGCCATGTACTTCAATGAGATGATGAACGAGTCTTCCCGTGGCTCGATAAGAGTCAGGAGATAAACCCGGGCTTCCTTTGTAGAGTCGAAATGCGTTGACCATCGGCAGGGACGGAAAGCGATCGCGAAAGGCGACAAACGCCTCTTCACTGGGCCATGACTGATAGATGATCAGCCCATCTATGATTTCTCCCATCGAGTTCCAGGATGCAGGCATTTGGCTACCTTCCTGGTACAGATTCAGGTGGAAACACATCAAATTGACGTCGCGCTCTCGTGCTACATCAACAACACCCAGCAGTGTCTTCAGGCCCCCCACCAGCAAGATGTCATCGACTGCCAACCCAATGGTCAGTCGCTTACTTTCTTCGCTGCCGTTCATTCAGGGTCTCCCATCACTACTTGGCTCATCATTCCCTACCGGTCCTCGCTTGCAACGCAACCCGCAGCCCGGTCTGCAGGTCGGCCACTGTCTCAATGTCACTCCAGTCAATCCCTAGGTCCACCACCGTCTCCGCCACCGCATCAGAGACGCCGGTAATGATCGCCCGCGCCCCCTTCAGCCGCGCCGCCTGGATGCTCTTGGTGAGATAGGCGGCCACGCCGCTGTCCACCACCGGCACCCCGGTGATATCCAGGATCACCACCCTGGCGTGGTGCTCGCGGATTCCCGCCAGCAGGCTGCGGGTCACATCCCTGGCGCGCGACGTGTCGATGGAGCCAATCAGCGGCATCACGATCACGCCCTCGAGGATGGGAATGATGGGCGTCAATAGCTCTTGCAGCGCCCGCTGCTGCGCCTCGATCACCTCTTGCTGGAGACGGACACGCTCCTCCTGCTCCCGCCTCAGCGCCTCCGTCCGCTCTCGCACCTGCTGCTCCACCTCGGCGTATGCATCTTGGATCTTTGCATATAATCGAGCATTTTCGATAGCGTTGGCCAATTGATCCACTATCGTCCGAAAGACCGCCACACCCTCCTCGCTAAACGCCTCTTCCCGCACACTCTGGATCGACAGGGCACCAATCACGCCCTCGCGCCCCAGCAGCGGCAGTGCCAACTCTGAGCGCGTCTCGGGCAAGAACGGATTATCGAACTGCACCGCATCCTGTCCCACATCCAACGCGATGCAAGCGCGCTGCTCGGTTATGCACCGCCCGATCATAGAGTCACCATCCATTTGGAGCTTGTGCTCCTGCTCCAGCATCGTTTTACCGGCCTCCCCGGTGGCCGCCCGCAGCGCGGCCCAATCCCCCTCCACCAGGAACAACCCCACGTAATACAGGCCGAACCGCTCCTGTATCAGATCGACCACTTTTTGGATCAACTCACCTAGATCCAACATACTGGTGACGATCTGTGAGACCTCGGCAGCCGCCAGCATCTGCGCTCTACGGACATCCAGCTGCCGAACAAGCGCCAGCTCCTGCATCGAACTACTGACAAACCTGGTCAGCACTCTATAGATCTCTGCCTCTCGCAGCTGCATCTCGAGAATCATGTGCCCAAACCGGCTTTCCCCAAAAGCAAGGGGGGCTACCAACCAGGAGTATCGGCGTCCGCTCGGGAACAGCTCGTCCGGGACCAGCCGGTGAGTGGGAAAACGTCGTCCAGAGACTCCTACCTCAATCCGCTCTCCCGCTTTATGAGCCAGCATCAGCCTGGACCACTGCGTGGCGTGTACCTGTCCCTCGTAAAGAGAGAGGTAAAATGTCGAAAAATCCAGTTGCGGCAGCCTCCGGTCGAGCACGCCAAAAAGCCGCCCAATCTCGACCATCGTGGTCAATTCATCCCGCAGGTTACTCATCCTGCTGTTATACCGGGCAACTTCATCCTCTTGAAACATCCAACGTCTCTGGATCGTCCTACTGATCATCGCTCGTCCCTGGTTGAAACGATCTTCGGCCCGAGAAGCCACGGCACCAGAGATGTATGGCAACGTGTGACGGCGCATCACGGACAATACATCCTGCCAATGATTAAATTGGCCATTCACGATATCCACCTGCTGCAGCGCGTCGCCCAGCACCCCAAGAAAACCCCTAGAGGAAGCCGATCCACCTTCCTCCCCGTTCTCCATTGAGCCGGACACCATCTCTGCCAGAAAAGCATCAAACAAACGCTCTGCCCATTCAGAAAACGACGGCGCTACCGGGTGCATCATCTGCGTCATTTCGGAGACAATCTCTTCCCGCCGCGCATCGACAGACCCTATCGCCTCTGTTCCCTCTACCAGCGCCCTTGCCCCGGCACGCTCAATCATCGAATCGGCGCAGCCGCACGACTGGCGTACCACCAGTTCTGTGGGAAGGACTGTTTGTTCCGGTACCCGTTCGCCGGCCAGCAGTTTCAACATCGTCAAGATGCTCGTATACCCTAACCGTTGAATCGGCTGGCGCACAGTGGTCAGCGGAGGGGTCGAGGCTGCCGCCTCCTGCGTATCATCAAACCCCGTGACGGCGACGTCGTCAGGAACCCGTACCCCATGACCCTCAAGCGCCGCCAACGCACCGAGCGCCGTCCAATCGTTGGCGGCAACCACAGCCTCAAACGCAATCCCGCGCTCGTCGAGCAGCAGACGGATCGCCTCTACCCCCGACTCGTACAAAAACATGCCCGGCGCGACGAGGGCAGGATCGAGAGGAATGTCGTGTTCGATCAAGACGTCGGCGTAGGCACGATACCTCAACGCCGCCTCCTCATTGTTCTCGGGACCACAGATAAACGCGATGCGCCGGTATCCGTGAACCTCGATGAGGTGCGTGACGATGTCGCGCATTCCCACCTCATTGTCCACGACCACACTGGGGAGGCCGGGAACCTGTGTGATACCCACCATTGGCATAGGACGATAGATATCGGTAAAACCCCTAAACTCTGCCACAGACACATTGTTGCCCAACGTGCCAGTGATCAAAAGACCACCGACCCTTTCAGCATTGATCAACTGACGATCAATGGTGTGCTGCACACCCTGTTCATGCGCATTCAAGGGCAGGCTCAGGTACCACAACAAATTGACGTCCAGTTCCGAGACCCCGGCGATGACGCCCTCCCACAAAGCTCGATGATAGGGCGACCGGCCAACTTCGCCCAATAGGCCAATGGTCGGTCGCGATCCAGCTGCCTTTTCTTGGTTACCACCCTGTTTGTTCATACCACCACTTTCCAAAAACTTGCTATCCTAGTCGATACTTATGCAGTGTATCCCATTTCCTGTTCGCGCGTCTGCATTGCCGCCCGCAGCCCCGTCTTCAAGTCCCCCAGCGTCTCGATCCCGCTCCAGTCGATCCCCAGATCCACTATCGTCTCCGCCACCGCGTCCGAGACGCCGGTGACGATCGCGCGCGCGCCCTTCAGTCGCGCCGCCTGAATGGTCTTGTTTAGATAAGCGGCTACACCGCTGTCCACAATCGGCACGCCGGTGATATCCAGAATGACGACCCTGGCATGGTGTTCGCGAATTCCGGCCAGAAGCCGGCGGGTGACGTCCTTGGCGCGCATCGTGTCGATGGAGCCGATCAGGGGCATGACGATGACACGCTCCATCACCGGGATGATGGGGGTAGAAAGCTCCTGAATAGCGCGCTTCTGGGCCTCAATGACCTCCTGCTGCAGACGAGCGCTCTCCTCCTGTTCCCGCCTCAGTTCCTCCGTCCGCTTCCGCACCTGCTGCTCCACCTCGGCATACGCCTGCTGGACCCGTTCATACAGGTGAGCGTTGGCAATCGCGTTGGCCAGTTGATCGGCCATCGTCTGCATCACCGAAATGTCCTCTTCACTGAAGGCCGCTCCCTGGACACTCTGGATCGTCAGCGCACCGATAGCCTCGCCACGGCTGACGAGGGGCAGCGCCAGCTCGGAGCGCGTCTCTGGCAACAACGGGTTTTCAAAGCGCACCGCTTCCTCCCCCACGTCCAGCGCGATGCGCGCCCTTTTGCCTGCCACACACTGTCCGACCATCGATTCACCACCGACTAACAAGCGATGATCTAGTGCCACCATCTGCTGACCTGCCTCCCCCGTACCGGCCTTCAACACGGCCCATCGTTCCTCTGCATCACCATCCGGCGATGAGGCATCTTCCACCAGGAACAGACCTACATAGTACAGATCGAACCGCTCGCGCACAAGATCCACTACCCGTTCGATCAATGCCTCTGGCTCCAGGATACTGCTCGTCGCCTGCGAGACCTCGGCCGCCGTCTGCAACTGTACCGCGCGCTCCTCCACCTGTCCTCTCAACAAGCTTCCCTGTAAAGCGCTCGCTATCTCGCCGCGCAACACATCGTAAACATCCCCGTCTCGCGGCCCAATCTCGAACAACACAAACCCGATCTGGTGCTCCCGAAAGTAAAGAGGATTGACCACGTAACTATATCGCCTCTCCTGGGGCCACAGGTCACCGGGCACCAACCGCTGTGAGCCAAACCGCATCCCACCGGCCTCCAACGCAACCCGCCCATCCTCAGTGTAGGCCATCACCAATCGCGACCATTCCGGTGCCGGATCTGGATATGCGTAGAGTGGCTGCCTCCCTGCGCCAAGCCCAGGGTACTGCTCGTAGAGAACAAGGTAAGCACTGGGTATTTCCAACACCGGCGAGCCCTCTGCCAACACGTCTGCCAAATTCTCCACGTCAAACGCCGTGATCAACGAACTCCCGATCTCACGCAGACTCTGCGTCTGATGCGCCGTTTGTATTGCCTGCTGCAAATACACGCGTTGCGCTGTCTCTCCGATGACCAATCGCGCCTGCTGCCACAGGTCCTCCGCCCGCGTCAAAGCCTCGTCGATCAGACAAGGCAGCAGGCTGTGGCGAAGAACCGATATCGCATTCTGCATCGCTGTAACGCTACTTTCGAGGTCATCACCACCCATCTCGACGACGCGGCGCAGGCTTTCGTTCAGGGCCACCAGGAAATCGCCTTCCGACTCTTCTTTCAGCTCAGCGGCAAAGCCGTCCAGCAGTCGCTCTGCCAACGCGAGGTCCAAACTGCCGCCGACATCCTCCACCGCCTGCACCATCGCGGCGCGGATCTCTTCTCGCTGTGTGGACAGGACAGAGTCGAGATTCTCCCGGCTTGTCTCTGCGCGATCTGCCGTGGACTGCCGTCCAAAGGCAACCCGCGCCACCACCGCTCCCATGCAGCCACACGTCTGGCGCACCACCAACCGAGAGGGCACGGTCACCTCCTCAGAAACCGGCTCCCCCTTCATCAACGCCAGCAATGTCTCCACCGATTGGTAACCCGTCTCGTAGAAAGGGGATGCCACCGACGTCAAAGGGGGCGTTCTCGCCCGGCCTTCCAGCCTATCGTCAAAACCTACGACGGCCACGTCCCCAGGAACGCGCACCCCACGCGCCTGCAAAACATCCCAAGCGCCGATGATCATCTCATCGTTAGCTGCAACCACAGCCTCAAAGTCGGTTCCCGGCCTCTGCTTCCGCTCGTCGAGCAGCAGCCGCATCCCTTCTGCGCCCTTGTCCAGGCCCCACATAGCAGGCGGGGTGACGAGATTCGGATCGAAGGAGATGCCATACGTCCCCAACGTCTCGAGGTAGGCCCGATACCGTTCCTGCGCGTAAAAGTGACCTTTTGGACCACGGATGAAGGCCAGATGGCGACACCCGTGCACCTCGATCAGGTGAACGATGGCCTCACGCATGCCCTCGTAACTATCCATCAACAGCCCGGGAATACCTTCCAACACCCGGCCCGTGCTCACCATGGGCAAAGGACGATAGCGTTCGTGAAAAGCCTGAATCTCCTCATCGGTCATATAGTTGCCTATTGCCGAAGTCCAAGTGATCAGCCCATCCACGTTCTCTGCGCCGACCAAGTCGTAGAGGATATTTGCCTGCGCATCAAACCCTGAAGGAAAGTGTGGACTTCGCCCAGGGAAGCAGATCAGGTTCACGTCGTGCTTTTGAGCCGCATCCACCACCCCAAGCCACTGCTCCAAAGAACCGCCATGAACGGCAGGAGCCAAATAGCCGATGGTCAGACGCCGTCCTTCAGGACGTGCGTCCTGCGAATCGCCGCCCTTCATCTCGTTCGCTCTGCTGTCATCACTCATTCGCCAAACTCCTACTCAGAGTTTTCTACTCCCCCAACGCGCTAGCGCATTCCAGCTATAGCTACACGCAGGCCGGTTTTGAGATCGCTGAGTGTCTCAATACCAGACCAGTCAATGCCCAAGTCCACAATCGTCTCCGCCACCGCTTCCGAGATCCCCGTGACGATAGCGCGTGCCCCTTTGAGGCGCGCTGCTTGAATAGTCCTGTTCAGGTAAGCGGCCACGCCGCTATCCACGATGGGCACGCCGGTGATATCGACAATCACGACCTTGGCCTGATGCTCCCGAATCCCTGCCAGGAGGTTGCGGGTCACATCCCTGGCTCGCATCGTGTCGATAGAGCCAATCAGGGGCATGACGATGACCCCTTCGAGGATGGGGATGATGGGTGTAGAGAGCTCCTGGATCGCCCGCTGCTGCGCCTCGATCACCTCCTGCTGGAGACGGACACTCTCTCCCTGCGCCCGCTCCCGTTCGGCCATCTCCTGCTGCAACTGAGCGGTTCGCTCCTGAACTTGGCGCTCCACCTCGGCATACGCCGTTTGGATCTTGTCATACAACCGGGCGTTGGCGATGGCATTCGCCAATTGGTCCGTCATCGTCTGGAAAATCGCCACGTCCTCCTCGCCGAACGCCATCTCCTGCGCACTCTGAATCGACAGCGCTCCGATAGCTCCCTCTCGACTCACCAGCGGCAGTGCCAACTCGGAGCGCGTAAGCGGCAAGAGCGGATTATCGAACCGCACCGCCTCCTCCCCCACGTCCGCCGCGACGCATGCCTGATGATCGCCTATACACTGTCCGATCATAGAGTCACCGCCGATTTCGAGCTTGTGCCCCTGCTCTACCATCTTCTCACCAGCTTCCCCGGTGGCCGCTCGCAGCACCGCCCACCCTCCATCCACCAGGAACAATCCCACATAGTACAAGTCAAACCGCTCCTGCACCAACTCGACCACCTGCTGGATCAACTCATCTGGATCCAGCAGGCTGCCGACGACCTGAGAGACCTCGGCGGCCGTCAGCATCTGAACCCTGCGGAACTCTAGCTGTCGAACGAGCAACGAGTCCTGCAGCGTGCCGCTGATTTGCCGGGTCAGTGTGCCATAGATATTCCCCGCTCGCGGCCCCGTCTCAAGAACGAGTAGCCCAAACTGATTTTCCCTAAATCTGAGGGATTCTACCACCCAGGTATATCGTCTCTCTTGCGGGAAAAACTCATCCGGAACCAGGCGACGGGTGAGGTAGCGCCGTCCGTCAGATCCTACATCAACCCGCTCTCCCTTCTCATAGGCCAGCATCAACCTCGCCCACTCGGCGGGACACCTTAGTCCTTCATAAAGGGAGAGGTAAAAGTTCGAAAAACCCAACTGGGGGAACCAGCGACCAATCGTGGCAAAAATCTGTTCCGTCTCGATAGCCTCGACCAAGTCACCACTAAAAAGCCCCAGCGATTCGGTTCGCTGCGTGTTCTCTACCTCCTGAAGCGCCCAACTCCCCTGAACCACCCGGCCAATCGCCACCCGCCCTTGGTTGAAAAGGTCTTCAGCTCGAGACAAGGTCGCCACATTCGTCATGTACGGCACTGTATGATGGCGCATCACGGATATAGCTTCCTGCCAATCATCTATCTGAATGTCCATTGCGACCGCCTGCTGCAGTACATCGTCCAGCGTCAAGAGGAAAGGTCCCTGCAAAGCCAGATCGACGCCTGATTCGCCCGCCGCC
>Ga0315550_1001633_pt1 | contig 13810 bp, 11 predicted proteins | sample SalMarSW160190MG_2_FD_203100 | JGI IMG/M metagenome (GOLD analysis project Ga0315550, IMG submission 203100) | Salt marsh sediment microbial communities from the Plum Island Ecosystem LTER, Massachusetts, United States - Salt Marsh Sediment SW1601-90 ... | reverse complement strand
TTCTCCAGCGGGGTGACAGGAGATTTTTGGTTCGCTGGGGATTATGTCGTTTTGCCAGCAGACTACGTCTTGAAGCTGAATGTCCTCTTTCTTGTAACGTTCAGTTAGATGGACAGAAAGGGCTCTTCCTATCAAGGATTTGCCGGTTCCAGGGTCTCCCAGCAAAAGCAGGTAAGGTCCAGGGGGAGCAGTCTTGGTGATGTGGGGCTTTTCCTTGTTTGGATCCTTCCATGCCTCATACCACTTTTCTTCCTTGAGGTTCTTGAGTTTGTGGACCCATTCTTCCAGACAGAGATAGCACTCTTTTAACGCTCGTTCTTGTCCGATGACCCACTCGAGAAGGTTGTCTGAAACTGGATAATCCTTAGTGGATTTGAAGTTCTTCCAGTTCCATTTCTTGCCGCGGATAACCTCTTCGTCTTCTCCGAAGTAGCCCAAATTCTAATCTCCTAATTTTTCGGTCAATTATCTGATGGGGTTTGCACAAGCCTTCAGCTAAGCTTATGATTTTCTGAAAGACAGAGAGAGTGTTCAACTAAAATAAAGCCGTATTACGGAATCGGTAACATAGCGAGAACGGAGTATGTGCAACGTTTTCTGGTTCTTGAGGAATAGAGAAGGAGTTTTTGTTGAATTGTCAATTGGAAAGGTTGAATCTTTTTTTGAATTCTAATGTTTTGGGTCAAACTTGATCAAGAAGATTTTATTAGTGAGTAGCTTCGGAAAGGTTAGTCACAGGTTATGGAAGGAACGATAAAATGAGGGACAGTATTGCAGTAATAGGCGCAGGAGTAATCGGCGGAGCCATAATCAAGAGTCTGCTGAAGAGCGGGTATGACGGCGAGATAACAGCCGCTGATATGCAGTTAGAAAAACTTGGTGCCCTAGAAAAGCTGGGGATAACCGTGACCAGCGACAACAAGAAGGCTGCCCGAACATCTGATGTTGTCTTCGTGTGTGTCAAACCGAACGTTGTGAAGACTGTTCTGAAGCAGATAAGCAAAGAAGTTGAAGGGAAACTGGTGATTTCATCAGCTGCCGCGGTCACTGTTGGCTTCTGTAAACGAGTAGTGCCTAAAGCCAGATTTGTCAGGATTATGCCAAACGTTGCTATTCTGGTGCAGGAATCCTTCACTGCCTACTGCTGCGACGATGATGTAACTCGGGAAGACAAAGAGAAGGTCAAGGAGGTTCTCGGCGTGATGGGAGTCCGCATGGAAGTTGAAGAACGGCACATGGATGCGGTGACTGCCATAAGCGGAAGCGGTCCCGGGTACCTTTCTGTTATACTTGAGGCTCTCACGTATGCTGGCTTAAAGGTTGGTTTGCCCCGAGATTTGGCTTTGGTTAGTGCGGGTCAGGCGGTTCTTGGAACAGCAAAACTTGTGCTCGAGTCGGGTCAAACTGCTGCTCAGATACGGGATATGGTTACTACGCCCGGCGGAACTACCATTGAAGCCATTTACGAGATTGAGGGTAGTCAGGTTCGGCAGGCTTTGATAAGGGCTGTTGAGGCGGCAACAAAGAAGAGTGAAAAGATTAGGAAGCAGTGGGAATAAGAAGGGTCTGTTGACCAAAACGTTAATCCAATCATATAACGAGTGTATATGTATGCCAGAAGAGAAAATTGTTGTTCTCATGGGGTCTCCAAGAGACCTCCCGTTTGCATCCAAAATAAAAGATTTCCTCAAAAAGGAAGGCTTTCCAGTCGCCTGCATTTACAATGTTGCTTCAGCCCATAGAACTCCACAAAAACTGCTAGACGATCTGAAGGAATATGAAGCGAGCGGCGACAACATCGTCTACATCACTGTTGCCGGCTTGTCAGATGCTCTTTCAGGAGTTGTTGCCGGTTACACAGGATATCCGGTTATTGCCTGTCCTCCAGACTCTGAAAAACATGGAGGCGCCAAAGTGTTTTCTTCCACTGCAATGCCGAAGGGGATACCTGTTGCCTACGTTGCTAAGCCCGAAAACGCTGCACTTGTAGCCGTGAGAATCCTAGCTATATCCAACCCTGAATTAAAAGAGCGTCTAGATAAATTTAAGCAGAAAATGGCAAAAGCCGTCTACGAAAGCGCAGAAGAAGTAAAAAAGGTCACCCAAAAGAAAGACGTCAACAGGTTGGCAGTCTAAGAAAAAACACTGTTTTCAACAATACGCTGTTATTAGGCTCCTAATATGAATGATTTCTGTTTGTTTTGGTGTTTTTGGGTAGTCTCTGTTTGCAGATTATGATCAACAAGGTTGCGGTAATAAGCAAGAGCAGAATTGTCCATGAGGGAAACTCTTGAATTATGCAGGGTTCCATAAGTGGATAGTTGTCTTGATTGTTCTCGTCAATAACATATGGCATATCTCCTATTCCTGAACTGTTTATTTCCGAGGCGTTCGGATATCTCGTTAGATAGTCGCTCCAATAGTTTCCTTCAGAGCCACTATCCCAAATCCAAGTGTTCCCCCCACCACTGGTATACACGTTTTGGATGTTACTGACAAAATTATTGTGACAAATAATAGTGTAATAGCTTGGATAAAGATAGATGCCATTATTGTTGTTTTCTATAGTATTGTATTCTATATGATTGTGGAAAGAGGCATGCAAAAGGATGCCATTTTTTGTATTTCCTATTATGTTATTTCCAATTATATCAACATAAGCACACGAAGAAGTAGCATCTGATATGAGCTTGGGAGGGAGTGTAGATGCGTAACACTGGATGCCAACGCTGTTTTGCGTTATGCTGTTCTCAAGTATGTCGATGTGTTTAGAGTCGATTATTAGCATTCCTTGATAGTTGCTTGTTATGTTATTTTTGGCGATTGTGATATTACTAGAAGAGTAGATAAAGATGGCTATGTAGCTATTACCTGTTATTTTATTTTGAGTTATACTGATGCTTGAAGAATTTTCGAGGTCAACACTTGAAATACAGTGTGTAAATTGTGTGTTTTTTACTGTTACATTGCTTCTGTTTGTGATGTCTATTGCTGGATGCCACCCTGATGGCATCATGTATTGGCTGGTGTCGATTGGGGTTTGATTTATGGTGAAACCAGCTCCATCAATTATGATGTTGTCGCGTTGAACTTCGATTGTGTAGTCGATAATGTCGCTTGTGAAGGTGTAGGTGTCTCCGACCTTTTGAATAGGTGCTGTCGAAGGATAGATGCTTCCATCGCTTTTAATGTAAATATGCGGCAGATCTGGTGGAAGTGGCGTAAAATTTGCTACTGCAACGTTAACGAGTTGTATTGCAACTATTATGGAGATAAGTAGTGCCAAGATGAAAGTTGCAGGAAGTGTTTTCCTCATTACTGCTTCCCTAACCCGCATAATGATAGGCTATTTCTGCGATAAAAGCATTTTTTGTAAAGGTTTCTTGACCAAATAATTGATGTATACAAAATCTTTTAGTCAAGTTTCTTGACAAATCATTCACTCAGATTATGATGATGTTTTTTGGATTGGGACAGCGTAACTTATAAGAAAATTTCGCCAATTGGTCAGTTGTGAATACTATGTCAAAGAAGCTTACTTACTCGGAGGCGGGTGTGGACAGGGAAACGAGAGCAAAATCCAAGCAGGCTCTCTCAATGTTGAAGCAAACCTACACTTTAGGCAGGTATGGTAAGGTTGTTCAATTGCCCTATGGCAACATCTTTCTTGCCGGCGACCGCTACTTGGACCTTGTTATTGAAGGGGTTGGAACCAAAGTTCTGTTGGCGCAGCTGGCAGACAAGTATGACACTATTGGAGTGGATGGGGTTGCTATGGCAGTCAATGATGTGATACGGTCAGGTGCTACTCCCTTAGCTTTGGTTGACAACTTTCACGCTCACGTTTCCGACCCAGACTTAGTCAAAGAATGGCTGAAGGGCATAGTACAAGGCGCAAAAGAATCGGATTGTCCGGTGCCCGGAGGCGAAATCGGAGACGTGGCAGCCATCATAAAGGGACTGACAAAGGGAAAAGGCTTTGACCTGATTGTCGCCAGCGTAGGCGAATTACTCGAGAAGGACGTAATCTCTGGACGAGCCATCAAGCCGGGTGATGTTGTTGTGGGTTTAAGAAGCTCCGGTGTTCACAGCAACGGAATATCTCTTGTAAGGAAAGTTCTTTTCAAGGAGTGGGGCGGCAAATACGAGCCCTTCGACGTTCCAGACGGATTCAACAGAGAAATCGTCTACGAAGCCTTGGAACCCACACGAATATACGTTAAGCCTTTCCTGAACGCCACAAAAGAGGTCACGATAAAGGGTGCTGTTCACGTTACAGGAGACGCCTACATCAAATTCGACAGATTCATGAAGTACTCAAAAGGAATCGGATTCGAATTCACCAATTTCAAGCCACAACCAATCTTCGAACTGATTCAACAGACAGCCCCCGAGGTTGGAGGCGAAATAACCGACGAGGAGATGCTGAAAACATTCAACATGGGATGGGGCTTCGCCGTAGTCGTAGACAAAAACGACGAAGATAACGTGATTTCAATCTTTGAGAAATGTGGGGTTGAAGCTGAACAAATCGGAAAAGTAACCAGTTCAGAAAAAATTGTTGCCCAGTACAAAGAGAAAAAGCTGGAGCTGAGGTAACGGATTTAACTGCAATTTTTGAAGAAAACCGCTGAATAACTGGCTGCCTAAAGCTGTCATAGATTGCATCAGCACCGGGGCTCAATCAGGTTAAAGTGTCAATTCAGGCGTTTTCATTCAGATTGCTGATGTGGTATAGTGCCTGAATTATTCAACTTGGGTTTAATTGTGGTTAGGCAAAATGTTATATATATGGTTGGATAATCCATCCATGCTTAAGGGGTTAAGCACCGAGTGAAGCAGACTTTGGAAAGTGCTCATGTTCAGCGATGACATGAAGGGTTTTTCATTTTTTCCCTGCCCCCACTTTCCAGAGTCCAACAACCCACGCCAAAGCAAGGCTGATTGGACCCACGAACCTGCACGTTGATAAACGTATGGGGTTTCGATCTGTTTTTCTATGCACGGTTCTCACTGTCCCAGCAGACCATACCACACATCAGTAACGTTGTGTATCCATTTGGATGTTAGCCTGAAAATGGGGGGCATGCTTGAAAGCTTATGTGGAGTTTAACTGTTCATTTAAATTTTGATTTAGATAACATTTAAATTTTTATTTTTTCACTAACAATCACAATGTATCGCGCAAGAATCGAAGTCAGTCTCAAACCGGGGCACTCAGACCCGGAAGGAGAAATGACTGAGCAATCACTAAAGGAGTTAAAGTATTCCGTCAAAAACGTCAGCGTAAGCAAGGTCTACACGGTAGTTTTTGAGGCAGAATCCAGAGAAAAAGCCGAGGAAGCAGTAGAGGAAATGTGCAGAAGACTCCTCGCTAACCCAACCAAAGACAACTACAGCTACGAAATCGAGGAAGCAAAATGAGCCATTACGTCAAAAGAGACGTACCTTTCGAACTCGTAGAAATAGACCTCAAAGACGCTGACGACAAGCAACTCATCCAAATCAGCAGAGAACTAGGAATCTGCCTGAACCTAACCGAAATGAAACTTGTCCAAAACTACTTCTCCATGAAGAAAAGAAACCCCACAGACGTGGAGCTTCAAACCATCGGACAAACATGGTCTGAACACTGCTACCACAAAACCTTCAAAGGCGACATAACAACACCCGAAGGCGAAATCCGTAGCCTCTTCAAAACTTTCATCGCCAAAGCAACCGAGGAATTGTCTCCTTCATGGTGTGTTTCAGTATTCGAAGACAACGCTGGAATCGTCGAATTTGAAGGAAACCACGTCATCGCCGCAAAAGTTGAAACCCACAACCACCCGTCTGCCATTGAGCCTTTCGGGGGAGCAGCCACAGGAACAGGAGGCGTCATACGTGACGTACTGGGAGTTTGGGCTGACCCCATAGCATGCACAGACGTGCTTTGTTTCGGTCCACTAGACTACGATTATGGCAAGCTTCCTCTCGGAACTAAACATCCAAAATATGTTTACCGCGGAGTTGTCGCAGGTATAGGCCACTACGGAAACAACATGGGAATACCAACCGTCAACGGAGCCATCCACTTCGACGAAAGCTACGTCGGAAACGTAGTAGTCTACTGCGGATGCATAGGAATTCTCCCAAAAAACAAGTTTGTGAAAGACACCAGAGCCGGGGACATTGCACTTCTTGTGGGCGGAGAAACTGGAAGAGACGGAATCCACGGCGTCACTTTTGCCTCAGCAGAATTAACCAAGGAATCTGAAGAAGTTTCCAGACCCGCAGTTCAGATCGCAAACCCCATCGAAGAGGAGAAAGTAAAGCGAGCCCTCATAAGGCTAAGGGATGAAGGTTTAGCTTCAGCCATAACCGACATAGGCGGCGGCGGAATCTCCTGCGGTACCGGAGAAATGGCTGAGCGGTCAAACCTTGGAATTCACGTTTACCTCGAAAGGATTCCGTTGAAGTATCAGGGCTTGGCTCCTTGGGAAATCTACGTTTCCGAATCGCAAGAGAGAATGCTCCTGTCAGTTCCGGAGAAGAATCTGGAGAAAGCTTTACAGATTTTTGAGAGCGAAGATGTCAAAGCAAGCCAGATAGGCACATTCACAACTGATGGAATTCTTAGAGTTACTTATCTGGGACAGAAAGTCGCAGAATTAGACCTCGATTTTGTTTTTAATCCTCCAAAGTTCAGGGGAACCGCAGAATGGCAAGAACCAGACTACAAAGAACCAAGTTTTCCAGAACCAACCGACCTAACCGAAGACGTTTTCCAAGTCCTCTCGTTACCCAACATCGCCAGCAAGGAATCAGTGATAAGAACCTACGACCATGAAGTGAAAGGAAACACGGTTCTGAAGCCCCTCCAAAGCAGGTACGGCGGACCAAACGATGCCGCTGTCCTGAAGCCTCTCTCAGACTCTTGGAAGGGAGTCGTCATTTCCTGTGGAATGAACACCAACTACGGGAAGATCGACCCATACTGGATGGCGGCTTCAGGCATAGACGAGGCTCTCAGAAACAATGTTGCCGTTGGCGGAAGAAGAATCGCCCTGCTTGACAACTTCACATGGGGAAACCCCGAAAAACCGGACCGCCTAGGCTCCTTGGTGAGAGCATGCCGAGCCTGCTACGACTTCGCCAAGGGCTTCCAAACACCATTCATTTCAGGAAAAGACAGCCTCTACAACGAATCCCCTCTGGGACCGGTCACGCCCACACTCCTAATCACCGCCATCGGAGTAACCCCGGACATACGCAAAACAGTCTCCATGGAACTGAAGCAACCCGGAAACCTCATCTATCTAGTCGGCAAAACCTACCCCGAGCTAGGAGGCTCCAATTACTATCAGCATAAAGGTTTCCTAGGGAAAAATGTTCCAAAGGTGAGACTAGAACCGGCAAAGAAAACAATGGATTTGATGACAGAAGCCATCGATTCTGGTTACCTAAGGTCGTGCCATGACCTGTCTGAAGGGGGCTTGGCGGTTGCTTCGGCGGAGATGGCTTTCAGCAGCGGATACGGAATGGAACTGCACCTGAAGAATGTTCCAAGAACCAATGAAACATGGAGAAACGATTCTCTTCTCTTCTCGGAATCGAACAGCAGATTCTTGGTGGAAGTTTCAGAGAAACGCAGAGAAGAATTCGAAGCCCTAATGAAAGATACTGTTTGCGCTGAGATTGGCAGAGTCAAAAAAGACGGTTATCTCTCGGTTTATGGCTTGAATGGAAAACAGGTGGTTTACGCTGGGTTAACAGAGTTGAGGAGACGCTGGAAGGGCGTTCTGGGAGGATAATCATGTGAAAGTAGAGGAGATTCGCGTCTGCGTCATGAGGGTCGGCGGAACAAACTGCGACGCGGAAACCAAAAGAGCCTTCACTGAACTGGGAGCCAACGCCGAAGTTGTACATCTCAATGAAGCAGTGAAAAACAGAAGCCTCCTCGACTACAATGCCCTTGTGTTTCCCGGAGGATTCTCGTACGGCGACTACGTGCGGGCTGGAGCAATCTGGGCTAAAGGAACCCTGACAAAACTTCGCAAAGACCTGAAACTGTTCGTTGATGAGGGAAGACCCATCTTGGGAATCTGCAACGGTTTTCAGGTTCTGGTTGAAGCAGGCTTACTCCCCGCCTTCAAAGGAATCAGCGAGTATCCGGAGGCAACATTGGCAACCAACATTCCGATTGGATATAACTGCAGATGGGTCTACCTGAAGCACGAAAACTCTGGCAGATGCCTTTTCACACAAAAGATTCCGAAAGATAAAGTGCTGCGGATGCCCGTGGCTCACGGTGAGGGACGCTTCCTCTTCTCGAAGGAGAAGGAGAACCGCTTTCTGAAACAGTTATATGATAATGATCAGCTCGTCTTCAGATACTGCAACAAGGAAGGAGAATACGCAGACGGTGAATTTCCTGTGAATCCTAACGGTGCCTTCCATGACATCGCGGGCATCTGCGACCCCGCAGGAACAGTTTTTGGTTTGATGCCGCATCCAGAACGAGCCTTTTACGGTTGGCAGCTGCCTGACTGGACAAAAACAGAAACTGTGCCCACGTATGGCGACGGAAAACAGGTCTTCGAATCGATGGTAGAATACCTGAAGAAACGTTTCTAGAGGTTTTTCAGGTCTTCGAGTTTGGGCAATCCTGTTCTTGCGCCCATTTTTGATATGCAGCGGGATGCAACAAAGTTTCCCAGTTTTCCGCATTCGTACAAGTCTCTTCCCCTAATTAATCCGTAGATGAAACCTGCGCAGAAGGCGTCTCCGGCACCAGTCGTATCCACAGCCTCCACCTTGTATGCCTCAATCAGGTGGCTCTCCTTTCCATCAGTGACGTAGCAGCCCCGTTTGCCAAGCTTAACCGCAACAAGGTCAGCGCCCAATTCTGTTAACGTTCTGGCGCCTTCTCTATAATCCTGTCCTGTAAGCAGCTTCACTTCTATCCCATTGGGAAACATGACATAACTTCTTCGGATTATCGGCTTCAGAGCCGCTAAACCCTTTCTTGAGTAGATGGCTCCGGGATCAAAACTTATCTTGACGCTGGAAAGCTGTTCTATGAGCTGTTTTTGGGCTTTGAAGGGTTTTTCTCCAACAAACGATGACAAATGCAGAAACTTTGTGCCAGAGACATAGCCTAAATTGATGTCATTGAACTCTATCTGGTCGTTGACTCCCGGGTCAACATATAACGCTCTGTCTCCCTTCTGGTCGATGAATCCCATGACCGTGCCGCTTCTGCCCTTCTCCGAGACGGTTATGCCGTTGATGTCAACGCCTTCTTTTCTGAATTCATCTAAGAGAAAATTTCCCTCACGATCCGCGGCAACCTTCCCAATGAACCCTGTTTTAAGTTCCAGCCTAGCTAAGCCTACAACAGTGTTGGCTGCTGATCCTCCAGCGGATTCCTTGAAGCCTAATACAAAGCCTTCTTCCTCTTCCTTGGCGATCATGTTAACCTTGAAGAGCTTGTCCAAGTTGAGGGCGCCGAAGCCTACAACATCAAAGGTCACGGGAACAGCTCCTGCAGGTATATTTTGTGTCTTCCCAGTTTTCCTCCATAATTTCCCGCCGAGACCCTAACAACGCCGTTCACGTCTGCAATACTTCGGATACCCGCTTTCATTGCTTCCTTAACTGCCTCAAGGGATGTGCCGTTAATCACTATCTCCGGAATGTAATTAACACCCTCAGGAACCTTTGACTCCTCTCCTAACCTTTCCTTCAACGTAGAACAGTATGGATGATTGGTTGTGGGACCGATCAACGGAAATTTTGTTTCAGGCTTTGAACCCGCAGAGCAGACATCAAATGGGGTTATGACACCCAGAACCTGATGTATTACATCCAGCGCTTTTCTTCCGCCTTCCATGACTGCACGTTTGGTTTCGCACATGAACCAGAAGTTGGCTCCCATAACTCCCCTTGCATAGCCCAGTTCACGTTCTATCAAAAAGTTAGAAACCATCAATGGGATGGCAATCATGTTTCGTCCATAACGTTGCTCTTTCCATTCAAAGCCGTCTCCGCAGTGACCAACCCGCTCCATCATCCCCATCTTTCCATCAGCCTTAGGTAGGGCATCAAAGAGGGCGGTGAAGGGCTTCACGAGAATGTCCTGCCGTATACGGAATGAGAGTTCAGCCTCAAACTTTTTCACAGCTTCCTCCAGAGATTTGCCTTTATCGATTCCTCCCCAGAACTGCAGAAGGGCGCCATTGCGTCCATCCGGGGTTTCATGTTTGTCCAGATATTTTTCGATGCCGCCTTCGATTCTGCCGATAACTATTGATGGCGTGGCTGTGGCATCCTCAGCGGCTTTCTCTAGCACTTCTTGGTGGTCTGCGGTGACGATGACTCTGGAAATTATTCCGTCGAAAGCTTCTGCGTATGTGTCTTCGATTTCAGCCTTCATAGAATCCCCTGTCTACTGTTTACCCTAACTTTCCTATAGCCTCTCCCCTTACAGTCTTCCTGAAAACGCTGCTTTCCCTCTTCAACCGTTCAATATTATCAACAGTTACCTGTTCCACCTGAGGAAAACCCTCTGGAAATAACCTTAACATCCGCTCCCGTAGTTCTGGAGAGCCACAATATTTCTTTAGTCCCGAAGGACTCCACTCTTCAACCAGCCTAAATGTCTCCTCTTTTCCTAGTCTGCTGAAGGTTTCTGCGAGAACAGACGTTACAGTGGTGTTGCCTGAAAGCACAGCAATCTCCGACTCCCGCACAGAATACTCGTTCCCGTTAAAGGAGACGGATAATCCCCCGTTTTCTCTAACCAACCGTAGGGGCGGGGCGTCTGTTATGCTGTCGCCCACATACATCACCCTGTCAAGGCTGCATCCCAGCTTCTCAACAATATCCTGCACAGCCCGAGCTTTCTCTGAGCCGCCAACAGGATTAACCTCCCTAAGCATTCTGCCCGATTCCATTCTTAGGATTTCCTGCCAGAATATCTCATCCAACCGTTGTATAGTTGCTTGGTCTCTCTGGGAAAAATCGTTGACAGAACAGCTGTTTTTGGGGATTTCAATCATAGGCAGCGCCGCTATCTCTCTTTGAAGTTCTCGTAGCCTCTTCGTCTCTTCCAAGTTTATGTCGTATTTGTCGAGGTTTAGGCGGGTGCAGTAGGTGTTCTCAAAGGGAAAACCGGTCAGCTCACATAAAGAAGATATATACTGTTCGTAGCTGGTGCTGACGATAAAGGAGGGCATAAGCTTCCTGACAAAGATTAATGTGTCCTTGGCGCCGGGAACCAGCAGAACGTTTCTGGCGGAATATTCTTTTATTTTATCATCGGTTGCATCGTAAGCCTTCAAGAAGGGAAGAATCAACCGCAATGTATCCCCAGCCTTGTATCCAGGCTTCTTGACAACATCCGCGAGAACATCATCATACTTGCTCACAAGAGCAAAGAAGCAGTCTCCGTCTGGAACAAGGCTGCTTGTCAACTCGAAGGCGTTATCGTTCTTTGAAATCGGTCCCTCACAGTCAGTAACGAAAATTCTCGGATTCTTTCGGGACACTTCTGCGGGCATCAGCGCCTCCTCAATTCTTCCATATGCTTCATGCTTTTATCGATATGCTCCTTCACTGCGATGTCGTTTCGGTTCCAGAGCGCTCCACCCTCAATCGCCCCTATTCCCTCTAGGGACTTTTCTCTTGCCTCTTGAATGTCATCTCCTACGCCGACAACGCAGACGGTGCGGGAACCAAGGGCAAAGTTTTCTCCATCCCTCAGCTCCATGGAACCCGGATAAACTCTCATTCTGCCTCCGTATTTTTCAGCCAGTTTTTGTGCTCCCGTCAAATCCACAGCCGTATCCACTTCAGTCTTGTCCACTCGGTCAGGAAACACTTTTGCGTAGCCACCATAATTTGGCGGAACCTTGTATGTTACAACAGTTGCCTTGTCCATAAAATTGACTTTTCTCAGGTTTCCGTCCCGTATGTTGTAGCATACGTCAACGAAGTCATCCTTCAGGATAGGCAGCAGATTCATTATCTCCGGGTCTCCTGGTCTGCTGTTAACCTCCAAGATTTTGGATCCGTTGTCTGTGTGGATGAAGGCGGCGTAGAAGGGGATGCCTCGCAACTCAGGATTGCTTCCTTTTCCCTTCAACTCCATGAAAACCCTGTTAACGAGTTCGATTTCCTTTTCCCTGTCCTTCACAGTCATGAACGGCAGTATATCCCCTGCATTTTTGTAGGAGCCCATTCCTCCCGTGTTAGGTCCCTTATCCTCATCGAAGGCTCGTTTGTAGTCTCTGGTTTCAGGCAAAGGAATTAAACGTTTTCCGTCGCAGAATGCTTGGAAACTGGATTCTTCACCCTCAACCTTCTCCTCAATTATCACTGGACCATGCTCATAGTTGGAGATGAAATGCTCGAAAGCCTCTTCGCGAGTGTTGAAGTGGTCACCCCACACTCCGACTCCCTTTCCTGCAGTTGCCTTGTCAGGTTTCACCGCAACTTGGTTGCCGAGTTCTTTCAGCCAAGCGTACACGCTCTTTTTGACCTGTGTTGTGCTGCTGTAATCGTTTGGATCAAAAACCTTGAATTGCGGATTAACTTCTGGGGCAACTTTTTGGAACAGTTGCCGTTGAGCTATTTTGCTTGCTTCGATGGCGTATCTTCTGGTTGGGCAGATCATCTGTATGCTTGTTTTTTTCTCGATGATGTCTCGTACGCCTGCGATAATCGGCTTTTCGGGACCAACTATTCCGAAGTCTATGTGGTCTTCATGTCTTTTGGCGAACCTAAGAATTTCCTTTACGTTGAGGTCTGGAATAACAGCGTGTTTCTCGGCTCGTTTCACGTTGAAGGGGTTCTTCTGTTTATCTGCAACATAGATTTTTGGGGTGTATTCTTCGCTGCGAACAAAAGCGTCTATCATGGCGGCTGCTCTTGAGCCGTACGAAACCACTAGTATGCCGACTTTTTCCATCAAGGTCACCTACATACTGGATGCAAACTTGTTGTTATATGGGTTAGTTGATGGCAGCCTCGTATATTCTCCCTTTTTCTTTGTATCCGCTATCAAATCGTTCCTTCATTTCGTCTGCCAATTTTTGAGCCATGGGCGTGGGATACTTGCCCGTGATGCAACCCAAACACAGGTCGTCTCTGCTCAAACCAGTGGCTTTGACTAGCCCATCCACTGACTGGTAGTTCACAGCGTCGGCGCCCACTATCTCCGCAATCTCTTCAGCGTCATATCGTGATCCTATCAGTTCCCTGTAGGTTGCCATGTCAACTCCGTAGAAGCATGGACCGATTATTCTGGGGAAGGTGATGAAAAGATAGATTTTGTTTGCGCCCATTTCTCGCAGTTTGTTCACTACAACCTTGGTGGTGTCTCCTCTGACGATGCTGTCGTCCACTACTGCAACGTTTTTTCCTGCCAGTTTATGGTCGACAATGTTGATTTTCCGGTCTATTGTGCTGTATCGTTCATCTTGAAGCAGAATAAAGGCTCTCTCTGCCACATACCTGTGTCTTCTGGAGGCTCTTTCCCACCTTATACCAGTCAACTCATGGTATCCGAAGGCTGCGTCGTTGCCTGTTTCGGGCATGGACATTATCATGTCTACTTTGCTGGTGGTTTCAGGGTATTCCCATGCGAAGTTTCTTCCGAATTCTTCTCGGACTTCGTAAACGTACCTGTTTCCTAGCCTCGAGTCTGGTCTGGCGAAGTAGGCGAACTCGAAGGCGCATAATGCCCTTTTTTCTTTATGCACCAGTTGATTCCGGGTGAATCCGTCTTTTGAGGCGGTCACAAGTTCTCCCGGGTTTACCTCAAAAT
>Ga0315550_1001632_pt1 | contig 13812 bp, 10 predicted proteins | sample SalMarSW160190MG_2_FD_203100 | JGI IMG/M metagenome (GOLD analysis project Ga0315550, IMG submission 203100) | Salt marsh sediment microbial communities from the Plum Island Ecosystem LTER, Massachusetts, United States - Salt Marsh Sediment SW1601-90 ... | reverse complement strand
TTATCACGCTCATCATTACCTTTAACAAGACTTACATTGGATGTTGTAAGAACTTTTTCGAAAGTGGCTTTTTTGCCATGTCCGGAATAATCAGGTTCAGAAGAATCTGAACCTTTTTTGGTTGCAGACCTGCACCCTGCAACTCCAACTCCTACAGCTCCTGCCGCAAGGGTTTTAAGAATTTCTCGGCGATTCATAATTAAAAGTTTTGGTTGGTCAAGAGATCCGATACTATGTATGTTTTGCAACCATGACAGCTGTCAGTTATCTTTGACGAGCAGGCATTGACTGGCGCTCTTTTGCGTATGCCCTGATAAATTCAGGTGAGGGAGCGGCCTTGGGATCCGGGAAGTATTTTCCCATCGTATCTACATTGTCAAGCAGCCATTTGGTAAATTCCTGGTTCATCTCTGTCGTGTAACCGCCATCAGCCTGCTGTGCTGTAAAACGGCCCTCCCTTACGCCCATATGAGCCCAGACATCCTGCATACGTGTCTTTTCCGATATTTCAATTACCCTTAATGCCAGCTGGGGAGGGATGAAGACGACCCCTTCATTTGTAGCCAGTGCAACATCGCCGGGCATAACAGTCACATATCCTACCTGTATAGGGCAGTTTACTCCAATACAAAGGTTTGAGCTGTTGGCCTGTGGTTTGAAGTCGCGAACAAATATGTTCCAGTTTTCATCTATCTTAAGATTCCCGAACATGTCACGCACTGTACCCCTGATAATGGCCCCATTATGCGTTTTTGTCCAGATTGTTGTGCCGAGGTTGTCACCTACGTGGGAGGCATCAAGAATGCCCTCGGCAACATCGGCTACATATACATCGCCTTCCTGTAACTGGTCTATTCCCCAGGTATACTGGCCTCTGCCTCTGCCATCCTTCATGCCCTGCTGTTGTATCAGTCCATTAAGATCGGGACGATATGGCATAAAATGCATTGTTGATACTCTGCCGCATATGATTACGCCCTCCCTTAACTGTTTCCAGTTACCGACATATTGGTTTGTATATGCCGGCATCCTGAATTCTCCGAAACTAACCGGTCCCTGGTTCTCTTCATCTCTCATGCTGTTCAGATTCTGCCAGGCTTCTGTAACCGACACATACCTCATCCTCTGAATAATGTCGTCTGATACTTTTGGCCTTCCATCCGGAAAGCGTTCCCCTTTCCAGAGTGATGTGTAATAAAGCATTTCATCTTTTGTCAGTGAAGTTGGCTGGGCATTGACTGAAGGCAGCAAGATAATCCCGGCCAGCAATGTAAGACATAACGAATAATATGATTTTCTGATTTTCATAGTTTATCCTCCGACTAATTAATTATAATATTTTAAATAATTGATACTTAAAAACAATCATTAAATCTAAACAACAAGATTTATCGTTCCGAAATTATATTTTAAAAACTCAATAACCAATCGATTGCATATTTAATTTATCACCTTGGTCTAAATATTAACATTTTTTATGTTTTGGCTTGTTTCACTTTGGGTTCCTTAATCCTGGGTTCTCGCTGGCTCCAGAAACTGGCAAGCGAGGAGGCGGATATGTTCATCCAGGTACCGAAAATCAGAGGAGCAAGAGCCGCAGCCGTACTTTTAAGAACATCGTAAGCCAGTCCTACTGCAAGACCGGAATTTTTAAGTCCAACCTCTATTGTAAGAGCTCTCACGTCTGCATCACTCAGACGAAGCGCCTTAGCAGTTCCAAAGCCTAAGGCAAATCCGATAATATTATGCGCTATGGTTGCAAGGAAGAGGGCGGGCCCAATAGTCAGCAAGGTTGCCTTGTTATGTGCAGCTACTATAACTATATACATCATAATGGCTCCCAGAGATAATTTTGGAAGGACAATATCCATCCAGTCCTCGGGACCATTTTTACGTCGGATGACTATAATAGTGACAGATACAATAGCGATAGCCCAGGCAACCAGGATGAGTCCGGTCTGTAATGAACTGACAACTGCAGGGAAAGGGATGAATATAAGAACCAGGCCTGCAATGAAGGTGCATACCGCTAGTAATATCATGTTGAGATCCTTCTTTACCCATTCCAGCTTGCCATAGAGAATTTTGTTAGCAACAATACCGGCGAATATTGGAATTAATATCATATTGACAATGCTGATCATCATGCTTGTGGCATTAACCTCAATAAGCTGACCTGCAAATAACATCATAAGCAGTGGAGTTACCAGCGGGGATAGCAGGGTTGCAAAAGTTGTAACCGTTACAGAAAGGGCAAGATTACCTTTTGCAAGATATGTCATTACATTCGAAGCCACTCCACCAGGACATGCGCCAACCAGGATGATACCGGCTGCTACTTCCGGCGGGAATTTCCAGACTTTGATAATCAGGAATGCCGCAAGAGGCATCAGCACAAAAACCATCAAAGTACCGGCAATAACCACCAACGGCTTTGAAAATTCTCTTATGAAATCCCTGAGATTCAGTTTTGTCCCCATGCCAAACATAATAACCTGTATTGACGGTACAATCAGTTTATTAGTGTCAAAACCCCAGTCAGTAAATATCTGCGGGAAATAAAGCGTGAAGGAGACGAATGCAAATATCTGTAGTGTAAAGGAGAGTCCTTTGAATTTCTCCGATTTCTGAGCGCCGATAGCCAGGGCATAGAACAACCCAAACAGTATCAGCCCGGAGATTGGCAGCTTCCCATTTCCGGTGGCAAGCAGCAGGATTTCTGCCATGGCAAGTAAACCTGCCATTGCAAGATACATCTTTATTGCGCCAAAATTTTTCATATACGATTCCGAGTTATTTATTCTTTAAGAATTTGATTACAGTTTCTTTTATCTGATCAGGCTGAAGCCCGTATTTCCCCAGTAATTCTTCATAAGGACCGTTACTTGCGTAAAAATCGCCAATACCTATCATCTTCATTTTTACCGGGTGTTCCTGGCTGCATAATTCAGCAATTGCGCTGCCCAGGCCACCGGCTATAAAATGCTCCTCTACAGTTACAATCCTTCCTGTTTCCCTAGCTGCTGACAGTATGAGTTCACGGTCAAGAGGCTTAATGGTATGAATGTCTATAAGGCGTACGCTGACGCCCGACTCTTCAAGGAGCTTTGCAGCTGCAACTGCTTTTGACAGTACTGTGCCGGTCCCTATCAAGGTCACGTCGGAGCCGTCTTTAATAACAATACCTTTCCCAAGATTGAAATCAACATCCTCCTCATAAAGCACCGGCATCTTGGGGCTTCCTATTTTCATATAGCATGGACCTACATGTTTTATCATGGCATGTACGGCTTTCCTGATTGTCACAGGGTCGCCGGGATTTATGATTGTCACTCCGGGGATTGTCCTGATAATTGCCACATCGTCAATTGAGTGGTGTGTGGAGCCAAGCTGATCATATGTAAGACTGGCACAACGTCCGACAACTTTGACATTCTGATTCATATATCCGAGATCATTCCTGAACATCTCAAAAGGACGTGCAGTAACGAATGGAGCGATAGCAGCAAAGACAGGTATCTTACCAGTTGTTGCAAGCCCGCTGGCAAAGCCAACAACTCCCTGCTCCATAATTCCAAATTCAAAATGTCTGTCAGGAAACTTTTTCAGGAAGTCACCCAGTCCCGAACCCGAACTGGAATCTGCTGAAAGTACAACTATATTTTGATTACTGCCGGCAGCCTCTAAAACAGCTTCTCCGAAAATCTTTCTAGGATCTTTAAGTTCATTAATCATAGTCCAGTCCCCTCCATTTTTGCCTTAAGCTGTTTCTCTATCTTATCAAGATCACGTTCCGCCTGTTCCAGTTCTTCGGGTTTTGCTTTCCAGTAATGGTAACTGACTTTGCCCTCCGCAAAGCTAAGCCCCTTCGATTTTAAAGTATCGGCTATTAAAACCGATGGTTTTCCCTTTTCAATTGGAGCCTGCTTTACATTGCGGATGATTAACTCCAGATCGTGACCATCAATAATCCTGACACCCCAGCCAAATGACCGCCACCTTTCGTCAAGTGGTTCATAGCTCATAACCTCAGTTGTAGGTCCGCTTATCTGAAGTTTGTTCCTGTCGACGAAAACGATCATGTTATCAAGCTTGTGCATTGAAGCAGCTGAGGCAGCTTCCCAGTTAGAACCTTCGGCAAGTTCCCCGTCGCCCATTAATACATAAACCTTTGCAGGTGATTTGTCAAGTTTTAAGCCGAGAGCCATACCCCCGGCGATCGATAATCCGTGACCAAGGGCGCCTGTATTTGTTTCAATTCCGGGAAGCTTGTGCATATTCGGATGTCCTGGTATCGGACTGTCAAGAGCGCCATAAGTATCAAGAATTGTGGCATCAAAAAATCCACGTTCGGCAAGTGCGGCATAGAGAACAAGACATTTATGTCCGGCTGACAGGACAAAACGGTCCCGCTCCGGCCATTTTGGATTACCCGGATCAATATTCAGCAAATTAAAATAAAGTGCAGTTACAATTTCTACTGAAGAAAGGGCTCCTCCAACATGGCCTGCCTTACCCGCCCGGATAAGCCGTAAAATATTTCGTCTTATATTTAGTGCAGTATGTTCCAGCTTCAGAATTTCCTTTGAGTCCATTTGAGTATAAAATAATATTCACATTACTTAAACCTGGTGGCTTTTAGCATACTCAACATAGCATGCTACCTTAGGTTCCGAAGTCGTTCCGGGTTGCCATATTGATTCCATCCATATCCTGACAATCTGTTTAGCTACTTCCACTCCAGTAGTGAATGCTCCAATGGTCAGAATATTAGCGTTATTACTCTTAATTGCCCGTTCGGCTGAATAAGTGTCGGAGCAAAGGGCTGCATATATCCCGGGTACCTTGTTTGCAGCAATACTCATACCAATACCTGTTCCACAGAGGAGAATGCCCCGGTCATACTCATGTGCTGCAACAGCCTCTCCTACTGCGAATGCCACCCTGGCATATATAGGATCTTCACTCCCGAAATCCTTTACATTATAGCCCAGTCCCTTTAGCTGTGAAATAATTACATCTTTAAGTATTGCTGCATTAGGATCACAACCAATTGCCACAGTCGGTTTATTTTGTTCAGTTTGTGAAGTGTTCATAATTCAGATAAGTTTAAAGAATATCACATCCCGGTTTTATTTCAATTTTTGCCTTCATGCAATGATAGTTAAATTTAAAGTGAGTACAAAGATAAAATATGTTAATACTGTTTAAATATTCAGCAAGAGGTTCTGTTACAAAACCTTATTTCTTTCTTTGAACGAAATTCAAAAGTAATTGATGAATAAATAAAATCCTTAAAGCTGATTATCCCCGTGGCAAGCCAAGGGGTATTTCGCCATCTTTAATTTCAGCATTAATACTGAAAAACAGATTTTCTATATTTTACCCCTCTATGGAAACCCTGTGGCAAGCCACAGGGAATTATTTGATTAAATTGCCTTAAATTATCATTGAGTAATTTTCAATCCTCCGTGGACTGAAATATAATCAATTGTGATAACGAAATCAGCTATTTCAGGCCACTATTGGTGATCCTGAAATAATCATATATAACTTCAAAATCACCCTGCTCCTGTGCAGGCATTTCCATTCCGGGAAACCTTGGCATGGCTTCTCTTCCTGTATCTGATCCGTTACACACAATCACTCCGGCTTTTGTATCCCCGAGAACAATGTCTGTTGTCCCCATTTTAATAAAAGTTTTTCCATCCCTGGAGTATGAACCCGTGATTGTTGCCCCTTTTCTCTCCAGCTTCAGGATCAAGGAATAATTGTTATCGGTTATTACATCAGGACTTCTGAAGCCGGCTAAAGAGAAGTAGTTACCGTTCTCTTCAATAATCATGTCGAGAACACCTCCACGTGTTCTGAAAGACATAGGATTTGACCGGTAAACAAGCTTCACATAATTATCATCGTCCTGCCAGGCAATAATCCCTCCCTGCTGATTAAACGAGGAAGGTTTTCTGGAGAAGGTAACCTTTGTCAGGATCGTCCAATCGGTGTTTGCACTCTGAAGTAATATATTTTCGGTAGTATTTGAAGCCCCGATTATATCGCCTTTCTCTCCTTTTAATACAAGTGAACCAGGCGTTTTTGACAGGCTCCAGTTGTTTTTGTTCTCGCGAATCCAGCTCCACTGGTTACCCAGAGTACTACTGTTAAATTCATCACTGACTGATTTAATGCCGAAGTTTACAGAATATTCTTTCTTATCAACTGTAATGTAATCTGTTAATGTGATCAATGCTGTCCCCGGAACACTTTTAGCCTGGATTATCTCAACTCCAATAGCCGGGTCAGCAGGGGCGACATTTACTATAGGTGCCTGTTGCGATGCTTTTTTCAAAAGATAACTGTACCCTGTGACAGCCGGATTAAATCCTGGAATGCTCTTATTATTCACAGTTATTGATGCCGGGCTGAGATTCGGCATAATTTTAACAGGGAAGCTGCCGGATTCCGTATTATCGCCGATTGTTACATAAGCCGTAATGGTTGCCACGCCTACTCCTTTTGCTGTGACAAGGCCCTTTTCATCGACACTTGCAGTGGTAGAATTATTACTGGTATAAACAACCTTCGCTTTGGAAATATCGTAAAAGCTGTCATCAGACATAGCTGCCGTAACACTGGTCTTAGCACTTGAACCATTTCTCAGAACTACGGTTCCGCAACCGGCAACCACGGTTTTAATGACAGGTATGAAATCGCCGCTCATGGTTGCTGTAACAGAACCCCTGATATCTTTTGACGAAGAACCTATCTCAAATATGTATTTCCCCTGGTCAAAAGTGATCTTATTCTCATTCATGTCCCAAAACCAGAGATCGGCGCAATTAATTTCAATCCGGACAGTTCTTGTGTGACCTGCCGGTACAGTCACTCTTTTAAAACCTTTTAATCTTTTAACAGGTCTCCCCAAGGATACGGGGCTATCCGGTGTTCTGAGATATACCTGAACGACTTCGTCACCATAATAACTTCCGGTATTTTTAACATCCACACTAACCGTAATCTTATCCTGAGGTGTAATGGTATTCCTGCTTATGTTGAAGTTGCTATATTCGAAGGTTGTATAGGATAGTCCATAACCAAATTCATAAGAAACATCCTTGTTAAAATACCAGTATGTGCGGCCGTTTTTGCCGTTACCACCCCTGAGTGTATAATCTGTAATCTCCGGGATGTCTTTAACTGATTTATACCATGTAGCATTAAGTTTGCCGCCGGGATTTACATCTCCGAACAGAATGCTGGCTATAGCATCGCCCTGGGCCTGGCCGTTATAACCTGTCCAGACAATCCCCGGGACGTTCTGAAGGTTTTTAAATTCTTCAACCTCGACGCATCCCAGTGTCTGCATTACTACAATAGTATTCGGGTTGGCTGCTGCCACAGCTTTGATAAGATCCACCTGGTTGCCGGGGAGTAAAAGAGTGAGTCTGTCAGCTTCTTCAGTGGCAGTTTTTTCATCAGTTCCGACAAACACTACTGCGACATCAGCAGACGATGCCAATGCAATGGTTTCTCTATCAATTTCCGCATCAGGGGCTGCTTTATAAACCAGGTAGAGTGTCTGAGGTCCGGTTAGTCCCAGTTTATTGACCTTTACTTTCATAAGGCTTCCAGCACCATAAACACCCCCTGGTCTTGCTCCAGCTGCAACGGTTGCATTCAGGGCAGACAGCAGGTTCCCTTCCGGAGAGCCTACCCTTACCTCTACTATACCCCCGTCAATCGGGATATTCAGATTGATCCCTATTGTATCTACATTTGTCAGATCTATATTTTCGTATGCAGTCCATGATCCGTCGTCAATGGTTCTGACCTGGTCTATTGCTCCCATACCCGAGCCGACAGTAATCCCTTTTGATGATGAACTATATTTTGTTGCATCGAATTTGGAGACGGTTCCGTCAGACCTTTTCAATTCAAAGCCGACCATATAAAACAGGTTGCTTTTGTTCGCTGTATTACCACCGGTGCTGAATGCAACCTCTGTAGATAAACCATTCTCTGAAATATATTTCTTAATTCCGGCAAGCGGAGAGACCATATTTTCCTGTGAAGGTCTTCCGGAATATGGGCCAAGTTCCACTTTGTCAGCCTGAGGGCCGATAAGGGCAATCTTCTTAATTTCAGCCGGATCCAGCGGCAGGGCTTTCTTATTTGTTTTTGCACTAATATTATTCTTCAGCAGAACAGGTGTTTTTGTAGCTATTTCTCTTGCAAGTGCCTTGTTAGCTGGTGAGCCTATAACATTCGGCTGTGAAAGAGCATAGGGAACCTTGGACGGTGGATCAAATTCACCCAGCCTCATCCTTATGGTAAACATGTTCAGCAGAGCTCTGTCGATATCTGCTACAGTAATAAGACCCTTATTCAGCGCTTCGATGGCGCTTGTCTGATAAACGCTTCCGCAGTCGGAATCGACCCCTGCCTTCAGGCCCTGTGCCGTTGCCTCAGCTGCTGTTTTTACGTAATAATGTCCGGTATAGATATCTTCTATTGCTGCACAATCACCTGTGATGTATCCTTTCAAACCATAGGTCCTTCTAGCTATTGTATCGAGGTATAATTTACTGGCTGAGGTTGGAACTCCGTTTACCGCATTATATGACGACATAATTGATGGCAGCTTGTCTTTCTCAATAAGCTTTTTGTAAGGAGCAAGATAATATTCCCTCATATCCCTGCTGTCAATATTTGAGCTGCTTACATGGCGATCGAATTCACTGTTATTGGCAAAATAGTGTTTACCACAGGGGACAGATTTCAAATAGGTGGCATCATTCCCCATCATCCCTCTTATGAATCCACCGGCAATCTGTGAGATCAGGAAAGGATCCTCACCGTATGATTCTCCGGTTCTTCCCCATCTCGGATCTCTTATTGGTTCAACTACAGGCGACCAGTAGGTCAGGCCGGCGATTACAGGCGAATTCAATGCCCTGGCTTCGTCCGAAATGGCATTAGTTTCCCTTTGCATTAAAACTGGGTCCCAGGCTGATCCGAGGGCAACACTGTTTGGAAATGATGTAGGAGATCCACCACCTGAACCAGGCATAAACCTCCCCATAACTCCATGCAAAGCTTCACTCCACACATTAAATGAATTTATTCCCAGTCGCGGAACTGCTGCCATACTGTTACCAAGAAGGCTTTCCTTTTCTTCAAGTGTAAGCCTTGAAACAAGATCAGCAGCTCTTTCTTCAAAAGAATAAGCAGTAATCAGGTAAATCGGACTTTTTGGAATCTGTCCTGCAGGTTCACCTGTTTTATTTGCCGATAGAAAGAAAATTATCATTACTCCGGCAAATACCGGAAAATTTGTTTTTAGAAATCTTTTCTTCATGTCAGAATTTTTGATTTTGGAGCCTGCAATATAAGGAAATAACAAGAGTATTCCAGTTAAAAATATTTAAAATCCAGAGAAAATTCTTAAAACTGAACCGAATTCTCATGCTTAATTGCAGCCTTGCAGAACCTAAAAAAGTTTCGCCTGTTGCAAGTGAATTCACCGGCTTCAGTAATTCATTCAAAATGGATTTCAAACCGAATTCCTTTATAATACTCAGGATAAAGGCATCCCGGTAATACTTTTCAGCGCCCGGGTGCAGAGGTACCCCGAAATTTTTCCAGACAGCTATCAGTGAGTTGTTAATAATTATTGTATCACTCCCTCAATACCGGGTCCTCTGTTCCAGTTGGAATTACTGTCCTTAATATCAACAAGTACTTTGTTGTTATCAGCAAAAGCGAAAGTAATTCTTTCAGTATGCATACAATCAATAAAGCGCAATGTAAGTTCGAGCGACTGATCATCTTTCCAGGTATAGGCACCGGCAATTTTAAATGGTGGCAATCCGTCCAGATTTCCCATTGAACGGGCGAATATATTTGGTCCGTGCATTGTGGTTTCTCCAAGTTGCCAGCTTCCTGAAGCAAACGACAAATCATAAGATACTGTATCGGTTTTTATATTAAGCATACACATCTCATCCTTAAATTGAATGGACATGCTTTTAATTTGTTTCTGATTCTCCGCAAGGCTGATGGTTTTACCTGAGATTTGTGAACTAATTGCGTCATTATTGACCTTTGGAGGTATTGGAAGTGCAAGAGATGCTAATCTTTGCTTCAGTTCTGCAACCGACTTTTCATCTTCGGGCAGGCTTTCATCCCTGATTCCCGGATACAGATACTTCCAAACCATGTCCAGTTCACCCCATATATCAGAAGATTCTGCAGTAAATACGACTATCGCATCCTTATCAGGCATTATCAGTACAAATTGTCCAAAGGCTCCGTTAGCCATGTATGAATTATGCCGGGCACGCCAGAACTGGTAACAGTATCCCTGCATCGAATCATTGGAAGAATCTCTTTGTGACTGGGAGAGATCGGGATTCTGATATATTTTAAGAGAGGTAACTTCTTCAACCCATTGTTTCGGCAGAATTTGCTTCCCGTTCCAGTTCCCTTTTTGAAGATACAATAATCCGAATTTTGCCAGATCCCCAGTCTTTAGTCTGAGGCCCCAGCCGCCTGTATTTATACCCTCCGGGTTTGTTTCCCAGTCGGCTCCTTCAATTCCAAGTGGTTCGAATAATCTTGGGGTAAGGTAGTCAATTACTTTTTCACCTGTTACTTTCTGAACAATAGCTGATAACATGAAAGAGGCCATCGAACTATACCGGTATTTTGTTCCGGGTTCGATATCAACCGGCGTCTCCAGAAATGCTTTAATCCAACCGGTTGTCATTGTTGACGACTCACGCCTTTGTCCTGTTGACATGGATAGCAAATCCTTTATTTTAAGTTCAGCCAGAAAGGGACTTACTGTATCAGGTAAGGATTCCGGAAAGAATGAGATTACTTTATCATCAATATTTAGCTTTTTTTCTTTAACAGCAAGACCTACTGCCGTAGATGTAAAGCTTTTACTGGTTGAGTATAGAGTGTGTTTTAAATCGGGACGGATAGGATTCCACCAACCTTCGGCAATAATCTTACCATGCCTCAGAAACATGAAACTATGGAACTCGTGCTTGCTTGTCGCGGCAGAGTCAAGAAAAGTAATTATAGCCTGTGATGATACTCCTTCAGCTTCCGGGACACTCCCGGGAAGTGAATTGCTTACCTGTTTGTTGGTGCAGGAAGTGATTACAAAACAGAGGGTAATTACCGCAAAGAACGATCTGTTTAAAATTCTTATCATTGGGTTAGGTTTAATGAGTTATCGAAAACTGAAATAATATTACATAAAAATATTATTTATTTCTTAAATAACGTGAGTTCAGTACAGGAGAATTATATAACATTTTTATTGTTAAAATGATAATGAACCGCTATTGATAATTATGAGGTATATTGCGGGAAATTATTAAATTCGTTCATCATTAATAATTCATAAAGTATGAAATACAGAATCATTAATCATTCAAAACTAAAAAGCATTTTTGCTGTTTTAGTTTATCTTGGCACATGTCTGTCTCTCTTTTCTCAAACTGAAAAACAACTCGTAATAGGACAACAACCAGTATATAAAGTTCTAAGAGCCAGGGATCCTATTATTGTCGATGGCAAAATGGATGAAGCAAGCTGGAAGAATGCTGAAGTCAGGTCTTTTAATTATTTTTACAGAGGAGATAAACCTGTCGAAAAACAGAAAACTAAATTCAGAATGCTATGGGATGATGAAAATCTATATCTGTTTTACGAATGCGAAGATACCTCACTTACAGCACGCGAAAAAAATTTTGACGCACGGCCTTATCTTGACGATTGTGCCGAGTTCTTTTGTGTTCCTGTTCCAGACAGCCTGTATATGCATTTTGGATTTGAAATTAATATAACCAAAGCGCCTTACGACTATATAGTACTGTGGAGGTATTATAATAACAGAACTATCTTTATAAGGTCTTATAATCCTGTATATAAAGTGGAAGTGATGTATGATGGTACAGTAAATAATGACAAAGACAAGGATAAGATGTGGCAAATGGAATTTGCAATTCCTTTTACCGCATTTAGTGATTTTAATTTTATTTCACGTCCTAAAGCAGGAGTAAGATGGGCATTCCAGGCGGTCCGGCAGGACAGGAATTTTGTGGATGACAGATTCCGTTCAACATCAACTCTCTTTCCGATATATAACATACGGTTGGATGTTCATCAACCTGCACGTTTCGGGCTGCTGGAATTTACAGATAATTGATTTTCTATAGTAATGCAAAAAACGCAGAGTTTGAAGTTTTTTCATCGATATAGGCAGAGGGCCGGAACCAGACTAACTTCAATTATTTATGAATTTTTATACGAAATATTGTCAGAATCATCTTTATTTTTTTATCTTCAACATCAAACAATTAATTGCCTGAAGCATGAAAAAATCCGTAATTAGCTCATTGTTTTTCTCTATCCTTATAATTGCAGGATGCTCCTGCCTGGATAAAAAGGTTTCAAGATTTGATTTTACAGGACCCGGGGATCCCTCTCTTATCAGAGGTTTCAATTATACTCCAGCAGGAGTAGCTTCTCCACGGCATCATATCGACTGCTGGGTCAGGTATGACACTGCAGCGATAGAATTTGATCTTGATCTGGCTAAAAGTCTCAACCTTAACCAGGTACGTGTTTTTGTTCCCTATACAGTCTATACAGAGGATAGTGTAGCTCTACCGGCAAAACTGAAACACTTTGTACGTGAATGTCATAAAAGGAATATAGGAGTTATGCCTGTACTTCAAGGCGGACCATGGATGAGAGATACAACACAACGTTATCTTGGGAGGAATTGGGCCAGATTCCTGGTTGATGCTATTTCCGATGAACCCGGACTTTCTTTCTGGGATGTCATGAATGAACCGGACTGGCCGCCAACTCCCAGGGAGAGGGTGATGAGGAATTTTGAGAACTGTAAATTCATGGCGAAAACATTTCACGAGCTTGATCCTGAAACTCCCGTCACGATCGGGATGGCTTTTGTTGAAGGTATGATCAGGCTGGCAGATTATGTCGACGTACTTCAGTTTCACGATTATATGCAAACCAGGGAAGAGATCAGGGATACAATTAACCGTGCAAAGGAATTTGCTGCAAAAGTAAATAAGCCCCTGATAAATGGAGAGATAGGCTGTATTGCACGTGCAAATCCTTACGATATTACCCTTCAGGAACATATGAATGCAAAAGTTGGATGGTATATCTGGGAACTGATGATTGTCCGTAAAGGATGGGGAACTGTCCACGGTGTTTTTTATGAAGACGGGAGCGTTCGTGATCCATCTATTGCCGCAGCAATTATGGGATTTTTCCGTAAACGGACCCCGGATATACTTCTGGCTGATCCAGACAAAGAAGGTTGGGTCACAAAGGTGATAGATGAGAGTAATAAGTGGCTTAAAGATCCTGCAGGAACATGGAAAGACGGATTGGATCTTGCAGAAACCTCTGCTCACCTGTTAGAAGCGGGAGAACTTACTGCAATGAGAATTCCACCCACCTGGGAAGTTGATATGATGCGGAAGGGGGAAGTTAATCTTAAAGCTCTGAAAGAGCTGATTATCAAATTTAAAAATCAACTTGAACCCTATAGAAAACTACCGGCTCAGAGTAATTGAACGGTTCATAAATCCTGAAGACTCCTGGTTATTCATACTACGGTATATCAAGAAAAGCTATAACTGAATTATTGTAATTTAATAAGTAACATGAGATTCAATCCATCCGGGAAAATTCATTTTGTATTTACATTATTCTTGTTGATATTCTTCTGCCCGTTTATTAGCGCCAGGGAAGATCAAA
>Ga0315550_1001631_pt1 | contig 13823 bp, 10 predicted proteins | sample SalMarSW160190MG_2_FD_203100 | JGI IMG/M metagenome (GOLD analysis project Ga0315550, IMG submission 203100) | Salt marsh sediment microbial communities from the Plum Island Ecosystem LTER, Massachusetts, United States - Salt Marsh Sediment SW1601-90 ... | reverse complement strand
CTCTTGGTTTGTTCTTACACAAAGTAGCCATCCCAAGCCTCCATCAATTCAGCCTGATGCTGCTCGATAATCTGCTCAATCTCATTCAGCTCGTGTGCCCTGAATCCATAGTTCGACGCCAGATCGATTGGAGCAAGCCAGAACTTGGCCTAGTCGCTGCCCGCCTTGACGTGAATGTGGGGTAACCCTTGCCCCTCGTTGCTGAAGAAGAAAAATCGGCAGCGACCTACCCGCAGCACAGTTGGCATGGAATCCCCTTCCGTATCCTCAGTATACCACACCCATACACCCGCCGCAATCACAGCACAGCGGCTTAGATTGGGATGCGGCCCCCGTAACCTAGCCCACGGACTATTTGAACTTGGGCCACTGGTTGTAGCCAATGGCTGGGTTATTTGACCCGAGTTTTAGAATGAACTCGACTTCTTTCTGATTCACCTCGGCGTCGGATGCCGACTCCGACTCCCAAAGAATCTCTTTTCGGATCGTGAAATCCCGTCTTTGTTCCCGAGTAAAATCCTTCGCAATCAGCTCGCTGCTTGCGCTACCAAAGTAGTTGATACTGTCGGTGAGGTCCTTCCCGACGTATATCTTTCCATTGGGATAAGTTATTTTGTAGATGACTTTCATCGACCGTTACTATGTTCCTCGCTGCCCGGACCGCTAACCTCGCGACCGCCACTGCGCCAGCACCTTCTGCACAAAAGCGCTCTTGCTCTCGCTGAACGCGGCCCGATCGTGCTTGTACTTGGTGCGCAGGTTGTGCTTGAGCGCCTGGTACTCGCGCCGCAGGTCGGCGTCGGCGCGCAGCGCGTCGCGAAAGGCCAGGTGTTCGATCAGCGATTGGCTGCCCGCCTCCACGATGTGCAGGTGATGCGTGCGCGGCTTGCCCTTGCGGAAAAAGCGCCGGTCGACGTTCTGCGGGTAGTCGACGAAGACGTAGCCCAACGCCTGCAGCGGCGCGATGCAGGCGACGGCGTCGTCCAGGCGGCGCACGGCGACCATCGTGTCGATGATGGGCTTGGCGTCTAGGCCGGGGATGGCGGTGCTGCCGATGTGGTGGATCTCTAGCGCCAGGTCGCCCAGCGCCGCCGCGATCCTGGCCCGCTCAGCCTCGAACCGGGCCGGCCAGGCCGGGTCGTAGGGAACCACCTCCACCGCCTCGTGGATATCGTCCCAGATGGCGTCGGCCACCTCCTCCGCCGTGCGGCCCGTGGTATCGATCGGGAACCCCACGTCGCCGCGCCTGGCAGCCTCTTCCTGGATGGCGACCAGCTCCCGGTACCGCTTTAGGTGCCGCGGCGATCTCGCCGGGCGCAGATCGGCGTCCGACTCCTGCTCGCGCTTGCGGATGCGCGCCTCGATGACGTCGTCCGAGGCGACCAAGCGATAGGCGTAGGTCACGTCGTCCAGGTCCGAGAGCAGGTGGCGCAGCGCCGCCGACTGCTCCGGCGTCTCGAAAACATAGTTGATCACAAAATCGTGATAGCCGCCGCGCTCGATGTGGAAGGCGATCAAATGGTGAATCGTTTCAAAGAGGTACGCGACGCGTGCCTCGTCATAGATCTCGAACGGGTGCACCGCGCCGATATAGTCGCCATCGAGCATCACGGCCCGATCGAAGCGGGCGTTCAGCTCCCAGGCGACCGACGTCTTGCCGATGCCGCAGGGGCCGTTAATGATGACGATCACATTCAGGCGCCCCGTGCGGCGACGATATCGCCCAGGTCCAGGATGAAACGGTTGAAACCCCGCACGTACGTCATCAGGTAATCCTGCGCCAGCATGTTGGCCAGCTCACCCTCGTTCAGCGCCAGAAGCTGGGGGATGAACGGGCGAAAGTCGCGCAGGCTGACGTGCATGCGGTTCTCGTCGTCGGTGATGACGCCCCAGATCAGCTCCTTGGTCTCGCCGTCGTCCTTGGCGCTGATAAAGCGCGTGATGGTGCTGCCCGGCGCGACCCGGCCCACGTTGGAAAAGACCTCGCTGCCCTTGATAATCTCGTTGAGCGCGCCCACGCGCTGGGGGATGCCGTCCATCAGGTTCTGCATCGAGGGGGGCAGATGGGCCAGCATGCGGATCGTGGCCGTGTTAAAGCTCTCCCCGCGCATGGTCACCGCCTTGAGCGCGTCAAGCACCTGGCCAAATGCCTGCAGGTAGGCCAGGAGCTCACGCCGGGCGCGGTCGAAGGCAGCCCACTGCGGACCGGACTGGTCGCTGCAGGCCTGAAGGCCCTCGCGGGCGGCGATGAATTTCCCCCGGATATCGACCAGCGGATTGCGAAAGGTGGTGGGAAAGACGCGCTCTCTGGGCGCGACGTTACTGGCGCTCATGGGGATCAGGAGCGCGGGATTGGTCTCGCGCAAGCGCGTCAACGTCATCTTGATGGCCTCTAGTGCAGCCTGGGCCTGGGGAGATTTGGCCCGGCTGCTGAACGTCCTTAGCGCCTGGCGAACCTGGGGGGAGGGCTCGTAGCTCGCGGCGTGGAAAAAACGGTACAGGAGCAGCAGATCGTTGACCGTGAGCCGCACGCCCCGCTGCCCGAGCCACTTGCGCAGACGGGCCAGGGAACGCATATCGACGTCGTCCGATTCGGCAGTCACCTCGCCAGGCTTGCGATGGGATTGCAGAGCAGCCTCCGCCTTGGGGCTGCCCTTCAGCGCCAGTGGCTGCGGGGGCGGCGCCTGGGGAGTAAAGTTCCGACCGACCAGGCGGCGGTACCAATGGACCGCGCTGTCGGTCATGACCTCCGCCACGGCCATGCCCCACATCCCGTCGAAAAAAATGTGGGATTGATCAAAGACAAAGCTCCGGTCGGTGCGAAAGACGGTCAGCGCGTGGTCGCCGATGGACCGGCGGCCGCGCCGCACGTAGGCCAGGGGCAGCTCGCGCGGGCGGCGGTCCCAGTTGACGACGATGGGCGCGCGACGCAGGGCAGCCAACTCTGCCTGGGTGGCGGCCGGGAGTTTTTCGCGCAGTTTGGGCTGGAGCGACCGCGGGGTCTCGGCCAGCAGCAGATCCAAGTCTGGCGCCGGGCCAGGGTTCTGCGCGGCCAGGATGCCCGCCACCCAACTCAACACCATCTCAGGCGCCGGCGGACGCAGGACGCCCAGGAGCCGGCCGTCGCGGTAATAGACCCGTCCGTTGTGGTCGGTCTGCAATGGCTGCCCGGAACCATCACACAGCCCTTTCTCCGGATGCAGGTAAAGGGGAACTGGCGCCGCATCCTCCGGGCGCGGCGGGTAACACAGAGGGCTCCCTTGTTCGTTCTGCCGGCAGGCCAGCGTCAAGTAAGTGCGCTCCTGCCAGATAAAAGCCACGGTCGCCCGCCACAGCGGGATGAATTCTCTACCTTCCTGGTATCGATTCGGTTTAAGGGCCGCCAGGAGCGTCATCTGCTGCTGGTAGGCCGGGAGCTCATCGGTCAGACGGGCCTGGTAGCGCTGCCGGAAACAACCTTGGGCCTTTCCGGGGAGCGCCGGGAGCATCTCTTCCATAAACTGCTGAAATACGGCCTGTCGATGGGATACATAGTCGGCGCTATCTTTCGGGCGGCGGTAGGGACACCGGCGGTACCAGTCCCGCTCCAGGGTAAAGAAAGGGGGTTGGTCAGCGATGCCGGCCTCCATCGCCTCCTCGACCAGCAGCCGCAGCATCACGCGCTCCGTCCAGTCGGTGAGCAAGAGATCGTCGTAGCGATAGAGCAGCTCCAAGGCAGCGCAGACCCACGCGGCGGCCATCTGAATCGGATACTGCTGTTCCGAGGACAGCGCCTTTTGAAAACCCACCGTCTCGTTAGCGTGGCGGGCGGTATCCTCCCGCAGGCCAAACTGAAGGTAGAACTGCCAGGTGCCCTCGGGGAAGGCGCTATCGACGTCCTTGCCAGCCAGCCGCAGGACCTTTTGATAAATGTGGATGGCAGCGGCGGGACCGGCGATGAGGGCGCCGTAGAGCCCCTGGGGGATCAGATCGACGCCCCGCAATAGGGCCGTCAGGTCACGGGTCACCTGATCGGTGCTGACTCGTCGCCCTTTGAGCTTGATCAGGCCGCTCAACAAAAAGGCAGGCAGGTTGCCGGCGGGAAAGATGCGTGCGATCTCTTCCTTGATCGCCTGGATCTCGGGCAGGGTCAGCTTGGAAAGTTCGAGGATGGTCGTATCATCGACCTTGAGCAACGCGGCCAGGGTGGCCTGCTGTGGCTCGGACAGTCTTTCGCGCCGAGATGGACTGGGCTTCGTATCCGCCAACATCGCCCCACACTACTCCAGCGACTCTCCGCTGACGGCGCAGCGAAAGCTGAGACCCGCCCCACTGGCCCGCGTTGTGCCCGCATCCCGATGGGTCGTGCGCGCCTTGTGATCGTCATAGCCGTAGGAACCGCCGCGCATCACGTGATGGGTTCCGGTAGCCGGCCCCAGCGGATCGACCGCACCCTCGGCCTCGTCGTAATAGGCATAAGCGTACCAGTCGGACACCCATTCCCAGGCATTGCCGGCCATGTCGAGCGCGCCGTACGGACTGGCGCCCAGGGGATAGCTGCCCACGGAGGTCGTGCGTCCCAACCCACTGCCCTGATAGTTGAGCAGCGCCGGATCGGCGTCGTCGTCGCCCCAGGGAAAGCGATACTTGACCCCGGCGACAGGCTCCCACGAAGCCGCTTTCTCCCACTGCGCCTCGGTGGGCAGATGAACGTCCCAGCCCGTCTCGTCGGCCAACCAGCTGCAATAGGCGCCCGCCTTTTCCCAGGTCACATAGACGACGGGATGGTCGGCCCGCGCCGGGTTGTCGTAATAAGTGCGGATCGACGGCGGCTCGCAGGCCTCGGCCTCGACGCAAAGCTGGTATCGCGCGTTGGTCACCTCGGTCTCGTCGATCCAATAAGCGCTGAGGATGACCGTATGCTGGGGACGCTCCTGGGGATAGGCCTCTTCTGTATCGTCGGTGCCCATCAAGAAAGACCCCTCGGGAACAAAGCGCATCGCCATCCCGTCGATAGAACGTACGGCAACCTGGCCGGCCACAGGGCCAGGCTCAGGTGTCTCGGTCGGCGTGCCTGTCGGCATAGGCGTCTCCGTCGGCGTCGCAGTGGGCGTGTCGGTTGGCGTGCTTGTCGGCGTGCCTGTCGGCATAGGCGTGGCCGTCGACGTCGCGGTAGGCAGGATGGTGGAAGAAGGCATGGGCGTCCAGGTAGGCGTAGAGGTCGGCGTGGGCGTGTCGGTTGGCGTTGGCGTGAGGGTGGAGGTGGGAATGGGGGAATGAGTGAACGTCAGAGTAGGCACATCGGTGGGCACCTCGATAGGAACGAGCGCATCGGTCGGAGCCCAAGGCGACGGCGGCGTACGGGTAAAAGCGGCCGTCCCGGTCGGGACGACGGCCGCGGGCTCTCCAGACGGAAAAAGGGCCGAGACACCCATCAATAGAGCAGGAATAAGGAGCAGCACACCGATGACGGCAGCGACTATGGGCCAGCCACGCCACCAGGGAATCGGCTCCGACTCTGGCTCCGGCTCCTGCAGGCTGACCTGTGTCGGAGGTGATGGAGGCGGCGGTGGTGGCGGCGGTGGAAGCCGATGGCCCAGCGGCAGCGCGGGCTGCGTGACCTTGTCCTGATCTGCCATCTCCTGCCCCGCCCAGGCCCGCCGCAACGCGTCAATCATCGCCCGGGCAGTGGAGAAGCGCTCCTCCGGATCCTTGGCCAGCGCCCGCAGGATGACGGCCTCGACCGTCGCAGGGAGGCTGGGCACGTACTGACGCGGCGACGTGGGGTCCGCGTTGACGTGCATCAGCGCCAGGCTGAGGGGCGACTCGGCGTAGAACGGCGGCCGGCCAGCGACGATCTCGTAGAGGATCGCCCCCAGGGCATAGATGTCCGATTGAGGTACGGCAGCGCGGGAATCGATGGCCTGCTCGGGAGCGATGTACTCCGGCGTGCCAAAGGAGTGGCCCATCGTGAGCTGGCTGACCCGGTTGCGCAGCATCGCCAGACCAAAATCGCTCAGGACAACCTGCCCTTCCGAGGAGAGCAGAATGTTGGCAGGTTTGACGTCGCGGTGGATGACGCCCCGCTGGTGCGCATAATCCAACGCCTCGGCGACCTGGCCCAGAATGTGCAACACCTCGCCCGGCGTGAACCCCCTGTACTCGCGCTTCCGACGGTCCATCTCGGCACGCAGGTCAATGCCCTCGATGTACTCCATGACAATGTAATGGCCGCCTTCGAAAGCACCATAGTCAAAAACGCGGATGACGTTGGCGTGTCGCAGAGAGGCCGAGGCCTGCGCCTCCCGCTGGAAACGATTGGTAAAGACGGGGTCATCGCGCAGCGTCCGCCCCAGCAGCTTGATGGCTACGAAGCGCTTGAGGGCGAGGTGGTACGCCTTATAGACCTCGGCCATGCCGCCCTGGCCAATCTTTTCGACGATCCTATATTGATCAATTGTTTGCCCGATGAGAGTATCCAAAGCAAAAAGCCCGCCCTTGCGGATTGAGATGCAGTGATGTGAGAAAGTATATGTCACTCTTGGGGAATGTCAACCCATTCTACTCGTGCCGCCCGTCATCATCGCGCGCCGACCCGGCGCGCAGTTGGACGGTCAGCATCCCCAGCCCGGCCAAGACCATCCCGGCGACCTGCCACCAATCGAGCGACTCACCCAGGAACAGCCACGATAGCACGGTGACCTGGATGAGCATGGTGTTGTTGATGATACTGGACTCGACTGCCGGGAGCACGCGCAGCGTGTGGTTCCACAGCGTGAACGCAAAGGCGGTGTTCACCACGGCCAGCCAGCCGATGATGGCCCAGTGGACCAGAGCGAGACGCGAGAAGCTCTCGGTCAAAAGCCCGGTCGCCAAGAGTACGATGGCTCCAACCCCCATGCTGATGGCCGTCACGATGAGGGGCGGGACGTGACCCGCACGGTTGACGCGCCGCCCCAGGATCGAGGATCCAGCGTTAGCCAGCACACCGACGGCAACGACAATCAACCCCACGATCTGATCGGAGGGAAACGACTTGGGATAGAAATAGACGATGACGCCAATGACGTTGATAAAGACGCCGACCCATTGAAAAATCGTGGGGCGCTCCGCCAGCCAAATAACGCCCAACAGCGCCACGACAATGGTCGTGAAATTGAGCAGCAAGCTGATCGTCGCAGACGGCAGGTAATTCAGGCCAAAGAACGCCGAGCCCTGCGTGATGGCGTAATAGAGCAACCCGAGAACGACCAACCGCCTCCAGTCGTGCGTGGAAAGACCGCGAATCAGCGCTCGATTCGCAGGGCGCAGGGCGAAGGGCAGCAGACACAGAAAAGCCAGCAAGTAGCGCAGCCCGGCAAAGGTGAAGGGAGGAATATTCGTTAAACCGACCTTGATCAACACGAAGGACGTAGACCACAGAAAAGTGACGAACAAGGCCAGGAGCGCGGCGCCCAGATGCGAGGACCAATTTTTCAGCAAGTCAACTTCCTCCAGGTTGCCGCCATGTGGCGCTTACTTTACCTCCAGGATGTCAATTCCAGACCAAATCATCCGTTCACGGTCGGCCAAAGTCGGCGATAAAGTAATATCCCCAAGAAGTCTGCGCCACCCCCACCCCGATCTCGGTGACCCACGTGGAGAGCAAGGTGCGCACGTGCGGATCGCTCGGCGGCTCCTCATCCATCCACATCTCCACGGCGTGGTTGGGGTCGCGGCTCTGCGCCCAGCACTCGGCCCAACTGGAAGGGGCGTAGCCGGCGCGGATGATGCGCGCCTTGACGTCGGAGCCATCGGAGCCGGTGTGGCTGCACCAGCCGCGCGCGATGCAATCGTCGGCGTGCACCTGGGCCGCCCGCGCCAGCGTTTCGTTGTAGGTATACGGCGGCAGACCGTGAGCGGCACGCACCTCGTTGATCAGGCGCGCCGTCTCGCGGGGCCAGTCGGCAACGCTGGCAGGCAAGACGACAGGCGGGAGGGTCGGTGCAGTAGAAGCAATGGAAGTAGAGGGAATGAGTGTGGGGGTATGGGAGGGGACGGGCGTGGAAGTGAGCTTTGGCAGGTATTCCACGGCGGGCACCTCCAGCGGCAGCACCAATTGATCGCCAGAGCCAAGCTCGCCCGGATCGGCCAGTGGATTGACCGCTAACAACTCCTCGACCTGCAGACCGTAGACCCCGGCGATCTCAGCCAGCGTCTCGTCCTCCTTCACCACGTGCACGACCCAAAACCGAGAGGCCTCCTCCCAGCCAGAAGCAGGCGGGATGACCAACACGTCACCCGCGTAAAGCACGATGGACTCACCCATTCCGTTCTGGAGCTGGATCGCCGCCATCGGCACGCCGTACTTGGATGCCAGGCTCAGCAGCGTGTCGCCAGGCTGGATGGCGTGGACGACTGGCGTAGATGTGGCAGGCGGGAGCGTTTGGGTGGGCGGTGGAGACAACGTCGGGGCGAAGAAGGGCGTGAGCGTGGGTGTGTAGAAGAGTGTGGGGGTATGGGAGGGCGAGATAGAGGTAGCCACAGGCGCCGAGAGCTGGCACGCTGTCACAACCAGGACGCACGTGGCGAGCAGACCGATTACGAAAGCCGTTTGCCTACGCACGAACCTGCCCATCCCCCAGGATCACCCACTTGTACGTCGTCAGCTCGCGCAGCGCCATCGGCCCGCGGGCGTGCAGTCGCTGCGTGCTGATGGCCACCTCGGCCCCCAGACCAAACTCGCCGCCATCGGTGAAGCGCGTGCTGGCATTGACGTACACCGCCGCCGAATCCACCGCGTCCACAAAACGCATGGCGTTGGAATAGTCCTCGGTGATGATGGCGTCCGAGTGCTGCGTGGAATGCTGACTGATGTGATCCAGCGCCTCCTCCAGACTATCGACCACGCGCACCGCCAGCACGAGCGACAGGAACTCGGTATCAAAATCTTCGGAGCCGGCGGCGCTGACCAGCGGATGGCCTTGCAGGATCGCCAGCGCGCGGGGATCGCAGCGCAGCGTGACCTCCGCCCGCGCCAGGTCGTCGGCGATCTGGGGCAGCAGGTCACCCGCCACCGCGCTGTGAATCAGCAGCACGTCGAGCGCGTTGCAGACGGTGGGCCGCTGCACCTTGGCGTTGTAGACGATGGGCACCACCTTCTGGGGATCGGCGCTCTCATCCACATAGACGTGACAGATGCCGATGCCGCCAGTGATGACGGGGATGGTCGCGTTTTCCAATGCGAACCGGTGCAAGCCCGGCCCGCCACGCGGGATGATCATGTCGATGTACTCGTGCGCGGTCAGCATGTCCTTCACCAACGCCCGATCCTGGGCCTGGACCAGTTGCACGGCATTGCCCGGAACACCCGCCTTCTCGCAGCCGGCCGCGACGGCGCTGGCCAGGGCGCGATTGGAATGGACGGCCTCCTTGCCCCCGCGCAGGATGGCGGCATTGCCCGACTTGAGGCACAGGGCAGCGATGTCAACGGTGACGTTGGGCCGAGATTCGTAGATGACGCCGATGACGCCAATGGGCACGCGCCGCTTGCTGATGCGCAGACCGTTGGGCAGCGTGCGCGCGTCGAAGGACTCGCCCACGGGATCAGGCAGTGCGGCGACCGAACGAACGCCGCCAGCGATAGACTCTAGACGAGACTCGGTCAGCAACAACCGCTCTAGCATGTGCTCATCCAACCCCGCCGCTCGTCCTGCCTCGATGTCCTCGCTGTTGGCGCTGAGGATATCGAACTCCTCCTCCAAGATAGTCTCGGCAATAGCCAACAGCGTGCCGTTCTTGACGTTCGTATCCAGCGTGCGCAACGTCCGCGCCACCCGTCGCGCTTGCTCACCCAGATCTCTTAGCTCTTCAAACATCGTGCTTAGCCTCCTAATTCGATCTCTAGCCCAGCTCCTGGTGTGATTAGATTATACTACAGGCAACTCTGTGAAACAATCCCCCTGCACCTGACTTCCCCCGCTATTTTTCGTAACACTTTGGACACGCTTTAGTAACTTGCTATACCTCGTCCCTATGATACAATCTAAGTGCAACTCGGGTAAGGAGCGAGGCTATGCAGGATATGAAGGGAAACGGGCGGCTAGCACAGGACAAACCGATCTTGGCAGAGACCACAAGCTATCCTATCGGGATCGACAGCGAGTCCAAGCCGTCAGAGACAGAGGATCCATCAGGAAACGGAAGCGTGTCAGAGTTCGTAAGATCGTACAGCAAGGGAGATCGGGACTTGGCCATGGCCAACCTGTACCGGGCCAATCTTCAAGGCGCTCATCTGCAAAATGCTCGACTGTTCATGGCTAACTTGCGAAAAGCCAATCTGCGAGGGGCCAACCTCCAAGGAGCCAAGCTTCGTGGAGCCGATCTCGGCGAGGCGGACTTGAGAGGAGCCAATCTCGGCGGCGCGGACTTACGAGGAGCCGATTTGAGAGCAGCCAATCTGCTAGAGGTCAACCTCACGGGCGCTAAACTGGCCGGTGCCAAGCTGGATCACAAAACGCAGATCGATGCCACGTGGCGGATCATCTGCGAAACCATCAATGATGGCAACAACGGTCACAGGCCATAGGAAAGAACCAAACACACGAAAAAGCCCTGCTGCGACTGGCAGGGCTTTTCTACAAGAGACTGCTTTATGGATAGATGCCCCGAATCGTAGCCGCCCGATCCACCCGATCGATTGCCCGGATGTAAGCGGCCATGCGCATATCCACCCCTTTCTCCAGATGCACCTGCAGTACTGCGTCAAAGGCCCTGTCCATAATCACCTCGAACTGCTTGTTGACCTCCCGCTCGTCCCAAAAGAACTGCTGTAGGTCCTGCACCCATTCGAAGTAAGAAACAATGACGCCGCCCGCGTTACACAAGATATCGGGGATGATAAAGACACCTCGATCATTGAGTATCTCATCCGCTTCCGGCTCGGTAGGGCCATTGGCTGCCTCGGCGACGATCTTGGCCTTGACGCGTGGGGCGTTCTCACCGGTGATCTGCCTCTCCAATGCTGCAGGGATCAATAGGTCACACTCCAGCGCCAGCAACTCGGCATTGGTGATCGCGTCGGCGTCGGCGAACCCCGTCACCGTCCTGTTCTCCTTCGCATGCAGCAACAGTGCAGGAATGTCCAATCCTCTGTCATTGTAAACGCCGCCACAGACGTCAGAGACCGCGATGATCTTAACGCCTTGCTCTGCCAAGAGTCGCGCTGCGACGGAACCCACCTTGCCAAATCCCTGTACGGCTGTGCGGATCCCTTCCATCGAGACCTCCAAATGGCGGAGTGCTTTACGCAGAGAGAACATCACGCCGCGCCCCGTGGCCTCCGCGCGTCCCAGCGAACCGCCAATGGTCAACGGTTTGCCGGTCACCACAGCCGGCACCGAGTATCCACGGTGCATGGAGTAGGTATCCATGATCCAGGCCATGATTTGGGCGTCGGTGCCGACATCAGGAGCTGGGATGTCACCCTCAGGCCCCATCAGCACCGAGATCTCAGAAGCATAACGGCGCGTCAGGTTCTCCAGTTCACTCAGCGACATGTACTTGGGATTGCAGACGACGCCGCCCTTAGCACCGCCGTAGGGCAGGCCGACCACGGAGCACTTCCACGTCATCCACATCGCCAGTGCACGCACCTCGTCCAGCGTCACGTCGGGATGGTAGCGGATGCCTCCCTTGGTTGGCCCCAGCACAGTGCTGTGATGGACGCGATACCCCGTAAACATCTGAACCGAGCCATCGTCCATCTTGACCGGAAAGTTGACCGTCAACTCCCGTTTGGGCTTGCGCAGCATCTCTCTGATTCCGGACTTGATGTCCAGGTATTCAGCCGCACGATCGAACTGCTGAACCGCAATTTCATAGGCACTTGGACCGCTTCCACTCATCGCTACACTCCCTTTTCCAAAGTTGGCGCTGCACATAAAATTTCGGGGCCAGCACCGCGTTTTACGCTGCTAGCCCCGGTGTCTAGCGTCTGGCCTCTAGCTGAGTCAGAAGCAGCTCCCGCACAATCTGCGGATTCGCCTTGCCCCGCGTGGCCTTCATCACCTGGCCGATCATCCAGCCGATGATCTGCTCCTTGCCGTCCAGGTATTTGCTCACCTGCCCCGGGTTCTCATCCAGCACCCGGGCGACGGCCTGCTCCAGCGCCCCAGTATCCGAGATCTGCGCCAGCCCGCGCTCCTCCACAATCTCGCGCGCGCCGCGCCCGCCGGAAAACATCTCCGCCAACACCTCCTTTCCGGTGTTGGTGTTGATGGTGCCGTCCTCCACCAGGCCGACCAACTCTGCTAGCGCCTCTGGCGAGATCTGCACCTCGCCGATTGCCTCACCGCTCTCGTTCATCAGCCCAAACAACGTGCCGGTAATCCAGTTGGCGACGGCCTTGGTAGCAGCCTCACCAACTGCGACAGCGGCCTCATAATAGTCGGCCACGGCGCGGTCCTCGACCAGCAAGTCGGCATCGTATTTGGGCAACTCGTACGCGGCGATGAAGCGCGCTTTCTTGGCATCGGGCAACTCCGGCAGCCGGGCGCGCAGCTCCTCCACCCACTCTCGGCTGATCTCTAGCGGCGGCAGGTCGGGCTCGGGAAAGTAGCGATAGTCGTGAGCGTGCTCCTTGCCGCGCTGGGGCACGGTGACCTCCTGCGCCTCGTTCCAGCCCATCGTCTGCTGAACGATGGTGCCGCCACTCTCCAGCGTCGCGATCTGATCCTCGATCTCGTAGGCCGTCGAACGGGCCAGGGCGCGGAAAGAGTTGAGGTTTTTGATCTCGTGACGCGGGTTCATCTGGTCGGTGCCCACGGGCCGCACGCTGATGTTGGCCTCGAAGCGCATCATGCCCTTTTCCATGTCCCCCGAGCTGACGCCCAGGTAGACCAGGATGGCGCGCAACTTGGTGGCATAGGCCACCACCTCCTCTACCGAGCGCATGTCGGGCTCGGTGACGATCTCCAACAGCGGCACCCCGGCCCGGTTGAGGTCCACGTGGCTGACGCCCGCGCCCACGTGATACAGCTTGCCCGTATCCTCCTCCTGGTGCGCCCGCCGGATGCGCACGCGCTTGGGACCGCGCTCCGTCTCGATATCCAGGTAGCCATTCACACACAGGGGCAGCTCGTACTGGGATATCTGATAGTTCTTGGGCAGATCGGGGTAAAAATAGGACTTGCGGGCAAAACGGTTGACCGGCGGGATCTCGCAGTCAAGCGCCAGCCCAGTCATAATGGAAATCTCGATGGCGCGCCGGTTGATCACCGGCAGCACCCCCGGCATCGCGGTGCACACCGGGCAGACGTAGGTGTTAGGCTCCAGGTCGCCGGTATCTTCGACCACCGGGCAGGAGCAGAACATCTTGGATTTGGTGTGAATTTGAGCGTGAACTTCCAGGCCGATGACAGGTTCGTATTCCACTCAGGGTCTCCTGTTTTGGTTTTGCGGAGGCTATTGCATGTGGGTGTGACTAAACTTGGTTGAGAAGCAAGGATCGTTTTGTCCGGCTCGCTCGCCCGATGATAAATCATCGGGCTAAACAGGCCAAAGGGCGATAAATCGCCCTCAAATAGCCTGCTTTAGCAGGCTTGCACCTTGCTCAGCCTGGTGATTTATCGCCAGGCAAGGGCGACATAAGAACTACTGGGCACAATATAGCAAGGTGCGTCAACTGACTTTAGTCACACCCATTGCATATTCCCTCATTTTGTGCTACAATATGTTTACCAAACTTGAACTTGTGGGGAAAGCGCAAAACCCAGTTTTTTGCCAAACTCCAGTATATTTGGAAAGGTCCCCACCCGATGAAAGAGCCCCCGGGCTCTGCCGCAAGGCTTAGTCGGGTGGGTCAT
>Ga0315550_1001630_pt1 | contig 13825 bp, 13 predicted proteins | sample SalMarSW160190MG_2_FD_203100 | JGI IMG/M metagenome (GOLD analysis project Ga0315550, IMG submission 203100) | Salt marsh sediment microbial communities from the Plum Island Ecosystem LTER, Massachusetts, United States - Salt Marsh Sediment SW1601-90 ... | reverse complement strand
ACCGAACATACAAGCACCAATGCGGCCGTCGCGTCGCAGATCACGGGTCGGGCGGTGCGGATCGAGGGTAAGCGAGGCGATGCGGGGGCTGTGGTCATCGGGTGAGTACAGGCTTTGGATCGCATAGGTAAGGGCAGCCTGCGCTTGACCAAGCAGTGTAGCCGGCTATGCTTTGGCAACGCGAACATCTTTGCGTAAGGGAGTTGATAGATGGCCATTTTCACCGGCGACGAGATTTTTCGCATTTCCATCGAGTTGGAGAAGAAGGGCGAGGAGTTTTACGAAGCGCTGGCCGAGAAGGCGGGTAATCAGAAGGTGGCCGAGCTGTGCAAAGACCTGGCCGCCCAGGAGCAGCAGCACGCCAGGTTGTTTGAGGAACTGCGGGTCAAGACGACGACGCGAGCGGCGTCTCGGCCGCTATCGTGGGACGAGTTGCATTTCGCCCAGATGTTGGTCGAGGAGCGCGTAATGCCCGATCCCGATGAGGCCCGGGAAGTGGTCGACAAGGAAGGGGTGGCTGCGGCGCTGACTATGGCCATTCAGTTCGAGAAGGACTCGGTGCTGTTCTTCCAGGAGTTGCTGCCGGCTGTGGACGAACAGGACCGCCAGGCGGTCTCCGCCATTGTCGAGCAGGAAAAGCAGCACGCGGAGAAGCTGGCGAAGGTCAAGCGGGAGCTGGGCAGCTAGCGCGTCGCGGTGTCGTTCACGATTGTCACTCACAACGCGTATTGGTTCCAGGCGGCGCCGACGCTGTGGCCCGAGGAGCGGGCGGCGGCGCGGCCCGAAGTGATTGATCGGCTAGCCAAGTTCTACGCCGGTCTTGCGCCGGACTTGGTGTGCTTGCAGGAAGTGCCCGACGAGCAGGTCGCAGGCGACTTGGCTGGGCGTTTGGCGATGCATTTCTGCTTTGCCTCGGGGGGCAAGCTTGAGGCGTATGGGGCGGCGATCTTCAGCAAACCTGGAACGAGTGAACTGCGGAACCTGACCGAGCAGGTGGGTCCGGCTGAGCGGACGTGTCTGCACGCGGCGATCCGTAGTGAGGGCGGTGTGCTGAACGTGTTGGCGGTGCACCTGCCGAGCAACCGCTACGCGCCGTTCGAGCAGGCCGAGCGCCAGCGGGTGGCCGAGTTGATGGCGGCGTTGAACCTGGCCGGCGAGGTCGACGTGGTGGTGGGTGATTTCAACAGCGAGCCCGGCAGCGCGCCGTATCGCTTCATGATCGAACGCGGGTTCCGCGACGCGGCCGAGCTGGGCGGCTGTGCCGATCGGCTCACCGGAGCGAAACACCGGGTCGACTACATCTGGCTGGGGCCGCGGGTGGCCACGGCTTTTGGGGGTTTTCGGGTCCTTGGCCCGGAGGGCTTTGCGGTCGAGCCGGGTGGTCGGGAGCGGATGTTGAGCGACCACTATCCGCTATCATTGAACTTGCATTAGTCTCTGCCTCGCCCGAAGGGGCTTCGGGCGGCTGTGCACCGTTCGGGCACTGGCGGGCAAGCCGCCAGTGGCACGCGCTTGACCACTATCCGCTGGTGTTGGAGCTTGAGGGTGCGGTTGGTTCGTCGGGGTGACGGGCCGGCTTAATTCTGATCCGGTGCAAGGAACACGGGCTGCTCTTCGACTTCGTCAATGGCCCGATCGAGGGCGACGTTAAGGGCGCCGGGCACGTCGTAGGTCTCGCCGGCCAGCCGTTGCTGGACGCGGATGATCTTGTCGATGCGCACGTCGGGCATTTGACGGGCCAACGCCATCCAGACCGATAACTGTGGCGGGCGGGGATGCGCACCGGGTCCGGCAGGTACGGCCCACAGGCGGCGATTGGGGTCCGAACGGTGCACGCTGAATCGGTTTGATCTTGCCCAGTTCATTGTGTTCCCGGCCAACGGCGGCGGCGGCCAGTCTAATTATCGAGTGTGGTGACGGGGTGCATTGACGGAATCGCGAAAAAACCGTCACGATCCTTTTTGCCGATGCGCGTGGCGTTTTATCGGACAAGATATGCGGACCTTCGCGGCGGGATGGGCCAGCCTGACGTCAGGATGCGTCATCGCAACAGCGCCAGATCGAACTCGGCGCGATCGGCGGAAGGTTGGACGAAACTACACGAGGGCGTTGAGGCGGGCCTTCAATTCGGCCGGGCGGAAGTTGCGCCCGGGACAGAGCGTCTTGCCGGTGATCTCCCGATGCGTGTGGATCTGTATCAGGGAGATGTCACACTGATTCGTGAGGTAATGGCAGAGCCGCGCGAGCGAATGCATCTGCGCGGGTGTGGGGTGCGATTGCTCGAAGTTGCCGATCAGGCAGACGCCGATGCCGTGGTCGTTGTAGAAGTTGTCAGGCGTCTTGCAGTGGGCGCCGTGCTTCTGCTTGGCCCAGCGCGAGCCGACGAACACTTTGCCGTCGGGGTAGGCGATCCCGTTGCCGATGACCAGGTGATATCCCAGTTCGTCCCACCCGTTATGGTCGCGGTGGTAGCGGTCCATGGCGTAGGGGCTTGACTCGTCGCTGGCGGAATGGTGCACGACGATGCATTCCCAGCGCGACGACATGCCCCGTGAGGGCATCCACCCCTGGTCGGCCTGCATGGGGGTCGGCGTGGGAGCTCGTGTGGGCGGGGCGATCGGGAGGGGTCGGCGTGGCGACCGCACGTGCACGATCGGATCGGGCAGCTCATCCAACAGTCTAAACTGCTTCTGCCCGCATCCGCCGCAGACCAGCAGCAGTCCGTACTTGAGTACTTCGCGTCGATCCATGGGGGTAATCCGCAACGTACCGAGAAGACCTACGCCGAATCCTCGCGGTTGTCAACCGCCTATATATATCGGGCTGGCGGCGCGAGTTCGTCAATGGAATTCCTCACACAGAGCGCGGTGCTCCTGGCTGTCGAAATAGGGCCGGCAGGGTCTGGCAGGATGATGCGGGTGGCCACGAACCGAGGCTGGACTTTTCTTAGTGTGTCGTATACACTTACTGGATCGCGGCGTTTGGGCCGTTGGTTACTGCAGAAGAAAGGTTGATTCTGCCCCCATGTCCCGTACGGACCGAACAGTCCGGATGCAACAGAGCCGACCCGCAGGCGGCGAGGATCGATCGGAAGGGCGGTATACGTACCGCCATCCACGCCCGTCGGTGGCGGTGGACATGATCGTCTTCCGCATGGTCGATGAGCGGCTCTGCGTGCTGCTGGTGCGGCGGGGGCGCGAGCCGTTTGCCGGGCACTGGGCGCTGCCGGGTGGGTTCGTGGACATCGATGAGTCGCTCGAAGATGCCGCCCGGCGTGAGCTGGCGGAGGAAACAGCCGTCACCGATGTGTGGCTCGAGCAGCTCTACACGTTCGGCGAGCCCGACCGCGATCCGCGCGGGCGGGTGATTTCGGTGGCGTACTATGCGCTGATTCCTGCCGATCGGCCGGTGCAGCCCGAGGCGGGTGACGACGCCGACCAGGTGCGCTGGGCGCCTGCCGACGATCCGCCGGCGCTGGCCTTCGATCATAACGAGGTGTTGCGGTGTGCTGTGGGGCGGCTTCGGACCAAGCTGGAGTACACGACGGCCGGCTTTGCCCTGCTGCCGTCGACGTTTACCCTCTCACAGTTGCAGCGGGTGTACGAGGCGGTGCTGGGTCGTACCCTCGACAAGCGCAACTTCCGTCGGAAGGTGTTGATGCTGAACATTCTCAAGCCGACCGATCGGACGCACCGGGACGGGCGGCATCGTCCGGCCAGGCTGTATCGGCTGGCGCAGAGGTGTTTTGAGAACTTGAAGGACCGGGGAATTCTGTTTCCGTTTTGATCGCGGCCGGGCCGGGCCGCAGGATGGGTAGACATGGGCATGTTATACCAACCGCCGCTGCCGGATGCGTACGCGGGAATAGCCGAGCCGGAGTTGCTCGAGCGGATTCGTCGGCACAAGGAGCAGTTCGGCTCGCGGCTGGTGATTCTGGGTCATCACTATCAGGCCGACGATGTGGTGCAGTTCGCCGACTTTACCGGCGACAGTCTGAAGCTGTCGCAGCTTGCAGCCGAGCAGAAGCAGGCGGAGTTTGTGGTTTTCTGCGGCGTGCACTTCATGGCGGAGTCGGCCGACATTCTGAGCGACGATCGTGTGAAGGTGATCCTGCCCGACCTGTCGGCCGGCTGTAGCATGGCCGACATGGCCGAGATCGACCAGGTGGACGAGGCGTGGGCGTTTCTGATGTCGGCGACGGGCGAGAGGATCGTCCCGATCACCTACGTGAACTCGGCCGCCAGCATCAAGGCGTTTTGCGGGCGTCATGGGGGGGCGTGCTGCACGTCGGGCAACGCGCGGGCGGTGCTGGAGTGGGCGCTGGGGCAGGGGGACAAGGTGCTCTTTCTGCCGGACCAGCACCTGGGTCGCAACACGGCGTACGCGATGGGTTGGCCGCTGGAATCGATGGTGGTGTACGACCCGGCGCTGCCTGATGGCGGACTGACCGAGCAGCAGGTGCACGACGGCAAGTTCATCCTGTGGCAGGGCTACTGTAGCGTGCACATGCTGTTTACGGTGGAGCACTGCCGGCAGGTTCGTCGGCTCGACGACGCGTTCCAGATCATCGTTCATCCGGAGTGCACGTGGGAGGTGGTGCAGGAGGCCGACTTGGCCGGCAGCACCGAGTACATCATTCGGGCGCTGGCCGAGGCGCCGTCGGGCAGCAAGTGGGCGGTCGGCACGGAGATCAACCTGGTGAGTCGTCTGACCAAGCGGCACGCGCCGGACAAGACCGTGCGGAGCTTGAGCGACATTCAGTGTTTGTGTGCGACGATGTACCGCATCGACCCGCGGCATCTGCTGTGGTCGCTGGATGAGTTGTCGGCCGGGCGCGTGGTCAATCAGATTCGGGTCGATCCGCAGACGAAGCGGGACGCGATTGTGGCGCTGGAGCGGATGCTGTCGAACGTGCCGTCAGCCCCGGCGGCGATTGCGGGTGGGTGATAATACTCCCGAACTCGCTACTTTCGCGATCGGGCCATCATAGGGTGTGACCTGTTTGCAGACGCTTAGGGGCGCCGCCTGGTGCCGCGGTATTGTCTGCCTGTCAAAGGCCATGGCCGCGCTTCGGTTCGACTATGCTCACCGGCGAAGCCGCCTGGCCATGCCAGCCGAGTTTAGTCGGAGTCAAGGAAAGTTCCGTCGCCTACCCTTGCTGTGCAACGCTGTTGCTTGGCAAGGAGGGGGTGCCGATGCAAGACGGTTTCTGTAGCTTTTTCACCTGCTTTTTTCCTACCACTTCGACTCGGTTTGCCGCTAGACTCCGGGCGTGCCAGGCAGGTGGGAGTGCGTGTCATGCAGGCGACAATGATCGGCGATTACGGTGAGTGGGCGGCGGGATTGGTGGGCGACGGGCCGGCGAAGCTCAGCTTCCGGCGCGACGAGTTCGTCGACGTCGAGGACTGGCGGCGACGGGCGCGGCAGCGTGTGATCGAGCGTCTGGCCCCGCCGGCATTGCAGACGCCTACTGACGTCGAACTCGTCGAATCGGGCCGTCACGACGGGCTGGACGTGGAGCTGCTTCGCTGGGACGTAGGCTACGGTCGTGCGACCGAGGCGGTGCTGCTGAAACCCACCGGCCAGAAGGGTCCGCTGCCCGGTGTGCTGGCGTTACACGATCACGCCGGCACGAAATACTTCGGCCGACAAAAGGTTGCTCGCTGGGCGCAGCGACACCCGCTGATGGTCGAGCACCACGAGCAGTACTACGGCGGCCGGGCGTGGGCGAACGAACTGGCCAGGCGGGGTTATGTGGTGTTGGTACACGACGCCTTCACCTTTGCCAGTCGTCGGGTGCGGTCGGTCGAGTGCGCCGAGCCGGTACGCGGCATCAGCGCCGAGCCGACCGACGACGATCACGACTCGATCGCCGCCTACAACCGCTGGGCCGCCGGGCACGAGCACATCATGGCCAAGTCGCTGTTCTGCGCGGGCACGACCTGGCCGGGGGTGTTCTGGCAGGAGGATCGCGTGGCGCTGGACATTCTGGCGTCTCGTGATGACGTCGATGCGAAGCGATTGGGCTGCGGCGGACTGTCGGGCGGTGGACTGCGGACGTGTTTTCTGGCGGGGCTGGACGAGCGGATCGGCTGTGCGGTGTGTGCCGGGTTTATGAGCACGTGGCGTGACTTTCTACTGCGCAAGGTGCATACGCACACCTGGATGATGTATGTGCCGTTGCTGCCGGCCGAGCTGAACTTCCCGGAAATTCTGGGTTTGCGGGCGCCTGCACCGACCATGGTGATGCACTGTACGGAAGATCGGCTGTTCTCCAACGAAGCGGTGCGGGACAGCGCGGTCATGTTGGGGGCGATCTTCGCCAAGGCTGGGGGTGCAAACAACCTGCGGTTCGAGTATTATCCGGGCGGTCACAAGTTCGATGTGACGATGCAGCGTGAGGCGTTCGATTTCTTCGATCGGCATCTGGGCTGTGGAGATTGACGCACCGGTCATGGGGGTGAAGTCAGCGGCGCGTTTGGCATACACGGCGATGGTGGGCTGTCCCGTGCCTCATGGGCATGCAGGCGCTTGTAGGAGATACGAACCATGCAGGAACCGATCCGAATTATGCCGCACCACTTCGTGGATATTGTCCGAGCCCACTTCCCGACCGGGCAGGCCCCGCCCCCCAGCCCGCTCGGGCATGACGTACACCGCGTCGCGGAAAAGTTGCTCCACGATAAGAACACGTTGCTGGAAGTTGCGCTCGGGTCGGATGACATCTGCATCCCGTGCGCTCACTTTGTGGGCGGGCGATGCGACAACACGATCGACACCGGTTTCCGCCGGGGCGCGCCGCCGTCGATGCACGACTACAACTTGCTGATTGATCGCCGGTGGTGCAGGCGTCTGAGCCTATCAGAGGGGGATCGATTGACGGCCCGACAGTTCTGCGAGCGGCTGCAGGACGACGGGGGTAATATGGCGTCGATCTATCCTGAAACGCCGGCTGCAACCAGAAAGCAATGGTCGGAGGGGATCGAGGAGGGGATTGCCGCCTATCTTGTATGACGCGTTAGTGTCGGGGGAGAACCAGGCACCCTTGCTGTAGGTTCGCGACGGTCGTAGGCTTGTGCAGCCGACCGGCAGTTCTGCCGGCCGCTGTGACGGTACGGCGGCCGGTGGAGGGATGTGGTTGTCAGAGGAGTATCGTATGTCGGATTTGAAGGCTCGGGCCAGACAGGCTGTGCTGCATGCGGCAGACTGGTACGTCAACTCGCAGGTGACGTTCGCCAAGCCCTGTTGGGACGCGAACCATGGGCGATTCGTTTATACCTATCACATGCCCAGCAAACAGTTCGTGCTGGGGATAAGCTGGACGCAGGCCCGGGCGATCATGATTCTGCTGGGCGCCCACGAAATGACGGGCGAGCAAAAGTACATGACAGCCGCACGGCTGGGCGGCGAGTATATCCGCAACCTTCAGATTCTCGACGCCCGCGACCCGCGCTGCTACGGGGCAATTCGCGAGGAGGTGCCCACGTCGTGGTACGTCAACGTTCGCGACAGCATGGAGGCGGCGGCGGGGCTGATGCATCTGTACCGCGCGACGCGCGACGAGGAGTACCTGTATCGCGCGAGGCTGTGGGCGGCGTGGTATTTCGGCAACTGCCTCCTGCCCGACGGGTGGCCGCGAGGTAAGTTCTATCTTTACCGGCAGCAGCCGGATGACTTCGCCGGCAAGTTTTTCCAGGCTGGCGGGGCGCACGTGTTCTATTACCTGTGGAAGGCGACCGGGTGGGCGGAGTATCTGGACAAGGGCGCCCTGACGCTGGTCGACGGGTTGCTCAAGCGCTTCGTGCGGGACGACGGCGTCATCGTCACCGGGTCGGACGATGCTCACCACGGCACCAAAGCGGCGCGAGAGGCGGGCGTGGCGGTCAACGACGACGGGGCGGGCACCGCGATCCTGGTGGCCCATGCGGCTACGGGCGAGAAGCGATATCTCGATGCGGCCGTTCGCTACGGCGAATATCTCATCAAGCAGGAGGTGCCCGAGCTTTGGGCGGCTTTGGGCGGACGAATGCTGTTTCTGTACGACCTGGCGAGGGCGGCGGGCGACAGCCGATTCGCCAAGTGGGCGGACGGTCAGATCGAGACGTTGCTCGAGCGTCAACAGATGGATACGGACGATCCGTTGGCGCGCGGTGGATTCATCGGCGAGGACGAGCCGACCGACGGCTACTTCGGCGGCCAGGGCGCCGAGTATGTGGTCAACCGCCCGACGGCGTACAGCGCGTTGGCGCTGATGCGGTACCTCGGTGAGATCACCGGCCCGTACTACGGGGCCGACCGCTGGGACGTGTCGGTCGAGACCCCGGCTGAAGGTCCGGCCGTGTGGGGCATCATTCCTGAATAGGCGCCTGCGTTTCGGGCGTCAGAAAGGTGCGCTTAACCGTAGCGCAGCGTAAGGCGTACGCGACTTCGCCGGACGCGCCGGGCGTGCGTGGCGGTTGCTCGCCGCGGTCATGCGTCGCCGCTGGTGAGTCGCGCTGCTTCAATCTGAATGAAGCTTCGCAGGTCCATCGCCAGGCGGCTGCTCAGGCGGCGCTCGTAGTCTTTTTCCGCATCGAGATTGAGGCTGATCGGATCGTCGACAGACTTCTTCTCCAGGAAGATGTAGCGGCAGCCGTCCTGGCCGGCGATGACGTTATGGGCGACGCCGTTGGGGTAGATCAGCACGTCGCCGGGACCGATCTGGAGCGTTTCGATGTCGTCGACGTTTCGGCCGATGTCGACTCGCGCCGTTCCTTCCCACACGTAGTAGGCCTGCCAGGCGTGTCGGACGTCGGGCGGCAGGCCCAGGGTGTGATGGTTGTGGCAGGGCACGACGTGGTGCGGAGGAATGGTCAGCTCCTGGGCGAGCACGTCGCGGCTGCTGCCCCACAGCTTGTCGACGTAGGTGATGCCCTGCGGATTGAACTTCGAGAAGTCGCTGCCCCAGCCGTGGCTCGATCCGCGGTACTGCGTGCGGACGTAGCCATTGGCCCGACCCTTGGGCACCAGGATCGGCCCGATGGCCAGGTCGGGCGCGTCGCCCACCGGGGCGTACTCGCACACCAGCAGCAGGCCGTCGGTCTGATAAGGTAGGGCCTCGGGCTCGCCGGGCGGCAGGTATAGAAAATCCTCCTGGCTGAGGCCGACGCCGCCCACCTCGGCGTGGCCGCGGATTCCGTTGATCGTCACGGATCGGCCGCGAAGCTCGATCCGGCCCTCGCCTGCCAGGGCGACCAATTCCATGGCCTCGGCCGTCTGCCGGTAGGAAAACACAGTGTCCGGCTGACGAAGTCTGGTAAGGAGTTCCCCGTAGCCCATTCCGTTTCTCCTTGGTTGGCGGTCTTCTACCTGGGATCCGCGTGTCGGGCGGGCGCATGGTGTCCCGCAGTGGACCGGGTACCTGCGGTCGGCGACGGGCGGCTATCCTGCTGTCGCGAGTGGCGGAGGTCAAGTTTTTTGGGGGGTGTAGGGGCGGGCCGGCGCGGCTGGGCTGAGCGATTGCCGGCTGGTGGCTGGCATTTTGGGGCAGGCGAAGGCGACCGGCGGGTTGCTGGTGCGGCACGTGGCGCCCTTGACGGGGCCCGGTGGCGGGGGCAAAATTTTACTTGGCAGGGGTGGACGTATTGTGCCGGTGCTGCTAGACTACGAGTGCTGGAACCCCGAGCGAAGCCGACCGTTTGCTCACATCGGCTTCTGAGTTACCGCCTTATTGGCCATGGCTTCACGGTTTCTCGGCGCTGAGCCAAGTGGCCACGTACTACATGTGAGCGTAGGGTGACCCAGTACCCGGCGGGGCGTGGCCGTTTGCCACGGCCGGGCGCACCGACAGACTCCGGGCGAGATCGCGTGATCGAGCGACAGGCTGGCTGTTTCGGTGAGCAGCGTGGCCGGGGCGGCGTCTGGGCGCCAGGTTGCGAGGGCGAAAGCAGCCAGGCCATGCCGGTTGGCAGGTCGTCCGGTGATTTGAAATGAGCGTATTCGGGTTTCGGCGTATCGCAGCAGGGCGGACGGTTGCCCGGTGGCACCGGCCGGCGGCTTCTGGCTGCGTCAAGCGAGGCGGGGTGTGATCGATCACAAGCCTATCGTTGGTCTGGCAGGAGGCGTTGGCTCGGGCAAAAGCCGGGTGGCGGCCGAGATGGCCAGGCTCGGTGCGCTGGTGATCGATTCGGACCAGCTTTCACACCAAGAGCTTGAGACGCAAGAGGTTAAGGAAGTGCTTGGGGAGTGGTTCGGACCATCGGTGTTCGCCCGGGATGGGTCGGTGGATCACCGGAAGCTGGCGGGGGTGATCTTCGGCGATTCTGCACAGCGTCTGCGGGTGGAGCGGCTGCTGCATCCGCGTGTAGCCCGGCGCCGGGCCGAACTGGTCGAGCAGGCACGAGCGGACGCGTCGGTGGCGGCGGTTGTGCTGGACAGCCCGCTGTTGTTTGAGGTGGACCTGGACCTCCAATGTGACGCGGTGGTTTTCGTGGACACGGCGGAGTCGACGCGTCTGGAGAGGCTGGCACGCTCGCGGGGGTGGGACGTTGAGGAGCTAAAGCGACGCGAAAAATGGCACAAAACGCTGGACTTTAAGAGGGCTCGGTCCGACTATATAATAGATAACGATTCGAGCATCGACGCGCTCTGCCGCCAGGTGGAGAAAACCTTTTCCAAGATAATCTCCTCGGTACAAGCCGCCAAAACGCCCAGGGGAACGTGCGCGGCTGACCTGGGAGCAGTCGATACGTAGCACCGGCGGGGCCATCGGTGTGAAGTGCCTCGACCCCGTGGAACAACTGATCGACCTTCCCCGTCGGAGGGTCTCTAGTAGGAGGATGGTTTGATGGCCAAGGCTAGCAGCAGTCGTTCAAAGACGACCCGCAGGAAGACGACTACCAAGTCGGCTGCGAACAAGCCTGCCAAGTCGAGAACGAAGACCGACGAGAGCAGCACCCCCCCGCCCGAGAAAGACGACAAACCGCCGCAGGAGACGGCTGTGGCCGTCGAGAACGGCGAGCCGTCCGCGCCGACCGCGACGCAGGAGGACGTGCAGGCCCGAGTCGACCGCGAGACCCACGAGAAGTACGAGAAGGTCAAGCGAGGCGAGTTGCAGTTGACCGTCTTGCAGCGGATGACCGTTCCTGAGTTACACGACTTGGCGAAGGACGAAGGCCTCAGCGACTACACGTCGCTGAAGAAGCAGGAGCTGATTTTCAAGATCCTCAAGGAGCGTATTCAGCGGAACGGCCTGATGTACGGGGAGGGTGTGTTGGAGATCCTTCCCGACGGGTTCGGGTTCCTTCGATCGCCGGAGTACAACTACCTGGCCGGCCCGGATGACATCTACGTCAGTCCGTCGCAGATTCGTCGATTCGGTCTGCGGACCGGTCATGTCGTAGCCGGGCAGATACGCCCGCCGAAGGAGTCGGAGCGTTACTTCGCACTGCTGCGCGTCGAGGCGATCAATTACGAAGAGCCGAACAAGGTCATCGACAGGACCAACTTCGAAGACCTCACGCCCCTGCACCCCAACGAGCGTTTTCTGCTGGAGACCGCGCCCGATGAGACCAACATGCGGATCGTCGATCTGGTCACGCCCATTGGCAAGGGCCAGCGCATGTTGATCGTAGCGCCGCCGCGTACGGGCAAGACCGTGTTGCTGAAGAAGATGGCCAATGCGATCTCGGCCAACCATGCGGAGGCGTTCGTGATCATCCTGTTGATCAACGAGCGCCCGGAAGAGGTAACCGAGCTGGAGCGCGAGACGTCGGCCGAGGTCATCAGCGCCACGTTTGATGAGCCGGCCAGTCGGCACGTGCAGGTGGCCGAGATGGTGATCGAGAAGGCCCGGCGCATGGTGGAGTACGGGCGCGATGTGGTGATTCTGCTCGACTCGATTACGCGTCTGGCGCGGGCCTACAACACCGAGGTGCCGCACTCGGGCAAGATTCTGACCGGCGGCGTGGACTCCAACGCACTGGAGAAGCCTAAGAAGTTCTTCGGGTCGGCCCGGAACATCGAAGAGGGCGGTTCGCTGACGATCATCGGGACGGCCTTGGTCGACACCGGCAGCAAAATGGACGAGGTCATCTTCGAGGAGTTCAAGGGCACGGGTAATAGCGAGTTGCACCTGGACCGCCGACTGGTGGACAAGCGGGTCTGGCCGGCCATCGACATCGCCGCCTCGGGCACGCGGAAGGAAGAGCTGCTGCTGCACCCGGCCGAGTTGGAGAAGGTGTACATGCTGCGCCGGGTCCTGAGCGACATGAACCCGGTGGAGTCGGTCGAGTTGCTGCGCAACCGCTTGGCCAAGGTCAAGACCAACGCCGAGTTCCTGATAACGCTCAACTTGGCGTGAGACTGCCACGACGATAGGCGTTTCCGTGTGATAAGCGATTACGCGGGCAGGCTTTGTGTCGGCCCGCGTTTTGCTACCTGTGCCTGCTGTGCGTCTTTTTGGGGCGGCTGCTTGCCTGGACGGTTATCCCGGTAGAAAATGAATGGCGGCTGGGGATGCCGGCCTCGGTGCGGGCCGTGCAACGGGGGCTAGCGTATCCGGTATAAAGGGGTAGCGGAGGCAGAACCATGGCTGTGGCGATGACCATTGCCGGTTCCGACCCTTCGGGTGGGGCGGGTATCCAGGCCGATCTGAAGACCTTCCACCAGCACGGGGTCTACGGCACGAGTGTGCTGACGCTGCTGACCGTACAGAATACGCGAGGCGTGTCCGCCATCGAGGTGCTCGAGCCGGACTTCGTGGCCGCCCAGCTGGAGGCGGTGCTTGCGGACATTCCGCCCGCCGCAGCCAAGACCGGGGCTTTGGGCAACGCGGCGGTGATTGAATGCCTGGCCGAGTATGCGGTGCGTTTCTCGTTCCCGCTGGTTGTCGACCCGGTCATGATCAGCAAGCACGGCGCCCGACTGCTGACGGCTGATGCATGCGAAGTGCTGCGGCGCAAGCTGCTGCGGCATGCCTTCCTGGTCACGCCGAATCTGGACGAGGCGGCGAGTCTGGCGGCGATGGAGGTGGTGGATCCGGAGTCGATGGCCGAGGCGGCGGCGGCTATCGCCCACATGGGGCCTCGCAACGTGCTCGTCAAGGGCGGGCACCTGCACGAGCAGGCCATGGATGTGCTCTGGTCTGCCGGTCACATCGAGCAGCTACCCGGAGAGCGGATCGACAGCAAGAACACGCACGGCACGGGCTGTGCATACTCGGCTGCCATCACCGCAAGGCTGGCCCTCGGTCAGGACATTCGCCAAGCCGTTCGCGGGGCAAAGCAGTTCATCACACGCGCCATCCGCACCAGTCCGGGGCTGGGCAGCGGGTTCGGGCCCACCAATCTGCACGCCGACGTTTGAGCGAAGCGCAGAGCAAGACACCTGGTGGCATCGTCGGGCAGGTGTTTTTTGTCACGGTTGGGTTCGCGGGGGCAGCCGCAGTACGGCGGTGACGGGGAAGTGGTCGGAGGGGTATTGGCCGTTGCGGTTACCGTGCAGGATGTCGGCGTCCGTTATCGTCACGTCGGGTGTGGCGAAGATGTAGTCCACTTTGGGTCCGTTGCGTCGCCCGGCAAAGTCGTGGTACGTGCCGACTCGGCCGGCATTGGGGTGGATGGCGCGAAAGGCATCGGTCAGGCGAGGCGAGGGCGCAGTAGTGGGGGCCGTCGGAGTCCGTTGCGGTAGCGGACGTCCCATCAGCCGCAAAACGACGGGGTTGCTTTCGACGGCATTGAAATCACCCGTCAGAATCACCGGGGCCGGGTGCGATCGGCCGGCGACGCGCTCGATCAGAAGCCGGACGCTTTGCTCCCTGGCCGCTTGATGCCCCGAGGAGAAATGC
>Ga0315550_1001629_pt1 | contig 13825 bp, 10 predicted proteins | sample SalMarSW160190MG_2_FD_203100 | JGI IMG/M metagenome (GOLD analysis project Ga0315550, IMG submission 203100) | Salt marsh sediment microbial communities from the Plum Island Ecosystem LTER, Massachusetts, United States - Salt Marsh Sediment SW1601-90 ... | reverse complement strand
CTACCTGATCGGCAGCATCCCCTTCGGCCTGGTGGTCGTGCGCCTGGGCGGCTTAGGCGATATTCGCAAAATCGGATCCGGCAACATCGGCGCCACCAATGTGCTGCGCAGTGGGCGCAAGGGACTGGCCGCCGCCACGTTGCTGCTGGATGGCGGCAAGGGCGCGGCTGCCGTGTTGCTGGCCGGGATGTGGGGGCCGGACATGCAACTGGCCGCGGGTCTCGGCGCGTTGCTCGGCCACCTGTTTTCGGTCTGGCTGCGCTTCAAGGGCGGCAAGGGGGTGGCGACCACCCTGGGGGTGCTGTTGGGCTTAGCCTGGCCGGTCGGGATCGCCGCCTGCGCCACCTGGCTGGTGGTTGCCGCGCTGTTCCGCATCTCGTCGCTGGCGGGGCTGCTTTCTCTTGCCGCCACACCGCTTTACGCCTGGCTGTTAATGCACGATCTACAGTTGGTGCAAATCGCCGCCCTGCTCGCCGTACTGGTCTGGGCGCGCCATCATGCCAACATCCGCCGCCTGCTCAAAGGCGAGGAACCGAGGATCGGCCGCAAGACGCCCTGAGCCCCATTACTTGACGGCGTCGGGTACGGGCGCACAAGGTTGGCCGATGGAAGCTGTCGCCCCGCGCACCCTGAGCCAGGCAGAACGGCTGGCGTGGCTGCGCCTGATCCGCACCGAGAACGTCGGCCCCATCACCTTTCGCCAACTCCTGCGCCGCTTCGGGACCGCCGGGGCGGCGCTCGAGGCGCTGCCGGATTTGGCGCGGCGCGGCGGCCGGGCCCGACCGATCCGCATCTGCCCGGCAGCGGCCGCGCGGGCCGAAATGGACGCCGTCGAGGCGCTGGATGCGCGCCTGATCACCCTGTTCGAGCCGGACTATCCGCCGGCCCTGGCGACGCTGGACGATGCGCCGCCGGTCATCAGTTGCTTCGGTCATCCGCATTTATTGCAACGGCATGCGGTGGCCATCGTCGGCGCCCGCAACGCCTCCGCCAATGGGTGCCGGCTGGCACGGACGATCGCGGCGGAATTGGGCGCCGAGGGATTGCTGGTTGTCTCTGGCATGGCCCGCGGTATCGATGCGGCCGCGCACCAAGGCGCGTTGGACACCGGCACCGTGGCTGTGGTCGCCGGCGGCATCGATGTGATTTATCCCGAGGAAAACGCCGCCCTGTACAGTGAGATCAAGGCACGCGGCGTGGTGCTTTCCGAGATGCCCGTGGGAACCGTGCCGCAGGCCCGCCATTTCCCGCGCCGCAACCGACTTATCTCCGGCATCGCCATGGGCACTTTGGTGGTCGAGGCGGCACCCCGCTCTGGCTCCCTGATCACCGCGCGATTCGCCCTCGACCAGGGGCGCGAGGTCTTCGCCGTGCCGGGCTCGCCGTTGGACCCGCGGGCCCGCGGGTGCAACGATCTGATCCGCCAGGGCGCGGATTTGGTCGAGTCCGCGGCGGATGTCATAAAAACCCTGGCGCCGGCGCTGAGGGTCACCGCGTCCGAACCAAAGATGGCGGAATTCCAGGGCGCAGAGCCGATCCGGCCTGAGGAAACAGAGGTCGCAAAAGGGCGCCGCGCGGTCGAAGAGTTGCTGTCTCCCACACCGGCAGCGGTTGACGAAGTGATCCGACAGTGCCAAGTGTCTGCCGCAATCGTGCATGTGGTTCTGCTCGAACTTGAGCTTGCCGGCCGCCTCGAGCGGCATCCGGGCAACCGCGTGTCGCTGATCGCCGGCGCCCCTGCGTGACCGCCCACGGGCTCTGAACGTTTCCACTTAACCGAGATTTATTGCCGCAGTGCAAACCCGCCGATGAACGTCGTTGTCGTCGAATCGCCCGCCAAGGCGAAGACCATCAACAAGTACCTGGGACCGGACTATCACGTCCTGGCCAGCTATGGGCATGTGCGCGATCTGCCGGCCAAGGACGGCTCGGTCGACCCGGAGCATGACTTCAACATGCTCTGGCAGGTGGACGAACGCGGCGAAAAGCGCCTGCGCGAGATCGCCCAGGCGATGAAGGGTGCCGACCGGCTGTTCCTGGCCACCGACCCGGACCGTGAAGGCGAGGCCATCTCCTGGCATATCATCGAGGAGCTGCGCCGGCGCGACAAACTGGGCGATATCAAGGTCAAGCGCGTCGTCTTCAACGAAGTCACCCGCTCCGCCGTGGTGCAGGCCTTCGAGAACGCCCGCGAATTGAACCAGGAGCTGATCGAGGCCTATCTGGCCCGCCGGGCGCTGGACTATCTGGTCGGCTTCACCCTCTCCCCCGTGCTCTGGCGCAAATTGCCGGGCAGCCGCTCCGCCGGCCGGGTGCAGTCGGTGGTGCTGCGCATGATCTGCGAGCGCGAGGCCGAGATCGAGGTTTTCCGGGCGCAGGAATACTGGACCGTCGATACCCGTCTGACCGCGCCCAATGGCGAGGAATTCACCGCTCGCCTGACCCATTTGGACGGGCGCAAGCTGGACCGCTTCGACCTGGGCGACGAAGCCGCCGCGCACCGGGCGGCCGGCGTGCTCGAGTCCGCCGCGGGCTTTGCCGTCGGCGCCGTGGAGCGCAAGACCGTCAAGCGCAATCCCTACCCGCCGTTCACCACCTCGACCTTGCAGCAGGACGCCTCGCGCAAGCTGGGGTTCAGCGCCACGCGGACCATGCGGGTGGCACAGAAGCTGTACGAAGGTGTCGATGTGGGCGGCGAGACGGTCGGCCTGATCACCTACATGCGCACCGACGGGGTGCAGGTGGCGAACGAGGCCATCCATGCCACCCGAAGTCTGATCAGCGAGCGCTATGGCGATGACTACCTGCCGAACGCGCCCCGATACTACAAGAGCAAGGCGAAGAACGCCCAGGAAGCGCACGAGGCGATCCGCCCCACCACGCTGACGCGGCAGCCGCAGGACCTGAAGCGCATCCTCGATCCCGAGGCCTTGAAGCTCTACGAGCTGATCTGGACCCGCATGGTGGCCAGTCAGATGGAAAGCGCCCGCCTGGATCAAGTGGCGGTGGATATCGGTGCCGACGGTCAGCGCGCCACCCTGCGCGCCAACGGCTCCGTGGTCGTCTTCGACGGCTTCCTCACCCTGTATCAGGAAAGCCGCGACGAGACGAAGAACGGCGCCGATGGCGACAGCGAAGGCGACCGCCGCCTGCCGAGGCTGAGCGAAGGCGATGCGGTGCGCCGCCAAGCGGTTCTGCCCGAGCAGCACTTCACCCAGCCGCCGCCGCGCTACAGCGAAGCCAGCATGGTCAAGAAGCTGGAGGAGATGGGCATCGGCCGGCCGTCCACCTATGCCTCGATCATGCAGGTGCTGCAGGATCGCGCGTATGTGCGCCTGGACAAGCGCCGCTTCATACCGGAAGACCGCGGCCGCCTGGTCACCGCTTTTCTGACCAGCTTCTTCCCCCGCTACGTGCAGTACAATTTCACCGCCGACCTGGAGACCCAGCTCGACGACATCTCCGGCGGCCGCATGAACTGGAAGGACGTGCTGCGGCAATTCTGGACCGCCTTCAACGAAGCCGTCGCCGGCACCAAGGATCTGTCCATCACCGAGGTCATCGACGCCCTCGACCAGGATCTGGGGCCGCATTTCTTTCCGGCGGATCCGGCCAAGCCGGGCGTCGACCCGCGCACGTGCCCGGCCTGCGGCCAGGGACGGTTGGGCTTGCGCCTAGGCCGCAGCGGCGGCTTCATCGGCTGCTCCGCCTATCCCGAATGCCGGTACACCCGGCCGCTGGGAGTCCCCGGCAACGGCGAGGCGGAGGATGGCATCGAGCTTGTCCAGCCACGTGTGCTGGGCGCCGACCCGAAGACCGGCGAGCCGGTCTCACTGCGCAAGGGGCCGTTCGGCATCTATGTCCAGTGCGGCGAGAATCCGGTCAAGGTTAAGGGCAAGAGCAAAGCCAAGGCGAAGGACACGGAGAAACCGAAGCGCTGCTCGCTGCCCAAGAGCACGGCGCTGGACGATGTGACCCTGGAGATGGCGCTGGCGCTGCTCTCCCTGCCCCGCGAGATCGGCAAGCACCCAGAAGGCGGCGCGCCGATCACCGCCGGGATCGGCCGCTATGGCCCGTACGTGAAACATGGCTCGACCTATGTTTCGGTGCCGGCGGACGAAAACGTTCTGGATATCGGCCTGAACCGCGCAGTGACCCTGATCGCGGAAGCGCCGGCCAAGCGCGGTGGCGGCGGTAAGGCGTTCGCCGATCATCCGACCGACGGCAAGCCGATCACCCTGCACAGCGGCCGTTTCGGCCCCTACCTCAAGCACGGCCGCACCATCGCCTCGCTGCCCAAGGGCGTGGATGCCGAAACCCTGACCGTCGATCGCGCCGTCGAGATCATCGCCGCCCGTGCCGAAAAGGGCGCCGGCAAGGGCAAGCCGAAAACACCCAAGGCCAAATCGACGAAATCCAAGTCGAGCAAGGCCAAGTCGAGCAAGGCCAAGCCCGGAAAAGCCAAAACCGTAAAATCCAAGACCGCCAAGGCGACTCCGCGCAAACCGGCGGCGCGCAAGGCAGCCGGCTGACGGACCGGCCCGCCCATGGCCGACAGGAAACCCGCTAAGTCGCGCACCAAGACGCCCCGCCCCGGCGGCACGGCCGGCATCGCCAAGAGCCGGCGCAAGACCGCTTCGCCGCCCATGCCGACGCGCGAGCAGGTGCTCGCCTTCATACGCGAGAGTAAGGGCCCGGTGGGTAAGCGAGAGATCGCCCGTGCCTTTCGCCTCAAGGGCAGCGACAAGATCCCCCTCAAGGCCATTCTCAAGGACTTGGCCGCCGAAGGGCTGCTGGACCGGCTGGCCAAGCGCAAGATGGCCGTCCGCGGCGCCCTGTCGGCGGTGGCGGTGATCGAGGTCACTGGCCTCGACGAGGATGGCGAGATGCTGGCCCGGCCGGCGGTCTGGGATCTGCCCGAGGCGCCACCGACCATCTACATGGCACCGGACAAGCGCAGCCGCGCCGCCCTGGCACCGGGCGACCGGGTCCTGGCCAAGCTGCAACGGGTCGATGACGGCGCCTACGAGGCCCGGATCATCCGCCGCGTCGCCAAAGTGGAGCGCCGGGTCCTGGGTATCTACGAGGTGGGCGATGCGGGCGGCCGCTTGCGCCCAACCGACAAGCGCGCCCGCGACGACCTCATCCTGCGGCCGGAACACACGGCCGGCGCCCAGCCTGGTGAATTGGTATTGGCCGAAGTGCGGCCGGCGGCCGCCCGGGTCGGTTTGCGCGAAGTCCGCGTGCTCGAACGGCTGGGGCCGGTGGGCGATGCGCGGAACCTCAGTCTGATCGCCATCCACGAGCACGAGCTGCCGGTGGACTTCCCGGCCGAAGCGGTGGCCGAGGCCGAAGCCGCCAAGCCGATCCCCCTGGGCCAGCGCACCGATCTGCGCGCCCTGCCTCTGGTCACCATAGACGGCGCCGATGCCCGCGATTTCGACGACGCGGTCTGGGCCGAGGCCGACGGCGATGAACGCCACCCCGGCGGCTGGCACATCATGGTCTCCATCGCCGACGTGGCCGCCTATGTGCGACCCGAGTCGGCCCTCGACCGGGCCGCCTACGAGCGCGGCAACTCGGCCTATTTCCCGGACCGGGTGGTGCCCATGCTGCCCGAGGCGCTGTCCAACGGCTGGTGCTCCCTGAAGCCCGACGAGGACCGGTCCTGCCTGGTGGCGGAGATGTGGCTGGAGGCGGACGGGTCGGTGCGCAAGCACCGCTTCCACCGCGCCCTGATGCGCTCGGCCGCGCGCCTGACCTACGAGCAGGTGCAGGCGGCGCAAGACGGCTACCCGGATACGCACACGGCGCCGTTGCGGGACTCGGTGCTGGCGCCGCTCTATGGCGCCTATGGCGCCCTGCTGAGGGCGCGGGAGCGGCGCGGCACCTTGGACCTGGAGCTGCCGGAGCGAAAGGTGGTGCTGGGCTCTGAGGGGACGGTCGTCGCCATCGAGGCGCGCGAGCGGCTGGACAGCCACCGCCTGATCGAGGAGTTCATGATCGCCGCCAACGTGGCCGCGGCCGAGCGCCTGGAATCCCTGCGCCAGCCATGCATGTACCGGGTGCACGACCAGCCCGACCCGGTGAAGATCGAAGCCTTGCGGCAAATCCTGGACGGCCTCGGTATCAAGTTGCCCCGCGGTCAGGTCATGCGCCCGCGGGTGCTCACCGACATTCTCCACAAGGTCCGGTCCCTGCCGGCGGCACGCATGGTCAATGAGTTGGTCCTGCGAACGCAAAGCCAGGCGGTCTACAGCCCGACCAACATCGGCCATTTTGGATTGGCGCTGCTCCGTTATGCCCATTTCACCTCGCCGATCCGCCGCTATGCGGATCTGCTGGTGCACCGCGCCCTGATTCGCGGCCTGGGCCTGGGGCCCGATGGTCTGCCGCCGGGCGCCGAAGGCCGCATGGCCGAGGCCGGCGAGCACATCAGCGGCACCGAACGACGCGCCGCCGCCGCCGAGCGCGACGCCGTCGACCGCTTCACCGCCGCCTACCTGCAAGACAAGGTGGGCACCATCCTCGCCGGCGCCGTTAACGGGGTGACGCGGTTCGGCCTGTTCGTCACCTTGGATGAGAGCGGCGCCGACGGCCTAGTGCCCATGAGCCTCCTGCCAGACGATTTCTATACCCATGTGGAGGCCGAGCATTGTCTGGTCGGCCGCCGCTGGGGCCGGGTTTTCCGGCTGGGCGAGCGCCTGCAAGTCCGCCTGCGCGAGGCCGAGCCGGCCACCGGCGGCCTGATCCTGGAAGTGGTCGAAGGCGACGACGATGCCACCGAAACCCGTGCCGCCAAATCCGGACGCCGGGGCCAGCCGCGTTCCGCGCACGGTCCCGGAAAGGCCGGCAAACAAGGCCCGCCGAAGAAAAAGCCTTCGGGCAAGTCACGCCGAAAGCCGCGCCGCGGCCGCTAAAGCTGGCCGGACAGGGCATCGGCGGTCTCTTTGCCCGTCACCACGGGCACAATCTCGAAGTTGGTTAGATCAGACCATTCGACGGCCCAGCGCTGGAGCAGAGTGATGTCATCCGTCTCCATGACCTGAAAGCACCGGTCCAGATCGGCGCTCACCCAACTGCCGACGAACGTCAGGCCGTCCGGTGTCAGGCGTCCTTTGTCGCGGAACCGCCGGTATACCGACTTGGCGTCCTGATCGCGGAATGTCTCGATGACCATGAACAACATGGCAATTCCCTTGGCAACGTGGGGGGATGCGAACGGAGCCGTGGCGCAAGACGGGCAAGTAACCTTAACGCCGCGTCGACTTGCCGAAACCTCATCGCAATTTTACGTCATTTTACGCATGGTTAACAAAACCTTTCTATTTATTAGTAGCCTAGCACCCACTCCCTCGATTACTATGCGAACGCGGCGTTGGGAACCGCGCGCGTGGGGTCGAAGGGACGTTTGATGGTTAGGGACTCTAGGGACGGTATGAGGGCGCCACGCGCCCGGCGTGGGGCTTTGCGCCGTATGGGCGCCCTGTCCATCGCCTTCCTGATGGTCGCCTGCGCCGCGCAGGATACCGGTGCTCCGGCCGAGAAGGACCTGTCGCAGGCGACTCGTCTGTTCAGCGTCGGCTTCCAGGACATCAGCGACATCTATATCAACGATATCAGTGTCTCCGACCTGGCGCTGGCGGGGCTGGGAAATTTATCCACGATCGAGCCCGATATCTCCGTGAAGAACGACGTCGGCCGGGTTTCCGTCTCTTTCGGCAACCAGCCAGCCGGTATCTTCATGGCACCGCAAAAGTTCGATGCCGAAGGCTGGGGCAACCTGACCGCGACGGCGTTGACCGTCGTGAGCAACCACGAGGGCAACAAGGGCGATGTCGATCCCGAGAAGATGTATGAAGTCATCTTCGACGGCGTGCTCGGCGCACTCGACAATTTCTCCCGCTATGCCGGGCGCGACGAAGCACGCGAGAACCGGGCCAGCCGCGACGGCTTTGGCGGCATCGGCGTGCGTATCCGCCTGATCGATACCGGCGTGCAGGTTCTCTCGGTAATGGAAGAAACGCCGGCGGAATCGGCGGGCCTTAAGGACAACGATGTCATCATCGCCATCGACGGCGAAACCACAGTCGGCCTGAGCCAGCGCGACGTGGTGCGCCGTCTGCGCGGTCCATTGCGCAGCAATGTCGATCTCACGGTTGCCCGGGCCGGCGACACCAAGGACTTGGATATTCAGGTGGTGCGGGCGCACATCGTGCCGCAGACGGTCAAGTACGAGCGCCTGGGCGATATCGCCCACATCCGGGTCAGCGGCTTCAACCAAAGCACGACCCGCTCCCTGCGCGAGAAGTTGAAGCAAGTCACGGACGAGGCTAACCCGTCGATCGTCGGCATCGTTCTGGATTTGCGCGGCAATCCGGGCGGCTTGCTTGACCAAGCCGTGGGGGTCTCCGACCTGTTTCTGACCAACGGCCGTATCGTCTCCACCCATGGCCGGCATCCGGATAGCCACCAGTATTTCGACGCGGAGCCCGAGGATGTGACCAAGAACATGCCGGTGGCCGTCCTGGTCAATGGCAATTCCGCCTCGGCCTCCGAGATTGTCGCGGCGGCATTGCAGGATCTCGGGCGTGCCGTGGTGATCGGCAGCAGCTCGTATGGAAAGGGTACGGTCCAGACCGTGCTGCGTCTGCCGAACGAAGGCGAGTTGACGCTGACCTGGGCGCACTTTCATGCGCCGTCCGGGTATGGCCTGAGCCGGCGCGGCGTCATCCCCGATATCTGCACCAGCGGCGACTTGTCTAAGGTCGATGATGTTCTGAACTTGCTGCGGACCGGCGCCCTGCCGATCGACCAGATCACGCAACGACGCTATATCGAACCCGATGACATTAAAGGGGCGGAAACCCTGCGGGCCAAATGCCCGCCGCGGCAAAGTGAATCCGAAATCGACGTCGAGGTCGCGCAACGTCTGCTGGACGATCCGGCGCTGTTTGCCTTGGCCCGGGGCGCTACGCACAATACCGCTACTATGAGCTCGGGACTGGCCGCGGCTGCCGCGACGTCCCAGTGACTGTCCGGCCGGCGCGGGCCGCCGGCCTCGTGCTGTTGCGGCAAGCCCCACCGGGAGCCGTCGACAAATTTGAAGTCCTTCTCGGTCGCCGGCACCGGCACAGCCGGTTCATGCCGAATGTCTATGTATTCCCCGGCGGCAGAGTCGATGCCGACGACGGTCTGCCCTCCGGCTTCGCCGAGGATTTGCCGGCGGCACCAGGCGCGCTTGAGCTGACCGGTCCCGAATACGTCACCTGTGCCCGTGCCGCGGTCCGCGAAACCTTCGAGGAAACCGGATTGCTCTTCGGCCTGCCGGACAGCCCGCCGGCCCGGACCCGGCGCGCCATGGGCGGCATTTGGGCGGTCTTCGCCGAGGCCAGGCTAGCCCCGGCATTCATGGCCATGCGGCTGGTGGCGCGGGCGGTAACGCCGGCCGACTCTCCCATCCGCTTCGATACCTACTTCTTCGCCGCCGATGGCGCGGTGGCTCAGGGAGACGTGGCTGGCGACGGTGAACTGGAAGATATTGGCTGGGTCCCGGCCGGTGCCGCCTGGTCGTTACCCATGGCCAAGGTCACCCGGCTGATCCTTGGAGAAGCTATATCTCGGCAGGGGGAGCCTCCCGGCGACAGGGCGCTTGCCGTCTTCAGCGTCTAGCGCCTTTTCCGCCATCCATGAGGCTTGACTTGCCGCCCGGGGCGGCTATCTTCCCGCCACCACCGTTCCAAGGATAGACACATGGCCAAGCCAGCGACCCTATTGATCAAATTGGTCAGTACCGCCGATACCGGCTTTTTCTACGTGACCAAGAAGAACCCGCGCACCGCGACGGAAAAGCTGGAGTTGCGCAAGTACGACCCGCGCGCCCGCAAGCACGTGATCTTCAAGGAATCGAAGATGAAGTGACCGGACTACCCGGTTCGCGCACAATTCGGCGGCCGCCCTCAGGGCGGCCGTTTTGCGTTAAACAGGTGGATTTTAGAAAAGGGTGGATTTGGACTAAGCGGATTTGACCGCGTCCTGTGATCTCCGGCCGGCATCTGTCGGACTGGACTCCTGGGCGGCACGCACCTGATTGCGCCCCCCATGCTTGGCGGCATACAAGGCGGTATCGGCGCGGCCGAGCAAACCCTCCACCGTTTCCGCCGGATCGGTTGTCGTGGCTACACCGATCGAGGCCGTGATCGGCAGGGGATCCGATTGGCCCGGGATGACGAAGGGCTCCTCCGCCAGCCGGATGCACAAGCGTTCCGCGACGGACAGGGCGATCTCGGGCGGCGTGCTCGGCATGATGACGACGAATTCCTCGCCGCCATAGCGCGCCAGCAGATCAATGTCTCGAATACTGGTCCCGACCCGTTCGGCAACCCCCTTCAGAATCCGATCCCCGGTGGGATGACCATAAGAGTCATTGATCAGCTTGAAGCGGTCCAGATCGAAGATCATAACGGAGACAGGCTTGGCCGTCTCGCCAATCTCGGCGATCTTGTGCGCCAGATGGTCGTTCATATAGCGGCGATTGTAGACCCCCGTCAGGGTGTCGGTGTAGGCAAGCGACACGCTGTCCACGAGCATGTTACGCAGGCGGTCGTGATAACGTCGGCGGCGAATTTGTGTGCGCGTGCGCGCCAGCAGCTCATTCTTGTCGAAGGGCCGGACCAGATAGTCGGTGACGCCGATCTCGAGGCCTTTGGCGAGATGCGTGAGATCACCCTCATCCAGGATCATCAGAATCGGAACATGCCGCGTCTCGTCCTGCGACCGCAGTTGCGAGCATAGCCGCAGCCCATCCCCACCGCCAATCAAGCGGTGCGCCAGGATCACCAGGTCGAACGCCCCGGACTGGCCCAGCGCGATGGTTTCGGCGCTGGTGGCCACATGGGTCACCGCGTGTCCGGCTTCGTCCAGATAGCCGCGCACCTGCGCCGCGGTCTGCGACACGCCGTCAACGAGAAGTACCTTGCCGGTGATGACCCCACCGTCGTCGCCATACGGGTCTTTGCCCGTCATATCGAACCGGCCCGTCGCCATATGGCGGATACGCAGCTCGTCCATCATCACCTTGAGACGGGTCAGCGAGCGCACGCGGGCGAATAACGCGATATCATTGACCGGCTTGGAGAGAAAGTCGTCGGCGCCCGCCTCGAGACCGCGGACCCGATCGGTGGAATCCGTCAGGGCGGTCACCATGACGATCGGAATGTGCCGGGTATTGGGGTTGGATTTCAGACACCTGGCGACTTCGAACCCATCCAGGCCGGGCATCATGATATCCAATAAAATAATATCCGGCGCCTTGGCCGCCGCGATTTCGAGCGCCGACATGCCATCGGCGGCGGTGATGACCTCGAAATACTCGGCCGTCAGCTTCGCCTCGAGAAGCCGTAGATTGGCTGGCGTGTCGTCGACAATCAGGATGCGGGCGGTCATCTCGGCCCTCCGTCGCCGCGATCAGCGTAGATATCGCTGGACGGTCTGCAGAAAGCTGGTAACCGAAATTGGTTTTGCGATATATGCCTCGCAGCCACCTTCCCGAATTTTCTCCTCGTCGCCCTTCATCGCGAACGCAGTTACCGCGATCACTGGAATCGACTTCAGATTCTCGTCTTCCTTGATCCACTTGGTGACTTCCAGGCCGGAAACTTCCGGGAGCTGAATATCCATGAGGATCAAGTCGGGGCGATGCTCACGCGCCAAGCGCAAGGCTTCCATCCCGTCCTTGGTCTGCAGGATATTATAGCCGTGCGCCTCGAGTAAATCGTGGAAGAGCTTCATGTTGAGCTCGTTGTCTTCTACGACAAGGACGGTTTTTGCTGCGCCGTTCAAGGTCTCTTTAGCCACGGGCTCTTTATCCTTTTACCAACTTTACCCGACTTCGATCGGGCGCCTCAGCCATCATAGGCTCTCTTTGGCGAAGGCTCCATAACAGGTCATCGCCCCCAGGCTCACCTTGCACGCCGTGGCAAACCATTGGCATTGAGGAAAACCCTAGGCAAATAGTGTTAACGATTGGTAAGGGCTTTACCAACGGACCCTGAGACGAGAGAGGTTCGCCGCCAATATCCGGGCTGAGATATATCTCGTAAAGAATTGTAAATAGATGAATATTCTTATTTTACCTAAACAAGTTCCTCGCGTGCCGGAAAGGCGAGGGTTACGCGCAGACCGGGCGCATTGTCCTCGAGGCTCAGCGCCGCGCCATGCAGCTTGGCAACGGCGGCGACCAAGCTCAGACCCAGACCGCTACCAGGCGTGCTTCGGCTGGCGTCCAAGCGGACAAAGCGGCCCAGCACCCGCTCCCGGTCCTTGGCCAGCACTCCCGGCCCATTGTCGGAAACGCACAGATAGATCCGATCCGCATCCTTTTTCACCTCAAGGCCGACAACGCTCGCCGCCGGTGAATACTTCACCGCATTGTCCAGCAGATTGGCGACGGCCTGAGCCAGGAGCTGCCGCTGGCCACGCACAATGGCCTGCCCTTCCGCCACGAAAGACAACCGCTGTCCCTTCTCTTCCGCAAGCGGTTCGTAGAGCTCGAATGCATCCCGGCCGATCTCGACGATGTCCACGTCCGTCATCTCCGCCCGCCCGACACCTGCCTCCGCCATGGCGACACTCATCAAGGCGTTGAACGTTCCAAGAATGGCATCGACGTCGGCGATGGCCTGGTCAAGGGTCCCGCGGTAGGCGGATACATCCGGCTTGTCCCGCAGCGTCATTTCGATACGCCCCTTCAGGCGTGTCAGCGGGCTGCGCAGATCGTGGCCCAAAGAGTCGGTCACGGCGCGCATTGCGGTCATCAGTTGCTCTATCTGCTCAAGCATTTGGTTGAGGGCCTTGGCCAGGCGGTCGAACTCGTCACCGCTGTTGTTGGTTGGCACACGCTGTGACAAATCGCCCCTCATGATGCGATGCGCGGCCGCGGAGATGCCATCCACCCGGCGCAGCATGGTACGGCTCATCAGAAACCCGCCGGCCAGCCCGAGAATCACCGTCCCCGCCATGGCCCAGGCCAAGGCCACTAGGACGATCTCCCGCAGGCGGGCCTGCTCCCGCATGTCGCGGCCGACCAGCAGGCGATAGTCGCCGGGCAGGACAAAGGTGCGCGCACGAACTTGATGGATGCTGGACTTGCCGCCGTCGATGGCTTGCAATTCCAGGTCGACCCACCCGCTCGTGCCCTTGGCGGCGGCCGGCCAGTCAGCCAGATTGCCGGTGATGTGGTCGTAAGTCGGGTCGGCGAGTAGATAGACGTTGTTTTTCGAGCCGACGCTGCGGCTGCGCTCGGCCAGAATCTCTACCAGCCGGGAAAGCCCTTCATCGCGGTATTGCTCGGCCAGGCCGCGAATTTCGGCGTCGATATTCTCGGTGGTTTGCCGGTCGACAACCGTCAGCGTCGACCAATAGATGACCCCGAGGAGCACCAGCATCGCCGCGCCGAACAACGCCACATAGAGCAGCGCCAGGCGAAATGCCGATGTGCGATAGAGCCTATGCGCCGGCGCGGAGGGCATAGCCGGCGCCGCGAACCGTATGGAGCAGAGGGGAATCGAAGCCACGGTCGATCTTCTGGCGCAGACGGCTGATGTGCACGTCGATCACATTGGTTTGCGGATCGAAATGGTACTCCCAGACGCCTTCCAACAGCATGGTTCGGGTGACCACTTGTCCGGCGTGGCGCATGAGGTATTCCAGCAGCCGGAATTCGCGCGGCTGCAAATCGATTATCTGCCCGGCACGCTTGACCTGCCGACTCATCAAGTCCAGCTCCAAGTCTCCCACCTCCAGGCGCGTCTGTACCGCCGGCGCG
>Ga0315550_1001628_pt1 | contig 13828 bp, 13 predicted proteins | sample SalMarSW160190MG_2_FD_203100 | JGI IMG/M metagenome (GOLD analysis project Ga0315550, IMG submission 203100) | Salt marsh sediment microbial communities from the Plum Island Ecosystem LTER, Massachusetts, United States - Salt Marsh Sediment SW1601-90 ... | reverse complement strand
GGACAGACCGCCCACGGTCGAACCGTTCTCGATAACCTCCACCCCGAAGCCTGCCGCCGACAGCACATACCCTGCCGAAAGACCCGTAAGGCCCCCGCCCAGTACTATAGTGCTATTATTTAGGTCCAGGGAGTCATGCATGAAAGTATCGGCGTTCTTTTCACCCGCAGCAGATGCTGCCCGTTATACGCACAAGGTAACAGCCGTCTCTCTCCTGAATTTCCGTCTGGCATCCCGACATGGCAGCAAACGCCGAAATCTTCTTCGAGTCACGGAAATCTCCGACGAGAACGTCCACGTTGACCTCGAGCCCGCATTGCGCAGCGAACAAATCTTTCAGCTGCAACAGGAGGTCCAGCAGCTCAATCTCGCGGGCATCAATCATCACCTTCCTAGTTTATAAATAAAGCCGGACTTTTTTCCAGAAGGGTGATATTCAAAATGCGACTTACCTTCCCTCAAACCCTGACATCAGGGCCGAGGCCCCAAAAAAAAACCTGAGAGATGCCGCGCACCTCTCAGGCCCGGGAATCCACTTGAAACAATACTTACATTTCATTCATCGGCTTGATGAACTTGAAATAGACCATTGTCCAGTTGCCCAGAATTATGAAAATACTGGCCACGATACTTCCGACCGACAAAGTCGCAAATCCCGTAAGGGCCTGTCCTATGTTACATCCGCCTCCCGTCACGGCGCCGAAGCCCATCATGAGACTTCCCATCAGGACGGTGAGGAGCTCCCTGGCAGGGGCCACCTTCCATATAAATTCTTTGAGTATCTTGGCGCTGATAAATGAGCCGATCGGCACGCCGACCATATATATGGCGGCCCATGTCGTCGAGAAAATGCCCAATTTATACTCCGGGAAATAAACGGGAGACTTCGCATGGCCGGTCAGAAACGTGAAGAAAAGTTCTCCTGTCGGGGTCGTGAAATTCAGGCCCCTGGCGAAACCGGGCGAACCCCAGTGCTCGGAAGCCCAGAAAGCTATAACACCGACGAGGCCCGCCAGCAGTCCTGTCAGGGACCAGTAGAAGCCTTTCTGCTTTCTCGGCGTAAAGGGTTTGCTCTTGAGGGTGAAGAGTAAGAAGATCGTACATAATACAAAGATTACTATCCACTTGGCCGTTATGCCTCCTCCGATAAGCCCATAGAGGGTCATCTGGTGCGGCCCGACCGATACGCCTCTGAGCCAATCTTTCACCGGCCTCAGCATACCGTGGGTCGTCATTCCGATGCCCAGGAAGAAACCAAGCCACGCAAGCCAGGAGGCGAGCTGACCTTCGCCCACCCTGTAAACGATCCCGCTTCCGCAGCCTCCCGCCATGACCATGCCGAGTCCGAATATAAACCCGCCGATGATATTCGCAAACGGATAAAAAGTCTGTGCCTGGAGATTGATGATACCGGCGTCATTCAGTATATTGGAACCGATGATCATTACCGACAGGGCGATGAGATAAGCGCGGAACATCGTGAAGTCCTTGATGAAGATGGTGTCCCTGAATGCGGTGTTCATGCAGAACCTTCCCCTCTGAAGAATAAACCCGAACGCGCCTCCGACCAATAAGGCGGAGACAATAAAACCGAACGATACACTTCCCATAACTCTCCCTCCCGACTCTTTATTTATTGTTTTTTTAAAAGTTGTTTAAAATATCACAGAAGGCCATATTTGTCAACGGCGGTCCACCCCTCCGTCGCGCTCATTTCAGGCCTTCCGTGGCGGTTTTTGCCCCCCTGTTGAACCTGTTCATCGCCTTTTCCACACCCTCCGCCAGTATGGCATGTACTGCCGACACCGCCTCTGCTACCGCGGCTTTCACGGAAGCGAACTCCGCCGCGGTGAACTTCGAAAGGACATACTTTTCAGGCGGGATGACCCCGGACCTCCCTATGCCGATCTTGACCCTCACAAAATCCTTCGTCCCCAGGTTTTGTATTACGGACTCCACCCCCTTGTGCCCTCCGGAGGATCCTTTGCGCCTTATCTTCAGTGCGCCCGTATCGAGATCAAGGTCGTCATGGACGACTATAATGCGTTCAGAAGGGACTGCAAGCCTGCCTGCCACCTTGCCGACCGCGGCCCCGCTCCTGTTCATAAATGTCAACGGCTCCACGAGGACAGTCTCATCGCCCTCTATGGAGCCGCTGCATATGCGGTAACCGGTCTTCTCCCTGAATTCCAGCCGGTGCCGTCTGGCAAGCTCGTCCAGGACCTGAAACCCGATGTTATGTCGTGTCCGTGAATATCTGCTTCCCGGATTTCCAAGCCCCACGACAATCCACAAGAATTATTTCTCCTTCTTTTCGGGTTCCTCTTCTTCCTTCTTACCCTTCTTTGCAACTTCAGGTTCCGCAGTCTCGACTGCCGCCGCTGCCTCCTCGGCCGCAGGCGCTGCTTCCACCGCCGGTGCGGTGACGGTAACGATAACGTCGCCCGGGTCGGTCAGCACCTTTATTCCCTCTTCGAATCTCAGGTCCGAGACATGGACCGCCTGGCCTATCTCCAGCGTCGAGATATCGACTTCGATCCTGCCCGGGATCTTGTCGGGGAGGCACTCTATCTCGACTTCTCTCAAAACGTGTTGAAGTATCCCGGCATCCCTCTTCACCCCTATGGGCTCTCCGGTCGTCACCACATGGGCAGTCACTCGAACCTCCTCGGAAAGCGAAACCTCGAAGAAGTCGGTGTGAAGCAGTTCACCCTTTATTGGGTCCACCTGGTAATCCTTCAGGAGTGCAAGCTTCTTTTCTCCCCCCGCAAACTGGAGGTTCACCATCACCTGTTCTCCCTTTATTGTGTTAATGAGTTTAGAGAGTTCCTTTCCGGATAGTTTGATCGACTGCGCCCTTCCCTCTCTATAAAGAACAGCGGGAACCATTCCTTCCCTGCGAAGGGACCGGGCAGCGCCTTTCCCCTGCCCTTCCCTTGCTTCCGCAGCTATGCTGAATTTTTCCATATCTACCTCCTCTTCTATACAAACAAAGAACTTATGGACGATTCCTCATGAATCCTCCGTATCGCCTCTCCGATAAGGGAAGCTATGCTTAAGACCTTCAACTTTCCACACTGCTGCTGCTTGCTGTCGAGCGGGATCGTGTTGGTAACTATCATCTCCTCGATGACGGACTTGTTGACCCGTTCAACCGCCGAACCCGATAGTACCGCGTGTGTGCAGGCGGCCGACACTCTCCGTGCCCCCTTTTTTTTCAGCGCCGCGGCCGCCTGGGTTATCGTGCCCGCAGTGTCGACCATATCGTCGAGAATGAGCGCGTCGACCCCTTCGACATCGCCTATAACGTTCATTACCTCGCACTCGTTCACCTTCTCACGCCTCTTGTCAACGATAGCGATGGAACATTTAAGCATTTTTGCAAAAGACCGCGCACGCTCCACTCCTCCCGCGTCAGGCGATACAACAACAAGGTTGGCGGCATCGTACTGTTTGCGTACGTAATCGAGCAGGACAGGCGTCGCGTAGAGATTATCTACGGGAATATTGAAAAAACCCTGAATCTGGCCGGCATGGAGGTCCATGGTAAGGACCCTGCTGGTTCCGACTGCAGTGATGAGATCCGCAACCGCCTTTGCAGATATGGGGACCCTGGGCTGGACCTTTCTGTCCTGTCTTGCATATCCGTAATATGGAATGACCGCGGTAATCCGTGCAGCCGACGACCTTTTCAACGCATCGACAATCAGGAGGAGTTCCATGATGTTGTCGTTCACGGGCGTGCACGTCGGCTGTATTACAAAGACATCCGAACCCCTCACGTTTTCGTTGACACGGATCAGTATCTCACCGTCACTGAAGGTCGAGACCGTGGCGTCAGCCACCCCGATCTTCAGATAGGATGCAACTTCTCTCGCAAGTTCAGCGTGCGCGGCGCCGGTAAAAAGTTTCAGGCCCTGTGGCATTATACCCCCTGTACTCTCACTTCAATGGACAGAAGAAGCGGCGGACTGTCCGCTCTTCCTTTTTCTGTTCACTTCGCCGTGGCTGGGGCGGGAGGATTCGAACCTCCACATGGGAGATCCAAAATCTCCTGACTTGCCGTTTGTCGACGCCCCAACAGTAACCAGGATAATAGATTCCCGAATCACACCAGAGTCCTCACAACTCTGCATAACTTTTCTCCCATATTCAGTGAAGCTCTCCCGGCCTCGTCAACAGAATTGAATACCCCGAACATAGTCGGGCCGCTTCCGCTCATGGAAGCGACAACGGCACCGTTTTCGATAAGCCTCTTCCTGATCTCTGCAACCACGGGGTATTCCTTAACCGCCGCTTTTTCAAGGTCGTTAAAGACCATCTCCCTCAGTCTGGCAAAGTCCTTCCTCTCCAGAGCTTGACAGAAAAGTTTAATATCAATGCTTCTTTTTGTCAACTCCGCTTCGCAGTTCCGGTATGCCCACCCCGAGGAAATCTCTATGTCCGGCTTCACAAGGAGTACCGGCACGGCGCTGGCTCCCTTCAAAGGTCTCACCTTTTCACCCCTTCCTTCCACCAGTGAAAACCGGTCCCCCATGAAAAACGGGACATCGGAGCCAATCCCGGCGGCGATCCTCATCAGTTTGTCTTTGCCGTAACCAAGCCCCCAGAGGCGGTTCAGCCCCATAAGGGTGGAAGAGGCGTCGCTGCTCCCACCGCCCAGTCCGGCGGCCAGCGGGATATTTTTTTTTAGGGTTATTCTTGCGCCCTTTTGTACGCCCGACAAATTCTTCAGCAGCCGGGCGGCCCTGTAAACCAGGTTCTCCTCCGCAGGAACTTCCATAGCCGATACCAGCTCTATGTCTTCAGAATGTTCAAAAGACAGATCGTCGAAGAGGCTCACGCACTGCATCGGGCTCACGATATCGTGATACCCGTCATCTCTTTTGCCCAGGACCGCAAGAAACCAGTTTATCTTCGCGGGGGCGCTGAGTTTCAGCTTCATTTCCATCCTGAATTCAGGCCGTGTGCAGACTCACCTGGCATTCGTCTTTACTCTGAGTTCCCTGATCTTCTTTTCGACTCTCTCTTTAAGGCCTTTCTCTTTCCCCTGGCTCGTCAGCGCCTTTTCCCAGGACCCGACCGCGTCTTCAGGCATGTGCAGGGCATGGTAAACATCGCCAAGGTGTTCCATTATTACAGGATCATTTTTCGTAATACCGGCGGCATTTTTGATAGCATCAAGCGCCTTCCGATATCTCCCCTGCCTGTAATATACCCATCCGAGACTGTCCAGCATGTAACCGTTGTCGGGCTTGATTTCCAGCGCCCTTTTTATCAACGACTCGGCCTGGTCGAGATTGATATTTCTGTCTGCAAAGGAATATCCAAGATAATTCAGGGCATCGGCGTTCTTCGGGTTCAGTTTGATGGCCTTCCTCAGCTCACTCACCGCTTCATCAAACCGGCCGGTCTTGTCCAGTACCATGGCAAGGCTGTAATGCAATTCGTCGTTGTCTCCGAACCGGGCGATTGCTCCTCTGAGGACCTCTTCGGCCTTCTCAAACTTGTCCTCGTGCACATAGGCATCGGCCAGATACACATATATCTCCGGTGTCTTCTTGTTGAAAGTAAGTATCTCCTCATACACCTTTATGGCGTCACCGGTTCTGTTCTGTTTGGTATAAACGTAAGCCAGGTTCAGAAAGGCGTTCACGTTCCTGGGTTCGAGGTCCATGATCTTCTTCAATTCAGCTGCGGCCTCGTCGAATTTCCCCATCTCCTCCAGGACCAGGGACTTGTAAAACATGAGGGATGTATTCCGGGGCTTGGACTTCAGGGCAACCCCGAATTCATCCAGTGCCCGCCCGTAATCCTGCCGTTCAAAATAGAGAATTCCGAGCCTCACGTTTACATCGACGTTTTCCGGCGCCTGCCGGCTTAAAGTCTGAAGCTCCTCTATGGCCTTTTCAACCTTCCTCTGTTTTACGTAAACCTCCGCAAGCCTTTCCCGCGCCTGTTCATTGTCGGGGTTGTACGTCAGCGCCTTCCGATAATTTTCAGCCGCATCCTCCCACTGCTCCCTCATCTCGCCGATGACGCCGAGCTTGAAGTAGACGTCGTCAAGGTCCGGGCTGATATCCAGCGCTTTCTTCAGATACTTTTCCGCCCTGCCGTATTCCTTCTTTTCGATGCAGATAGACCCGAGATAGTCCAGCACAGCCACAGCCGACGGGTCTTTCTTCACGATCCCTTCGAGGGTCCGGACCGCTTCGTCGAACTGCCCCTTACCGTAATACAGCTTCCCGAGAGAGAATGCGGCGACGCGATTGTCCGGATCGATTTTCAGTACCTTCCTGTAGACACCCATGGCGTCCTCAACTTTCTTCTGGTTGTAATAGATCTCACCGAGGAGCATAAGGGCAGGGACATAGTCCGGTTTCTTCCGGACGACCTCCTCCGCCAGGGGCAGGGCCTCCGAGACCTTTCCCGTCCGGTAAAGCACATTGCTGATCTGCGTTATGAGATAGGGCGAGCCGGGATCGTAGTGGAGGGCCTTCCTGTAATATTTGACGGCGTCATCCCACTGGTGATTGATATAAGACCGGTATCCGAGAATATAGTAATAATCCGCCTCGTATGAATGTACTCCCGGATCACCGCCGACCCTGGACTGCGCAGTCGAACAGGCCGTCACAAGAAAGACCAGCGTCACGACAAAGAAGGACTTCAATTTCACTCTGATTTACCTCTGAATGGCGGTTCTCAGTGGGGAGCACCCAAAAAAAACGCGCGGCTGCATTCGTCTTTAATTATGACATAAAGAGGGAATTTCTACAAACGAAAGGACCAGCGTCACCCGACAGCAAAATAATTCCCCTACCTTGAGGGGAGGGGACGAAAAGAAAAACCAATATCGCAGCGTAGGGGAATCCCGCGGTCAGCACTTTCCTAACGCCTGATCACTTTCAGGCCGGCGAGTACCTTCCCGAGCTTCTCCCTGTTGGCATCAGCCATTTCACAGAGCGGAAGTCTGAACTCTTCCCTTATCTTGCCCATCATGGCAAGGGCTGTCTTGACAGGGATGGGATTGGTCTCTATGAACATGGCTGAATTGAGCGGTTCGAGTTTGTAGTGAAGAGCCCTGGCCCCGTCCAGATCTCCTTTTTCCCACAGGGCGCACATCTCCGAGACGGCTTTCGGCATTACGTTCGCGGAAACCGAGATAACACCCTTCCCTCCAAGAGCAAGGAGGGGAAGTGTAGTAAAATCGTCTCCCGAGAGAACCGTTATCCTGTCTCCGCAGAGCCTCACGACCTCGCTCACCTGTTTCATGTCGCCCGTCGCCTCCTTTATCGCCACGATGTTCCTGATCCCGGCGAGTCTCGCAACAGTGGAAGGAAGGATGTTCACTGCCGTCCTGCCCGGAACGTTATAAAGTACAATAGGTACGTTCACGGCCTCGGCAACCGTCTTGTAATGCCTGTAAATTCCTTCCTGGGTCGGTTTGTTGTAATAAGGGGCCACCAGCAGCACCCCGTCGACCTTCGCCTTCCTGGCCGCCCTGGTAATCATGATCGTTTCATCCGTCGAGTTGGCGCCCGTTCCTGCAATGACGGGCACTCTCTTATTTACCGCCTTGACCGTGAATTCGATGACCCTGTGATGCTCTTTATAATCAAGGGTCGCCGACTCCCCCGTCGTACCGCAGGGCACTATGGCGTTGGTCCCCTGTTTTATATGCCAATCGATGAGGTCCCCCAGGGCCTTCTCATCCACCTTCCCTTTCCTGAACGGCGTAACGATTGCGACTATGGCACCCTTAAACATGCGTCCTCCTTCGGTCAATGACATTGTCCGGCCTGACCCCGCGTCAAAACCGGGGCGGGCGGCAATCCGGGAATACTGAAATCACCGGTTTCCCCGATCAAGTCGGAGAAATGACGGCTGACTCAAACAATATTTGCAAGCACGCTATTTATAATAAAGAACGCCGACCCGGAATCTGCCGTCAAGTTCTGCGACCCATCTCACTATCGCCGGCCGGTGCGACCCGTCACCGTCCCTTATCCTTATCACATGTCCGGGCTGAAGCCGGTAGTCCGTAAAGAACCCCAGGCCTTCGTCACTGATATCGGCGCCCATGCCGGCCAGATCAAGTTTCCTCAGGTCGCCGAATTCAAGCACTGAAAGCGTATACCGAAAGGGCATGTCAAATCCGACCCTCCTGCGCCTTCTTCTCTCCACCGCGGCATCGCCATGACCAGTCTTCACAGATTAACCCACCCTTCAAAGACTTCTGCTGCCTGCCCCGTCATATATACGTGATCATCTTTCTTCCATTCTATCACCAGTTCGCCCCCGAGGAGAACAACTTTTATTTTCCTGCCGGCGAGTCCGTTGATATTCGCCGCTACCGCTGCCGCACAGGCACCGGTACCGCATGCCATGGTTTCCCCCGAGCCCCTTTCCCAAACGCGCATACTGATACTGTCCGTGCCCGTTACCTCCATGAATTCGATGTTAACGCGATTCGGGAACATCGGGTGATGCTCGATGAGGGGTCCGTATCGCCCGATATCAAAATTCCCGACGCTGTCGACCACGATCACGGCATGGGGATTGCCCATAGAGACACAGGTGATCCGGAACTCCCGGTCCTCGACCTTTAGGGGATAATCCACAACCCGTGAGACGTGAGGCGTGAGGTGTGAGGTGTCGTCCTTAACTTGGAACTCTGGACTTCGCGCTATCTTTACCGGTATCTTTTCCGGTTCCAGTACCGGTTCTCCCATGTCGACCCGCACCATGTCCCCGGCCTTCTCGGGCCGTACTATCCCGCCGAGGGTCTCGACGGCAAGACTGACCTTCCCCGAGAGTCCCCTGTCCCAGATGTACTTGGCGAAACAGCGTATGCCGTTTCCGCACATCTCGACCTCACCCCCGTCGGCATTATAAATACGCATCATGAAGTCGGCCTTATCCGAATCGTAGAGAAGCAGGACCTGGTCGGCCCCTATGCCGAACCGCCGGCGACAGAGCCTGCGGGCGAGGTCCGGAAGGTCGTCCGGGACGGAGCTCCGGCAATCAATGAGTATGAAATCATTGCCGGTACCGTGCATCTTCGTGAAGTCGAGTCTCATTTCAGATAAGGAGGGACCACTTCGTCCCTCACCAGGTCCCCGTAAGAACCCCGTTTTCTTATAAGAGTGTGGGTCCTGCCCCTGACCAGCACCTCGGCGACCGTCGGACGGCTGTTATAATTGGAACTCATGGACATGCCGTAGGCGCCCGCGCTCATGATCGCCAGATACTCGCCCGGCTTCACCTTCTCCATTCGCCTGCCTCTTGCCATAAAATCACCGGATTCGCAGATCGGGCCCACCACGTCGGCCGTTATTTCGGCCCGCCTGCCCTTCACGACGGGGACGATATGATGATAAGCACCATAGAGCGACGGCCGCATGAGGTCGTTCATCCCGGTGTCCACGATCACGAATTCCTTGTCGGCTCCCTTCTTGAGATAAAGCGTCCTTGTAACCAGTATACCCGCATTCCCGGCGATCGACCTGCCGGGCTCCATGATCAGCGTTATCTTCCTCCCGTCCACCAGGGGGAGCAGTTCCCGCGCAAGGTCGCGCGGTTCCGGCGGCTCCTCGTCCAGATAGGGAATCCCCAGTCCACCGCCTATGTCGAGATACCTGATCCCGAACTTCCTCCTGTTCAACTCGTCCACCAGCAGGAGGATCCTCTTCATCGCGTCCACGAAAGGGGCCAGCTTCGTTATCTGGGAACCGATATGTTTCTGAACGCCCACTACATTAATGTTCTTCAGTCTCGCCGCAGTGCGGTAGTGTTCCAGCGCGTCCTCCAGCGCGATGCCGAATTTGTGCTCCCTCATCCCCGTCGAGATGTAGGGATGCGTCTGGGGGTCGATATCGGGGTTTATTCTCAGTGCGACCGCGGCCTTCAGCTTCATGGCCCCCGCGACCCTGTCTATCGCCCTCAGTTCCTCCACCGATTCGACATTGAACATGAGGATCTTCGATTTCAGGGCAAACTCTATCTCCCTGTCGGTCTTGCCTACACCGGCATAGACGATCTTGTCGGCGCTGATCCCCGCCCGAAGGGCCCTGAAGAGCTCGCCCCCCGAGACGATGTCGGCGCCGCAGCCGTTTCGCGCCAGAAGGCGGAGGATTGCGCCGTTTGAGTTCGCCTTCAGTGCGAAGCAGATTATGTGGGGATAGGAGCTGTATGCCTCGTCGTATGCCCTGAAGTGTCTTACGATCGTCTTATGGCTGTAAATGTAAAGGGGCGTGCCATATTTTTCTACGAGTGTCCTGACCGGGACTTCCTCGGCATATAACTCCCTGCCCCTGTAGCTGAAAAAATTCATTTTTCCTCTCCCGATGCCCGATTCTTCCCCTGCGACGACAGGCCCTTCCCCGAATGAAGACATCTTCGAAAGACACCGGGAAGGGGCGGTTCGGTTATTATAACCGGACATTATAGTATATACAATATTTGGTATGGTCAAAATTGACTTTTGCCGCAGGTTTACAGAAAAATAATAGGATTTTATTTCGACAGAAGGGGTAGATATGGGCAAAAACCTGGTAGAAAAGATCTTCGAAAGACACCTCGCATACGGTGAAATAAGGGAGGGCTCCCCCGCCGGTCTCAGGGTCGATCAGGTCTACACGCAGGACGCCACGGGTACGATGACTTGGCTGCAGTTCGAGGCGCTGGGACTGGACAGAGTAAAGGTCCCGCTGGCGGTCTCTTACGTGGACCACAACATGCTCCAGTCGAACTACATGAACCCCGACGATCATATCTTCCTTCAGACAATCGCCGCGAAATACGGGGCTTATTTTTCCCGGCCCGGAAACGGTATTTGCCACCAGGTTCATCTCGAACAGTTCGCAGCGCCCGGGATGATAGCCCTCGGGACCGACAGCCATACCCCGACGGGCGGAGGGATGGGTATGATAGCGATAGGGGTCGGCGGGCTCGATGCCGCGACCGTCATGGGCGGGGCTTTTTTCGAATTGACCATGCCGAAGGTCGTAAGGATAAACCTGACCGGGGGCCTTCAGCGGCCCTGGGTGACGGCGATGGACGTCATACTTGAGATCCTCAGGAGACTCACCGTCAAAGGGGGCGTCGGGAAGATCATGGAATACGGCGGTCCCGGAGTAAAAGACCTCAACGTGACCGAAAGGGCCACGATCACTAATATGGGCGCCGAACTCGGTGCAACCACCTCGATATTCCCGAGCGACGAGAGGACAAGGTTTTACCTGGCCGCTGTCGGCAGGGAGAAGGACTGGACCGGACTCTCTCCCGATGAAGATGCCCGGTATGCCGGGACGATAGAGGTGGACCTGGGTTCGATCGAGCCGATGATAGCGCAGCCGCACAGCCCCGACAACGTGGTAACGGTGAAAAGCATTGCGGGGACGAAGGTGAACCAGGTCTGCATCGGGAGCTGCACAAACTCGTCCTACCAGTCGATGAAGGCCGTAGCCTCCCTGCTCAAGGGGCGAAACGTTTCGGATGAGGTCAACCTCCTGGTCAATCCGGGATCGAAACAGGTTTACGAGATGATCTCGCGCGAGGGACTCACTTCCGACATGATAACCGCAGGCGCCCGCATCCTCGAATCTTCCTGCGGCCCCTGCATCGGCATGGGCGGCGCGCCCGGAACAGGGCAGGTATCGGTCCGCTCCTACAACAGGAATTTCAAGGGCCGGAGCGGTACAAAGGAAGCCTTCGTATATCTGGCGAGCCCCGTGTCCTGCGCGGTCTTCGCCGTAAAAGGTGAGATGATCGACCCGAGGGAATCCGGCCTTGCGATCGGCGCATTCGAAGAGCCCTCGCATTATATCATCAACAGGAGTTTCATCATCCCGCCCAGGGAAGACACTTCAAAAGTAAAGGTGATCAAGGGTCCGAACATCAGGGAGGTATCCGTAAAGGCCCCCCTGCAGGACAGGATAGATGCCGAGGTGCTGCTGAAGCTGGGCGACAACATAACGACAGACGACATCATGCCTGCCGGCTCGGCCGTCCTCCCGTTCAGGTCGAACATACCTGCCATATCGGATTTCGTCTTCCGGAATGTCGACGCCACTTTCAGCACAAGGGCGAAGGAGGCGAAGGCAAAGGGGGGAGGGATAATCGTTGGAGGCGAAAACTACGGCCAGGGCTCTTCGAGGGAGCACGCCGCCATCGCTCCCATGTTCCTCGGCGTTCAGGCCGTCATAGCCAAATCCTTCGCCCGTATACACCGGTCGAACCTGATAAACTTCGGCATTCTCCCCCTTACGTTTGATGACGAGGCCGACTACGGCCGCATGGAACAGGGAGACCGCCTGCTGATCGGGGACCTTTTCCGTACTGTGGACGGGTCCCAGGCATACCGCGTGGAGAACACGACAAAGGGGTATTCCTTCAATGCAAAGTCGACTTTAAATGAGCGCGAGAGGGAGCTTATAAAGAAAGGGGGGCTGCTGCCTTATACCAGGGAGCGAGCGTCCGTTTGATGTCCACTTTTCCTCCGAAAAGTGGGATAATATCGCGAGAACGATTGACAAGAAAAGAGTGTAAAGTGTAAATTTAAAGTCTATTGTTTTCGGGCCGCTAGCTCAGCTGGTAGAGCAACGCCCTTTTAAGGCGTGGGTCGTTGGTTCGAATCCAACGCGGCTCACCAAGACGTCCCCATCGTCTAGCCCGGCCCAGGACATCGCCCTTTCAAGGCGGTAACGCGGGTTCGAATCCCGCTGGGGACGCCAATGAAAATCAAGGGGTTGCGGAAGCAACCCCTTTTTCGTCATTGGGGAAACGACATATGAGCAAAGGGTGACATGGTAAACAATGCTATCTTCCAGGCCTCTTTGTATTCTTTGCATCCTTCAGCAACTTCTCACACAAAAAGTATTCGCGGTAGGGACGGCCGTTACCGGTCGCCCCCCGCACAGATCCGTACGCGAGGTATTGCCTCATACGGCTCCTACCTTGGGTCTGAATACGCGAAGCCTCTGATTGGGATAAGGATGCTTTATTCGCGCTCTGGGTATCCACGTCGTTATCAGTCTTTTTATCCGGTTCCACGTCAGGCCTCTTCCCTTCTGACTTCGACGCCGTAAAGCGTAAAACCATGCTTTCGTGGTCTCAGTGCGAAAGGTTTCGATAGCCGATGTATTGCCGGAGACTGCGAAGTAGTTGAGATGACCCTGCACAACAGACCGTAGCCAGCGGCCTTGGAAAGGGACCGGCTCATGTCTTATGCGCATAAGTTCTTCCCGAACTTCCTTGAGCTTCGTCCGAAGACGTTTAGCGATTGTCTTGCGACGTACCGTGAAACTTTCATCCTTCCTCGTCTTGCTGCAAATGTGCGTAAAGCCGAGGAAATCAAACGTTTCAGGCTTCCCCTCCCCTCGTTCTGTACGATTTGATTCTGCAAACCGTCCAAACTCAATGAGACGGGTCTTTTCGTTGTGAATTTCCAATCCGTATTCTGCAAATCGCTCCTTCAGTTCTCCCAGGAGTCGCTCTGCGTCCGTCCGGTACTGAAAGCCCATTACGAAATCGTCACAATAACGAACTATTATCACTTCGCCTCGTGCCTGGCTCTTTCGCCATTGGCTTACCCATCCGTCAAGAACATAATGCAGGTAGATGTTGCTCAGCAAAGGTGAAATTACCGCCCCCTGCGGAGTGCCTACTTCTGTCTTTGACCATTCACCGCCCTCCGATATCCCGGCCCTGAGCCATTTCCGGATAAGACGGAGCATCCGGGGGTCGGCTACGCGACGCTCCACAAACTTCATCAGCCACGTATGATCTATCGTATCGAAGAAGCTGCGGATGTCCGCATCCAGCA
>Ga0315550_1001627_pt1 | contig 13829 bp, 6 predicted proteins | sample SalMarSW160190MG_2_FD_203100 | JGI IMG/M metagenome (GOLD analysis project Ga0315550, IMG submission 203100) | Salt marsh sediment microbial communities from the Plum Island Ecosystem LTER, Massachusetts, United States - Salt Marsh Sediment SW1601-90 ... | reverse complement strand
CTTCCCGATCATTCCATAGCGCTCTCCCGACGTAGCGTATATCACCGACCAACCATCCTCAGACCAGTACGCGCCAGCGACTGATTGCTCGGTTATCCGCACTGTCCTGAACCGTCTACGGGGAGGAGTGCTCGTCGACACTTTGAGAGTAGAGGGCGGCGTGGGAGAAGTCGGCAATGGGACATCGGAGGGAACAGGTGATACAAAAGTGGCAGGGAGCGGCGTGACAGCAGATGGCGAGGGAACAGGTTCCAGCGCATAACACCCCACCAGGCAGACAGCCAGCACCAAGCAAACACAGCTTGTACAACGCTCCAAGATTTTCATCACACCGCCCCACTGAACCGTGATGCGTGAAACGTAACAAAAAGTCACGAATCACGCATCACGGTTTACGCCTTACTCATCCAGCGCCTCGACAATCGTAAACACCCCTCCATCGCTCCGCCCGAACACCTCCGGGAAGTACATCTCGTAGGCGTGGGTGGGGATGACGCGGTACTCGCCCGCCAGGCTGGCGCGGATGAGGTAGGTGTACTCGTACGTGCCGCGCGGCAGGTAGGAGGCAAATAGCACCGCCTTCTCGTCGCGTATCTCGGTGTGGCTGAACCACCACCAGCCCCAGTAGCCCCACGGATTGCGCTGGTCGGTGCGCTCCAGGGTGGGCCGCTCGCCCACCACGCTCGTGGTTTTCAGGCTCTGGTCGACCCCCTCGGCCCCGGCGGGGAAGGGGTCCTCCACCACCACGTAGTGCGCATCGTTGGGGGCGATGATGGTCAGCTTGACGCGGATCACGTCGCCCACCTGTGCCTGAGAGATCGTGGGGCACGCTTCCTCCTCCGGGTCGCAGTCGGAGAGCGTGTACTGGCGGCTGACGATGATGCCCCGGTTGAGGGCGGTCACTTCCTCGACCGGCTTGTAGTAGCGCAGGTATAAGCTGTAGTACAGCACGCCGTCCCCGTACTTTTCCCCCTCGGGCGCCGAGCGCTCGACGATCACGCGGTTGGCCCGGTCGGATAACAGCTCGGCCACCGCGATCTGCAGTTTGACCGACTCGTCGATGTTCTCGCGGGCCACGCTGCCCTCGCCCAGGCTCTCGCCGTTGACCAGCACCTGCCAGTCGTACTCGCCCTCCAGCTCGCCGGTGGCCACCATCCAGTCGGTCAGGGCGATGAGCGACCAGGCGGTCTCCTGCGTGGTCTCCCAGTAGCCGTCCTTGCGGACGGCCATCAGCCAGCGCACGGCGTTGGGCGCCAGGGCATGATCCGGGTCGAGCCGCGAGAGCGCCACCAGCACGATGGCGGTGGAGCGGGTGTCAGTGTTCATGGCATAGTAGTCCTGCCGCGCCTCCTCCCAGTGAGCGCCGGTGGCGCTGACAATAGCCTCGCCGGTGATGTCGGAGAGCAACGTGTCCACGTTGTCCTCGTAATCCTCGCCCAACAACCCAAAACCCATCGCCAGGTAGGCCTTACCGAAAGTATCCAGCAGGGCGCGCTTTTCGAACAGATTGACCATACGCGAGGTATCCGGCCTCTCGGCCTCGGCCAGCACGTAGAGGATAAAGGCGCGCCGGTTGGCCTGCCAGTGCTCCTCCACGTCGCGCGTGCCGCTCAGGCTGCCCTTGAGATAGCTCGCCGCCTGCCGCACCACCTCCTCATCGACCGTGAACCCGGCCCGCTGCGCCTCGATCAGCCCCAGCATGACATAGGCGGTCAGGTACGGGTTGGAGTCGTCGTTGATCCACCAGCCCCACCCGCCGTCATAGTGCTGCCGGTTGTACAGCCGCTGCAAACCCACGCTGACCTGCCCCGGCAGCAGCGCCGCCAGATCGGGCCGGTCGAGCCCCAGTTCCTTGTACGCCCGGTAGGTGACCACGTTGGGCAGGAAACGGCTGACCGTCTGCTCGGTGCACTCGTAGGGATAGTGCCTCAAGTAGTCGAGCCCCTCCGTCATCCCCGCCGCCAGCGACGGCTCGACGTGCACGGATAGCTCTCCCTGGGTGGGATCGTAGCTGGGCGGCAGGGCCACCGCCTCCAGTCGCTCTCCATCCGACTTGATCACGCCGGAGGTGGCGACCACCTCGGGCGTGCTGTAGCGATAGACCGGCAAGGGGATCTCGACGGCGTCGGACAACCCCGTCGCTCGCGCGCCAAAGAACAGCGTAACCTCCTGCACATCCTCCACCACCACGAGCCACTCGACTTTTACCTTATCGCCTGCCGGAATGCTCACTTGTACGGGCGCATCGCGATGCGCCCCTACGCGCAACCCCTCGGCTTCAAAGGACACCGTCACCTCCAGATCGTCCTCGGTATTGTTGTGCACCACCGCCGCCAGCCGCGCCTCGTCGCCGACGACGAAGAAACGCGGGATCACGGGCCGCACCAGCAGATCCTTGGTGCTCATCACGTCTACCTGCGCCTCGCCCACCAGCGTCTCGGCGGTGACGCCCCAGGCAGACATGCGCCAGGTGGTCAGGTTATCGGGCAGGTCGGCGCTGACCTGGGCCTTGCCGTCTGCGCCGGTGGTGACGACGGCGTCCCAGAAGGCGGTATCGCGAAAGTCCTTGCGCACGGGGCCGAACTCTTCCCCGCCGCCGCCACCGCCCATACCCTTGACCTCCTCGCCCACCTCCTGCGCGACGCGGTCGATGGACAGCACCAGACAGCTGGACGTATCCACGCCGATGCCCCGCTCGCGCCAAAAGTGACTGACCATGTCCGGCTGCCGGCGGTCAGCCAGCGTCAGCACCGCCAGGTCGACCAGGCTGAGCGCCAGCTCGGCCTCGACCGGCTCCCCGGCGCCGTCGGTGACCTGGATGTCGTAGGACACCTCCTCACCGGGCTGGTAGTGCTCGTCGGACCCCTTGTCCGGCGTCATCTCGATGGTCAGCTCCTTCTCGGTCGTGTCGATGGACAGCCGCGCATAGCCCACCTTGAAGCTGGGATACGGGTTGCTCTCATCCACGCCCTTGACGATGACCACGGAGACGTAGACGTTGGGGATCATCTCCTCGGTGATGGGGATCTCGAGCTGCTCCGAGTTGGTCTCCAGCGTCTCCACCCAGTGATCGTAGACGCTGCCTCGCTCGATGGTGACCAGCGCCTGGACCTCTCCCTGGTACGTGTGGGGCACCAGGATGGTGGCCGTGTCGCCGACCTGGTACTGGCGCTTGTCGGCCACCAGGTCGATGCGGTCGTTGTTATCCATGCGCCAACTGACGTACGCGCGTCCGCTGACCCACATGTAGGTCGAGCTGCGCACCTCCCCCCCTCTACTCCCCCCCGCCCGCGGGGGGGAGGTTGGGGGAGCGCCGATAGCGGTGACCTTGTAGATGCCGCCCTTTTCCGGCACAAAGCTGGCGCTGGTCTCACCCTCGGCGTCTGTCATCGCCGTCGTGGTATAGACGGGCGTATCCTCGACGACGCTCTCCCAGTAGTAGCGCCCGTCCTCGGCCTGCTTTCTGACGCTGTACCAGTTGTGCTCGGAAAAGACGACCGTCAGCTCCTTGTTCGGCGAGGGCTCGCTGGCCCAATCGACGGTGATGATGTTGACGCTGACGTCCTCCCCGACCTGGCCCACGTACCGCTCCGGCTTGAGGCCGATGTAGTACGCCCCCTTATGCACCAGCGCCGAGGTGCGGTTAGAGACCTCCTGGTCGTTGATGTCGGTGACGGTCACCTCCAGCGTAAAGCGCTGGCTGTTGACCTTCTCGGCAATGTCGGCGTCGACGCTGAAGGTGAAGCGGCCCTCTGCGTCCGTCACCCCCTCCCCCTCGGCGATCAACTCGCCGTAAGAGCTGCGCCGCCCGTACCAATTCCACCACGCGCTAAAGTCGGCATCGGTGAAATCCCACCATCCGCTGCCGGTGTAGTTGAAGTAGTAGTCGGCAGAGAGCACGGCATACCGCACCTCAGCATCAGCGACGGCGCCGCCGAAAAAGTAGCTCGCCTGGGCGGTGACGTTGATCTCGTCCCCCTGAGTGTACTCGTCCGCGTCCGTCTGCACCTCAACCTGGAACTCGGGCGCGCGGTACTCGGCCACCAGGAAGGAGGCGCCATAGTACGAGCGCCCGTAATTCACCTGGATGGAGTAGCTGCCCAGCGAGGCCTCCTCGCCCAGTTCCAACTCCCCGTCCACCGTCCCCATATCGCTGAGGAGCAGCTCCTCGTCGTACACCTCGGTGCCCTGCGCATCATAGATCGTGACCTGAACCTCGCCCGCCGGGGGCAGTGAGTAATGCGCGTCGTCGTCTCCGCGCAGGATGCCCTTAAAGTAGACGGTCTGGCCCGGGCGGTAGATGGGCCGCTCGGTGAAAAAGTAAGCCGTGTAGGGTTGGTCGTACGCCACCGGCAGGTCGAAATCCCAGGCTGAGATGCCGTTGCTCCATCCAGAGACCCCCACGCCGAAATCCGCACCTGGACTACCCCGATCGCCGGTAAAAGCATACACCAAGTCCCAGCGATCGGAGAGCGTGTACTCGCCGACGAATACGCCATCCTGGTCCGTCGTCCCATCCGCCAGGAGGCTCGTGCCGCGCAGCGCCGCCACGTCCACGCCGGGCACCACGTCGCCGGAGCGCAGGTCGGTGACCCAGACCAGCACGCCGCTCGTGCTCTTCTTCAGGGTCAGGTTGTAGCGGGAGACGGCCAGCATTTGCTTCTGCCGTTCGGGCACGGAATAGGATTGCGCCTCGGGATAGACCGCGCTTGAAGACACGGACGTCTCCAGGTAGTAGATACCCGGCTCCAGGAACCCGCTTTCCGACAGCCGGGTGCCATAGATGGCGCGCTTGTCCAGCAGCGGCTCCACGTCCATCGACCACTGCCGGACGAGGTTCTCATCACTGCCCCGGTAGTTGTCCCAAAACTTCCAATCACCGTTGGCTTTGATGAAATCACTCGTAGACATGCGGTACAGGGAGAAGTCCAACCGGCCCAAGTTGCGCACGGTCACGTAGGAAACGGTCTCGGAGTAGGCGTTGTAGGTGCCCACGGTGCCAAGCGAGTTCAGGTAGAACATCGGCGACAGCGACTTTGTGTGCCAGCGCACGGTGACGTCATCCCCCAGCACGTGCCCGTAACGCCCCTTCACATCGCCGCTGATGGTCACCGCGTGATCGGCGTTGGGCTGGACAGGGAAGGAGATGTTGAGTTGGGTGTGGCTATCGTGCCAGTAGGTATAGACCTGCGTCGCCGAGACAGGCGGGCTGATGGATATGTTGCCGGCGAAGGAATCGGGGTCCATGGGGCTGGAGAAGTCAATCTCTAGCCCGCCACCGGGGTCGACGTTCCGTGCGCCGTCGGCAGGTGAGGTACGCACGACGCTGGGATAGGCGATGGTGGTAAAGGAGGCACTGTACTTTTTGAAAGCACCGGCGCCTCCCGTGGCTCCCCACGCGCCCTCGCTGATGGACACCATATACCGCGCGTCAAAGTCGAGCGGCTCGCCGGGCGTAAAGCCCACCGTCTCCACTCCCACGCGCTCCGGCCCGGCACCCGAATCCCACAACCAACCGTAGGGCTCGTAGGTCTCGCGGTCGGGCAGGACCAGCCCCGCGTCGTGCCACTCGAAGGTGCCCGCGACCGCCTCGTCGGTGCGAACGCTGGCCAGTTCAAAGGCCGCCTCGACCGAGGCGCGGTCCATCTTTTGGTTGAAGGCCACATAGATGGTCGGCTCGGTGCTGACGTAGACGGTGCCCGCGCCGGGATAGGTGGCGACGACGGCGGGCATGACGGTGGTAAACTCCCAGACGAAATCCTCCTCCAGCACACCACCGGTGGTATCCTCCAGCCCGGTCGCGATGCGCGCCTCGTAGGTGGTGGCGGGCGTGAATCCCTCGTCGGGGGTGAAGGCATAGATCGAGGTGTTGACCCACTCCCCCGTGCCCTCCACCGGCAGATCGAATGCCAGCGGCTGCGGCAGGGTATCCTGATCCTCGATGGCGACCAGGCTCACCACCGGGCGGTTGAACAGCACAGTGACGGAGCCGTCGATAGCCACCTCCTCCGTGCCGTCGTCGGGATAGACGGAGGCCACCTCCAGAAAGCCGACGGTGGTAAAGCGGTACTGGAACTCGTCTTTCAGCCGCTCACCGTGCGCGCTGCGGGCCTCGTCCTCGATGATGACGGTGTACCGCTCGGCCCGGTCGAACCCCTTGCGCGGCTCGAACTGCACCACCCGGTCGGTGACCCATTCAAACTCGCCGCTCACTCTTGGCTCGATGGAGAAGGCGTCCTCCACCGAGTCGGCGTCCATCGCCTGGTCAAAGACGAACTGCACCGGGGCGTCGAGCTGCTGCTCCTCACCCCGGTCCGGCGCCACGTAGACCACCTGCGGTGACAGCGGCTCCCCCTCGGGCGTGGGCGTCAGCGTCGGCTCGCCGGTGAATATCGCCGGCAGCGCGCACTGGCACGCTAGGCTAAAGACGGCGATGATACTGATAACGGAAATGATCGTTCGATTTTGGGTTTTCATTTTGTCCCACCTTTTTGGAGATTAAAGATTCCTCGACTCCGCTGCTTCGCAGCGCTCCGTTCGGAATGACACACTTACTTCCATTAGCCAAATCCTCTCACCGCTGATCGCGGCACCCCCACTGGCGCGAGAGGCTGGTAATCTGGCACGCGATCAGACCATCGTGGACATGCACGACCAGCTCCCCATCGGTTTCTACGCCAATCGCCCGACATCCTTGACCAACCCCATCACACCTTGGGGACTGTTCGCGAACACCCTCGACCCGGTCGAAGCGATCCAGTTCAGCAAAGTAAACCTCGCCGATAGACGCTGGATAGCTTCCTCGTTCCTCCTTATACTCTTCATACCGTTGGAAAACCCGTTCGCCCAGCGCGATACCGGGCTCGATATGTCGTCGGTAGTAGACATATGGAGAGAGCGTGGTACAGGAAAACGCACAGATCGAGATGAGGCAAAGGGAACCAGACAGCAGAGCAAGCGTCCGCGACTTGCACCGGCCGATGGCCAACCACAGCCCAATAAGAGAGAGCGAAAAGAGCAAAACGACGCTCCCAAACGCTATGAACCATGCGCTTACTGTCGATCCATCTAGAACTAGTTCATACATAGACCCCATAATCCCCAATTTTCCCGACTCTGCCCCCGGCTTACCTCGCTGTGCCCCTGACGGCCTCGGCCTCAACCAACGCAGCATCCCATTTATTATCAATCCCCTCGGAGGAATGATAAATAGTGCAGTAAGAGCCATTAACCTGTGCCACCCGGATCTCGAACATGTCGCCAACCTCGACTATGTATACAAAGGTTTCCCCATCTAGCCAGTAAAAAGAAAGGGCACGAAAATACTCGTCGATCGAACGATATGCCGGCAGCCCCAAAGACACCGGGGGAGCTCCGATCTGTCCCAAGTGAATTTCCCCTTGCCCGATGAACAGAAAGTGACGGCTATCGGGAGCCCAGCCTAGAAATCCGACATCCTTCCCAGAAGCATAGACAATGGGATCGCTGCCATCTTCCCTCCCTATGATGAGTTCACCCGTTTCACGAGAAGGATTGGTGTGCCTGATGTAAGCCGTGTGTGTTCGATCGGGTGACCAGAGTGCGTCGAATTTTGAGGGGAACGGAAAAGCGCCAGATAGGGTCCCCAGGAGAGTCGCATCACCCTCCAGAGGCAAACGCCACAGATCGACGTCCGATAAATACCAGGCGGCGCCCTCTGCACCCTCGACCCGCGAAGCAATGGCAATCAGCGCATAAGTGCTATCAGGGGCCCATACCGGCACGGGATAGTAAACGTCTACAGTCTCCAAGAGGAACGGGTCGAAAGCGACAAGCAAGCGCCGGTTGCTCCCATCGGCATTCATCATCGTCACACTGGTGGGCGTAGTGACGACCACGCGGGTTCCATCGGGTGAAAAGGCAAAGAGCCCGCCCTCCCCCTCGGACAAGATCTGAGTGATAGCGCCAGTTTCTACATCAGCCAGCCACAGGTCGCCACTCGGCAGGCAGCCATACTCACACTCAGGGTAGGTGTAGAAAGCGATGGTCCGGCTATCGGAGAGCCACGTGACCCCTGCCGGCATCCTAAAAAGACCATCTTCGCCCTTCGGCAAGTCCTCCGGCTTGACGACCAACCGCCAATCACCTTCATCGACGTCCATGACCCATAATTCCACGAGAGTGTTCAGAGCCCGGGAATGGTCCGTTCGCACTCTGCTCACCACGAACTTGCTGCCATCTGGAGAAAAGCGAGGATGTCCCCAAAACCATCCGCCCTCATAGATCCTGGTACTCCCCTCTTCGCTGAGCAAGAGGCCATCGTAGATCACACGTATGGTCTTTCCCTCTGGCGCCATCGACTCCAACGGACACAGCGCTGGAACCGGGGCAGTTGGAGGAGAGGTAGGGATTGGTGTGGAGGTGTCGGTCGGCGGTGTCGTCGGCCACACGATTCCCATTCCCGTGGGAGTAGGGCTTGGGCTAGCTACCGTGGTGGCTCTCGGCCGCGGCGTGCTCGACGGCGCCGCACGCGTGGATTGAACAGCGTTTGCCTCATCTTTGCCTGAAGGCAAACACGCGACCAGCAGCGGGAGCAAGATCAACAAGCGTATCAGTCCGATCTTCAAATCCCCTCCTACTCCACCACGATCACTACGCGGTCGCTCTCCACCCCGTTCCCCCACACGTCCTCCCCCACCGCCCAGAAGGTGTGCGTGCCGGGCGTCATCTGCCAGCGCGCCTGGTACGGCAGATCGGCCAGCGTTGCCAGCGGGTCGCCATCTGCAAAGAGGGTCACCTTTCGCAACGCGACGCCCTCGGCGGGACGCACCGCCACAAAGAGCTGCTGCGACGAAGCGGGAACCTCCGGCGACAGGCGGTAGCGCCCCCCATAATCGGGACTGGTCATAATCAGAGGTTGGAGATTAGAGACCGGACGCTCCCCAATCTCCAATCTCCAATCTCCAGTCTCCTCCCCCCCAGGGCACAGCGGTGAATACGCATCCGGGGGTTGCGGTATATTCTGCCACACCACCCAATCCTGCGCCTCGGCGGGATAGAGCGTGTAGCGCGCCCGCACGGTGGCCTCGGACGGGCAACCCGCCCCGGCCAGCAACCCAGTGCGCGCGTCGAGCGTGTACGCCCAATGCCAATCATCCGCGCGCCTGGGCTCGGTACCCGCAATAAACGACTCGTTCACCGTATGTGAACACTGCACCGGCTCCCGTCCCAATCTCGAATCTCCAGTCTCCAATCTCCTCTGCGGCAAAAGCCCACTATCGGCGCACACCGCCACCCACACCATCCCCTCCGGCTCGACGAAATCGCGCACCGGGCGGCCCTTGTGCAGCGCTTCCATCACGTCGTGCCAGATGGGTCCGGCGCCGGTCACACCGCTGACGTGCTCCATCGGCTCGTTGTCCGCGTTCCCCGTCCACACGCCGACCACCAGATCGGGCGTGTACCCCACCGTCCAGTTGTCGCGCCAGTCGGTGGTGGTGCCGGTCTTGACCGCCGCCGGACGGGTCAGGTTCAGCACGCTCCACTCGCCAAAGGTCGAGATGCGGGCAAACGGGTCGCTCAGAATGTCGGTGATCAAATAGGCCACGCGCTCGTCCAGCACCCGCTCTCCCAGCGCGGTCTCCCACACCTTGAGCACCCGCCCGCCGGAATCCTCCACGCGGATGATGAGCACCGGCTCTACCCGGCGGCCGCCATTGGCGAATGCGCTGTAGGCACCCGTCAGCTCCAGCAAGCGCACCTCGCCGCCGCCCAACGTCAGCGATAGGCCGAAGCGATCCGCGTCGTCAAAGGTGGTGATGCCCATCGCGCGCGCCTGCGCCGCCATGGCGTCGATGCCCACGTGATCGAGCACCTTGACCGCGACCAGATTGTAGCTGGAGGCCAGCGCCTGGCGCAGCAGCACCGGGCCGTGCCACTCCCGGTCGTAATTGTGCGGTACGTAAGGGTCGCCCTCGCGGGTGATGAACATCGTGCGCACGTCCACCATCATCGTCGCCGCCGTGAGCGGATCGGCGCGCGTGGGATCGAACGCCGTGGCGTAAGTGATGGGCTTGATCGACGAACCCGGCTGCCGCTTGGTGACGGCCCCGTTGACCGCCCCGTCGATGCGCAGCTCGAAATAGTCGGGGCTGCCCACCAGCGCCAGCACCTCGCCCGTGCGCGGATCGAGCACGACCACGGCGGCGTTGTTCACGTTGCGCGGCGGTCCGCCCTGGCGCGCATCGGCCAACTGCGCCAGACGGCGGCCGACGATGCGCTCCGCTGCGTGCTGCGCGTCCAGGTCCAGCGTGGTGTGCACCTGCAAGCCCTGCGTGTACAGTGCCTCAAGGCCGAACTCGCGTTCCAGTTGGCCGCGCACGAGCATCACGAAATGGGGCGCCTCGATGGGGAAGGCGACGGAGGCGAACTGCAGGTCCTCGTCCACCGCCCGGTCGGCCTCCTCCTGGGAGAGATAACCGTGCTTGACCATCAGGCCCAGCACCACCCCCTGGCGCTCCTGGGCGGCTTGCAGGTTCTCCAGCGGATTGTAGGTAGCAGGCGACTGCGGCAGCCCGGCCAGCAGCGCGCACTCAGCCAGATCAAGCTCGGCAGCGCTCTTGGCGAAATAGGTCTTGGCCGCCGCCTCCAGCCCGTAGGCTAGGTTACCGTAATAGGTCTCGTTCAGGTACAGGGTCAGGATCTCGTCCTTGCCGTACGCGCGCGCGATGCGCCAGGCCAGGATCGACTCGCGCAGCTTGCGCTCCAGCGTGACCTGCGCACGCTCCTCCGGCGAGAGCAGCAGGTTGCGGGCGAGCTGCTGGGTGATGGTGCTGCCGCCGGAGAGGATCTCGCCTCCTTGCAGGTTGATCCACAGCGCGCGGACGATGGCCCAGCCGTCGACGCCGGGGTTGGCGTAAAAGCTGGCGTCCTCAGTGGCAACCGTCGCGTCGATGCAGGCCTGGGGAATCTCTTCCAGCGGCACGGGAGTGTGCGCGCCGCCGTGCGGGTCGAGGATCTCGTACAGCAGCCGCCCGTTCCGGTCATAGATGCGGGTAGATGGGGCGGCAGCGTGCTCGTACAGCCGGTCGGGCGAGGGAAGATCAACTATCAACCAGCGGATCGCGCCAAAGAAACCCAGCGCTAGCAGGATGGCGATGGTTAGGATGATGCGAGCTGACCACTTGAGGACAACTCGGGGCCGGTTCATAGGTGGTCCCCTCCAAAAGTTACGGAAAAATGAACGTTTCTATCGACACATACTATGATAACACATTTTTCGCATACGATCTAGACGAATGTCGAACTTGGATGCACCGCTTGGCCTGCGGATGGATGACGATTGGGGTACGATTCTCAAGGCAGAGAATCAGCGCAAATCTGCGTCCTACGCTCGCCTACGGCGCATAGTCGCGCAGGATCGAGCCGCCGATGAACTCACGCAGAAGGGAATTATCGGGAACCAGATCGGGGCCGCAGGTCTCGAACCACTGCAGGAAAGTGAGTAGCCGCTTGGCCTCCACGTGCCGCGGACTGGTATGCTCCACCTGGAGTAGCAGCGGCTCGACCAGCGGCTTGAGCACTGCCAGCTCGTAGGCCAGCGCCGAGTTGAACATGATATCCGCGTTCTCCTGGTAGGGAAAGATGTGCCACTTTTCCCCCCGCCGCACGCTGCCCCACCGGTTCAGCGTGTCCTCGGCCGAATATCCGCGGTAGGTGGCATCGCGCACGATGCGGCGCAGGAGGCGCGTGTCCGTCGTCGGCACCCGGTTGTGGCGGTCGATGTTGAGCTGCGTCAGTGCTGAGGCATAGATGCGGTAGATGTACTCCTCCGGCACATCGGGCACCAACTGAGGGTTCAGCCCGTGGATGCCCTCGACGAGGATGATGTGATCGGGATCGAGTTGAATCGTCTTGCCCGGCTCTCGCCGGCCAGTCTTGAAGTTAAAGCGGGGAAGCTGCACCTCCTCGCCATTCATCAATGCCAGCAGGTGCTGATTGAACAGTGGCACGTCGAGCGCGCCCAGAGATTCGAAATCATAATCACCGTTCTCGTCCCGCGGCGTCAGCTCCCGATCCACGAAATAGCTATCCAGCTCCAGCGGGAAAGGACGGGTACCATGGGCCAACAACTGGACGGACAGCCGCTTGGAAAAAGAGGTCTTTCCGGAGGCGGAAGGGCCGGCGATGAGCACCAACCGCACCCGATCTCGAAGGCGCGCAACCTCACCAGCGATGTGCGCGATGCGCTCCTCGTGCAGTGCCTCCGAGACGAGAATGACCTCGCGAATGCGGCCATTGACGGTAGCCTCGTTCAGCGCGCTCACCGATTCCACCCCCAGCAACCGCAGCCACTCACCATACTCGCGAAAGATTGCCGTCAACTGGGGATACTCCTGCATGCGCAGGAGATCTGTCGGACGGTGGCGTCGCGGATACTGGAGCAAAAATCCCGGCGGGTACGGGTGGATGGCAAAGTAACGCAGATACCGGGTCGAAGGGACCATATAGCCGTGGAAATAGTCGCGGGTGCCGCGCAGGTTGTACAAGGCCAGGTAATCCTTCCGTCGGCGCGATATTAACTTGACCTTCTCATCCTCACCCCGGTCTTCAAATAGCTCAATCGCATCACTGAGCGGCACACGTTCCTTGGTGATCGGTGCGTCCTCGGCAACGATCTGGCGCATGCAGGTTTCGATCTGCGCCAACTCCTTCACAGAGAACTGCTCGCGTCCCCTCACCTGGCAGAAAAAGCCTCCGAACGGCACCGAGTACTCGACGAAAATCTGGGCCTCTGGAAACAGCTCGCGGACGGCGGCCACGAGCAAAAAGGCCAGGGAACGCCGGTAAATGCGCACCCCGTCAGAGTCGGAGAGAAGTACCGCATCCACACGCGCATCGTAATGGATCGGGTAGGTCAACTCGCGCAATTCACCGTTGACCAGCGCTGCGATGACGGGGACGGGACTATCGTCCAACGCCACATCGATGTACTCCTCCAGCGATGTCCCCACGGGAGCCTCGAAAACTCGACCGTCGGCCATGCGCACCTGCGCCGTCCGGCGGGGTTCTGCACTTTGCACGACAACAGTTGCCTCGGGTTTCATCACACATCTCACCTCAAGAGAAAAAAGCGGCCCTTGGGGCCGCAGATAGAACACCCGATATACACCCAACCAACTAACAAACTAACCAACTAGAACCCTATGCGCCCGAGCATCGTCAGAGCCATACAGCCGCACACGGCCACATCTAGGAAGAACAGGACAGCCAACACAAGCGACTGCCACGGCTTCATACCGGGAATCACCCCGCTGACGTCTGATTTCTCCCTATACCCATACTCGTCAAACCCCTCATCTGGCTGCACCATATCGCGCAGGAGATCGACCATATCCGATTCTGGCTGCTCAACCTGCTCCTGAGCAGCCTCCGGCTCCTCTGCTGAAGAATCGAACAAGGACTCGACCGAGGGCCCAGCCCCCTCTTCCTGCAATGGTGGCGATTCCAGCGGAGGCAGCTGTATGTCCGACTGTCGAGCTTGAGCCGGTTGTTCTTCAAGCGACTCCCCGCGCATGCTGAGAAGCCAATCGGGTAGTTGTTCTTGTTCTTCCGACATACGGGACCTCCTCTCCAGGTCAACGCCCAGAGACCTCTCGGATCTGCCATAAGATACCCCCAAATCGGCGAAAAGTCAAACGGAAAAAGCCCCGGAGCTATACGCCACCGGGGCTGGAGAGGCACTGCCTGTGCTAAACCTAGAACGTATCTTCTCAATAAGTAGGGGAAGATGGGGGGTGTGTGGGGGGGGGGGCCGCGCGCCCCCCCCCCCCGCCCCCCGGGGGGTTGGT
>Ga0315550_1001626_pt1 | contig 13837 bp, 7 predicted proteins | sample SalMarSW160190MG_2_FD_203100 | JGI IMG/M metagenome (GOLD analysis project Ga0315550, IMG submission 203100) | Salt marsh sediment microbial communities from the Plum Island Ecosystem LTER, Massachusetts, United States - Salt Marsh Sediment SW1601-90 ... | reverse complement strand
ATTATTAAACGCTTATGGTTATCCAAAAGGTGGAAGTGAGGACTTAATCTATAGAAAAGAACTTCGTCGGTCGCTTGTTAAGGCCCTTGGAAACTGCACCGGCCTCGATTTTTCAAACTATGATGCCAGTGAAGCTGCAACTCTTGAGATAGTCAAGCAATGTGAAGATTGGCTGATGAAAAAAGACAAGAAGCCATAGAAAACAAATTCATTAATAGATCAACAATTGTTTTCCGCACAATTGATAAAATGAAGTGTAAAAACAACTGCTTTTTACCAAAATTAGATAGAAAAACAGAGGCGGTATTTCCAAATTCAAGGGCCTTAAAATGACGTTCTGTGTAAGATTTATACAAGGTAAATTCAAAAATTGTCGTGCTATGTAAAAAAGCAAATAAGCTCCTGCGAAAGGACATCACACATAATTTGCAGTTGTTCACTGTCTGTTTCATACACCCTGACAACATCCGCATACTTGCCGCTGTCCGGCAGAAACTCAGCCAGCATATTAGGCATCTGCAAAAACCGGTCGCGATTAAACATTGTCCCCTGTTTCCGGGGGAAAATAGCCACATAAAAAATATCCGTTTCAACCAGGTCCTGGAAAAAATGCGTCCCGAAGGAAAGCTCCGGCATAAGATTGCCACCCTCATAAGCGACCTCCGCTAACACTGAGACCCTGTTGATTTCGGCGAAACTGACAGGAATCCCAAGACTCGGCGTGGTTGTTCCCCATCTGCCCGGCCCGATTAGGATTGCGGGATTGGTTTCCTTGTCAATAATCTGCTTGTTTAATCTGCCGATTAACCTGGCTACGTCATATTTCTGCGACAGCGTCATCCGCACATAGGCGGCAGGGTCAACATAAATAACTCTTTTTAACGGCTGTGAAATACTGCCGCCCATAGTGTATCCACAAGTTTTGAATAATATTTTTTCCGGTTTGATGTTTTTCGGTATCGTTATTGTCGCAGTCATCCCTTTCGTCTGCAGCGGTCTGCATTGAACCAGGTTTATCTTCAGCTCATCATTCTTCGTAAAGTTAGCGGTAAACTCTATATCAACGGGATACTGGTAATGATGTTCCAAAGTCTTAAGCATTTTTTGCATATTCTGAACAAAGTCTGTATCGGACAGCAATTTTTCGAATGTCAGCACCCAAACACGTTTACCTCCGCCCCCAAGCTCTTTCATTCGCTGCTCGGCCTTGCGGTCGGCGCTTGCCAGAAGGTCCAGCCTGACTTTGGTTTCTTCTATCAGCTTCGGCAGGTCTATGGTCCTCAACATATTTTCCTCTGCATCGAGCAAATCAACGTTATGCTGTGAAAATCTCATAACGTCTTCAACGTCAGAGTATGGCCTCAGCAACGGCTGGTCCAGGGCGATTATCTGCGGATAATCATCTTCCACGCGGTCAACCGCCCTCGTGCCAAGCCCGAAAACGAGCCGAAGCATACCGGCTTTCGGGTCAAGGTCCGACTTCCAGACAAAAGTGTTGTAAGATACCCCGACACCCGCAAGGTCGGGATAAAAGTAATGATTCTGATACGAACCAGACACCCGCTGGACAAGCAGAGCCATTTGTTCATCCTGCTGGTCAAGACCTCTCTGCAGCCGATATGTCAGGGCATCTTCGTCCATAGTGCTGGCGTAAATCCTTCGAACTGCATTCTCAAATTCGGCATAACGCTGCTGCGGGTCGCCCTGGTTGACCAGAAAAATGCTTTCATACTTGCCGGCAAAGGCATTGCCGAAGGAATCCTCCAGCAGACTGCTCGAACGCACAATGATGGGAGACTGGCCGAAATACTCTATCATCTCCTGTAAACGTTCGCGTATTTCATCAGGAAACTTTCCACGAAGCAGGTTTTCCTTCATTTCCGGGGCCACCTTGAAATAACCGTCTCTGGTCTTTTGCTTCATAAAAAGCTTCCACCAGCCGTTCTCAACTATGTAACTGTAAAAGACATCCGAGCCGACATAAAACGAGTCGTGGGGCTCCAGCTTGGCGTCCCAGTCAAACGAAGAATCCTTCGTAAGAATCTTGCGTGCCAGGAGCATTCCCGCTGCCTTGCCGCCGACGAATCCGCTGCCGATAAGCTTGTTTTTGATACTTATTAAGTCGCCGAGTGAAAACTCTTCCTGTGCCAGTTTTGAAATCCTTCGTTCGCGGCCTATCATTATAGTGCACAACTGTTTGATAATGTCCCTGACTTCCCGGGAATCCGCTGGTTCCGACTGCAAACTCTCGGCCTTCATAAAAAGTCTGTCCCAGTAATCCAGCGTTCTGGCAGAACCCTTCAGCCCCCGGTCCGCAAAGTGCGAGAACAGTTTGGCGGCATCCATACTGCTGACAATGGGAGTAAACTTTTCTTCCTTCTGCAGGTGCGGCAGAAACATCGTCGGAGAATAACGACGCCACACCTTCAACGGATGGACATAGATGTTCCCCTCGAAATTATACACGTCTATCAATAATTGTGTCGTTTCGCGGATGCGCGCGATGGTCTTGAACGAATGATTGTTCCGCAAAAGGGCGAAATACGCAATAGTGTCCAGGTCAAAAAGATACGGACAGGTAATCATAAAGAAATTGCCTATCATCAGGTCCGTTGCCCAGGCGTTCAGCAAATCAGACAGACAATCAAATACATAGTAGGTTTCAGGGCCTTCGTGCGTAATTATCGAATGGACCTGAGTGGAAAAGCCCTCAAAGCCGCCGCGTGCATAGAGGGTATAAATCTTTATATTGGAGTCCGGCTGAATAAGAGGCGGGTGGTCCGCAAATCTCATATAGACAATTTTCCTATTGTCAGCCAAACCTCTTTTAACATAAGGCGCAACAAATCGCTGGTAGTCCTCTATGCTGTCAACCTGCCAGACAACATTGTCACCCCTGTTAAAGCCGGAAAAAACTTCATCCAGGCCTTTAAGGCCGGTACTTGCCCAGACTGTCATAAACTAACCTTTCTTTGTGCGGTATTTTCTGTAATCTATTCCCAATTCATTCACCTTGTATCTCATAATCCGAGCGGTGGAGCCCAAATCTCGGGCTGTGGCTGCAACATTGCCGTTGCATCGCTTAAGCGCATCGATGATTACATCACGCTCAAACAAGCTGACTCTTTCTTCCAAAGAACCCGTGCCGACGGTATCCGATGCATCGGATGTTTGCAGTGTCGGAGGTAAATGATGTGCCCGTATAACGCCTTCAGTGCTCAACAGCATAGCTCTTTCGATGCAATTCTCAAGCTCTCGGACGTTGCCTGGCCAATGATAAGCAACCATCATATTTATTGCCGGCGTGCTGATTCGCCTGACATCTCTGCCAAGTTTCTTCGAATAGCGTTCAACGAAGTAATCTGCTAATAAAAGAATATCGCCTTTCCGTTCGCGTAAGGGGGGCAGGAAAACAGGAAATACGTTTATCCTGTAATAGAGGTCCTGTCGAAAAGTATCCTGCTGGACAGATTGTTCCAGATTACGACTTGTAGCTGCTAAAACTCTTGTATCGGTCTTTATTGTGCGGTTACTGCCTACGCGTTCGAACTGGCGCTCCTGAAGAACACGAAGCAGCTTTACCTGGGTAGCTGCTGCAAAATCCCCTATCTCATCAAGAAACAGCGTTCCGCCATTCGCCTCCTCAAGCCGGCCTTTGCGGCTTTGGATGGCGCCGGTAAAGGCCCCTTTCTCATGTCCGAACAATTCGCTTTCCAAAAGATTCTCATTTAAGGCACCACAGTTGACCTTGATAAACGGCCCTTCTGCCCTTCGGCTCGAGTAATGAATTGCATGGGCAACAAGCTCCTTTCCGGTCCCCGATTCTCCACGAATTAAAACCGTTGTGTCGCTGCCGGCAACCTGATGAATTTGCTGATACACATCGCGCATAGCATTTGAGTTGCCAATGATATTCTCCGGTCTGTATCTATCTTCCAGCTCGTGACGCAACCTAAGATTCTCGTCCTCAAGCTCCTGCCTCAGTAATGCTTCCTCCCTCCTGGTCCTCACATCATTCGCGACCATACTCGCCACGATACTCAGCACCCGCATATCTTCTTCGAGAGAGATATCTTGAGCATAGGCGCGGTCAACCGAAATGGTGCCGATTACCTCCTTGCCAATCGAAATCGGAACACATATAAAACTGATATCTTCCTTGGTAACGTTCCATCGTTCGAACCGATTAAGAAACAGCGGCTCTTCCGACACCTTCGGAACAATCATCGCTTTGCCGCTTTGCATTACCTTGCCTGTCACTCCCTCTCCCATTCGATAGCGAACCTCCCGGCTGCGTTCTTGCGGAAGACTGTGCGCAACTTCAATCCTAATCTCGTTACCATCCGGAGCCAGCAGTGTTATAGTGCCCCTGTTTAAGCCAAGCTCCTTCTCAAGAATATCCAAAACTTCTGCAAGGGCCTGCCTTCTTTGTGTGCCAGCGGTCAGTATTCGGCTGATTTTATAAAGGACCTCCAGCTCACTTACGTGTCGGACTGTCTGCACCGCCGGATTGTCCAGATTAAGTTTGCTTTTGGCCATATTAATAGCTCCTATTATTCAAAATCCCTTCTATTAACTTACGGCATCATTGCAGTAAAAACAAATTAATATTACAAATATGTAACATAAGCTGTATTAATGCAAACTTGTCTCAAATAACTTGTTATTTCAAAAGAGCTTACAATTCCATAAATCTCTTCTAATCTCAATACCATATATGACAAAAATGTCTGAATCTATACAAAAAATACATTATTGTAACTTTTGTTTGCATCGAGAACAAGACCGCAAAAGTCTTAACCTCCTGATAGATAAGCTCTTACAATTATTTTTTGGGAATTCTTATTTAGGCACACCAATTGCGAATAATAGAATTGTTTTGGATGAGCTTTCTAAAGGTAAAAATATGGCGTTTGGGAAAGTCAACAATGATAGCCATAAGGAACTATTTTAATGAGAAAGTTTACGGGCATATTAACCAGTTTATATCTCTTACTTATTGCCGGCGATAAGACTGCTCATGCTGATAAGAGTATCGACTTTGAAATCTCAGCAGATTTTTACGGCAAATACATCTGGCGAGGACAGAATCTCAATGATGACCCAGTTTTTCAGCCGGGCCTCAACGCAACTTATGGCAACCTGACAGCCGGAATCTGGGGAAATCTTGACACTACCAATATCAATGATAGAAGTGGCGATTTTTCAGAACTGGATTTATCGCTGGACTATTCAGGGGATTTACCCGGAATAAAGGGCATAGGATACTCCGTTGGTGTTATCCATTATGACTTCCCAGGCGCAGCGGCTGATGGTTCGAGGGTGCCGGATACTACAGAACTCTACTGGGGATTAAATTTTGACTTACCGTTAAGCCCGGCAATTACTGTCTATCACGATTTAGATGAGGCAGAGGGTTCCTATGTTTCACTCGCCGCAAGCCACAACGTAGAAAAAATACACAACATCGGACCAAATACACCGGTTGCAATGGAAATTTGTGCGAGCTTAGGATGGGGCAGCGGCTCTTACAATAAATACTACTGGGGAACTGAACAGAGCAAGCTCAATGATTTGGCGTTTTCAGTCGCTTTCCCTTTCACAATAAAGGGTTGGACGGTTACACCGAGCTTGAACTATGTAACGCTCGTCAGCGATGACATACGAGACACTGATGTTTATGGAACAAACAGCGACTTCTTCTTTGCAGGCGTAAGTATATCGAAGAAATTTTGACTGTGAGACAAAAAATGAAGGTTGAAAAAATGAAAAGTTTACCATTGAGGACTATATTACTATTGATAGCGATGTTTTCAATACCCGCTTTTGCGGAATCCGGCAATAAGTCCGATTTGGCTGATTTGAAGCAAGGCCTGGATACGGTATGGGTGCTGCTCGGTGCATTTCTGGTCTTTTTTATGCAGGCCGGCTTTGGAATGGTGGAAGCAGGATTTATCCGGGCAAAAAACACCTGCAACATCCTGACGAAAAACTTTCTTGACTTCTGCATGGCTTCGCTCGGCTTTTTCCTCATCGGCTATGCCTTGATGTTCGGCGATGGAAATGGCTTTTTAGGAACGAAAGGATGGTGCCTGCTTGGCCTTGAACAAACGGTAAACGGCCTGCCTCTTTACGCCTTCTGGCTGTTCCAGGCGGCTTTTTGCGGGGCGGCGGCAACGATTGTGGCCGGCGGAATGGCCGAGCGTATGAAATTTCCGGCCTATTTGATTTACTCATTTGTTATCTCGGCTTTCATATATCCAATCGTAGGGCACTGGATATGGGGAGGCGGCTGGCTCAGCAAAATGGGCTTTGCCGATTTCGCCGGCTCAACGGTTGTCCACACGGTTGGCGGCTGTGCAGCTCTTGTCGGAACTTCTATGCTCAAACCGAGAGAAGGAAAATTCGCAATAGACGGCAAGCCGAACGTTTTCGCCGGCCACAATATACCCCTGGCATCTTTGGGTGTTTTCATACTCTGGTTCGGATGGTTCGGATTCAATGCCGGCTCGACCCTTGGCGTAGCAGGCGGATTTAGCATCGCACGCATTGCCCTGAACACCAACTTAGCTGCCGCTTTGGGCGGAATTGCCGCCATGGCAACGGTCTGGAAAAGGTTCGGCAAACCGGATTTATCTATGGCTATGAACGGCGCCCTGGCGGGGCTGGTGGCAATAACCGCTCCGTGTGCATACGTCGAACCCTGGGCCGCATTGGTTATAGGTGCATCTGCCGGATATGTGGTTGCCCGAGGCGTTGAGCTGCTCGACAAGCTGCAAATTGATGACCCTGTCGGTGCGTTTCCCGTGCACGGCATCTGTGGAATTTGGGGAACGCTGTGCGTAGGGATTTTCGGCAGGGAATCTCTGGGCCTGGCAAACAATGGATTTGTCTATGGCGGAAACCCGATGCAGTTGGGCATCCAGATAGTCGGCAGCGTCAGCACTGTGGCCTTTATTGTCGTTGGTATGGGCATCGTATTTAAGCTGATAGATTTAACTGTCGGATTGAGAATCAGTCGTGAGGAAGAATTGCAGGGGCTCGATATCGGAGAGCACGGTATGGAGGCCTATGGCGGCTTCCAGATATTCAGCACGACCTGACACGCCTCGCGGCGAAGCGGGTTTGATATTTATCGGAGAACGAACAGATGAAACTTATAATCGCATACATTCAACCGCATATGCTTCAGGACGTCAAAAAAGTCCTGTATAAAGCAGAGGTTTACAAAATGTCCGTAACAAATGCCCTGGGCTGCGGCGAGCAGCAGGGCTACAAGGAAAGTTACCGCGGCATCAAGTTCGAGGTGAATCTGCTCAAAAAAGTCCGGCTGGAAATTGCAGTGAACGAGGACTTCGTGGACAAAACAATCGATGCAATTATCGAAGGCGCCAGGACGGGACAGATTGGTGACGGCAAGATTTTTGTGCTGGACTTAAAAGAATGTATCCGAATCCGCACCGGCGAAAAAGGAAACAAGGCAATTGGTTAGTTATAAAGACCGATTATTAACAAGAAACATTTTTTTGAAAGGAAATAAACGATGACACCTAAAGATTTTTTCGAGTTCGCAAAAAAAAACAACGCCAAAATGGCTGACTTGAAATTTACCGACCTTCTTGGCGCCTGGCAGCACTGCACGTTCCCGCTGGATGTATGGGATGAAGGCACATTTGAAGAGGGCGTCGGATTTGACGGCTCGTCAATACGCGGCTGGCAGGGAATTCACGTATCAGATATGATGGCGGTGCCAGACCCGAACACGGCGGTGCTCGACCCCTTCTTCAAGGAGCCGATCGTCAGCGTGATAGCTGATATTGTTGACCCGGTCACAAGGGAAAATTATACACGCGACCCGCGACACATCGCGAGAAAAGGTGCAGCTTATTTGAAACAAACCGGAATAGCTGATACCTGCTATATTGGACCGGAGCCGGAATTTTTCATCTTTGACGAGGTCCGCTATGAGCAGAACCAGCACACAGGGATGTATATGATAGATTCCGTCGAGGGCTCGTGGAATACAGCGAGATTCGAGGAACCAAATCTCGGGTACAAACCGAGCTTCAAGGGCGGCTACTTTCCCGTAAGCCCGACCGACACATACCACAACCTTCGCACCGAGATGGTGCTTGAGATGATGAAGGTGGGGATTTCTATTGAGGCACACCATCACGAGGTAGCCACAGCCGGACAGGCGGAGATTGATATGCAATTCACAGAGCTGGTCAAAATGGCCGACCAGTTTATGTGGTATAAGTACATCATCAAGAACGTCGCCAAGAGAAACGGCAAGACAGTAACACTTATGGCAAAGCCGGTATTCCAGGACAACGGCAGCGGCATGCATACGCATTTCTCTCTGTGGAAAGACGGAAAGCCGCTGTTCGCGGGCAAGGGTTATGCGGGATTGAGTGATATTGGATTATTTTCGTGCGGCGGTATGCTGAAGCACGCGCCTGCGATACTGGCATTTGCGGCGCCGACGACCAACTCATATCGTCGTCTTGTGCCGGGCTTCGAGGCGCCTGTGAATCTTGTAATGAGTGCGCGTAACCGCTCAGCCGGCGTGCGTATTCCGATGTATTCGGAGAGTCCCAAGGCAAAACGTCTTGAGTTTCGCTGTCCGGACCCGACAGCTAACGGTTATCTGACCTGGACCGCAATGCTTATGGCTGCAATAGATGGGATTAAGAACAAAATAGACCCGGGTGAGCCGTTAGACCGTGATATCTATGACATGACACCTGAAGAGCTGGCGAAATACCCCAAAACCCCCGGCTCCCTGGCTGAGGCGATTGATGCGATAGAGAAGGACCATAAATTTCTGCTGGCGGGTGATGTGTTCACTGAAGATGTTATTGAGACGTGGATTAACTGGAAGCGGGAAAAGGAAATAAACGAGATAGCGTTACGGCCGCATCCGCATGAGTTTCACTTGTATTACGATAGCTGATAGAGTTTATAAACATTTTAATGCTGATAACCGTAATTCACAATGGTAATATACGGCTTTTGAATGCTCAGGACAAAATATGTCGGCAGTCCCGTCAAATCAGGGTTTGTATGAATCTCGCCGCGAACACGACGGCTGCGGTATCGGTGCGGTCGTTAACATATCAGGCCGACGCGAGCACTCAATTATCGGATATGGCAAACAGATATTGATAAACCTGCATCATCGCGGGGCTACCGGCGCCGATGAAACCACCGGTGATGGTGCAGGTATTCTTTTTCAGATTCCACACGAGTTTTTTTTTGCCGAAGCGCAAAAGCTGGGCTTTTCGCTGCCTGCGCCCTGCCAATATGGCGCGGGTATGGTATTCGGCCCAAAAAACGAAAAGCTCCGGACTGAATGCGATAAGGTCCTCGAAGATTCGATTCGCCATTATAGTATGAAGATCCTCGGCTGGCGGGATGTGCCCTTCGCAAACAATTGTCTTGGTGACATCGCGCTAACCGCGGAACCATCCATCAGGCAGATTTTCGTCGATGGCGGGGAATTAAAGAACGAAGCACTGGAGCGACGTCTGTACTTGGCGCGAAGACGAGCTGAAAGATTAGTCAGGGAAAAATTCGGCGATAAAGGCGCGGATTTCTATATAACTTCGCTTTCCTGCAGGACAATCTGCTACAAGGGTATGTTTATGGCCTGGCAGTTATTTGCCTATTACCTCGACCTCGCAGATGAGCGTGTTAATTCGGCCTTTGCTATTGTCCACCAGCGCTACAGCACCAACACCTTTCCGAACTGGCGTCTTGCTCAGCCGTTTCGGTGCATAGCTCATAACGGCGAGATAAATACGCTCAGCGGCAATCGCAACTGGATGCGGGCCCGACAGACAAATATGACCAGTGAATTATTCAGTGAGAATATCAGCGATTTGTTTCCGGTTTTGACCCCTGAGATGAGTGATTCCGCCTGTTTTGACAGCACGCTTGAGCTTCTTGTCCGAGCCGGCCGAAGTATGCCCCACGCAATGATGATGATGATACCAGAGGCCTTCGGGCCAAAGTATCATATCAGCACGGACAAGCGCGCATTTTACGAATATCATTCTTCGATAATGGAGCCGTGGGACGGCCCAGCAGCTATGGTATTTACGGACGGTCGGCTTATCGGCGGCACCCTCGACCGCAACGGCCTGAGACCCTGCCGATACATAGTTACAACTGACGGCCTGGCTATTCTTGCCAGCGAAGCGGGCGTAGTGGAATTGCCGCCCGAAAAGATTCGCAGAAAAGGCCGTCTGAGACCCGGCCGTATGTTTCTGGTTGATATAGTCGAAGGGAGAATAATTACCGACAACGAGGTGAAGAGCAGGGTCGCACGACAGAAAACCTACCGCAGATGGCTGGAGGAGAACAGAATCGAGCTTCGCGGCCTGTTCGATGCGCCAAAACTCGTTAAGAGTAATACTGAAACCATAGCGCAGAGAATGCGGGTCTTCGGTTATACGCGTGAAGAGCTAAAGATGATTTTGACGCCGATGGCGGTCAACGGACAGGAGCCGATCGGCTCAATGGGCAACGACACACCACTGGCTGTTTTGTCTGATAAACCAAAACTGCTGTTCAATTACTTCAAGCAGCTCTTCGCCCAGGTAACCAATCCCGCAATCGACCCGCTTCGCGAAGGACTGGTTATGAGCTTGATGACGTTCACGGGCAGAAAAAGAAACATCCTCGAAGAAACCCCACAGCATTGCAGGCAACTGAAGCTGCCGCATCCGATTCTTACCAATGAAGATATTGAACGGCTGCGCTCTGTTAATCGCGACGACTTTAAGGTTGCTGCTGTTTCGGCGGTTTTCAATGCTGATTCTTCGGACCCTGCCGAAAGTCTTCAGTGCAGCTTGCATTCTCTGGTCGATGATGCGGAAAACGCCGTCAAGGATGGTGCCTCATTAGTTATCATCAGCGACCGTAATATTTCGCAGACGATGGCGCCGATTCCATCGCTTCTGGCAACGGCTGCCGTGCACCATGGACTGCTTAATCGCGGCCTCCGCGGCCAGGCCGGATTGATTGTCGAAAGCGGCGAGCCAAGAGAGGTTATGCACTTTTGCCTATTATGCGGCTATGGCGCCAATGCCGTTAATCCATATCTGGCATTTGAAGCTCTTGACCTGCTGCAGCAACAAGGTGATTTGCCTGAAAAAATGGAGCCGGTTCAAATAGCAGACAACTACATTGCCGCCATTAAAAAAGGTATCCTGAAAACTATCAGTAAAATGGGAATCTCAACGCTCCGCAGCTATACCGCAGCCCAGCTATTCGAAGCAATCGGGCTGAACCGGCCGGTCATCGACGAATACTTCACCGGCACCAGCTCACGAATCGGCGGAATCGGGCTTAAGAAAATCGCGCTCGAAGCAATCGCAAGATATAAATCGGCTTTTGAGCAGCGCCCCGCTGGGGCGCTTGAGCTGGATTTTGGCGGTGAATATCATTTCAGACACGAAGGCGAGAGACATCTCTGGAATCCCACTACGGTCTCGAAATTGCAGCACGCCGTGATGTATGACGATGCGGATGCATACGCAGATTATGCGGCGGCTGTAAATGAACAATCACAAAACCTTTGCACCCTGCGAGGGCTGTTCGAGTTTACCGAAGGCCGGGCGGTGCCGATTGAGGAGGTCGAACCAGCCGGCGAGATTGTCAAAAGGTTCTGCACAGGCGCTATGAGTCACGGCTCAATCAGCAAAGAAGCGCACGAGTGTCTCGCAATTGCGATGAACCGCATCGGCGCTATGAGCAATACCGGCGAAGGCGGTGAAGACCCGTCACGATATACACCTGAAGACAACGGCGACAATAAAAACTGTGCTATCAAGCAGATCGCCAGCGGCAGGTTCGGCGTAACGATAAATTATCTTGCCCACGCAAAGGAGCTTCAGATAAAGATTGCCCAGGGTGCAAAGCCGGGCGAAGGCGGCCAATTGCCCGGACACAAAGTTACCGATGAAATCGCAAAATTGCGATACTCGACACCTGGCGTAACACTTATATCGCCGCCTCCTCATCACGATATATATTCGATTGAGGACCTGGCACAGCTTATATACGACCTCAAGTGCAGTAATCCGGAAGCAAAGGTCTCTGTCAAGCTCGTCGCAGAGGTCGGCGTCGGCACGATTGCCGCAGGGGTAGCGAAAGGCAACGCCGACGAGGTTCTCATCAGCGGCCACGATGGAGGAACCGGTGCAAGTCCGCTGTCATCCATCAAACATACCGGCTGTCCCTGGGAGCTCGGTTTGGCAGAGACCCAGCAGGTTCTTGTGATGAACCGCTTACGCAGCAGGATAAGAATTCAGGTTGACGGCCAGATAAAAACCGGCAGAGATGTCGTTGTGGCCGGGCTTTTAGGGGCCGAGCAGTTCGGTTTCGGCACCGCCGCACTCGTTGCGATTGGCTGCACTCTTTTGCGTAAATGTCACGAAGGGACGTGTGCCTTTGGAATCGCCACACAAGACCCAGAGCTGCGAAAGAGATTCAAAGGGAAGCCCGAATATGTCCGGAGATTTATGTTTTTCGTTGCCGAGGAGGTGCGCCGGATTATGGCACAGCTCGGCATAAGAGCATTCGAGGATTTAATCGGCAGAGTCGAGCGGCTGCAGACTACTAAAGCAATCGACCACTACAAGGCAAAAGGGCTCGACTTTTCCACTATCTTTCACCAGCCCCGGACCGATGACAAAAGCAAACTCCGGCTAAGCCAGGCCCAGCCGAATAAGCTCGAGGACCATCTCGACTGGCAGATCCTAAAAAAAGCCGAAGCCGCTATTGAGAAAAAGAAAAAAACCAAAATCGAAATGCCGATTCGCAATATCAACCGCACAGTTGGTGCAATCTTGAGCAATCGCATAATTCTCAAACACGGCCCTAAAGGTTTGCCCGACGGCACACTGGAAATTGTCCTGTGCGGCTCGGCAGGGCAGAGCTTCGGCGCTTTTTTGGCGCCGGGTATAACGCTTCGGCTGAACGGTGAAAGCAACGATTATCTTGGCAAGGGACTCTCCGGCGGCAGAATCATCGTCCAGACGCCTGCTCAATCGCCGTTTATGGCACACGAGAATATTATCGCGGGCAATACTCTACTTTACGGCGCAACTTCCGGCGAGGTCTTTATCAACGGGGTGGCCGGCGAGCGTTTTGCGGTCCGTAACAGCGGGGCGACAGCCGTTGTCGAAGGCCTTGGCGACCACGGGTGTGAATATATGACAGGCGGACTGGTCGTCGTCCTCGGCCAAACGGGCTATAATTTCGCCGCTGGTATGAGCGGCGGCATTGCGTATGTCTTTGATGAAGCTCAATTGTTTGATACACTTTGCAACCTTGATATGGTCGAGCTGCAAAATGTCTGGCGGCAGAAGGATAAAGACCTGCTCTATAATTTAATTCAACGACATCTGAAATGGACCAATAGCGCACGGGCACGTCAAATTTTGGACGCCTACGCTGATATGGTCGGAAAGTTCGTAAAGGTTATCCCAATAGATTATCAAAAAGCCCTTGAACAAATCAGAGCGGCTGAACGGCGTGACACAGAAACAACTCCTGCAACCGAAGAGGTATTCTAATGGGTGAGATAAAGGGTTTTCTAAAATATAAACGTCAGGATGTCGGACATCGACCGGCTCAGCAGCGGATAATGGACTTTGAAGAATTGCTCCTGCCGCTGACTCCGGACCAGCTCCGTCAGCAGGCCGCCCGCTGTATGGACTGCGGAATACCTTTCTGCCACGGTGTGGGCTGTCCTTTGAGAAACTGCATCCCCGATTTCAACGAGCTTGTTTATAAAAACCGCTGGCAGCAGGCCTGCGAATTGCTG